>Ga0137397_10003953_pt1 | contig 10332 bp, 11 predicted proteins | sample czorhiz116metaG_FD_106658 | JGI IMG/M metagenome (GOLD analysis project Ga0137397, IMG submission 106658) | Vadose zone soil microbial communities from Angelo Coast Range Reserve, California, USA - czorhiz1.16 metaG | ecosystem: Environmental > Terrestrial > Soil > Vadose zone | place: USA...
ATCGACGGGCTCACGCGATCGGAAGTGACCCATGCACCATCGATCCAGTGACGAGCAATGTTCTCGGACATGGTAGCGCTGCTCCTTCTCGGTCTGCCGCGAAGCGATCAGATTCGGGGGCGACCGAGCGTTCCCGAAGTTCCAAACGTGTCTTCGAGAAACTGCACGAAGAAGATCTTTCCGTCCTTGATCTTCGCGAGGAGCGAGAACGGCGAGGTGATATCCACGCCGGACTTGCGTCCGCGATACGTGAACGAGCCGAACATCGCAACCTTGTCTCCCTGCTCGAGAACATCGCGAACCTCGAAGGCCTTGGTCTCCCACGCAGCTCCGATTCCTTCGAATGCGCGAACGATCGATTCGGGCCCCTTGTTCGTCCCGGTCCAAGGCAGGTAGCGCTTGAGCTCGGGATTGTTTTCGTTGAGGGAGACGTACGTGACGTCGGGGGTCGTGACGCTCCTGACGTTTGCCAAGTCGATCGGATTGGCGAGGAGGGTCTGGAGGATCTGAGCGGGCGAGGTCGTCATGGTGTCTCCTTTCGTTTGATCACAGCTTGTAGAGCGCCTTGGTGGGTCGAGAGCAGGCGTTGCGTGCCCGCATCCTGTGCCGCATAACGTCCGCGGCCACCGGGCCGACGAGATGAAGGATGCCACAAGGTGCGCTGCTTCAGAGGCTCCGGGTGGGCCGCGTGGTTAGACGTCACCCGCGTCTCCTCTTAGCGTGCGGCATAGTGTGAGCCGCGGCTTAGGAACACTAGCTTGTCGTCGAACACATAGGCGTAGGGCGTACCGCCTGGGCCGTCGGACTCCGATGCGGCATCCTCCGCGTAGCGCTGCGCGCCCTCGAGGTTGGAGAAGTCCCTGATTGTCAGCTTGCCGTCCCTCTCCAGGGCCACGACGCGAAAAGATCCAGGCGCTACCAGGCGGTGGGCGCGGGCGGCGGTGACGATAAAGGCCGGCACGGCGTCAGTGCTCATCGTTCCTTCTCGCCTGCCAAAGCGAGTAGTCGTGAGCAGGTGCGATTTGCTCCTCACGATGTTCCAACGTCTACTTGCTCGACTGTCGGGCCACGTCAGCCGCGGTAATCCCTTCCAGTGCCAGCCCATAGCCAATGCCTTCGTCGATAAGGCGGCGTAGCCGCTGAGTGAACGCGATGCGCGTGTATTTGCTGGTCAGCGGCGGGAGCTGGACGATGCGAGCGGCGAGCTCCCGCGCTCGGTCAAGCAACTGCGGACGCGGAACGATTTCGTTGACCACGCCGAGCTCCTTGGCCTCCTGGGCGCTCAGCTTCTGTTGGGTAAGGATGAAATAGCGCCCACGCACGCTCCCGATGACCTCTGGCCACAGCAGATGTATCCCATCATTGGGCGCAATGCCGAAGGCTGCATGCGGCACGTCTTGGAAGACGGTGTCGGGCGTAGCGAGCACGGCATCGCACAGCAGTACGTATTCCGAATGGAGCAGCACCGGCCCGTTCAGCGCCGCAATCATCGGCACATCCACGTCGAGTATGTTCATCAGGATTTTCCTGCCCTCACGGAAAATCTTATCGTAACCGTGGGGCGTGAAAAAATCGAAGCCATCCGGCTCGATAGCGTCCATAAACGCATCACCGGTCCCGGTTAAGATCACTACGCGGTTGTCGCGATCCTCGCCTACCTGATGGAACAAGTCGGTGAACTGCTCGTGAGTGTGCCCGTTGAAAATGAGCTTCCCTCCGGACGTATGGAAAGCGATCTCCAATACGCCCGAATCGGAGCGAGTCAGCCGTGCGTTGGGGTACGCGTCCTTATAGCGCTCGAATGCGGCCATCTTATACTCCCGGCAAGTTGTGATGATTCAGCACTCTGCTACTCCACTCGTATAGCGTCCGTAGGCGGAGATGGCGAATTCTGCGGCCTAACGTTGAGGTTTGCGGCGCGGCGTACCCATCCGCTGATAAGGCGATACGGTTGCCGCCGCGTCCGGCAACACCCCCCCATGTTAGAAGGCAGCATTTGCGGCGGTGGTCACTTAGCCACCGTCACGGCGCAACCGTCACGCGCAAGAAGGTCGCGGGTATGGAGGTCATGTCCTTGCGTGAGCTCTTGTTCTGCGCCTTGAACAGGTCCTCGAGTTGCCTCTGCAGATCCACCACTCGCCCGCTTTTCTCCGCGGCCTCGAAGGCATTCATGGTCGGCCCGTAATAGTTCTTGAACCGGCTGACTAAGTCCTCCGGCGTGCCAGCGCAGTTGAACGTGAACGTGTCGCGCGCGAAGGATATTTTCCCCGCAGGAACTCCGGCAGCGACAAAGCGCTCGGTGACGTGGCTCTCGACGCCCCAGGTCATCGGGCTGACGAAGCCTTCGGGCGGCGGCGGCGTGAACGCCGAGCTGATCTTCAGGATCTGCGCGACCAGCGTCGGATCGTTGGGGATCCAGTTGCCCATGATGATGCGTCCGCCGGACCGGATGACGCGGACCATCTCTCTTGCCACATCGAACGGCTTGGGCGCGAACATCGCACCGAAAATAGTGACGACCAAGTCGAAGCTCCGATCCGGTACGCCCTTCATGTCGGAAGCGTCACCTTCCTGAAACCTGCAGTTGGCGAGACCGAGCGCCTTTGCGCGCTTGTTCCCCGCGGCGACCAGGTTACTAGCGATATCAACACCCAGCACTTCGGCGCCGCGTTTGGCCGCAGGGATGGCAGTGGTTCCGTCACCGCAGCCAAGGTCAAGCACCTTGAGACCCTTCGTGATGTCTAGCTTCTCGACCAACGCCTCTCCGCTCTCGCGCATGGTCTCCGCAATGCGCGCGAAATCACCTTTCTCCCATAGCGCCTTGTTCGGGTTCATCTGATCGCTCCTTCTCGGGGTGGTTCAGGGTAAAGGTCAGACACGCAGCACCAACTGATTCGCCTTCTAACGATCGGCTTGACGCGCGCCCGTCCCGCGGGCGTCGTCGTCGAAGCCGTGCATTGAGATCATTCCTTAATCGTGCCTCGGACTCCAGCCTTCCTGATTGCCGTGTCGACCAGCCCTGCGGATTTGGCGTCCTCGATGAACCTACGCAGGTAGGCTAATCCGGCGTCGCGTCCCTTAGGCGTCCCCAAGGCAAACCGGTCGACAGAGAATCGGCCCTCGAGAACCCGAGAGCCGGGCAACTTATCCGAAATCTCGAAAAGATTTGCTTTGTTCGCGGCAAATACTTCGACTTTCCCGGATTTCAGCAGTTCTACCGCACCACCTATGCTTGAACCGGTGATTTCGGCGTTTCTCAGCGTGCGCTTCAGAGGAGGAATCACCGACCCTCCCGCAGGCACTCCAACCCGAATTCCTGGCCGATCTACCTCGGCCATTGCGGTGATAGGAGACCCGCTGGGAACGAGGAACCCATGTTCGATGCTCATGTACACGGCGGTGAAATCCATAATCCTTTCGCGTTCTGGGTCTTGCGCAATAAACGTGACGTCACATCCGCCAGACGTGATGGCCTCGACCACGGCGCGAGGAGTCGGATGTATTACTGGTTCATACGCAACCTTCATGCGTTGGGCGAGCGCCTGCCCGAGGTCGAATCCCACGCCTTTCACTTCTCCCGAAGCTGGGTCCTTGATTGCTTGGGTAGGGCCACCTTGATAAAGACAAGTGCGAAGCCTGCCGGTCGGTGCCAAGGCCTGCTTCTCTTCCGGAGTCGGCACTGACTGGACCGCCGCACAGCCGGCCAACAGCCCTACAAGCATGGTTGTTATTCCCGGTCGATAAGCAGTACGCATCGTGAGCCTCCGTAGCGACCTTTGCTCTCTAACGTTCCAAATGAGGGGCGCGAGCCAGCAAGCGAAGCGCTGCTGGCGAAGCGTCCCGCTCGATTTGAGGGTTAGATTTCATTTTCACCTGATAAGTATCACGTAGAAGAAGTATCCGATCACAACTGCAAATCCGACGAGCATTGCCGCTCCACACGCACATATGATGACCCCAGCAACCTTGGCGCTGCGTCCATCCATAACCCTTGCAGGGCCAATGAATCTCCACCCTAGAGGCGGGTGTCGACCGGTACGGGCAGCTGCTATTCCGTAAGAGCATAGGTGCGCGCCCATGGGTAGCAATGGAAGCAGGATCCATAGTCCTGCCAGGAAGACAAGGATGCGCGCAACGCTATCGATCTGGCGAGACTTGTAGTAGGTGTCGAGAAAAGGTAGTCCCCAGTAAACGATCGCGAGTACCGATAGAGCGTAGAGAAGCAATACGCCCACTAATACGAGACGGGTTTTCCTTTCAATTGGGACTACGGAGACGTACGGCATTGCGCGCCAGATGAAATCTAACGTCCGCGCCCACGCGCGGGCGCGGAAGATGGTTGACCAACGTGCGACGCTTCTCGCCCGTCGCGGTGGGGCGCGCTGTTAGCGCTCAAGGGCCCCCACTCCTGAAGAAGAACTTGAGACCCCATAAGGCTACCGCACAAAGAATAAGTATCGTGGCCAAGAACCCTGCCCACATCATTGTGAGCGGCGCAAACGTTGGGCCCTCTTTAGATTTTGCTGCTCTATCCGGTTCAACCTTCTCGAGGAAGTATCCACGGGCGACGATGCTACCGCCGCCTGAGCTGTACCTCTCAGTAGCGAACACCACTCCGGCGGCGATAGCGTAGGCGACGATGCACCCGATCAGCGCATAAAGCCACGGACTCGCTATCGAGCGTCGCCAGTACACAGTAAGACCAGCTACTTCGAGAAGAGGTAGTAGGAGCACTACTATCGGGACAAGCTGAAATAGAAGGAGCCGCATTGGCTTGAGCGCTAACGTGAAATCATGCTCCGAAAAACGGTCTAATCTGGCGGGTAAGTCTACGCGTCTCCGAAATGCCCCGCAAAATCATGCTTATGTGTCGTCGGGTTCTGAGAATGAGTCGTGATAGGTTGCGCGCGGAAGGTGAAGTATCTGATTTTTCAAGAAGTGAAACCCCGCGGGGACGTCGGCGTACTGCTGAAGCGGGTAGACGAGGCGGACGGGCTGTTGCGCTTGGCTAGCGCTTGTCGGAGGGGAACTCTATCGGCACCGCGGCGTCGCACAGTCTAGCGGGCTCCGGGCACCCGCCGCGTCTTGAGAAATTCCTCCAGCGTCTCGCCGCGGAATCCCGCGACCATCTCGGGGTTGGAGACGCCTTTCACCCGCGCGAGTTTTTCCAGGCAGAAGAAGCTCGCGCCGTAGCGCATCAGCGCCGCCCAGTCGAGGTCGCGGACCATGCGGCGCTCCTCGGTGCTCAGCTTCGCTTGGTCGAAGGCGAGCTCGAGGTTTTCCTTGAACAGGAGGCGGTTCGCCTGGACGGTGAGGCCGTGGAGGAAGCGGTTGAGGCGCAGCGCTTTCGCGCTTCTTTCGAGATCGAAGATGTAGGTGCCGGCGAGCTTCTCGACGCCTTTCAGCTGCGGGTTCATGGCGCCGCGCGCGCGCGTGCGCGCTTCGCCTTCCTCGCCGGCTTCGCGCCGGGCTCCTCGAACACCGCGACCGCCATCGCCGTGGTCATCGGCAGGTAGTAGTTCTGGTGGATTTTCCTCGCCCGCGGAGAAAGCGCGCCGCGCATCGCGAGCCACATGATCTCCTCCGCGCCCTCGGTGCCGCCGAGGCGGATGTAGTCGGCGTGGCGCATCGCGGTGAGTTTCTTCGGGTCGTCGGCGATGAGGTCGAGGAATTTCAAGTCCCACTTCTCGTTGTTGAAACCGCCGCGCTCGCCGTTCATCTGGTGCGACAGGCCGCCGGTGCCGACGATGACGACGTCGAGGGCCTCGGGGTAGGAGAGCACGGCGCGGCGCACCGCCTGGCCGAGCTTCCAGCAGCGCAAAGGAGTGGGGATCGGATGCTGGAGCACGTTGATCTCGATCGGCACGATCTGCCCCGGCCAGTCCGGCGCCGGCGGCCAGAACATGGTGAGCGGCGAGTGCACGCCGTGGTCGATCGGCAGGTCCTGGAAGACGGAGATGTCGAACTCGTCGTTCACCAGCGATACCGCCATATGGCGCGCGAGTCCCGCGTGGCCCTTGAGCGGAGGCACCGGGCGCTGCCCGAGGCCCTCGTCCGCGATCGGATATTCCTCGCTCACCCCGAGCGCGAAGGTCGGGTAGTGGTCGAAGAAAAAGGTGCTCGCGTGGTCGTTGTAGAAAAACACGAGCACGTCGGGGCGCTTCTCGTCCAGCCAGGCGCGGACCGGCTCGTAACCCTTGAACAGGGGCATCCAGTCGGGATCGTTCTGCTTCTTGCGGTCGTAGGCGCCGCCGATGGTGGGCACGTGCGAGGTGCCGATGCCGCCGAGGATGTTGGCCATGATTAGACCAATTCTAACGCCTGGCCGTCCCGAGCGCGACGATGGCGCCGATCACCACCAGCGCGCCCGCGATCTGCGTCGGCGCAAGGGTCTGTCCGAGGATCGCCCAGCCGAGGACGAGCACGGCGATCGGCTCGAAGTTGAGCGCCGCGATGTCGGTCGCCGAGCGAAGGCGCGGCTGCAGCACGAAGAGCGCGGTGATCGCGGTGCCGTAGAAAAGCGTGAGCAGCGCAAGCCCGGTCCAGCCCGCGGCATCGGCGGGAAGCGCGAGCAGCCCGGCCGGCGCGCCGACCGCGAGGACCAGCACCGCGACCACCGCGTTGATCACGCCGCTCCTCACGCGCCCGTCCACGCCGTGGAGCCAGCGGGCGCTGACGAACAGCACCGTCGCGAAACACAAGGACGCAGCGACGGAGAAGCTCGCGCCGGCGCCGATCTCGCCCCAGCGCGAGGCGAGCTTGTCGGCGCCCCCGACCACGTCCAGAGCGAGCGCGAGGCCGAACAGCGCCACGGGCATGGCCATCAGCGCGCGCCTCGACAGCCGCTCCATGCCCGCCGCGGCCGACATCAGCGCGTAGAGCAGGGGATAGGTGTTGAAGGCGAGCAGCGCCAGCGCCGCCGGGATGCGCGCCACCGCGGAGTACAGGCAGTAGCTCTGCACCGCGAGGATCGCACCGACCGCGACGGTGCGCGCGAGCGACGCCGCGGGCATGCGCAAGGGGACGCGCAGCGCGACCAGCGCCGCCGCCAGCGCCAGCGCGGTGCCGGCCGCGCGGAACGCGACCGCGGTGGCGACGCTGGTGCCGTGATCAAAGGCGACGCGCGCGGCGACGTGGTTGCTGCCGAAGGTCGCCGCAATGGCGAGCAGGATCGCGATCCCGAGCCAGCGCGGAATCGGGGTCAAAGCGGGCGTCAAAGCGCGATCTCGAAGAGCCGCCTGAACATGGTGCGCTTGGCGTTGCGGAAATGCGGGCGCACGCGGTCGCTCCACTTCGTGTAGCGCACCGCGAGCCAGGGCGGGCTGCCGAGCGTCTCGGTGCGCGCGAGGTCGTAGCAGGAATGGTAGCGCGGCGAGCCGTCGGGATTCCTGAAGCGGCGCGCGCGCACGCTTCCCGGACACCCGGCGAGGCCGGGCATGTGCTCTTCGTCGTACCAGGCGTTGAGATCGGCCTCGTGCTCGGCGACGACGTCCATCTCGACCACGTAGTGGAAGGGCGCGGCCTCGCGGTGCGAGACGCCGGCGACGTCGAACAGGGGCAGCAGCTTCGCCGCCGCGACCTTCACACCCTTCAGTTCCGGCAGGCCAGCCGCTCCTTCGAGCAGACCGGAGAGCACGGCGGAATCGATCGCGCCGGGTTCGCGCGAGAACACATAGAGATAGGTCTCCTCGAGATCGAGGGCCGCGTGAGCGGCGGCACTCTCGGCGAGCGGCATTCGCTTCCTCGCGAGCTCGGCCACGGAACGCTGGAATGCGGGCGAGGAGGGCGCGCGCAGCGCGCACTTGAGCAGCACGCCGCCGGTCAGAGCCGCGCTCATCCGCGGTTCACGCCACGGTCACCGGTATCTTCAGCTCCCTGATGCGCTTCTCCCACTCCGCGGGGCCGCTCTGGTGAACCGAGTCGCCTTTCGAGTCGACGGCGACGGTCACCGGCATGTCCTTCACCTCGAACTCGTAGATCGCTTCCATGCCGAGATCGGCGAAGGCGAGCACGCGTGACTTGCGGATCGCCTTGGCGACCAAGTAGGCGGCGCCGCCCACCGCGATCAGTGAAGCGGCCCGGTGCTTGCGGATCGACTCGATCGCGGCCGGACCGCGCTCGCCCTTGCCGATCATCGCGACCAGGCCGGTTTTCGAGAGCATGGTCTCGACGAACTTATCCATGCGCGTCGCCGTGGTCGGGCCCGCGGGGCCGACCACCTCGTTCCCCACCGGATCGACCGGGCCGACGTAGTAGATCACCCGGTTGGTGAAGTCCACCGGCAGCTTCTCGCTTTTCGACAGCATGTCCTCGATGCGCTGGTGCGCGGCGTCGCGCCCGGTGAGCATCCTCCCCGAGAGGAGCAGCGTCTCGCCGGGTTTCCATTGCATCACTTCCTCGCGCGAAAGAGCGTCGAGGTTCACGCGCCGCGACTGGGCGCTCGGCGTCCAGGTGACCTTGGGCCAGTCCTCCAGGCTCGGCGCCTCGAACTCCGCCGCGCCCGAGCCGTCGAGCACGAAATGCACGTGGCGGGTCGCCGCGCAGTTCGGGATCATGGCGATCGGCTTGTTCGCGGCGTGCGTCGCGAACGATCGGATCTTGATATCGAGCACGGTCGAGAGACCGCCTAACCCTTGAGCGCCGATGCCGAGCCGGTTCACTTTCTCGTAGAGCTCGAGGCGCAGCTCCTCGTACTTGTCGCGCGGGCCGCGCGCGATGAGATCCGACATGTCGATCGGCTCCATCAGCGATTCCTTGGCCATCTGCATCGCCTTCTCGGCGGTACCGCCGATGCCGATCCCGAGCATGCCCGGCGGGCACCAGCCGGCGCCCATCGTGGGCACCGTCTTCAACACCCAGTCGACGACGGAATCGGAGGGGTTCAGCATCGCGAACTTCGCCTTGGCCTCGGAGCCGCCGCCCTTTGCGGCGACGTCGATCTCGATCGTGTTTCCCGGGACGAGCTCCATGCTCACCACGGCCGGGGTGTTGTCCTGGGTGTTCTTGCGGGCGAACTGCGGGTCTTCGAGGATCGAGGCGCGGAGCTTGTTGTCCGGATTCAGGTAGGCGCGGCGCACGCCTTGGTTGACCGCGTCCGCGACGGAGCCTTTGAAGCCCTCGAGCTTCAGGTCCATGCCGATCTTGAGGAACACATTGACGATGCCCGTGTCCTGGCATATCGGCCGGTGGCCCTCGGCGCACAGGCGCGAGTTGGTGAGAATCTGCGCGATCGCGTCCTTGGCCGCGGGCGATTGCTCGCGCTCGTAGGCGCGCGCCAGGTGCTGGACGTAGTCGCGCGGATGGTAGTAGCTGATGTATTGCAGCGCGTCGGCGATGCTCTGTACGAGGTCTTCCTGTTGGATGGCGGTCATGGGCGTGTGCTGGAGGGCGCCGCATTTCGGCGCGGTAAGGCGCCAAGTATACCGGGGCGCCGTACGTCACCGCGTTGAGACACGGCGAAGCCCAGCGAAATCAGCCCGTTAGTTTTCCGGAACGCCCGACCCCGTCGCCCGGGGACGACGTTTCCCCGGCCGCGCGCGTTCGAGAAATCGCGCTAAGGCCTTGATGCGGCGAAAACAAGCCTCGGTGGCACGGCAGTTGCGGGATAAAGCTCGTCATCTCGATAAAGGAGCGACGCGATGCGCAAGCTCAATTTCATCGTACTCGGTTTCACCTCTATGTTCGCCGCGGTGGCTTTTGCACAGACGCCCAACACGGGCGTCAAAGACGGAGCGTTGGTGCAGGCGCAGGCCGGCCAGATGGGCGGTCAGGGTCAGACGGATCAGAAAGCACCGGCCGGTATTGATCGCATGGACGCACGTAGGTACGGCGATCCGATGACGTCCCCGGTGATCTCCGGCAAGGACAAAGACAAGGCCAAAGGCGCCGACCATCCGCAGGGCCGCAGCGCCACGCGGGATCCGGCGCAGGACAGCCCGTCTCAAGCGCGCACGGGCAAGAAGCTGGAGTCCAGGGAAAGCGGCGAGTGACGCCTCGGATTTCCCGCAGTTGACGTGAAGTCGGAGGGCGGCACCAGCCCTCCGGACAGGTGGTCGTTTTCCTTACCTCCCTCTCGCTTAGGAAGACGACCGGTGCGGCCCGCAGGAATTCGACCTCCTGCGGGCTTTTTTTCCCCATCCGTGGTTGCCGACCTCGCGCGGCCGCCGTTAAACTCGACTCTTCCACAGAGGGGGAGATGCGCGATGGCCAGCGGAATGATCGAATCCGTGCTTCAGGAGGATCGGCTCTTTCCGCCGTCCGCCGATTTCGTCAAGCAGGCCAACGTCTCCGGGATGGCGGCGTACCAGGCGCTGTGCGACGAGGCGGCGCGCG
>Ga0137397_10003955_pt1 | contig 10328 bp, 9 predicted proteins | sample czorhiz116metaG_FD_106658 | JGI IMG/M metagenome (GOLD analysis project Ga0137397, IMG submission 106658) | Vadose zone soil microbial communities from Angelo Coast Range Reserve, California, USA - czorhiz1.16 metaG | ecosystem: Environmental > Terrestrial > Soil > Vadose zone | place: USA...
AGGCCAGCCATGCCCCGCGCCGACGCGCCGGGCACGCTGATCGTCGACACGACCGCGGCGCCGCTGCCGGGAGCATAGGCGACGCTGCCCGGAGGCTGCACGGCGCCGCGGGAGCGCGGCAACGGCCACCGGCGGGTCGCGAAGGCGTCCTCGCCGACCCGGCCCGAGAGTCCTATCGCGTGACTCCACTGCCTGTCGACTCCCGCCACGATCCACGTGCCCGCGGAGGCGTCGACGGACAGACGAGGGTTGGCGACCGGCGGCAGGACGACACGCCAGGGCGAGCTCGAGGACTCGGTCACGTCCAGGATCTTGAGCTCGGCGGTCTTCGAGGTCGAGGCCAGGACGAGCGCGCGCTCCTCGTCGAGGAATCCGAGGTCGTCGCCCTCGATCGGTCGCGAGCTGCCCGAGAAGTCTCCCACCAGCATCGGCGCGCGGGCAGGCTCCTGGTCGTCCACGTCGTCCTCTTCCTCGCGGCCCGCCCAGGGCTGCAGGGCGAACCGCGAGCCCGATGGGGAGACGCGAAGCCCGGTGGCGATCTTGTCGAGCTGGATCTGGCTGGCGGTGCCCGCGTCGCGTGCTTCGCTCGTGAGCGATCGATTGGCCACGCGGAGCGGGTCGCCGACGACACGATCGGCGAACACGCCAGAGCCGACGAGGACCGGGATGGCGCCGAGGATGGCCAGCGCGATCGCGCCCGCCCGCGCGCGCGGGAGCGGGACGAGGAGGAGCGCCGCCGCGCAGCCCCAGAGCGCGAGGGCGGCGCTCGGCATGGCCCGGGCCCCGTCGTGGAGGCGGGCGGTCACCGGTCCGGGCAGGGCACTGACGATCACGGCGAGCCACGCGAGCAGGCCGAGGGCGCCGAGGACCCCGGCCGTGGGCGCGATACCGACGCGGCGGGTCTCCGGCGCCTCGCGGGCCCGGGCCACCCCCAGCAAGAGGGCGCAGACCCCGAGGATCGCGATCACGAGCCACGCCAGCCCGGTCTCGCTGCGTGGAGCGCTCGGCGCGAACGCCGGGGCCCAGGCAGCCCATGCGGGCGGCTCGATCAGACCTGCGAACCACAGGCCGGCTTGCGCGCTCGCCGTGACTCCCAGCGCGACAAGGGCGGCCGGATTCTGGCGAAAGGCGGCGATCACGCCGGGAAGCATGAGGGTGGCGACGTGGGCGGAGAACACCGTGACCACGAGGAGGCACACACTCAGCGCGCTCGCGATGAAGCCGTGATGTACGGATCCTCGGCGGCCCCGGGTGAGGCGTGCGTCCACACGGTCGAGGGCGGCCTGCACGGGCCCGACGTCCTCTTCGCGGAGCGGAAGGGAGTGCATGGTGCCGTCTCGCTCGATGGCGACGAGGGCGAGCGCTCCGCCGGCCCCCGCCGCGGCCACGCGGAGACTGATCAGCTCGCCGTACCGGAGGGTGCGCGCGGACGCCGCGGCTTCGCGAACGATGGCGGTCTCGTGTGGCGTCTCCGGCGGGACCCCATCGAGCCACTCGATGCGCTCGGGCCCCAGGATCACGAAGCGGTCCGGAGCACGGCCGGCGACCACGACGGGCGCGGCGAGGGGAGACGACGCGATGCCCGCGGCCGCCTCGATGGCCTGGATTCGCCGGGCGAGGCTGGGGTGGCTCGCCGTGCGCTCCATCTCGAGCGGCCAGCGACGCGGCAGCCGCGTCAGCGCGTGGAGCTTCGTCAGCGCACGCGCGAGGGCGGAGCCATCGCCACAGAGCTCGACGGCGCGCCGGTCGCTCTCGGCCTCATGCGCCTGGTGCCGCGACACGCGCATGGACAGGGTGAGCCAGATCAGGAAGAACCAGATGCCGGGGATCCAGTTCCGCAGCCCGAGGTCGATGGAATGAATGACCACGGGCGCCGCCACGACGCCGAGGAGGACGATGAGCCACTGCGAGAGCAGCATGAAGAGACAGCGGCGGCGATCGTAGTGCTCGAGATGGGCGACCTCGTGCGCGAAGATGGCCGCGATCTCGTCCCGGTCGAAGAGATCGAGGAGGGTGTCGCTCATGAGGACGGCCGAGCCTCGCACGGAGGGCAAGGCGAGCGCGCTGACCCAGCGACCGCCGCGCGGCCCGGCGCGGTAAAGGCCGGGAGCCTTGGCGCGGGAGCGCGCGAGAATCTCCTCGAAGGCGGGCTGCAGATCGGATCGATCGAGCCGCCGGGCGCCGATGAGGGCGCGGAAGATCCCCGCGAACCAGAAGCTCCAGGCGAACAGGACCGCGGCCAGCGCAGCGATGGTGGGCCAGGAGCCTCCGGACCATTCGACGATGGAGGGCGCGGTGGCCAGGAGCGTCCAGAAGCCGCCCGAGGCAACGCCGAGGCGCAGCACCCAGGCGAGATACGGGAGAAGTCCCCAGCTCTCGTCGAAGAGCGCGCGGCGCGAGGCGAACGACCCCGTGAGCAAGGCGAGCAGCCCGGGAGCCAGCATCCAGAGCGCGCCGCCGGGCAGGAAGAGCTGCCCCGCCCAGCAGACGCCGGCGGCCTGGGCGAGTCGCGTCCGGCGGGCCATGAGCCGCTCGGGGAGGGCGGGATCGTCGCGAAGGGGAATGAGCCGGCGGCCCGTCCACCATGCCGCGATCCCGGGAAGGAGGACGACGGCAAAGGCCACGACGCTCGAGCCCATAGGTCATCGTAGCAAGGCGACCCGTCGCGGCCGGTGAGCTATCTGGCTGGTTTGGAAATCCGCGATTTGCCTCTGCGGAATGACCGCGGACGCACCTTGACCGGCGTGAACCCGGCGTGTTACTAACGCGAGCAACCGGCTCATCGATGAGCACGCGGCCCCAATCGCTTCGAGCATAGCCCGAGGAGATCTCGACATGCGCCGATGCCTGCCCGTCTTCCTGTCAGCCCTGATCGCCCTCGTCCTCGCGGCCCCCGTCCTCGCCCAGACCCCCATCGTCCTCAAGGCGGGCACCGCGGTGGGGCCCGCCAGCCCTCTCAACGAGACCATGGGCATTCTCGACAAGGCCCTCCAGGAGAAGACCAAGGGCCGGATGAAGATCGAGCTCCACATCAACAACTCGCTCGCCAAGGGCGAGGGCGCGCACCTCGAGGGCGCCCAGCTCGGCACCATCGACATCGTGGCCATCGGCAGCGCGCCCATCGGCGGCATGTTCGAGCCGAGCTACCAGGCCCTCGACCTGCCGTTCCTCTGGGCCTCGCGCGAGCAGGTGTGGAAGGTCATGGACGGCCCCCTCGGCCAGGAGCTCCTGAAGAAGATGGAGAGCAAGGGCGTGCGCGCCTTCTGCTTCGGCGGCGGCTGGGGCTTCCGCAACATGATGTCGAACAAGCGGGCCATCTTCATGCCCGAGGACATGAAGGGGCAGACCATCCGGGTCCAGGAGTCGCCGACGTATGTCGCGCTCATGAAGGCGCTGGGAGCCAACCCCGTGCCCATGCCCTACGTCGAGGTCTACCTCGCCATGAAGCAGGGCACCATCGACGGCATGGAGCTGCCCTCGTTCTCGCTCACCGCGGACAAGTTCCACGAGGTGACCAAGTACTACTCGCTGACCCGCCACTCGTATCCGCCCATCGTCTGGTTCATGAACGCGAAGCGGTACCAGGGGCTGGCGCCGGATCTGCAGAAGGCCGTGGACGACTCCATGAAGGAGACCTGTGTCGCCCATCGCCGCGTCGAGGTCGAGCACGAGAAGCTCGACTTCGACATCATGAAGAAGGCGGGCGTCCAGATCAACGAGGTCAAGGACATCAAGGCGTTCCAGGCCCTGATGAAGCCCGTCTATGACAGCGTCGAGGGCAAGGTGGGCAAGGAGTTCATGACACGGCTCAACGGAGCCATCCAGGCCGCGGGCAAGTAACCCGCCCCGTGCTGCGTCGGGCGGCCAGCAACCTCGTCGAGGGCCTCCTGCTGGCCATGATGGTCTTGCTCTGTGCCGATGTCTTCCTGGGGGTCTTCTCGCGCTACGTCCTGCGCAGCACCTTCACGTGGTACGACGAGATCGCCCGGCTCCTCTTCGTGTGGATCGTCTTCCTGGGCGCCGCGGTCGGCGTCAAGCGTGGCGCCCACTTCCGCCTCCACCTGGTGACGGACCGCTTTGCCCCTCCGGCCCGTCGCGCCGCCGAGGTACTGAGTGGGCTCGCGATCATCCTGCTCGGAGCCGTCCTCATCCAGCAGGGGTGGAAGATCGTCGAGCTCGGCGAGTTCCAGCAGACCCCGGTCATGGGTCTCTCCAAGCGCTGGGTCTACGCCTGCATGCCGGTGGGGGGAGCCTTGATGATCCTCTACAGCCTGCCCCATCTCTGGCGGGCCGTGTCGGCGGCCGATCCTCACGCGGCCTCGCGGGCCTCATGATCACCCTCATCGCCGTCTCCTTCCTCGTGCTCCTCGTTCTCGGGGTGCCGGTGGCGTTCGTCATCGGCGTCTCGGGATTCATCGGTCTCTGGTGGTCGGGGCAGTATCCGCTGACCGTCGTCGTCAAGCAGACCTTCGAGGGCGTGGATTCCTTCGTGCTGCTCGCCATTCCCCTCTTCATCCTGGCGGGCGCGCTCATGGAGACGGGGGGCATCGCCGTCCGCCTCGTCCGCCTCGCCCAGGTGCTCGTGGGCTGGATCCGCGGTGGCCTCAGCATGGCCGTGGTGGTGGCGGAGTACATCTTTTCCGGCATCTCGGGCTCGACGGTGGCCGACGTCTCGGCCATCGGCTCGACCATGATCCCGCCCATGCTCAAGGCCGGCTATTCGAAGGAGCAGGCGGTGGCCGTGGTGTCGGCGGCCTCCGCCATGGGCATCCTCGTCCCGCCCTGCATCCTGATGATCGTCATCGCCTCCGTCGCCAACGTCTCGGTGGCCGCGCTCTTCGCGGCGGGCTTCCTGCCCGCGGTGGTCATCGCGCTGGCCATCATGATCTACATCTGGTTCGACGCGCGGCGGAGCGGCATCGAGGCGCGCGAGCACATCACGTGGGCGGCCATCCGCCACGCCTTCCTCGACGCCATCGTGCCCCTCGGGCTTCCCGCCATCATCTTCGGAGGCATCCTGGGCGGGGTGGTGACGCCGACGGAGGCGGCCGTCCTCGCCGTGGTCTACGCCTTCATCGTGGGGCTGTTCGTCTATCGCGAGATCAAGTGGAAGGACTTGCCCGGGATCTTGATCCAGAGTGCCGTGGTGACGGCCGCCGTGTGCTTCCTGCTCGGCACGGCCGCGGTGATCGCCTGGGTGCTCGCCGTCCAGCAGGTGCCTCAGCTCCTGCTCAAGGCGATGCTCGCGGTGCCGGGCGGCAACATCGTCTTTCTCATCCTGACCTCTGTGCTCTTCATCATCCTGGGCGCGGTGCTGGAGGGACTGCCCGCCGTGGTCATCCTGCTGCCGACCTTCATGCCCGTGGTCACGCGCCTCGGCATCGACCTGATCCACTACAGCACGATCGTGGTTGCCGCCACGGGGATCGGGCTCTTCCTGCCGCCCATCGGCGTGGGCTTCTTCATCGCCTGCGGCATCGCGAGGGTTCCCGTCGACCGGGCCAGCGGCGCCATGCTGCCGTACATCTACATGATGTGCATCGGCCTTCTCGTGGTGATCCTCTTTCCCTGGGTCACCCTCGTCATCCCTCGCCTTCTCCACCTCGGCTAGCAGGCGGCTGAAAAGGCCCATCTGCGGGAGTGCGGCGAGGGCGGCGGCACCCGCTCAACGTACGTGGCCATTCGAGCTGAGGGGCGCAGCCACGAGGCGAGGGCTGAGTAAAAACTATCCCTCGGGGTGCCGCCGCCCTCGCCGCCTCGCATCTGGACCTTTTTGAGGCGCCTGCGGGTCACCCCTCTCCAGAGGTCAGTCGATCATCAGGACCGCGGTCGCTTCGACGTCGGAGGTCTTGATGTCGACGAGCGCGCGATTGGCGTCCGACAGCGGGTAGCGCGTCACGCGAGGGCGGATGGGGATGGCGGCCGCCTCGGCGAGCAATGCTTCGCCATCGGCACGCGTGTTGGCCGTGACGCTGCGGAGGGTCTTCTCCCAGAAAAGATGCGGCTCGTAGGCCATGGCGGGCATGTCCGACATGTGGATGCCCGCGAGCGCGACGGTGCCGCCCTTGTCGACGGCGCGCAGGGCGACGGGGACGAGACCGCCCACCGGAGCGAACACGATGGCGGCGTCGAGGGCGCCGGGGAGGGCATCGCCCGGCGCGCCCGCCCACGCCGCGCCGAGGCTGACGGCCAGGCGCTGTCGCGCGGGCTCCCGCGTCAGGACATGGACCGCGCAGCCCCAGCTCCGCGCCACCTGCAGCGTGATATGCGCCGAGGAGCCGAAGCCGTACAGGCCGAGGCGACCCCCTCGGGGCACCCGGCTGCGGAGAAGCGCGCGGTAGCCGATGATCCCCGCGCAGAGGAGGGGCGTGGCTTCCGCGTCGTCGAAGGCTGCGGGGATCGCGTACGCGAAGGACTCGGGCGCGCAGCAATACTCGGCATAGCCGCCGTCGTGGGTCCAGCCCGTGTACGTCGCGTCACCGCAGAGATTCTCGCGGCCGGAGAGGCAGAAACGGCAGCGCCCGCACGTCGAGCGAAGCCAGGCGATGCCGACGCGATCGCCGACCTCGAACCGGCTCGCGCCGTCGCCGCGCGCCTGCACGCGTCCCACGACCTGATGGCCCGGAATGACGGGCAGCCTGCGAGGGAGGAGATCGCCCTCGACCACATGGATGTCCGTCCGGCACGCGGCGCATGCGGTGACGCGCACGCGGATCTCTCCGGGGCCGGGCTCGGGCACAGGCGGGTCCGCCCAGGCGAGCGGAGAGGTCTCGACGGGAGCCTGGGCCGACAGGACCATGGCGCGCATCGCTCGGAATTGTCCCATGGCCGTATGGCTTGCGAGGTCGCCTGAGGCCGGGGTAGGCTTGGGGCGCCTCGAGGGCTCCAAGCTGCCCTATAAGGACGGGCCCACGGACGACGGAACGGTGGTTAAGGCCAAGCCTACGCCGAAGGCATACAAGTCCTTGAAAAGGAAGGTCGAGCGCAAGGCGTGACCGATCCACTGACGATGGCCGCCGACTGGGTCTGCTCGGCCGAGCGCACCGTGGTCTTCACGGGCGCCGGGATGAGCACCGAGTCAGGTATTCCGGACTTCCGGAGTCCCGGTGGGATCTGGGACCGATTCGATCCCGCGGAGTTCACGTTCCAGAACTTCATCGGCTCCGAGGAAGGCCGCCGGCGCTACTGGGAGCTCGGCCGCATGGTCTACCCCGTCCTGCGCGGCGCCGAGCCCAATTCCGGCCATTTCGCCGTGGCCAAGCTCTGGCAGCTCGGGAGGCTGGACTGTGTCATCACCCAGAACATCGACAACCTCCATCAGAGGGCAGGGCTGCCCGCCGAGCGCGTCATCGAGCTGCATGGAAGCGCCATGCGCGCGCGGTGCCTGGCCTGTGATCGGCCCTACGATCGCGCCCAGATCCAGGACTGGCTCGAGGCGGGCGTGTCCGTGCCCACCTGCGACCCGCCGTGCGGTGGCGTGATCAAGCCGCGCACCATCATGTTCGGGGAGGCCATGCCGAGCGAGGAGACCGAAGAGGCCGAGCGGCGCTCTCGGGCGGCCGACCTCTTCATCGTGGTCGGCTCCTCGCTCGTCGTCTATCCCGCCGCCCACATGCCCGTCCATGCCAAGCGGGCGGGCGCGCGTCTCGTCATCGTCAACCGTACGCCCACGCCCCAGGACGCCAAGGCGGATCTCCTCATCCCGGGCAGCGCCGCGGAGGCGCTGGCGGGCATCGCCGAGCGCGTTCACCACCGCGTCGCCATCTCGTAAACTTCCTCCCGCCAGGAGCCGCCCATGCCTATCGCCGTGAGCGATGCCGTCGAGCGCCTCGTCAAGAACCGCGCGACGCTTCAGACCATGTCCCCCCTGTCCGAGTCCGCCTCCGATCTCTCCATCGAGACGGCGTACAGGATTCAGCGCGCGCTCGAGAGCAAGCTCGTCGAGGGTGGAGACCGCGTGGTCGGCTGGAAGGCCGGCTTCACGAACGCTTCCCTGCAGGAGAGCTACGGGGTGAAGGAGCCGGTGCTGGGCTTCCTCCTCGGCTCGGGTGTCTTCGCCAGCGGCGACGCCGTGCCGATCTCGCGCTTCGCCGCCGTCGGTCTGGAGGTGGAGATGGCCTTTCTCATGAAGACTGATCTCGCGGGGCCGGGCGTCACACCCGTCTCCGCGCTCCTCGCCGTGGAAGGCGCCATGCCCGCCTTCGAGCTGATCGACTTCCGGATCTCCGGCAAGCCGCGGGCGAGCGACGTCATCGCCGACGGGGTCCTCGCCAATGCCATCGTGCTGGGGCGGCCGCTCAGCCCTGTGACGGGACTGGATCTCTCGCTGGAGGGCGTGGTGTACGAGGAGAACGGCGAGCGGGTCGCCACCGCGGCCGCCGCGGAGGTCCTGGGCAATCCGCTCAACTCCCTGGCCTGGCTCGCCAACGCGCTCGGCGGGCAGGGCGGCAGGCTCCGGGCGGGAGACATCGTCATGACGGGCTCCATCTCGAAGATCTTCCGCCCCAAGGCCGGCGACTCCGCCCGCGCCACCTTCACCCGTCTCGGCTCGGTCTCTTGCCGCTTTGTCTAGAATCTCTGCCGAGCGCGCTTCGCTGCGCGGGCTCGCCCCGAACGGCCAGGCGCGCTAGCGTGGAATTCTCGGAGCTCAAGCGGCGGCTCGACGCGGCCCTCAGCCGCCGGCCTCGCCGGGAGCTCTCGCGGAGCGATCTGATCTCGGCGGCGGTGCTCTTGCCGATCACCGCCCACCCGCCGGAGGCGGGCGCGCCTCACATACTCTTCACCAAGAAATCGGCGGACGTGCCGCATCATAAGGGGCAGTTCTCGTTTCCCGGCGGCATCGTGGAGGAGCGGGACGGCTCCCGGGTGGAGACGGCCTTGCGAGAGGCGTGGGAGGAGATCAGGCTGCCGCCGGATGCCGTCGAGGTGCTGGGGCTCCTCGACGATACCGCGACGCGCGCCACGCCGTTCATCATCACACCGGTCGTCGGGATCGTCACCCGCGACGTGAAGTTCCAGGCCGATGGTCGGGAGATCGAACGAGTGCTGGAGGTGCCCCTCGAGACCCTGCGGGATCCGAGCATCTTCCGCACCGAGCTCTGGGAGCGTGAGGGGACACCGCATCCCGTCCACTTCTTCACCGTGACCGTCGAGGATGTCATCTGGGGCGCGACGGCCCGCATCCTCAAGCAGTTCCTCGACGTGGTCGAGGGACGCGAGGAGGAGTCGTGATGTACGAGTTCTTCGAGGAGCGGCCACCCCGCTGGTCGGGACGATAGGAGGTGGAAAATCCATGACACTGCGCGCGTGTGGACTGGCCAGCCTTGCCTTCGGGGTGGTGTTCGGCCTGGGCCTCCCTTCGGCGATGGCCCAGCCTCGGGAGCTGCCCGCGACGGTGGTGACGCTCACGGGCAAGGCCGAGACGTACAAGAAGGGCGAGACGGCGTGGAAGCCGGCCGAGCTTCGCGCCGAGCTCGGCGAGGGCGACGGCATTCGCACCTCCCCGAGTGTCCGTGCCACGCTGCGGACGGGAGGCGGCCACGCCATCCGCGTGGCCGCGCTGTCCCAGGTCTTCTTCCTGCCCGCCGAAGGAAGCGGCGAGGACCAGTCCGTGCGGGTCAGGATGGATCGCGGATGGATCTGGGCCGCCGTGGCGCAGGGTGCCTACGCGCGGCCTCCCGTCGAGGTGCGCGTAGGGCCGACGCGCGTCTCCCTCCGCAACGGCGGGGTGGGGCTGAGGCTCGGTCGCGACGGCGCCGCGCTCGTGCGCGTGTACCACGGACTGGTGACCGTCATGGGCGCGGGCACCCCGCCGGCCTGGGAGCGTGTCCTCGGTGACGACCAGGAGCTCCTCGTGGGTCCTACGGGGGCGCCGGCCGATGTCCGCAAGCTCTCTCGCGAGCCCGTGGAGGCATCCTGGGTGCTCTGGAACGAGGAGCAGGATTACGCCGCCTACGGCGGCAAGTCTCCGAGATAATCTTGAAGGAAGTGGGAACCGATGACGGGGGCTTTGCGTTAGGATAGCTGCCGTGCGCCGACTTCTTCTCGCGACCTGCCTCGTGACCTGGTGGGCCGGCGCCGCCTTCGCCGCTGACCCGTCCGAGGTCACCCGCGGCAAGTACATCTTCGGCGCCGCGGGCGGCTGCGGCTGCCATAGCGAGCCCAAGGGCCAGCCCAACGCGGGCGGCAAGAAGTTCGAAGGGCCCTTCGGGACCGTGTACGCGACGAACATCACGCCCGACAAGGCCACGGGGATCGGCGGCTGGACGGACGAGCAGATCATCACGGCGATACGGCTCGGCCGGCGGCCCAATGGGGAGCGCATCCTC
>Ga0137397_10003956_pt1 | contig 10325 bp, 8 predicted proteins | sample czorhiz116metaG_FD_106658 | JGI IMG/M metagenome (GOLD analysis project Ga0137397, IMG submission 106658) | Vadose zone soil microbial communities from Angelo Coast Range Reserve, California, USA - czorhiz1.16 metaG | ecosystem: Environmental > Terrestrial > Soil > Vadose zone | place: USA...
CCGATTGCCCATACAATTTAGACTATAGGAATTACATCGCTCAGCACAACATCAATCCCTTCGTCTAGACGGCTAAGCCTGCGACGGGTTGGGGAAGGTCGGGAAGGTCAGACGCGCCCGAGTCTCCAGCAATTACGTTATGACCTGTTCAACGCCCGGCACCTGTCTGACGACAATTAACGACTCGATGTGATTCAGCAGCCGAGCGGAGCTGTCGGAAATGAAACAAATTCGGCGCTATGAGAAGATGGGCGGGCTGCTGAAAAGGGTACGAGCCACGAAATCACACTAAGCAGTACTAAGGCACACGAAACAAGAACCTGCTACTGCCTTCGTGTGATTTCGCGTTATTTTGTGTCCTTCGTGGATCGCGGGCATTGTTCTTGAACTATTCTCTTCGTTTTTCAGCAGCATGCTAGACTAACAAGACGGAATCAAGCCGAAATGAAAATACTCATCACCGGCGGCGCGGGTTTTGTTGGTTCAAGTCTGGCGCGCGCTTTTAAACAAGAAGACTCGTTATCCCAAGTTACAGTTGTCGATAATCTAAAGCGGCGAGGATCCGAGCTGAATCTACCGTTGCTTAAGCAGGACGGAATTGACTTCTTTCATGGGGATATAAGAAACGCGAGTGATCTTGATGTACTTGAAGGCACTTTTGATCTCTTTATCGAAGCATCAGCTGAACCAAGCGTCCACGCGGGAATGAACGATTCTCCCCAGTATGCATTCCAAACCAATCTTGCAGGAACTTTTAACTGCCTGGAATTTGCCCGCAAGAAAGCGGGGAGTTTTCTGTTTCTATCCACGTCCAGGGTCTATTCAATCGCGCCGCTGAGGGAGATCAATCTGGTTGATTCCCCAACTCGGTTTACTATTGCCGAGAGCCAGAAGATCCCTGGCATCAGTGAGCGCGGCATCGACGAGAACTTCCCCACCAGTCTCCCAAGATCGATATATGGAGCGACAAAACTGGCTTCTGAGTTAATCATTCAGGAGTACGCAGAGACTTACGGATTGCGAGCGATCATCAATAGATGCGGTGTGATTGCCGGACCGGGCCAGTTCGGCAAGGTTGATCAGGGCGTATTTACGATGTGGGTCGCAAACCACTGTTTTGGAAAGCCATTGGCGTATACCGGCTTTGGCGGTCGAGGTAAACAGGTTCGCGATCTCCTTCACCCTTCGGATCTTTTCTCGTTGGTGAAGAAGCAAGTTGAGAACATCGAAAATCATTCAGGAGAAGTCTTCAATGTCGGCGGCGGTCCCGAGATATCTACTTCGTTAGCGGAGTTGACTACACTTTGCCAGACGATTGTGGGAAGCAAGGTGCCGGTCAGGGAAGAGGCGCTGAGTTCATCGGTTGACATCCCCTTATACATTTCGGACTATGGTCGGGCCGCAGCAACATTTGATTGGCGCCCTCAACATTCCGTGCCGAGCATCGTTGCGGATATCTCGCGTTGGATTCAAGAAGACGAAGCAAAGCTTAGGCCTATCTTCAACTAAACTGAGAAGGGAATCGTCAGATGTCGGTCGCCATTGTCACAGGATCATCTGGGTTGATTGGTAGCGAGACTGCCCGATTCTTCCATCAGAAGGACCTGCAGATTGTAGGCCTCGACAACAACATGCGGCAGTACTTCTTTGGAGCGGATGGCTCAACAGAATGGAACACGCAGCGGCTGAAACAGTCGCTAAGGAACTTCACACACTATGCAATCGACATTAGAAACCAGGAAGGCGTTTTAGAAGTTTTCAAGAGGTTTGCGGATAACATCTCGGTGGTGATTCACACGGCGGCGCAACCGAGCCATGATTGGGCCGCGAAAGAACCGTTCACCGATTTTACCGTTAATGCCAATGGCACTCTCGTGCTCCTCGAAGCGACTCGTCTTTACTGTCCGGACGCCACCTTTATCTTCACTTCCACCAATAAAGTTTATGGTGACGCTCCTAATCAGCTTCCCCTGGTGGAGCTCGAGAATAGATGGGAAATTGATGAATCTCACCCGTACTTCGAGTACGGTATCGACGAAACGATGAGCATAGATCAATCCAAGCACAGCCTTTTCGGTGTGAGTAAGGTTGCGGCCGATGTTCTGGTTCAAGAGTATGGTCGGTATTTTGATCTAAAGACCGGCACGTTTCGAGGCGGCTGTTTGACGGGGCCAGATCACTCGGGAGCTGAGTTGCACGGCTTCCTCGCCTATCTGGCAAAGTGTGCGGTCGCGAATAAGCCCTACACAATCTATGGATACAGCGGCAAGCAGGTTCGGGACAACATCCACTCTTACGATTTGGTGAATGCCTTTTGGCATTTCTATCAGAACCCACGACCGGCCGCGGTCTACAATATGGGCGGTTCTCGCCATAGCAATTGTTCTGTACTCGAGGCAATTCAGATGATTGAGGAGCTCTCCGGCAAATCAGTTCGCTATGAGCTTTCTGATCAAGCTCGGTCGGGAGATCACATCTGGTGGATTAGCGACATTCGTAGATTCCAAAAAGACTACCCACAATGGTCGTACCGCTATGATCTCCGGGGAATCGTTCAGGAGATTATGGAAGCCACGCTGGACAGAGCGCTCAGTTAAGCAAGCATGAAACTCTCAGTGGTGATTCCCGCGCACGACGAGCAAGCCTGTATTGGCGGCACCATAAGAGCTCTTCATGCACAGCTTAGTGCCGAGCAGATCGAACATGAGATTTTGGTGGTCAACGATAACTCGACCGACCTTACCAGGAAGATTTTGCTTTCGGTGCAGCCCGACATCTCGACACTCAGCTCCGTAGATAATGACCCGCCTCACGGATTTGGCTTCGCAGTCCGAAAAGGACTGGAGTGTTATACCGGTGACGCGGTCGCTATTTACATGGCCGACGCTTCAGACCGTCCCGAAGACCTGGTCAGGTTTTGGAGGGTGATGGAGAAGGAAGGTGTGGACTGTGTCTTTGGAACCCGCTTCAGCAAGAGATCGCACGTCGTGGACTATCCTGTCCACAAGTTGATCCTTAATCGCATAGCCAACATTTTCATCCAGGTCATCTTTGGGTTGCGCTACAACGACGTGACCAATGCGTTCAAGCTCTACAGTAGACCGGTGATTGACGGCTTAAAACCCCTACTCAGCCACCACTTCAATCTAACGGTCGAGCTGCCGCTCAAGTCCATCGTGCGTGGGTACAGTTATGCAATTGTGCCGAACGATTGGATCAACCGCAAAACGGGGGTCTCGAAGCTGCGCGTTCAGGAGATGGGATCGCGATATCTCTTCATCGTTCTCTATTGCTTTATTGAGAAATGGTTGTCCATGAGGGATTACCATCGCGAAAGACTCCTGGCCGACTCGACGACGCGGGGAAATGTTGGCGAAATTAAATCCCACCGATTTGTAACAGATTCTCGTAAAACCGACCGCGTAACGTGAGCTTGCCGAAGGATTCTCCTGGTTGCCAGGCTGTTTGATGAAGGCTTTGAAGAGCTGGATTCCGTTGTCGACCGGCTTTGCCAGCATCGATTTTCATCGTCGCTCAAAAGCCAAATACCGCCTCTTCAATGGCCGGTCCTTGAAGATTCACAAACCGCCGAGGTCGTTTGGAACCCCAGGCGAGCGTTAACATGCCTACCCTCAATTACTTCACTTCAAATGTAATCGCTGGCGACTGATAGTATCCATCTTTTGCGCTCGTTACTATTTTCAGAGCAAGGCTATGTTTGCCCATACCGATGAGGGAGGTTGGAAAGGAAGCCGAGAAGCCTGGAGAAGCATAGTTGGTGTTAGGTACTGCAACGACTCTCTTCAGGTGATATGTAGCTGGGAAATCCATGCCGTCTATGTTCACAAATACACCTCCCGCTTCCCCTCGTGACTTTGTATCAACTGCCCAGCCCGAAACAGTAATTGCGTCCTCATATGGCCAATCAACGAAAACATCCGAGGCGGCCGAGACCCGCCGTTTGTTAAGATACTCAATGGCACACATCGGCGGCTCAGCGATCGCATAGAGAGCCTGGATATTCACTTGCTCCTCCGGTGCAAACACTATTGCGGGATCCGTTTCCTCCTTCCATGTCAGATCAAAGTCTTTGTTGTAGTACCAGGCTCCGGGACCTGAGATTTTAAACCGCACTACTCTGTCGGTAGCTTTACTTGCAAATAGCCGATTTAAGCTTTCCTTGTCAGTGGGCAGGTAATTCAGCAACAGACCGTTTCGCGCAGTGTCCGGGATCATTCTGTAGCCGGCATAACTACCGCTGGCATACATCACAGAAATCGTTACCGGAGGAATCTGGTAGAAAGTCTTGCTGGTCCATCCCAACGGTCGCAAGCGCATCTCCAGAAAAGCGTATAGCATCTTGTCTGACGGAGGCACTGAAACCCATTCAAACAGTCTGGCTGTTTCATGGCCGATGATGGCTAGCTTTGATACGACGGGCTGTTCCTTCTTTTTGAACAGTTGAACGCCCTTCCCGGACTCGCTCTTGAGTAGCGCATAGTTGTGAAGGATTACACGCCAGGTTTCCGGGGTGCTCAGAAGGAGATTCCGTCCATCAATGTCGTTAAAGTTTATGAGCAGGAAATCTGGCGCTTGACTGCCGCTATAGTGCTCAGAACTCCGTTGGTCAAGACTTGCTTTGTAGGCACTGTACGCTTGTAGAGCGGGAAACGGATCCCAGCGCAGGTTGTTTGCCGCGCAATAACTTACTTCCCACGGAAGTGTGCCGACCTTCGCATCATTCTCTACGATCAGCCTTATCCATTCAGCCGGTAGCCGGTCAGCCTCGAGATTTGCTCGCCCTAGAATATCCAGCTTTTGTCGTGTGTCGTTCAGATTTATCAGCAGCCTGAGGTTATCCAGTCCCTTGTTCCCCCGTAGCTGATGACCGACACCCGGCCAATCCAGATAGCGGTATAACATTGCGTTAGGAAGCGCTAGAATGAAGATAATCACGTAACAAAAAGCAGCGAGCCTGAGTTCGCGCGCCCCATGCGCGTTCAGACCAAGAATCCCAACAAGTGAGAGCAGGAAAGGGAAGAAGTAGAGAACGTGTAAAGTCTCCTGCCTGATATAAGCGTGTTTGAAGCAAAAGAAGATAGCAATCGCAAAAACCATGGCAACAAAGAAAAGAGGCGACCTATAGGCACCCAGAAGAATCAATAAAACCAGATAGGACCCCAGGGCTATTAATGCCCAGGCAAGAATGTGAGGCCTGCCCACAGCGCTCATTGCTACGCTGTACCCGTCAGCGATTTGCCACGAGGTGACGAGCCAGGCGACAAAGTTCCTCGGAGATTTACAGTATATGGTGGCAAGTGCACTCGTGGTGACGACGAAAGTGCTGCACACTATCAAAGCTGATCTCCATGCATTCTTTTGCCGTCTGAGTATTTTGACGATCGCCAGGGCCGCAATCATCAGAACGGCAGACAGACCCAAACTGAATTTCATGAAAAGAAACATGCCCGCTAACAGCGGGTTGATGAAGTCTGCAACGGTCGACAGCCTTTCATTCCCATAAGAAAGTACAAGTAGCACCGAGCTGACGACTAAGTACGAGTATTCGAAGTGGGCACTCAATCCTTGTCCCACCAGGGGCGCGAGTGCAAAACTGACGACGAGAAAAATGGTTGGCAAAGTTTTCTTTCTTCTCCAGGCGTAGTCAAGCAGGATGAGAATTAACAGCCCATGCATGAGAACATGAAACAAGCTCGCCTGAACCAGATTTGAACCAATATTCACCGGCTCGAGAAAATAACCGAGCGGGCCGTAAGTAAATGCTACATCTCGACCAAATACTTCAGCTGAATGTGGCAAGTAGTTGATTGCGTACCGCCACGAAGGATCCAGTCCGACATCAAGCGCAAAGTAGTTTCCAGGAAACAAGACAACCGAGAAGTACCCGATTGCCAGCACGGAATAGAACCGCTTATCTGCAAGTAAATCTTTGATTCTCTTTAGACTAATGTCGTGCATCGCAAATCGTAATACTTCATGGAGGACCCAGACATAGTGGGTTCTTTCCGACTATTCCTTCTGGCCAATAACTACAAACTCGTTGTACTTAAATATCTTCCCAAACAGCCGTGCTAGAGGAAAGGAGTAGTGCGTCAATTCAATTAGTCCAGCGTCCTGCATAATGCCCGACAACATTTCGAAATCCATGAACTCCGCATGTGTTGGATCCGACCTATGACCCGCTTCCTGTGGGGTAATAATCACCACCCTCGCCCCAGGGCGCAAATACACAAGGTATTCGTTCAGCAGCGAGACAATCTCGTCCCTTCTCATGTGTTCGGCCACATGAGATAACAGAAGAGAATCAAAGCGCGAAGGCTGAGCATAGTGAGAACTCAGGAATTGCTCTGGGGTAAACGCAACAAGTCCGCGAGAGACTGCGACTGCAACCGAGTTTGGGTTGTGATCGATACCGATGTTCCGCGTGGCTTTCCCGAGATTGATGAGGTTGCGCCCTATGCCACAGCCGATCTCCAGCACGGATCCGAGACTGAGCCGTTGAAGATGAATACGGTACAGCCTCTGAACGTCCAGAACTCGTTTCCACCAGACGCTCCGGTCTAAAAGTCGCTTAGTGTAGTCCTCATCTTTTGTGCTATCCATGGGCATGAAGATCTGAGGATCTGAAGACCTGGCTTATCGTCGAACGAAAGTCTGGTCGCCCTCCCAGTGGTACTTGTGCAGGCTCAGCCTTCGCTTAATCCATCGGGGTAAAAAACGGGCTCGTTGGCCTACGGCGAATGCTGTTGCGCGCGTGGCTTCGTAAGCAAATAAGTAGGGAATCCAAAGCAGGTCGACTCCATGAAGAAGTCTTCCCACGCACCGGACCAGGTGTCGAGCTTCGTAGATCACCATGGCGGCGAACGTGTCCTCAGCGATTCCTACCAATGAGGCGCCGCTGTCAAAGTTGCGCTTAAAGACGTCTTTCAATCCGTAGTTGTGTGAATGAAAGACAGCGGCACCTGGTTCATATAAGAGTCGATGGCCTGCAAGCAAAACCTGCTTTGCCCACAACTGATCTTCGCTCATGATCAGCGACTCATCAAACGGTATGCGTTCCCACACGTCGCGGCGAATGGCGGAGCAGACGTTTGAAAAGAAGATCTCCCGAATGCCCAAAGCTCGCTGTTCGGCACAAGCGCGAACCTCTCGGGCGTCAGGGTAGGTGCTGTTTAGGAATATCCGTTCGAGCTTGTTGGTCCAGGACCGTGGCAGTTGTCGGCCATACACTCCTGCAAAGCCTTCGTCGCCAAGTGGCATCGCTAATCGCGTCAGAAAGTCCGGCGTCGCAGGCGTGGCATCCTGTACCAGATAAACAATGACCGGTCGGGTAGTCATCCGCGCGCCGAGATTGCGTGTCTTTCCGTGTCCGAACTCGGCAGCTGGAATCCTGTGGATGCGAATCTGAGGCTGCTGCTTTGCGTACTCGATCGTTCGATCGCTTGAGCCGGAATCGATTACCAAAATCTCGGCCTCGAGAATGCCATCGCACGCGAAAAGCCCTGCCAGCGCATCTGCAAATAGATCGCCTCCATTCCTTGTCAGAATAACGATTGAAAGGTCGCTCGCCTTCATTTCAAGGCACATTCAGGCGGGAGATACTTTGACCACATGTCTGGAGTTCCACAGTACTCTAGTAGTTTGGGACCCTCTCTGCTTATTCCCGATTTCAAGAGAGCCGCCACCTTTCAATGCCCTGATCAGTCGTCGTAGACATTTCGTGCTGCAGAGTAGTGAGATTGATGCTGCCGTGCAAAAGATAATACGAACCGAACGGTAGCGCTGGCACGAAACCAACGAGATGCGCGGTAATTGAAACAGCGGCAGCTTGCCCAAGCGTTACTCCCAGAAAAATCAGTGCGCCGCTCAAGGCCGCGTGAAATGCTCCAGCAGCACCACCCGGAGTTGGAACCAGAGATCCGATGAGTCCGCAGCACATTACCAGGAGCGCCTGTTTGAAACCGAATGCCAAACCAAATGCGCGGAGGATAAGCCAATTGGTCAACAGGACTGATAGCCATTGACAGGCGGTCCAGAGAGTAATGACAACCAATTCGCGCGTGTTCGACAGTACGGTAAAAGCGTCGAAGAGTTTCTGCAGATAGCGCGAAGTTGCACGCCGCACCTTGCCGGGATTGGGATGCCGCCCTATGAGCTTTTCATCGACCCAGCCCGGTGTGCTCCCGAGTCGGCGTCTGAACAGGACCAACGAGCAAAGCGCCAGCGTGGGCAACAATAGCAGGATGATTCCGAGTTCACTGAGATGCGGGCCTGCCGCTTGGTGGCCGGTAATTTCCGGCAGCCATAGAAGGGTCAGACCGAAAAGCACCGAGAGAGCGCATAAATCAAAAACACGCTCCACTACAATCGTTAGGATCGAGGCGGCAGGTCGCACGTGCTTGCTGAGTAAAGACAGCGCCAACGGCCGCACGACTTCACCGACAGCTCCTCCAAAAAGAAAACTCGCTCCGATGCCAACATTCGTAGCCGCGAATACTTCCGGCAGGCGCGTGGGCACCACGGGCCAGAGTAGAGTGCGCCAGCGCCCGGCGCGCAATAAATTGGTTCCGCAGGATACGGCCACGGATGCTGCCACTAGAAAATTGTTAACCTGGCTGAAGCTCTGACGTACCTCCATCCAATTTAAGCGTCGCCAGAGTCTCCACAAAATGCAGATTGCGAGCAGAAAGAGCGCTACGGTCTTCAGATGTTTACGCAAGTTTCTTAGCTTTCCCCGTGGCGATCACCGCTCTCTTCTAAGCCGAATGGATGTGGCGTCAGCCAATCCTGATTTTGGTTACCTTGCCGGGCCTTAATGACAGTCTACCTGCGTCTGAGTCCCAACACGCTCAGGAAAAAACTGGAGAAGACTATCTGTACGCCAATGATCAATGCCGTAATTGCGGGAATAATGATACGGAGTGTATGCACAGGATCCAGCGTGCCAAAGCTGGCCCGCTTCCAGGTCCACACGGAGTAAGCAGAGCACACGAGGCCGGTCAATATCAAAGAGACACCCAGAATCAATCCCCTTTCCAGATTTACCTTAATCTTACTGAAGGTTAGCTTCGGATCTTCCGGCAACAATCCCTCGCTGATAGCAAACACTTTAGTAAAGACGCCAAACGCCACCGCCTGAAATCCCAGGATTACTGCAGCGGCGGCATAGAGCAGGGTTTGAGCATCGAAGCCGATGCTGCCCACGAAAACCGGACCCTGAAGCAGCAGAGCTCCCACAATCAGCCCGAAAGCGATTAGCAATATCCCGGGATACAGAAACAGCCATCGGGGACTGTACAACAACAGGAACCGAAGATGTCGCCAGCCATCGCTCCAACTCCGCAGATGAGGCGGGCGACTGCGTCCGTCGGGCTGCAGAATCGTGGGTACTTCAGTGATGCGCAAATCGTGAAGCGAAGACTTAACAACCATCTCGCTCGCGAATTCCATCCCAGTTGTTCTTAGATCCAGGTCAAGTATTGCCTGGCGCCTGAAGCCTCGCAGTCCGCAATGGAAATCACCCGATGGACTTTTGAAGAACAGCCTGCCGATCGCGGTCAATACCGGATTACCCAGGTAGCGGTGCAAATGTGGCATCGCTCCTGGGTGGATATTACCCATGAACCTATTGCCCATCACCAAATCGTACCCCGCGCGCAACTTCTCCATAAAGGGACCCAGATTAGTGAAATCATAGCTGTCATCAGAGTCACCCATAATTACGTATTTCCCATGAGCGGTTGCGATTCCGCGCATCAGGGCGTTCCCGTATCCCCTACGCTCGACGTTGACGACCCGGGCGCCCAAGCTTTTCGCAATCTCCTGGGAGCCATCGGTGCTGCCGTTGTCGGCGATGATCACTTCGCCGTTCACGCCAAGACTTTTGAGTGAGGCCTTTGCTTTGTTGATGCATGTGCCCAGCGTCTCGGCCTCATTCAGGCACGGCATTAGGACGGACACTTCGCACACGGCTTCATTCTCGTGGGGGCTATGGCTCGCCGCTATCTCCATCCTTAGGTCACTCCTTCAAGATCATTTCTGTGAAGTTGTAATCCCTCCCAGACTCTAACCGGTGCGTACTGGTTTCCACAGCAGCCCATAATTTGTCGGAAAAGGGGACCACGCACGAGACATTTAAAGAGGGCCGGATCGCGAGGGTTTGTGAAGAGGCGGGACAGGTTGGTCAATATTAAGTATCCAACAATCAGTAGCCAGTATTCAGCGGCTGGTAATCCTTGTAGTTTGCGACAACATGCAACGTCAACAAGAAGGAAATCCGTCACCAGAGGAGGACAATTGATTAG
>Ga0137397_10003957_pt1 | contig 10321 bp, 10 predicted proteins | sample czorhiz116metaG_FD_106658 | JGI IMG/M metagenome (GOLD analysis project Ga0137397, IMG submission 106658) | Vadose zone soil microbial communities from Angelo Coast Range Reserve, California, USA - czorhiz1.16 metaG | ecosystem: Environmental > Terrestrial > Soil > Vadose zone | place: USA...
CAGATCAGTGCCGGCGTGATGATGGCGAAGGTCAGCTGGAACATCGAAAACACCGTCTCAGGGATGGTGCTCGCGATGTGCGACACGCTGGTCTTGCCGGCCTCCTTCAGGTAGCTGACCGGGTTCAGGAGTGAGTGGGCCCAGCCGCCCAGGAACGGGGACGTGCCGGGCGTGAAGGCCAGGGAGTAGCCCACCAGCCACCACAGCATGGCGGAGAACTTCATGCGCTCCGCGAACGCGCCCGCGATCAACGCCGGCGTGATGATCGCGAAGGTGAGCTGGAAGCAGATGTAGACGGTCTCCGGGATCGTCGCCGCCAGCGGGCTGGGATTGCCCATGCCCTTGGCAATGTCGCTCAAGATGCCTTGCAGGAAGGCGCGGTCGAGGCTGCCGATGTAGGGCGACCCTGCCGTGAACGCCAGGCTGTAGGTGCAGACCAGCCAAAGAATGCTGATGAGACAGGTGATGGCGAAGCTGGTCATGATGGTGTCGCCGACGTTCTTCTTGCGGACCATGCCGCCGTAGAAGAGCCCGAGACCCGGGACCGTCATCATCAGCACCAGCGCCATGGTAGTGAGCATCCAGGCGGTGTCGCCCGAGTTCGGCGAGCAGTTGATCAGCATCTTGGCGTCGCACACTGGCGTCGGCGGCTCCGGCTCCGGCGTGGGCGGTGTTGCCGGCGGCGCTTGCGCAGACGATGGATCGATGAAGCTCAGGATCAAGCCAAGCGCAGCGATGACGGCGAGAGCGATGAGCGCCACGCGCGCGAATTTCTTGAATGTCATGGTGTCACTCCTTTCCAAAAGCGGTGAGGGCGCGGGCGTTACAGAGCAGCGGCGTCGGTCTCGCCGGTGCGGATGCGCACGGCGCTGTCGATGCCGTAGACGAAGATCTTGCCATCGCCGATCTGGCCGGTCTTGGCGGCTGCCACGATGGCCTCGACGACTTTGTCGACCTGATCGGTCGGGACTGCCGCCTCGATCTTGACCTTGGGCAGGAAGCTGACGGCGTATTCGGCGCCGCGATAGATTTCGGTGTGGCCCTTCTGGCGCCCGTATCCCTTGACCTCGGTGACGGTCATTCCGAGCACCCCGACCGAGGTCAAGGCGTCGCGCACCTCGTCAAGCTTGAAAGGCTTGATGATAGCCATGACGATCTTCATGGGTTCCCCCCGCTAAAGCCCGTTCCTGGGGTGGCAGGCTCGGGCACCAAGATGTGTCGCGCGATGATCCACCCCCCGCCAGCAGCGCCATGAAACCCAATCAAGACGTGTGCCAGATTCCAAACGGGTCACGCGTGTGACTTCAAGTGACTGGTGACTTCAAGTGATTGGCGACTTCCACTGGATCCAAACTCCACCGGATCCAGATGCTCGTGCACTGAACCGCGCGCGGTCAGGTGTGCACCGCGATTGCGATCGCGGCGCTAGGGGGCGCTCCCGGGGCGCCCCGAATGCAAACACCGCGCTGTTCAGTCGATCCGCCAGCCCGAGAAGATCACGCTCGGCACCACGGGTTCGCCGGTCGGCTTTTTGACGACCAGTCCAATGCCCGGATCGGAGCCCGAGAACACCACCTCGATCCGATCTCCTCGCTTCACCTCGGCCACACCCTGGCAGACCAGGACGGCCGTGAAGCTCGGGTCGATGATGAGCTGCTCGGTGTTGGAATTGTCGATGTCCTTGCCATTGAGGCGCATCCACATCCGAACCAGGCCTTTGCCCTTGCCGCCGACTTGCGCGGCCGCCATGACGAAGAAGGCTCCGGTTTCATTGAACCGGACCACGCCCTTCTCTTGCTTGATGTTCTTCGACGCATCGGTCGAATTCATCGTGACCACCTTGGGCTTGGTGTCCGACGCGAGTTGCTCTTCCGTGCTCGAGGCTTGCAGATAGGACGTCGCCGACGCGCTACCGACGCAAGCCAGCAGCATGGCCGACATGAAGACTGCACTAGCAATGACTCTCATTTCCGCCTCCGACTGTAGGACTACACACACAGAGTTCTGGACGGCGTTGGATTGGCCCCCGCCTGATGCGGAGCAAAAATAGGCTTTGGCGGTCTCCCCCCCTCGCACGCTTAGGAACTCCATCTCATAAAGGTGCAATGCGCGTGCCATATTGCCGCACTGCGCCAGGCTCATGGCGGCCTCACCAGGAGATTCTGCTGTCTGGAGCTGAGACGGCGCCACGCGGGCATCATCCGGCGCTGATGCCGAGGTTGGAATACTTTTCCGATTCAAAGCGTTGGCGCGATTCGCAGTCGATATGAGATCTTGTCTCTCAGCCTGCCCACGCCGACAATCGTCGAGTCCGCGTGCGTTCTAATGACGGATAAGCATTCGTATCCGCGAGCGCTTGTGCATTCTTTTCAGTCTTCTGCCTGCGAATAGTGCACGCGTGCGGCTGCCGCAGCCTGGTCTTTAGGCGCAGGCCGTCCGACCCACCGCAGCGCTTCTATTTCTACTGCAGCGCTTCGCCGTGCTGGGTGACGTCCAGCCCCTCGATCTCGCTCTGCTTGGAGACACGCAGCGGCACCATGAACTCGATCACCTTGAGCAGGACGACGGTGGCAACCCCGGACCAGACCGCAACCGCCGCAATGCCGTAGACTTGGTAAAGAAGTTGGCCCGGATTGCCCTCGATGAGCCCGGCGGTCTCGCCCACCGCCGCCACCGCAAATACCCCGCACAGCAGCGTGCCGGTGGCGCCGCCGACGCCGTGCACGCCGAACACGTCGAGCGAGTCATCGTAGCCGAGCTTCTGCTTGAGCCGGGTGCAGGCCCAGAAGCAGATCGCGCCGGCGGCGAGCCCGATCACGATGCCGTGCCAGGGCAGCACGAAGCCGGAGGCCGGCGTGATGGTGCCGAGGCCAGCAACTGCGCCCGAGATCATGCCAAGCACCGAGGGCTTGCCGCGCGTCCACCACTCCAGGGCCATCCAGGTCAGCGCTCCCGTCGATGCTGCGAGGTGAGTGGCCACAATGGCGAAGACAGCACGCGAATTGGCGCCGAGCGCCGAGCCGCCGTTGAAGCCGAACCAGCCGACCCAGAGCAGGCCCGTGCCGATCACCGCGAGCGAGAGATCGTAGGGCGCAAAATTCTCACTGCCATAGCCCTGGCGGTTGCCGACGATATAGGCGGCGACCAGGCCTGCGACGCCGGCATTGAGGTGCACCACGGTGCCACCGGCAAAGTCGAGGATGCCGGGCTTCATGGTGGTTGCGTCCGGCGTGAGCCAGCCGCCACCCCAGACCCAGTGTGCGATCGGCACATAGACGACGAGCAGCCAGAGCGCCGCGAACCACACGAACGCCGAAAAGCGCATGCGGTCAGCCACCGATCCCGCCACCAGCGCGACCGTGATGATCGCAAACGTCATCTGGTAGACCATGAACAGCATTTCGGGGATCTTGGTCGACGGTGCGACCGAATTCATGCCGATGCCCTGCAACATGAACTTGTCGAGATTGCCGATCAGCGCGCCGTCGCCGTTGAAGGCGAGCGAGTAGCCGATGGCGACCCAAAGGATCGAGCACAGCGCCGTGCACAACAGGCTCTGCGCCATGGTGGCGAGCACGTTCTTCTTGCGCACCATGCCGCAATAGAACAGCGCGAGGCCCGGGATCGTCATCATCAGCACCAGGCCGGTCGCCGCGATCATCCAGGCGGTATCGCCGGCATCGATGGTCGGCGGAGCCGCCTCGGCGAGTGCCGGCGTTGCACCAAGCGCCAGCACAGAGATGGTCGTGATTGCTCTCTTGGTCGTCATGATCGTCCCCCCGTCGAGCGAAACGTTTCGCCGATGCGTCGGTTTGCGCGTGTCGGTGGATGCCTACAGCGCGTCGCTGTCGGTCTCGCCCGTGCGGATGCGCACCGCGCTGTCGATGTTGGTGACGAAGATCTTGCCGTCGCCGATCTGCCCGGTCTTGGCGGCGTTGGCGATCACCTCGACCACCTTGTCGGCCTGGTTGTCGTCAACCGCGACGTCGAGCCTGATCTTGGGCAGGAAGTTCACCGCGTACTCGGCGCCGCGATAGATTTCCGTGTGGCCCTTCTGGCGGCCATAGCCTTTGACCTCGGCGACGGTCATGCCCTGGATGCCAGTGGACGTGAGCGCGTCGCGAACGTCCTCGAGCTTGAACGGCTTGATGATGGCGATGATCATTTTCATGGATCGTCCCGCGGTATGCGGCCCCCGATCGAGCCGCGGGTCAAAAAACCACCGACGCAACCCGGCAGGGCCATGCGCGCGGCAGACAGCGCACGATATCGGCAGTTCGTCCAAAAATTAAGCGGATTCGTTGATTGAAAAATAATCTGATCGCTCAAGCCGTGAGCATATTAGGACAGCTAATCTGACCTAACCTGGCTCGGCGCGCCGCTCGCGCACCAGCCCTTCCTGCGCCACAGACGCGACCAGCGTCCCGTCGCGGGTGAAGATCAGCCCACGCGAGAAGCCACGCGCGCCCGTCATGCTGGGACTGTCCTGCGCGTAGAGGAGCCAGTCATCGGCCCGGAACGGCCGGTGTAGCCAGAGCGCGTGGTCGAGGCTGGCCGCCATGATGCACTTCTCGAACGCGGTGCGGCCGTGCGGGATCAGCGCGGCGTCGAGCAGGGTCAGATCGGAGGCGTAGGCCAGCACGCATTGATGAATGGCGGGCTCATCGGGCAACGGGCCGGTCGCGCGGATCCAGACATGGAAGCGGCCGTCGGGATGCTTCTTGCCCAGGTAGCGGTCGTACTCCACCGGGCGCAGCTCGATCGGCCGCTCACGCTCGTAGTAGCGCCGCACCGGCTCGGGCATCAGCGGCAGCACCCGCTCTTTGATCGCGGCTTCGCCGGGCAACTCCTCGGGCTTGGGCACGTCGGGCATTTTGGCCTGGTGCGACAGGCCGCCTTCATCGCGATGGAACGAGACCGAGGTGATGAAGATTGCCTGCCCATGCTGGAGCGCCACTACACGCCGGGTGGTGAAGCTCTTGCCGTCGCGTACCCGCTCGACCTCGTAGATGATCGGTACCTTGGGATCGCCGGCGAGCAGGAAGTAGGCGTGCATGGAATGCGGCGGCCGGCCTGCCACGTCGACGGTGCGGCAGGCCGCCACCAGCGCCTGGCCAATGACCTGGCCGCCGAACACCCGCTGCCAACCGACCTGCGGGCTGCGGCCGCGAAAAATGTTCACCTCGAGGGGTTCGAGGTCGAGGATGGTCAGCAGGTCTGCGATCGCGGAGGCCAATGTTAGTCCTCCCCTAGTGCCGCCGATTTGAAGTTCCTACACCACCTGCAGCAAACTCGGTTAGGAACTTCAAATCGAAAGCAGCACTAGAATTATAGAGTTGCCAGTGCCCCTTTGTTTCCGAAGTTCGTGTCAGAGCATGCTGAGACGTATCACGAACTTCGGAAACGGGGCACTGGTTGGCCAATACTCCCATGTGGATGCCGTACTTTGGCGCCCGCTGACAATAGCTATATGGTCCATCAATCCGGATACTGTTGAGGGCGAATGGCCGAGGGCGCAAATCGGTGCGACGTGCTGATCGGCGGTGGCAGCTTTGCCGGCCTGGCGCTCGCGATCGCGCTCAAGCAGGCGCTCGGTCCGACCTATCGGGTGACGGTGGCGGACCCGGCGTTCGGGCAGGCGACGGACGATGCGCGCGCCTCGGCGATCGTGGCGGCGGCGCGCCGGCTGTTCGAGACCATCCGTATCTGGGACATCGTTGCGGGCGAGGCGCAGCCGGTAGTCGACATGCACATCACCGACAGCCGGCTCGGCGACGCGGTGCGCCCGGTGTTCCTCAGTTTCGATGGGGATGTTGAGCAACGTCGCCAAGTTCACGCAGGCGGCGTGGACTTGCCTGCGCCCGAGCCCTTCGCCCATATGGTGGAGAACAAGCCACTGCTTGCCGCGCTGGTCGAGCGCGCCAAGCTTGATGGTGTCGAGCTGGTGGCGCAGGGCGTGACCGGCCAGACCAATGCGGGCTCGCACATTCTGGTCACGCTTGCGGATGAGCGCACGATCGCGGCCCGGCTCCTGGTCGCCGCCGATGGCGCTCGCTCCGGCATCCGGCAGCGCGCCGGCATCGCCACCCACGGCTGGGACTATGGCCAGTCTGGCATCGTCACCACCGTTGCGCATGAGCGCGATCACGGCGGGCGCGCCGAGGAGCATTTCCTGCCTGGCGGGCCGTTCGCGATCCTGCCGCTCAAGGGCAAGCGCTCATCGATTGTGTGGACCGACGCCACCGCCGAAGCCGATCGTATCGTCGCGCTGCCCGACGCCGAATTCCACGCCGAGCTCGAGCGGCGTTTCGGGCTGCATCTCGGCGAGATCACCGCGGTCGGCGCGCGGCTGGCATTTCCACTTGGCTTTGCGGTTGCGCGCACCTTCGTGGCCGAGCGTATCGCGCTCGTCGGCGATGCGGCGCATGTGATCCATCCGGTTGCCGGGCAGGGCCTCAACATGGGCCTCAAGGATGTGGCGGCGCTCGCGGAGGTGATCGTCGATGCCGCGCGGCTTGGCATTGATCCCGCGACCGTGCTCGAGCGCTACCAGCGCTGGCGGCGCTTCGACACCATGGCGATGGGGGTTGCGACCGACGGCCTCAATCGGCTGTTCTCCAACCACTCCGAGGTGCTGCGCGCCGTGCGTGATCTCGGCCTCGGCGTGGTCGATCGCCTGCCGGTGCTCAAGCGCATGTTCATTCGCGAGGCGGCAGGTCTGGCGGGCGATGTGCCGAAGCTCTTGAAGGGCGAGGCGCTGTAGCAACTCGCGTGTCCCGGACGCGCCGAAGGCGCGAGCCGGGACCCAGTGCGTCGAACTCTACGCTTGTTTGTCTGGCCCTGGGTCCCGGCTCTCGCTTTGCTCGGCCGGGACACGCAAGGCAGCACGAAGCGTGTTGGCCTCAAACGAACGGCACCGGCAGGATGTGCTGTTTGAAGGCGGCGCGCTGCTCGAGGCCGTCGTACCAGCGCGTGAGGTGGTCGAGCCCGCTCCAGTTCGGCACCAGGCGCCGGTACCGATAGGCGATCAGGCCAACCGGGATGTCGCCCATCGAGAACGTGTTGCCGGCAACGAATGCGGCCTTGCCGAGCTGCGCATCGAGGATCGTCATCGCCGCGGTCGTCTTCTTGCGCGACTCGTCGATATGGGCGTTGTCGCGCTTCTCGGGCGGCGTGCGGATCAGGCCCCAGAACAGGCCGTGGATCGCGGGCGCGCACACCGAGAGCTGCCAGTCCATCCAGCTGCTCGCGCGCGCGCGGCTCTTGGGGTCGGAGGGCTCGAGCGTGCCGGCGCCGTGCTTGGCGGCGAGATAGCGCACGACCGTATTCGATTCCCAGAGGATGAAGCCGTCCTCTTCCTCGAGCGTCGGCACCAGGCCGTTGGGATTCTTCGCCAGATAGTCAGGCTCGTTGTTCTTGCCGAAGGAGCCGCCGACATCGATGCGCTCATGCGCAATACCGAGCTCGCCGATCGCCCACAACACCTTCTGAACGTTGATCGAGGTGTTTCGCCCCCAGATCCTCAGCATCGCACTCCCCTTACTGCCGTTGCGGCGCGACTTTTGTCGTTCTTAAACGGGCGCGTCAATCCAGCTTGCGCGCTTCCTCGGGCAGCATGATCGGGATGCCATCGCGGATCGGGTAGGCGAGCTTGGCGGAGCGCGAGATCAGCTCCTGGTGCTCGGCGTCATATTCAAGCGGCCCCTTGGTCAGCGGGCACACCAGGATCTCGAGCAGCTTGGGATCGACGCTGCCGGCGGGACGCTCGGGAGTGGTCATGGCGGGCTCTGTCACAACAGTCGCAATGTCTATCGGCGGCGCACGGTCTGCTGCCGGCGCGTGGGCGGGGCGCCGAGCGGACGGTTGGTGTCGCGATGACGGAAATTGATGCGGCCGCGATCGAGGTCATAGGGCGACATCTCGACCACGACCTTGTCGCCGACGCCGGTGCGGATGCGGAACTTGCGCATCTTGCCGGACATGTAGGCGAGCACTTCGTGATCGTTGTCGAGCTTGACCCGATAATTTCCGTCCGGCAGCACCTCGGTCACGACGCCTTCAAATTCGAGCAGTTCTTCCTTCGCCATCAGGCTTCTCCAGATCTGTTACCGATATCGATGTCAATGTCGGGATTGCTGCGGCGCCCGGCCGCCGCCGGAGCGTGCGTGCGGCCGCTGCTTATGCGGCCGCTGCTTGTGTTGCATGAACGCGACCGACGCGATGCCGCCATCGCTGCTATTGCTTTGTCGCGATTGCGGCTGGCCGCGCGACGGCTTCTGTGTCGGCTGCTGCTTTGGGCTATGAGGACGTTGCGCTTGCTGCGCCCGGCGCTGTTGTGGCTGCTCACCATCGCGGTGGCGATGATCGTTCGAATGCGTTCGTCCCCGTCCCGATGGCGCCTTGCGCTGCTGCGGAGAATGCGTGGGCCGTGCGGCGCCTGCCGCTGCGGCGCGCGCTCCGTCGCGTTGCGTGCGCCGATCGGTTGCCGGGATCGACATCCGGATCAGCTTTTCGATGTCGCGCAGGAACGGCCGTTCCTCGGCGTCGCAGAATGAGATCGCGATGCCGTCAGCGCCCGCGCGGGCGGTGCGGCCGATCCGGTGCACATAGCTTTCGGGAATGTTGGGCAGGTCGTAGTTGACCACGTGGCTGATGCCCTCGACATCGATGCCGCGCGCCGCGATGTCGGTCGCGATCAGCGTGCGCACCGAGCCGGTGCGGAAGGCGGCGAGCACGCGCTCGCGCTGGCCCTGCGACTTGTTGCCGTGGATGGCGGCGGCGTCGAGACCGGATTTGGCCAGCGCCCGCACCACTTTGTCGGCGCCGTGCTTGGTGCGCGTGAAGACGAGGACGCGGTCGATCGGCTCCGCGCGCAGCACCTCGGCGAGCAGCTCGGCCTTGGCGCCGCGGTCGACGTGGATGAGGCGTTGCTCGACCCGCTCCACCGTGCTGGCGGACGGCGTCACCGCCACGCGCACCGGGTCGCGCAGCATTGCGTTCGCGAGCTCCGCGATCTCCTTCGGCATCGTGGCCGAGAAGAACAGGGTCTGGCGCGCCGCCGGAAGCTTGCCGACAATGCGCCGGATGTCGTGAATGAAGCCCATGTCGAGCATGCGATCGGCTTCATCAAGGACGAAGTACTCGACCTTGTCGAGCGCGACTGCCCGGTTCTGCATCAGGTCCATGAGGCGGCCAGGGGTGGCGACCAGGACCTCGACGCCGGGGGTCAGCGCGCGCATCTGCGGCTTGATGTTGACGCCCCCGATGGCGAGCGCCACGCTCGGTCGCAAGTAGCGACCGTAGGCCTGGAAACTATCGACGATCTGGGCGGAGAGCTCACGGGTGGGGCTCAGCACCAGGACTCGGCAGGTACGCGGATGCGGCCGTCTGCGGGTCTCGGCCAGCCGATGCAGGATCGGCAGCGCAAAGGCGGCGGTCTTGCCGGTGCCGGTCTGCGCGATGCCAAGGACGTCGCGGGCGGCGAGGACCTGGGGGATGGTCTGGGTTTGGATCGGGGTGGGGGCGGCGTAGCCTTCGTCGGCCAGCGCACGGGTGAGGGGCTCAGCGAGCCCGAGGTCAGCAAAAGAGTTCAAACGATTGTTCTTTCATGTGGCGACGCCGGCCGCGTGCGCTATTGCTCGCGGCCGCGAATCGCGGGGTCTCTCAAAGACACCCCGCGTGGTCTGGGCTGTCGCTTGTTGGTGTGCTGAGACGGGTCGAAAACCAGGGCGTCGAACAGGACGTGGAATTCGCGCACGCGACCCGCAAAGGCCAGCAAAACTCGCGGCCATTGAATGTCAACGCGGGTGACATAGCGCGTTATGCAGGTCTTTTCAAGGCAGGGTCCTGATCAGGGTGAAGATCGTGTGACTTATGAGTAACACCGGGGAGCTACTGCAATGGCGTCTCGCCGCCGGTGTTCCTCTTGGCGAGCTCGATCTCGGTCATCGCAATCAGGATGTCGGCGCGGGTCTTGAGGTCAGGTGCCTCGAGCAGGGCCTGCTTCTCGGCCGTCCCGTAGGGAGACATCATTGCAAGCGCGTTGACCAGCGCCTCGTTGGGGGCGTTTTCAATGCCGTCCCAGTCGGCCTTGAGGTTGTTGGCGTCGAGGAATTGCCGCAACGCCTCCAGCAGGTTCGGCCGGTCGACCGCATCCTCGCCCTTGCGAGCGATGAAATCGCCGACGTAGTCGCTGTAACTCACGCGGCATTGCCGATAGGGCGTGGGGACCACCAGCAGCTCCTCGGTCACGCGAAAGCGTGCGACGCCGGTGAGCTGGATCAGGTAGCGCCCATCGCCTGATTCCGCGAGCTGGGTGATG
>Ga0137397_10003959_pt1 | contig 10316 bp, 9 predicted proteins | sample czorhiz116metaG_FD_106658 | JGI IMG/M metagenome (GOLD analysis project Ga0137397, IMG submission 106658) | Vadose zone soil microbial communities from Angelo Coast Range Reserve, California, USA - czorhiz1.16 metaG | ecosystem: Environmental > Terrestrial > Soil > Vadose zone | place: USA...
CGCGATGATGCGGCTGGGGATGCCCATCCCCGAGACCTGGATGCTGCCGCCCAAGGCCTACGAGCCGCTGCCCGACCTGAAGCCGACGCTGGCCCGGTACGCCAAGCTCTTCGACCTCAAGAAAGTGGGCGAGCAGGTGGGCTGGCCGTTCTTCCTCAAGCCGTACGACGGCGGGGGCTGGCGCGGCGTCACCCGCGTCACCGACGAGAAGTCCGCCTGGAAGGCCTACGAGGACAGCGGCACCTCGGTGCTGCACGCGCAGGCCTCGGTGGAGGGATTCGATCTCTTCGTCCGCTGCATCGGGTTCGGGCCGCAGACCCGGTGCGTGCTCTACGATCCGTCGGCGCCGCTCCACGACCGCTACACGATGAAGTCGAAGTTCATGCCGGCCGCGGACGAGGAGCACCTGCGCAAGGTGACGCTGACCATCAACGCCTTCTTCGGCTGGGAGTTCAACTCCTGCGAGGCGCTGCGGAAGAAGGGCACCTGGTATCCGATCGACTTCGCCAACCCCTGTCCCGACTCGCAGGTGACCTCGCTGCACTTCCACTTTCCCTGGCTGGTGAAGGCGTACCTGCGCTGGACGATCTTCTGCGCGGCGACGAAGCGCAAGATGCGGAAGACGCTCGACTGGGAGCCGTTCTACGCGGTGGCGGCGCAGGATCTCTCCTCCGAGGAGAAGCTCGAACGGTACGCGAAGATCGCCGACGACCGGTTCGAGACGGCGCGCTTCGAGGAGTTCTGCAAGCAGCACCTCTCGCACCTGGACCAGGTCGCCTACGAGTTCTTCGGCACTCCCGAGGCGAAGGAGGCCGTCCGCGTGAAGGTGGCCGCGCTCTTCCCCGAGCACGAGCTGGAACGCTTCACCGAGCTGTTCTGGAACCGGATCCAGGATTGGCGCCGCCAGGGTTGTCCATGAGTTTCTTTTTCAAGTCGCGCTGGCATTCTTCCCGCCTCGGCTGCGAGTCGACGCTGGCCCGGTGGGGCGAGTACGGGCAGCCGGTGCTGGTGTTCCCCACCGCCGGAGGCGACGCCGAGGAGATCGAGCGGTTCCAACTGATCAAGGCGCTCGGATCCTTGCTGGAGTCGGGCCGCATCAAGATCTACTCGTGCGACAGCGTGGCCGGCCAGGTCTGGTTCAGCAAGCAGGGCAGCCCGGACCAGCGCATGAAGATGCAGCACCAGTTCCACCAGTACGTGAAGCACGAGGTGGTGCCGGCCATCCGCATGGACTGCAGCACGCCGGACATCGGCGTCTGGGCGGCGGGCTCCTCGATCGGCGCCTTCCACGCCGCGGCGGTGGTCTGCCGGTTTCCCGACCAGTTCCACAAGGCGCTCTCGATGAGCGGCACCTACAACCTGATGCGCTTCATCGAGGTGCCCGAGCCGAACGAGGAGTTCCGCGTCTCCTCGCCGCTGCACTTCTTGCCGCAGCTCGAGGGCCCGCACCTGGACATGCTGCGCAAGCGGTACATCCACATCGCCACCGGCGAGGGCAAGTGGGAGAACATCGGGGAGAGCTGGGCCCTGGCCAATGCCCTGGGGGCCAAGGGGATTCCGAACCACCTCGATTCGTGGGGACCCACTTGGGACCACGATTGGGTGACCTGGCGTGCGATGATGCCCAAATATCTGGACGAGTGGACGCGGTAGGGAGCGGCGGCGATGGAAGACACGCGGGAACACAAGAAGACCGACGGGCTGCTCGAGGGCGACGCCCGCCGCCGGTTCATGCGCGCGGTGCTCGCGGATCTGCGCGCGCTCGAGCAGATGCTGGAGGCCAGCGCGTTCGAGCGCGGAGTGGTGCGCATCGGCGCCGAGCAGGAGCTGTTCCTGGTCGATCGCGGGTATCACCCGGCGCCGGGGGCGCTGAAGATTCTGGAGCGGATCGACGATCCGCACTTCACCACCGAGCTGGGAATCTTCCAGCTGGAAGCGAATGCCGAGCCGCAGCCTCTTGCCGGAAAGGGGCTGCTGAGGCTGGAGGAGCAGCTCGCCACTCTATTCGCCAAGGTGCGGAAGGTCGCGGGCGAGTTGGACATGCACGCGGTGCTGGCGGGCATCCTGCCCACGATCGCCAAGTCCGACCTGGGCATGCACAACATGGTGCCGAATCCGCGCTACCACGCGCTCAGCCACACCATGCGAGAAGCGCGCGGAGAGGCGTTCGACTTCTCCATCAAGGGGATCGACGATCTGGTCGTCCGGCACGACTCGGTGATGGTGGAGGCCTGCAACGCCAGCTTCCAGGTCCACTTGCAGATCCCCGAGCCGGAGCGGTTCGCCCACTACTACAACCTGGCGCAGCTGCTGCTCGCCCCGGTGCTGGCGGCGGGGCCCAACTCGCCGGTGCTGTTCGGCCGGCGCCTCTGGGCGGAGACGCGCATCGCGCTCTTCGAGCAGGCCGTCGACATCCGCACCCCCGGCCACCATCTGCGCGACTCCATCCCGCGCGTCTCGTTCGGCAACCAGTGGTTGAAGGGCAGCGTCGCGGACATCTTCCGGGAGAATGTCATCCGCTTCCGCGCCTTGGTGGGCACCGAGGTCGACGAGCACGCCAGCGCGGTCTTTGCCAAGGGCCGCATCCCGGAGCTGAAGGCGCTGCGCCTGCACAACGGGACCATCTACCGCTGGAACCGGCCCTGCTACGGGATCTCCGAGAACGGCAAGCCTCACCTGCGCATCGAGTTGCGCGTGCTTCCCTCCGGGCCCACCATCGCCGACGAGGTGGCCAACAGCGCCTTCTGGCTGGGCCTGATGATGGAGCTGACGGCCACCATCGAAGACCTGCCGGCGCGGATCGAGTTCGACGACGCGCGCGTGAATCTCTACGCGGCGGCGCGTGAGGGGCTGGGCGCCCACTTCACCTGGCTCGATGGCAAGCAGGCGCTGGTGCAGAACCTGATCCTCGATCAGCTCCTGCCGCTGGCCAAGGCGGGCCTGGACCGCGCCGGCGCCGACGCGGAGGATTCGGCGCGCTACCTCGGGATCGTCGAGCGCCGGGTACGCACGGGCCGCACCGGGGCGCGCTGGATGCTCCAGTCCCTCTCGGAGATGAGAGGCCGCGGCTCGCCCGGCGCGCGGCTGAACGCCCTGACCGCGGCGCTGATCGCGCGCCAGGAGACGGACCGGGTGGTCAGCGACTGGGAGCGGGCGCGCCTGGACGAGAGCGAGAGCGAGCGGGTGGGCCACCACAAGGTCTCGCAGTACATGGCCACCGACATCTTCACAGTCCGGCCCGACGACCCGGTGGAGCTGGTGGCGGACCTCATGGGCTGGGAGCGGATCCGCCACGTCCCGGTCGAGGACCACAAGGGCCGCCTGGTGGGCCTCGTCTCGTACCGGGCGGTCTTGCGCCACCTGACCGGGCTGCACAAGTTCCCGCCCCAACCGGGGGGCGGCAGCTCGCCTGTCTCCGACATCATGAAGCGCGAGCTGATCACCGTCACACCCGACACCACGACTCTGGAGGCCATCTCCCTCATGCGCCGCTACCGCATCGGTTGTCTTCCCGTCGTCCAGGACGGGCACATCGTCGCCGTCCTGACCGAGGAGGATTTCGTCGGAATCGCCTCCAAGGTTCTGGCGGAGGAGCAGAAGCAGGCCGAAGCTGCGGCGCCGGACGCCAAGCGGGCGGACGCGTAGAGGTGGAGGCTCGAAAGATCGAGGAACGGGGCATCGCCATCGAGCAGCGGGAGATCGGCCGGCTGGTTGGAGCCGAGCCGGGACCTACGCTGGCGATCGCCGGCGGCATCCACGGCAACGAGCCGGCCGGAGTGGAGGCAGCGCGCAGGGTCTTCGCGCGCCTGGCCCGTGGGGACCTGCGCCTGCGGGGAGAGATCGTCGCCTTTGCCGGGAACGTGGAGGCGCTGCGGCGCGGAGTCCGCTACCAGGCCAAGGACCTGAACCGCCTCTGGAGCGAGGCACACATCGCCGCCTTGCGCGAGAACCGCGCCGGAGGTCACGATCCCGAAGATCGCGAGCAGCTCGAGCTGCTCTCGGCCATCGAGGCGGCGCTGGGCCGCGCCCGCGGACGCGTCCATCTCGTCGACCTGCACACGACCAGCGCCGCCGGCATCCCGTTCATCCTCTTCGGCGACACGCTCCCGCAGCGGCGCTTCGCCCGCGCCTTTCCCCTGCCCGTCCTAATCGGGCTCGAGGAGCAGCTCGACGCGGTGCTCACCGACTATTGGACGCGGCGGGGTTGCATCACGCTGGCCATCGAGGGCGGCCAGCATGCGAGCCCGGACTCGACCGAGGCGATCGAGGCCTTCCTCTGGCTCGCGCTGGCGCGGGCGGGGTTGCTTGTGGGCGGGGAGCCGGAGGAGATCGCCCGCAGCGGTGCGCTCCTCGACCGCCGCCGCGCAGGCCTCCCGCGCGTGATGGAGGTGATCTCACGGCGGTCGGTCTCCCCGGAGGACGGCTTTTGCATGGAGCCCGGGTTCCGCAACATCGACTACGCCCGGAAAGGCCAACTCCTGGCGCGCGACAACAGCGGCGAGATCCGCGCTCCCGCCGACGGGATGGTGATCCTGCCGCTCTACCAGGGGCTGGGACGGGACGGCTTCTTCTGGGGGCGGGAGGTCAGTCGCGGCCGGCTTCTGGCGTCGGAGGCGCTCCGCGCGGTCGGAGCGGATCGGTTGCTGGCCATCCTGCCGGGTCTGGCGCGCGACGCGACCGACCCATCCCGCTTCCTGGTGGATGCGCGCGCGGACCGTCCGCTCCTGCTGGAGGCCCTCCACTTCTTCGGCTACCGGAGGGTGCGCGAGGATGGCGCGAGGCTGATCGCCGAACGGCAGGAGTCCTGAAGTGCCCGCCGCGCTGCTGCTCGCCGGGCTTGCGCGGCCGCGTTCAAAGCATGGCCCCTGAGCCGCCTTCGGCGGCCGGGGATAGCTCGCCCCGATCGATCCGGAACACTACGTCGAGCAGCCTGCGCGAGTGCGAGAGATCGGATTCGGAGAGGAGCACGGCCACGCCTTCGTCGCGCAGGAGCGCGATCACCTCGGCGAGCCTTTGCGCGAGCACCGGGGCGACGCCCTCGAACGGCTCGTCGAGCAGCAGCAGCTTCGTCCCGCACATGAGCGCGCGGGCCAGCGCGGTGAGCTTCTGCTGTCCCCCCGAGAGCTGCAAGCCCTTGCGGTCCTTCAACGTGGCGACCTCGGGAATCATCGCGTAGATGCGGGAGAGCCGCTCCCGGCGCTGCTCTCCCGCCGCCCAGGCCGGGAGAACGACGTTCTCCTCGACCGTGAGCTGGGGGACGATCCGCCGGTCCTCGGGCATGTAGCCAACGCCCATGCGGGCGCGCGCGTGGGACGGCACGCCCGTGATCTCCTTGCCGTCGAGCTGGACGTGACCGGCGGCCGGCGAGAGCGCACCCACGATCGTGCGCATCAAGGTCGTCTTTCCAGCCCCGTTCCGGCCGATCAGCCCCGCGAGCTTTCCTTTCGCCACGGAGAACGTGACGCCGCGCAGGATGCGCACCGACTGGATCGAGACGTCGAGCCCGACGACGCTCAGCACGATGGCTCCCGGACCGGCGTGGCCGCGGCGCCGCCCACCACGTACCTGCGCACTTCTGCCTGATCGAGCACCTCTGCGGCGGCGCCATCGGCGATCACGCGTCCTTCGTAGAACGCGAGCACCCGCTGCGCGTATCGGCGGACGATCTCCATGTCGTGCTCGACGAACAGGACCGTCACCCGGTCGGCGCGGACCGCCCCGAGCACCAGGTCCATCAGAGCGAACTTCTCCTCCGCGGACACCCCGCTGGTGGGCTCGTCCAGCATCAGGATCCGCGGCTTCACCGCCAGCGCCATCGCGATGTCCAGGAGCTTGCGGACGCCCTCCGGGAGCACGCGCGCCGGCGCATCCTTGAAGCTCTCCAGTCGGAATCGCGCCAGCATCTCGCCGGCCGCCGCCTCCGGCGTCCGCCCCGCCACGGCGGTCTGGGTGGCAAAGGCGCCTTTGCCGAGCGCCACGATTCCCAGGCCCACCAAGAGGTTCTCGCGCGTCGAAAGCGAGTCGAACACCTGCGGGATCTGGAAGGATCTGCAGATTCCCATCCGCGTGATCCGGCGGGGAGAGAGGCCGGTGATCTCCTCTCCTGCGAACCGCACCGCTCCGGCAGTCGGCGTCAGATAGCCGGTGACCAGGTTGACGAACGTGGTCTTCCCGGCTCCGTTTCCGCCGATCAATCCGACCACGGTGTCCTCGCCGATCGCCAGGCTGATGTTCTCGGCCGCGGTCACCGCTCCGAACGTCTTCGTCAGCCGGGTCGTCTCGAGGATGGCGCCCATCAGGCGCCCCGCGCCATTCGCCGGCGGAACAACGACCAAAGGCCTTCGGGCAGGAAGAGGATCACCAGCAACATCACCCCGCCCACCACCAGCTGCCAGGTGTTCGGCGCGTGCGCATAGGCGAAGTTGCGCAACAGCTCGAGCAGCGCCGCTCCCACGAACGGCGCCGCGACGCTGCCGGTGCCGGAGAGGATGGCCACGAACACGAACTCGCCCGAGGTCGTCCAATAAGCCGTCTCGGGATCCACGTGTCCGACCGCGAGAGCGGTGAAGGCTCCGCCCGCTCCGGCGAGCGCGGAGGCCATCACCAGATTCAGGTGCACGACGTTGCGGACGGAAGCGCCCAGGTATTCGACCCGCAGCTCGTTGTCACGGATGGCCGGCGTGAGCCGGCCGAGGTGCGACCCCAGATAGCGGTGGAGGATCGCCGCGGAGACGAAGGCGCTCAGGCAAGCCAGGACGAACAGCGCATGGCGCCCCACCGCACCCGCGAGCGGAACGCCGGCGATGGTCCTTGCCGCCACGTTGAAGCCGTCCGTCGAGCCGAGCTCGGGGGACCTCACCAGCAGCCCGTAGAGGATCATCGAGAAGGCCAGGCTGAGCATGGCGAAGAAGATCGCCCGGTAGCGCGCCAGCAAGAAGCCGAGCACCAGTCCGACCGCCGCAGCCACCAGCGTGCCCGCCAGCACCATGAGCAGCGCGTCCTGCAGGCGGAGGAACTGCGCCAACATGCCCGCCGCGTATGCGCCGAGCGCGTAATACAGCCCCTGTCCGAACGAGACGAGACCGGTGCGCATGAGCAGCACGAGGCCAAGCGCCACCAGGCCCTTGGCGAGAGAGATGGTCGCGACGAACGACGCCCAGCCCGGCAAGAGGGGCGAGAGCGCGAGCAGCGCGATCAGGGCCAGCCCCAGCCGCCTCACCGTGTGGTCGAGCGCCCTCATATCTTGCGCGCCTCCGGAGCCACGAAGAGGCCGCGCGGGCGGAAGGCGAGGACGCAGGCCATCACCGCGTAGATGCTGAACAGCTCGAGCTGCGGCAGAAGGTGCACTGCCGCCGAACGCACCACTCCGACGATCATCGCACCGAGCGCGGCGCCAGGCACGCTGCCCAGCCCGCCGATCACGATCACCGCGAAGGCGAGGACGATCACCTCCACGCCCATCCCGGGCACCACCGAGACGGTCGGCGCGGTGATCGCGCCGCCGATCGCGGCCAGCGTCGTGCCCAGCGTGAAGGTGACGAGGTAGACCCGGCGCACGTCGATGCCCAGCGCCGCGCTCATCTCGCGATCGTGGATCACCGCGAGCAGGAGCTTGCCGTAGCGCGTGCCGTAGATTCCCCAACGCAGCCCGAGGCCCGTGGCCAGAGCGACCAGGACCAGAAGGCCGCTGTACACCGGATAGGAGAGGCTGCCGAGCTCGACGTTCCCGAGCAGCCCGTAGGGCTCGGCGATGAAATACGACTCGACTCCCCAGACCAGCTTCACCGCGTCCTCGAGGATGAGGAAGAGCGCGTAGGTGACCAGAACCAGCACCACCTCGTCGCGGCCGTACATGAAGCGCAGGAGGCCCCGCTCGATCACCGGCCCGAGAATGAGGCCGACCGCAAGCGCGGCCAGGACGAGCATCAGATAGCTGCCCAACGGCGCATGGCCGCCGCTCAGCCACGCCCCGGCGAGGCTGGCCGCGGCATACGCGCCCAGCGCGTAGAGGCTGCCGTGCGCCATGTTGAGGATGCGCATCACGCCGTAGATGATCGTCAGCCCCGCGGCCATCATGAACAGCCACGAGGCGTGGATCACCCCGTCGACGACGATGGCGAGGACGGTCTCCATCGGGTGGCCCGCGCCGGCCGCTGGCGGCGTCTACATCGCGGCCTTGAAGCCGTTCTTGATCCAGTCCGCGCTCTTCGCGCCCTCAGGGGGATTCACCTTCTCGGCCGGGAACTGCTTCACGTCGGTAAAGGTGATCTTTCCGTTCACGGCCTTCGCGCGGCCGTAGACGGTCGGCTCGATGGCCTGGTGTCCCTTGCCGATCGCCATCTTGATCTTCCCGCTGGGGGTGTCGAACTCGAGGTGCTCGAGCGCCGCGGCGATCTGCTCCGGAGACGGATCCTTGCCGGCCTTCTCGTACGCGCTCTTCAAGCCGAGCATCGCCTGGGCCATGTGGTAGGCAGGGTAGATCGGCGAGAGTGAATAGCGATCCTCGTACGCGCTCCGGAACCATTTGTTGAGCTCGTTGTCCGGCGCGTAGGCCCCGTGCGGACCGCGCGCCCCGATGATGGTGCCGTCCGGGATGTGCGGCCCGAGCTTGTGCGTCGCGGTCTCGCCGGCGGTCAAGAGCGCCACGCTCTTCTTGAAGAGACCGCGCGGCCCGCCCTGGAGGATGAGCGCGTCGAGATCGCCGCCCCAGAAGCTGGAGTGGATCACATCGGCGTTCACGCCGAGGAGCGCGGAGATCTCGGCGCCGTACTGCCCGGAGAGGAGCTTCGGCATCTGGGAAGTGGTGACCTCCACCCCGGGCTTCAGCACCCTCATCGAAGCCTCGAAGTCGGCCCAGGAATCCTGGCCCCAGGCATAGTTCTGGTTGATGCCCGCGATCTTCTTCAGCTTGGGCAGCTTCTCGGTCGCGTAGAGGGCAGCGGCGACGTTGTCCATGGCCGCGTGGGCCGCGGTGCGGAAGACGTACTTGTAGGCGGCGTCCTCGAAAATGCGGGGCGTGCCGCAGTCGAACAGGATGGTGAGCTTCTTGAGCTCCTCGGCCACAGGGGCGACCGCGAGGCAATCGCCGCTGGAGATGTAGCCGATCACCGCGTCCACGTTCTGCCGCTGGACCAGGTCCCGGTACTCCACCACCTGCTTGGTCGCGCCCCCGGCTTCGTCGATGTAGACCACCTCGATCGGACGGCCCCCGAGGCCCTTGGTCGCGTACGGCGCGGGGAGCTTGCCGGCGTTGAGCGCCTCGACCAGGATCTCCGCCCCGTTCCGGGCAGGCACGCCGAAGGGACCGGCCGCGCCGCCGGAAAGGAAGGTGACGATGCCGATGCGGTAGGGCTTCGCCTCCGCCGCGGGCGCGGGCGCTTGAGCGGAAGCGATGAGCGAGGTGAGCAGGGCGACTGCGATAGCGGAAGCGACAAGGAGAGGCCGCATGAATGCGCTCCTTTGCTCTGGCGGGATGAACCGCGACGCTATGAGCGCGGAGCGGATGTGTCAAACGACGCTACTTCTCGAGCAGCTTCTTCAGCCCCGACAGCATCGCCGACCAGTTCTTCTCGGATTGCTCCTTCGCCTCCGGCGTCGGGTTCTTGTCCTGCGAAAGGGAAACTGTTGTGCGGTCGCCGCTGCCGGAGAGCTCGATCGTCACCGTGTGGTAGTTCTCCGGTCGATCCGGCTGGCCGGCGAGCGGGCTGAAGTGGCTGTAGCGAAGCATCCGCTCCGGCTTGAGCGCGAGGATCACGCCCTTGTCCTCGTAGCTCTTTCCCTTCCATTCGCCCTTCCAGACGATCGGGCTGCCTTCCTGGAACGTCGAGGTCACTTGCGTCCCGAACATGTACTGCTTGATCTGGGCCGGGTTCACCAGCGCGTCCCAGACTCGCGCCGCAGGCGCTGCGATGGTCGTCGAAGCCTTCGCGATGTGGTCCATGGGTATGGCCTCCGCAATCGCAAACGTTGAGCACCGGCTGCCGTCGTGTCCAGCCTGCCGCCAGGCAACCAGGCGGGCTTGATTCCGCTCGCGGGACGCTGATTTTTCGCGGGCTGGTCCTGCACAGCTCGAAGCATCCCGCGCGGCTCGTGCTGATCGTGGCGCCGGGCGTGCGGGCGCCCCAGGTCAGAAGGCGCCGCCGCAGGTCCCATCGTCGCGATAGACGGCCCGCATCGCCGAGAGCTGGTCCTTGCCGGCGGAGCGGGCCGCGACGTACCCGTCGATGCACTGTTGCGGGCAGCAGACCACTTCGTCGGTCCACCAGGGATCCGTCTTGCAGGCCGGGATCGACACCGCGCAAGCGTCGAACGTGCGC
>Ga0137397_10003962_pt1 | contig 10313 bp, 9 predicted proteins | sample czorhiz116metaG_FD_106658 | JGI IMG/M metagenome (GOLD analysis project Ga0137397, IMG submission 106658) | Vadose zone soil microbial communities from Angelo Coast Range Reserve, California, USA - czorhiz1.16 metaG | ecosystem: Environmental > Terrestrial > Soil > Vadose zone | place: USA...
GCTTGCTCTTCCACGCTTAAATCGGCGTGACGAACCTCGGGCCGTATTTTCTCCCACTGAATCTGGTTCAGACAAGTGTTGACTGCGATGCGTGAGACCCAGTGCTCCAGCGGCACCTTTCCGGAAAATTGCGATAGTTTCTGGAATACTTTGATGAAAATCATTTGGCAAAGGTCTTCTTCATCCGTTCGATGCGGGCGATGAGCGCGGACGATCTTGGCCACGAGCGGATAGAGCTGTTGCACCAATGCGCGAGCCGCCTCATCGTCATGCTGGAGCGCAGCATGAACAAGCGCACTTGCGTCAGTATCATCCATGTAATCGAGAGCGCATCCACACCAGTAGCAATGACCGCTACCGGGGCGCTTTGGTTACAATTTTGGGTGTAGAAGCGCTTGTGCCAAGCGCTTGTCGCAGGAAAAAGCGCTTGCACGAGCGAACACAAGAAAAAATTGTAACCGCCCAGACTGCCTTCCGGTCATTACCTGAAGAAGCGAAACAATATTTCGCGGAGCCAAAATGAAACAAACCATGAAAAGAAACATATTAGCGGTTGTAGCCGCCGGCGCGATTGCGCTCGGGGGTTTTGTAGTAGTGCAGGCTCAAGCCGGCCCTGGTGGGCACGGGCACGAGTTCGGCCTTCAGGGAATCACCAAGCAGTTGGACCTGACTTCTGATCAACAGACAAAGGTTCAGCCGATTCTCGATGCGGCCAAACCACAGCTCGCTGCCATTCATCAGGAGGCGATGCAGAAAGCAAAAGGAGTCATCGACAGCTCGCTGTCGCAGATCAGGCCGCTGCTAACGGCTGATCAGCAGAAGAAGCTGGATGCCGTCCAGAAGGCGCATCAGGACATGATGAACGCCCACAAGGAGCTTCACGACGCAATGCAGCAATAACTTCGTTGTTCAGAGCGGTGGGGGACGGCGGCGATCTGGGGAGGATCGCCGCCACTTTTTAGGGCCTGGACCGTGCTGTGCTAAATGCGTAATCCGCGGTCCGGACTCTGCAATCTCGCCTCAATTCTGTTTTTTTGTAATCGAAAACAGAAACACAAGGATGCCCAGTCCCGCGAAAATCGCCGCAGCGACGAAGCCTGTCGTCGTAATCTCACCGCGCGATTGAAAACCCGCTTTTAAATGAGCAGCGATGCCGATCACAAAGCACAGAAATCCCAGACAGATAAGAATGAGGCTGATCGCTTTTTTGTCGTCGGACGAGATCTTCATGTAGTGGTGAGCAATCAAATATAATCGGCAGACTAAAATTCAAGTGCACTCTTTAAAATAGAAGGCATTAATGTGCCTGGTGCGCTGGCTTAAGCTCAGTTTTGGGTTGTTCGCTTTGTTGATTGTCGGTCTCCGGCTTAACGCTCAGATCGATCGCATCACCGGAAAGAATTTCGCCACGCGATCGGAAGTACTGGCACGCCATGGAATGGTCTGCACAAGCGTGCCCGCGGCCACACAAGTCGGCATCGATATTTTAAAACGCGGTGGCAGTGCCGTGGATGCGGCGATCGCTGCAAACGCAACGCTCGGTTTGATGGAGCCTGTCTCCAACGGGGTTGGCGGCGATCTGTTCGCAATCGTTTATAGCGCTAAGGAAAATAAACTCTACGGAATCAACGGCAGCGGACGGTCACCGCTCGGTTTGAGTTATGACCAGATGAAGGCCGAGCTGGCGAAACTGCATCGTGAAACAATTCCACCGGTAGGGATGTTGCCGATTAGCGTACCCGGAGCAGTGGATGCATGGGCGGAGTTGCACAAAAGATTCGGCAAACTGAAACTCAGCGACGACCTTGCGTCTGCCGTTCAGTATGCGGAACAGGGTTTTCCTGTCACCGAATTGATCGCCTATTATTGGGCGTTTGGTCCGCGGCTATACAAGGGTTTGCCCGGCGCTTTTTCCGAGACTTACACACTCGACGGAAAAGGGCGAACTCCCGCAAAGGGCGATATTTTCAAGAATCCGGCCCTGGCGAAAACCTTGCGACTGATTGGCGAAAAAGGTCGCGACGCTTTCTACAAGGGTGAGATCGCAGACAAGATCGACGCATTCATGCGGGCGAATGGCGGCTTTTTGCGGAAAGCCGATTTCGAGAAGCATACATCGACCTGGGTCGAGCCAGTTTCGACGAACTATCGCGGCTACGATGTCTTCGAGCTTCCACCAAACGGTCAGGGGATCGCCGCGCTGCAAATACTGAACATTCTTGAGGGATTCGATCTGCGTGCAATGGGACGCAATTCGGCCGAAACGCTTCACGCAATGATCGAGGCGAAGAAGATCGCCTGGGCTGATCGGGCGAAGTTTTACGCCGATCCGGCATTCGCAAAGATTCCGCTTACCGGGTTGCTTTCAAAAAGCTATGGAGCCGAACGTCGGAAGTTAATCGACCCAAATCACGCGGCCAAGAAGGTCGAGGCTGGTAACGCCGAAAATGGAGTCGGCGCGCCCCCGCGCCGCTCGGTGGCGGCTTCGGCCCGAGGGCGGGCCAGCTCCAGTTCAGTCATCGACGACGGCGACACTATCTACATGTGTACCGCCGATGATGAAGGCAACATGGTCTCACTTATCCAAAGCAATTATCGCGGGATGGGCAGCGGCATTGTGGTGCCTGGACTTGGATTCATGTTTCAGGATCGCGGCGAGCTTTTTTCTATGGATCCCACCCACGCGAACGTTTACGCGCCGGGCAAACGTCCCTTTCACACTATTATCCCCGGCTTCGTCATGAAAGATGGTAAACCGTGGGAAGCATTCGGGGTGATGGGTGGCGGCATGCAACCGCAGGGTCATGTGCAGGTGCTTACAAACCAGATCGATTTTGATTTGAACGTACAGGAAGCCGGCGACGCGTCGCGCTGGCAGCACGAAGGCGATAATGAACCGACCGGAGAAAAAATGACTGAATCAGGCGGCTACGTTGAAGTCGAGAGCGGTATTCCGTACGAGACTGTGCGCGAATTGCGCAAGAAAGGACACGATGTGCGTTTCGACGTCGGCGGTTACGGCGGTTATCAGGCGATCAAAGTCGAAATGCACGACGGCCAGCGCGTCTATGTTGGTGCAAGCGAATCACGCAAAGACGGAATGGCGGCAGGATACTAGATTCAGAAAACGCCCAACGCCCAATATCGAACTCAAAGCCGAATTGTGGGGCGTCTGTGCCAGACGCATGGCCCAATTAAATCGGCGTTTCGCAGAAACGCTCTACAATTCTCACTTTTTGTCCGCTTTGAGCTCGGCGACTTTTTCTTCGGCGTGAGTGACGTCGGATTTTTGTCCGATGCCGAGCTTAAGAAGCTTTTGCTGTCGGCGTAAGTTTGCTTCTGCGGCCTCGAGCTCGGCGCGCTCGCGTTTCGCCGCGGCTGCTTGCGCGACTTCGGTTAATTGCGCCAGCGCTGTTTTCATTGACTCCAGTTCATCCCTGGTAATTTCACCAGTCGCGAGTTGAGCTTCCTTTTCGCCCAGTTCCTCTTTTGCGCGAGCGACGCGCGCGTTTGCCAGATCCGATTCGCAGCGGACAACCTTCAGCAACCGCTGCTCCCCTTCCGCTTTCGCAAGTACACCAATTTTATAGAGACGTTCCGCGCCCGCGGAATTTTGTCTTGCGCGTTCCAATTGCTTTTCTAAACGTGCCATATCGCCGTTCGGCAGTGGCTCATCCGAGAGGTTTTGCTTCAATATCGGCGGCTCGACGTCGAATGAATCGGGTTCCTCGGATTTGTTTCCCGCGGATTGATCCGCTGCCAACGCCGCCATCGCCACAGCGAAAAGCACGACCGGCAGGGCGAAAATGCGGGTCATCTTGCTAGTTTACCATGAATTCGTCGTGCCAGCATAGGCGCTTGTCTCGCATGCGCCGATCAAGCCGCCCGCCCGCCTACGCGACTTTGTTTTTCGTTTCGTCGAGTAATTCTGAAAGCCAATCGGGCGCTTCCATCTGGAGGTGGCGTTTTAGAATGTCACGAACGAAACAGCGAAAATCTCCATCGCAATTTGTGCAAAACTTTTCCATGGTGTACGCACCAAGCATCCGATAACTCTCGAATTGGGCCTCGGAGAAGAACTGATCGCTCGTGCCCTCGTGCGGGAACGTCGGATTGGTCTTGAAGTATTCGTAGATATCGCGCGGTTCGTCGCCGTAACAAGCCGGCTTGATGTAAACGATAATGCCATCCGGAGCATCGGCACCGTCCACTACCGAGTAACGAATGCGACCCACAGCGCAGTTATGGCCAGGAGTTTTTAAGGTGTCGATTGCGCTGCGAGGAAAGATGGTCATTGTGCCGAATTCGATCGGGATTCCAAAATCGATTCGGATTTTGCGCACTGCTTCGCCGAGATCGGCATAGGCACATTCGGGATCCTCACCCCCGTCGCTCACGACGATAAAATGACAGCGACGCAGCACCATCTCGTAAATTCCAAGGTTTTCGAAATGGCCGCCATCCGACAGATTCACGTATTTGTAGTGATCGGTTGTGTTGCCGATTGCTTCCGAAAACAGTGGCCCTACAGAATATCGCGGTCCTTTTCGGCGCCACGTTTTGGCGCCGGGCGATCCGGGGTTCCCCAGCCACCATCCCAGGCGCACGTTGAATAGGGTCATCAAGAGACCGAGGACCGGTGATGAATGGTAGCCCATATTCGGATTCGCCGCCGCGCCCGAGATAGCCATTGCCGTTCCTAGCGTGATCGCTTCCCCGTACTGCGGCGATGGGCGATAACCAACCTTAAAAGAACCGCAGTGTAGCCGGCTCATTGTGAAGGATTCAGCCTTGCGCTCCTGCCACGCTAGCTGCTCGCCTCTAACGACATTAAGCGTCCCATTCAACACATGAATAGGCTTGTCGGAAGACAAGTCGCCGAGCTTGATGTTGTCGTCGGGGTCGAACCCCGTAAACAGATTCGGCCTCCTAATTGTGCGCGACGCAGCAAGGTAGGCGCGGATCAACCGGTTCCGATAGGTTGCGTGAAGAGAGAACTTGTTCGCATTGATGAAAAAACCAATCACGATTCCGAAAAGCAGCATCACGCATGTAAGGAAGACGACAACGAAGAGCTGAATACGCCAGGAATTTGGGTCGATAATTTGCTCCGGCGCTCCACCCAAAAGCCAGGCAGTAGCGTGTTGTGCCCAGGGCTGAGAGCCAACCAATACCAGCACCCACGAAATTATGATTGCCAGAAGTACAAAGAAAACGACTGCCACGACAAGCAGAAGCCACTGAAAACCGGCTTTCTCGCCAAATTTACTACTCAGCTTCGATCGGATAGCCAGCAAGGCACTGACCAAACCGGTTACTCCTCCAAAAGCGCCAAGAAGACTTTTTGCCTGTGGTGTCGCCTTGACCTCCCCGAGAAAAACGCCCAACCGATTTGGCGTTGCAGAAATCGCCTGCGCACCCCAGAGAACGATTACGTTGATCACGATCCACCCGAAAATCGTTATAAGGATCCAAGCCGCCGATCGCCCCCACCACTCGCGATCCTCATCCTCTGTCACCCAACTCGTCAGGCCGGTAAACAGGAAATTAACCAACAGCAACACGCCGAGGATCAACGCGGGCGCGAAACTCACGTATTTGACCGCATTACTCGCGGGCGCCGGCAACGGGAAACGCTCGGGAGGCTTCTGGTTTGGTTTACGCTGCAATGCACCGATTTCATTGTCCGTTATGCGCGCCGGACCTTGGGGCGTTTCGATGGTGTATATTTTGCGGACTTCCGTAATTTCAACCCGGGTGCCTGCTGCGAATTTCGTTTTCTCTCTATTCCAAGGAGTTGGCCAGGGAGTCGGGAGCGCCTCGCAATCGTGCTTCAAAGTGTATTGAATCGGAAACTCTTGGTCTGGTTTCAGTTCCACAGGTCCGAGATCGTTCTCGCTGATGCGCCCCTTCTTCTCAGGTGTTTCGATGGTATATCTTCTCTCGATTTGCGTAATGAAGCCCTGGGTGCCTTGTGGGATCTTTATTTTCTGCTTACTCCATGGGATGGGCGTTGCCTCGAGGTCGTGGGTCAGCGTAAATTGAATGGGAGGTTCTAAAAACATTCGCGTTGCGATCGTCGAGAGACAAAATCCTGCGAACGTCGCTGCTAGCGCAATGATACCCAATCGCCAAAGCGAATTGAAGATGCGCCGTTCTCTCTTTTGCTTACGAAATGCAAGAATAACCGTCGCAAAGACGCCGCCGACCAAATAACACGCAATGAAAAAAATGACGAACTTGGACCGCCACTCCCCGGCTTCAAACGGCTCGCTACCATGAACGTTGCGGACTAAAGCCCACCATTCAGCCAGGACGAGAGACGCGAGCATTAACGGAACTTGCCGAAATTCCAAGAAGCGGCGTTGTGGTAATCGCGCATTGCCGGTGGAAGGAACGTCGATGATCGCGTAGGCCATTGCTATAGCGATCGACGCGCCTCCAATTGCGAGCAGGATGTTGAGCCAGATGTCCCAGTCGTGCTTTATCTGGTCCGCCATCTGTATGTACTTTGTGAGGTCCATTTCGGGCCCCCAGGCGGGCCAGTTCGGCTGCAGGTTGATTGCCGCGAGATATAACCTGGGGATCATCATTGCGGCTGCCAGCCACGAGATCAGCACCAGCCAGTTCAAGAACATGTTGCGAACGAACGTCGCAATCAGCGTCCAAAAATCTACCGACGTCAGCCCGGTTCGCGGTGCGAGGTAGTTGCTGAATTCCCTTAGATGGCGGACCGGTTGCGGTTCGGGCTCGAGGGTGGAATCAGGCCGCCGCTTCAGTTCGTCGACCACACCGCGAATGCCGTCTGGATCATTCTTAATCCACGCGCTTAGCCAGCTGCCAATGTATCCCCCGCCAGAGACCGTGGACAGGTAATGAAATTTCTCGAGCAGCCCGCAGCGCGCCAGGCCCTGCAAAATCCCCAATCCAAAGGTGGCGCTCCGGATGCCGCCGCCCGAGATGCAGAGCGCCGCGCGTTTCTCCTTTAGTCCGTGAATCGCGCCCCACAATCCCTTCAGACGCGTTTTCGATTCGCTCGAGCTTGGATAGTCTGACGGGAGTTCTCCATGAAGAGCGACAAACTCAGCTTCCAATACTTCGTGCAATGGCAACGAAGAATCGGCCGATGAAGTCTCTTTCGCCATGGCGCGCAAACGCGGCGGTCTGCGCACCAGCGTTTATCAAGGCGCGGATCATAGGTCAATCTTGTTCCGTAATGGTCAATATTCGAGATGAGCATCAGCTGGATGACCCAGCGGCACGAATACTTTTTTGGATCTGATTCATGTTTGTCTTCTCTTAGTTGTGCGCCCGTAGCTCAGCCGGATAGAGCAACGGATTTCTAATTGAAGGACGGGTTTTTTGCGTGGTTTTTCGCTGTTTCGCATAGTGATGCTTCACGGCGGCAAAGCCGCGTGCCGTGACGCCGTTTCTTTGCACCGGCTTGCGTTGTTTTTCGTTCAAAGCTTCGCCGACCGTAAAAACCGACCGTGGTACGGTGAATAGAGAGTCAACGACCCGGTGCATGAGTTGTAGCAGAAATAACGAGAAGATTGGACTACCTTGGAATATTCGGGTCGATGATGGGGACGGTGGCGCTTTGGGGCGCGGGTACGGATTGGTAGTCTGGGGATGTATTCGCCTGGTGCCGTAGGTATAAGTTCATTCCTTGAACGTCGATCACTGCGAAACTAAATAAGAGGTGTTCAATACCCAGCGAGTCATCGGATACATTGACGACGGCGACATTGGCGTTTGGGATTTTGAAATTTCCTACAGAAAATTCTTTGACGCGACCCTCGCTGACCTTGGCTTCGAGACCACCTGCCGCACCGGCATTAAGCGACGTTAACCTCAAGGGTACGCCCGCGTTTGCCGCGGTTCGCTGATTAATGCACGTCAAAACCGCGGCTGTGTCGAGTATCATCTTTACGGGACGTCTGTTGATCGCACAATCAACCACAAAATGCCGCTTTGAATCTAGTTCCATTGGAACGCGCGTGAACCCCCTCGCGAGAAGAAATTGTCCTAGTTTCACGCTCGCATGCGTCTTTGTGCCCGCCGAATTAATGTAAAGGGCCTGATGAGCGCAATCTAGCACCGCGCCCAATCTCCGCATTTCTGGATATCCGAAAACTCCATCGACATGCGGCCGCGACCTTTTCTCGTTCAGATTCCCCAGATTTAAAACGGCCACTCGAACACCGGTTAAATCTGCACCGTTAGCAACTACAAGATTTTTAAGTTCGCTCATCCCTAAATGCTCGTTAGACGTGCCTAGTGAGCCCCGCACAGGCTTTGTAGTCTTGTGCACAACGAGACCAAATTTTGTTGCGCTATTGCGGTCCACAGCGCTGATTGGACAGGCGGTTGCTATAAGTAATAGTCCTGACTTCTGGTTAATCTTTACGGGCAACGAAAGACAATTGGGATAATAGCGGTCCAGGTGAATCCTCGAAAATCCGAATCTGGCAAGGAAAGTGGAAACATCGTTCGATTGAGCCGGCGCCGCTCGAGCTCTGGGTGACGCGACAAGAACGGTTAAAACAACGACAACGATGAATGTCAGCACGCGCGTCATCGTGCCCATATATCATTTTGTCATTGCGCTGTGGAGAGCAAAAGAGGCAGATTCCGGCGCACACTTATGAAAACGAATGCTCTGTCTTTATTGGGGTCATGCTTGTCATCGCTGCAGCGATATTGCTCGCTCCCTACTGGCGGCCTCCGGATCATCTGCATCACCACGATAAGAGAGAGACACCCGCAAGCTGTATGGCGACCAATAGGTCTAACACAGCCGACGAAGCCAACGGCCCCATTTCGCTGCAACTTCAGTGTGTTTGAGGCGTCAACGGATTAGTGAGTCTGGATTACAGCGCCGAAGTCGTCCAACACGCGGATCTTTGCCCGGTGCGAGCGCGAGAGAGAGCGGTACTTCGCGTACGCGACCGCGTTACGGACCGCGTCTGGCCCTGCATACCAGATCGGGCCGTATCGAAACTGATCGCTGATTAGATCAACGCCATCCCCGCTCTTGTGGGGACGGACGTCGTAAACGTCGCAGCCTATCGCCCCCCCAAGGTTGTTCTGCCCATTTCGCGTGGCTACCATATCGCTCCGAGACGTTGCAAAGTTCGTACCAGAACCGTTTCCAAACTCATAACTCCTTCGAATTCATCTGGTTGAGTCGAATCCTGTGAAGCAGATGACGATGGAGTCTTGTCGCTTCCGGGATTTTGCCGTCCCGCTTCTGGGATTGTCGACACGTCTCCCATCCATTCATGAGATGCACGCAACCCGGCTGGTGGATTCAAGTTTTCGCACTCCACACCTTCCAGACGACGCCGGAACGCGTCTTTGCTTAGGGCGTACGATTTTACGATCTATTCTGGACAGATTCGCGCGGCCGCTGTCGGCCCGAAGCCAGTTAGGGGCTTTGCGTTTGCCTGGTTTAAGATCGGAGACAAGGACATTGGCGTCTATTCGGGGAATCATGGCCTTCCGGACGCGATCTTTGACTTCATATTTACGAAAGGGTTAACGGCGTCGCAGCCTACCGTTACCCAGACCAGTGCATCCGATCATTTACCGGTAACACGGAACTGCCGTTTGCATTAGTTTGGCCTTAGACAGCCGCGAATTCAAACTTGCCGACTTGCAGTGTTTTCCGACAAACTGCCCTCGATGGAGGCAGAAATAGATGACAGATTGCCGTCTAATTCTAGTTAGATCATTCAACGACGTCATTGAGCGTTTTCGTTATCGGGTCGTGAGGCGTCGATTTGAAGTCTGGGTCCGCCTTTTTTGGCTTCACATGGCAGCGACAAAACGATAAAAATCGAATATGAAGCGAGCCACATCGTTAATCATTGCCATCGCCGCGCTAGTAGCAGTAACCGCCAGGCCCTGCACGGTCGTTGACCCAGAGTGTGGTGTTACCGTCTTTATCCCGCCGACTGATTTTCAAATCAACCTGAACGAGCCAGTAGACCCCACCAGTGTCCAAGCCAGCGATCTTACCGCCAACGGGATTCCAGCCGATTCGGCTGCCTTAACAAACGGCAACATGACGATTGACTTCACCTTTAACACCTCGCCTGCTGTGCCGGGCGTCAACACCATGCATATTTCCGCTGGCGCCTTTGACTGCGGCCCGCCTGTCGACTTCAACTGCACTTTCTTTTTGGAGCCGAAGCCCCCGCCAACACCTACCCCTTGCCCGTATCTCACTGCAATTCCGAGCACTGGCACGATCGAGCCGGGCATCACCGACACAGGTAACCATACTGACGATGGCGACACGTTTATTA
>Ga0137397_10003964_pt1 | contig 10308 bp, 8 predicted proteins | sample czorhiz116metaG_FD_106658 | JGI IMG/M metagenome (GOLD analysis project Ga0137397, IMG submission 106658) | Vadose zone soil microbial communities from Angelo Coast Range Reserve, California, USA - czorhiz1.16 metaG | ecosystem: Environmental > Terrestrial > Soil > Vadose zone | place: USA...
CCTGGGCAACCTCACCTTCATCACGAACACCTACCAGGTGGGCACGGACATGTTCTTCTTCGCGATCCTGATCGCCTCGATCGCGCTGCTCCTGGCGCTGCCTCGCACGGGCTGGAAGGCGATTGCCGCCTCGGGGCTCCTGGCCGGATGGGCCTTCACGACGCGGTACAACGGATTGATCCTCTGGCCCGCGTCCGTGATCGCCCTCGTGTGTATCCTGGACCGGGAGAGCCCGCTCCCCGTGCGCCTCCGCCGGGCCGCTCTCTGGAGCGCCGCGTTCCTCCTCGCGGCGGCGCCCTGGCTCGGCGTGAACTGGGCGCAAACCGGGAATCCCCTCACGAACAACAACTACACGAACGTGGGATACGCGGTCTTCGGGGAAGGGAACTGGGAGAGCTTCTTCTATGGGAACACGCGTAAGATCCACTCCTTCGCCGACGTCGTGCTCCTCGATCCGGGGAAGTTCGCGCGCGTCATGCTCTGGAGTACGGCGAACCACATCAAGCGCGACGCGACGGAGCTCCTGCCGCCGCTCTGGAGCATCTTCGCGTTCTGCGGTTTCCTCATCGTGGCGCTCCGGTGGCGAACCCGCCTCTGGGGCGCGTACCTTCTCTACGGCGCCTTCTACTTCCTCACCCTGGTGCCGGTCTTCTGGGGCGCTCGCTTCTCGCTCCCGATGCTCGCGCTCTATTCGGCGCTCGCGGTCGCTCCCTTCGGCTGGGAGGGGGTGGCCGGCCGGGTGGAGCGTCTCGAGTACCGGTTCCCGGTGCGCATCTTCGTCTTCCTGCTCCTCTGGCTCCCGGGCGTGGTTTCGGCGTACGCGCGTACGGGAGCTCCCGACAATCCCGAAGCCATCCAGGTGGGCCCCTACGAGACGCTGGAAGCGGTCGGTTACCTTCGGGAGCACGCCCGAGGAGAGACGCTCCTCGCCCGAAAGCCCCACGTGGCGTTTCTCTCGGGGTTGAAGTTCGCGCCCATGCCTCAAGTGGATTCCCCAGCGGCCCTGCACGAGGCCGCGCGGCACGCGGGCGCGCGCTACCTGCTCGTCTCCCGGGCGGAGCTCGCCCTGCGTGAAGCAATCCAGCCCTTCGCGGACCCCGATGCAAGAATCCCTGGGTTCCGACGTGTGTTCGAGAGCCCGGGCGCGCTCCTCTACGAGGTGCTCCCGGACAGCTCGGCCGTAACGCCTTGACTTACCTGGCTCTTGAGATAAGATTCTTCGCTCTGGGGCGTCCAATACGTTGCAAAGGAGGGCGATTAGCTCAGCTGGCTAGAGTGCCTGCTTGACATGCAGGAGGTCAGAGGTTCAAGTCCTCTATCGCCCACCACTTCCCATCCAATCTCGATGGCCAAGACCGCGGAAAAGGTGATCCGACTCGATATCGACAGCCGTTCCCTCGAAGGGAACGACGGCGCGACGCTGGGGCAGCTCTTTGGCGCCCAGTATCCCGACGGGTTCGCCAAGGGGATCGCGGCCAAGCTGAACGGCCGGGTCGTCGACTTTCACACCCCGATCCACGAGTCGGGGAGCTTGGAGCTTCTCCGGATTGACTCGCCCGAGGGGCTGCAAGTGCTCCGGCACTCCACGGCCCACCTCTTGGCATCGGCCGTCGTGAAGCTCTTCCCCGAAGCCAAGCTCGCCATCGGCCCCGCCATCGAAGACGGCTTCTACTACGACTTCCAGGTGGGACGGCCCTTCCAGCCCGAGGATCTCGACACGATCGAGAAGCTGATGCGCGAGATCGCGGAAGAGGATCATCCTTTCGTGCGCGCGGAGGTGAAGCGCCAGGACGTGATCCGCGAGTTCCGCGAGAAGCACGACACCTTCAAGCTGGAGCTCGCGGAGGGGATTCCCGACGAGATCGTGAGCACCTACACGCACTCCTTCTTCACCGATCTCTGCCGCGGCCCCCACGTGCCGCGCACCCGCGTGCTCAAGAGCTTCAAGCTGCTGAGCGTCGCGGGCGCGTACTGGCGCGGGGACTCCAGCCGGCCCATGCTCCAGCGCATCTACGGCACCGCGTTCGCCTCGAAGGACCGCCTGAAAGAGCACCTGGCGCGGATCGAGGAAGCCAAGAAGCGCGACCACCGGAAGCTGGGACACGAGCTGGATCTCTACAGCGTCCACGAGGAGGCCGGGGGCGGGCTCATCTTCTGGCACCCGCACGGGGCGGCGATGCGCCGCGTCATCGAGGACTTCTGGAAGGACGAGCATCTTCGCCGCGGCTACCAGCTGGTCAACACACCGCACATCGCCTCGGTGGATCTCTGGGACCAGTCCGGGCACACCGGCTTCTATCGTCAGAACATGTACTTCATGAACGTGGACGAGAAGGAGTACGTGCTGAAGCCGATGAACTGCCCATTCCATATCCTGATCTTCAAGCGCCGGAAGAACTCCTATCGCGACCTTCCGATCCGGATCGCGGAGCTGGGCACCGTGTACCGCCTCGAGAAATCGGGAGTGCTCCACGGGCTGGCACGCGTGCGGGGCTTCACCCAGGACGACGCGCATCTCTTCTGCACCCGGGAGCAGGTCGAGACGGAGCTCCGGCAGGTGCTCGACTTCACGCGCTACATGCTGGACACCTTCGGCTTCAAGGAATACCGGGTGGATCTCAGCGTGCACGACCCCGAGCGGAAGAAGGATTACATGGGCTCGGACGAGGACTGGGAGCTGGCCGAGGGGGCTCTGGAGCGCGTCGTGAAATCGGCGGGGCTGCACTACCACCGCGCCGTGGGAGAGGCGGTCTTCTACGGCCCGAAGATCGACATCCAGCTCACCGACGCGATCGGGCGGAACTGGCAGTGCTCCACCATCCAGTTCGACTTCAACCTGCCGCGCCGGTTCGACGTGAAGTACGTGGGATCGGACGGCCAGGAGCACCAGGTCTTCATGATCCATCGCGCGCTCCTGGGCTCCATGGAGCGCTTCTTCGCGACCCTGATCGAGCACTACGGCGGCGACTTCCCGGTCTGGCTGGCGCCGGTCCAGGTGCGCCTGATCACCATCGCGGACGCGCAAGTCCCCTACGCCGAGGAGATCCGGCGCACGCTCCTCGAGCGGGGAATCCGGGTCGAGGCGGACCTGCGCGAGGAGAAGATGAACGGGAAGATCCGGGATGCCGAGATGCTCAAGATCCCCTACATGCTGGTCCTCGGCCGGCGCGAGGTGGAGGAGCGCACGGTCAACGTCCGCACCCGCCATAAGCCCAATCAGGACAGCATGAGCCTGGACGCCTTCGTGGAGAAAGTGGTTGCCGAAACGAAGTCCAGAACCTAGTATCCACCGGACAATTCGAAGCAGGAGCCGCCGGCTTCTCACCCCGAGGCGACAAGCTACCGGGGTTCTCGAAAAGAGATTCCACACCGGATCCCCGGGATCGCGGGTGGAGGCATTGCCGACGGGCGCATGGCGCGAGGAATTCGCGCCGTTCGCCCGCGCTCTTTTCTCTCCGGCTGGTCCCTCGCTTCGACAACCGTCCCCGCGCTGAGAGGAGGAACGAGCTATCGCCCCAACCAAAGAAGTACGCGTCAACGATCGCATTCGCATCCCGACCGTCCGGGTCATCGGACCGGATGGGGAACAGGTAGGAATCCTGGGAATCCGCGAGGCTCTCGCCTACGCCCAGGAACGTCAGCTGGATCTCGTCGAGGTTTCGCCGACGGCGCGCCCGCCCGTATGCCGGGTGATGGACTTCGGAAAGTACAAGTACGAGCAGAACAAGAAGCTCCAGAAGGCGCGAAAGAAGCAGCACGTCACGCATCTCAAGGAAGTCAAGTTGCGCCCGAAAATCGAAGAGCATGACTACACGTTCAAGGTGAACCACGGACGCCGCTTCCTCGAGCTGCACGACAAGGTGAAGTTCACCGTGACGTTCCGCGGGCGGGAAATGGCCCACACGGACGCCGGGTTCCGGCTCCTCGAGCGGGTCGTGAAGGATCTCGAGGAGGTCGGACAGGTCGAGAACGCGGCTCGCCTGGAGGGCAGGAATCTGGTCCTCCTGATGGTGCCGCGATCGACGGTCCAGAAGCCGCCGGAGCGGAAGCCCGCGCCGGCGGGGAGGGCCGCGTCGGCCGGAGCGGGGAAGCCGGTCGGAGCGGCGAAAGTCAAGTCGGGCTCCGCCGCGAAAGCGCAGTCCACCGGCGCCGCGAAGGCGCCGTCCACACCGGGGGCCACGGCAACGAAGCCTCCGGTATCCAGGAGCTAGGAGCACGCGATGCCGAAAATGAGAACCAACCGGGCCGCCGCGAAGCGATTCAAGCGGACGGGCACCGGTAAACTGAAACGGGCGAAGGCGTATGCGCGCCACAACCTGGGCTCGAAGTCGCGCAAGCGGAAGCGCCGCCTGCACGCTCCGGCCATCGTCGAGCCGACCGAACGTGATCACATGCGAAAGCTACTCCCCTACGACGCGTGATCCGCAGTACCGGATACGCGCCTCATGAGGTAACCACAGATGCCACGCACGAAGACCGTCGTCCCGGGACGGAAGCGCCGCCGCAAGGTGATGACCGCGGTGAAGGGAAACCGCGGCGGAAGGCGCAAGCTCTACCAGACCGCGCGCGAGACGCTCATGCGCAGCCTGCAGTTCGCCTACCGCGACCGGAGGGCCAAGAAGCGGGACTTTCGCAGGCTGTGGATCGTGCGTATCAATGCCGCCGCGCGTCTCCACGGCCTCTCCTACAGCACGTTCATCCGCGGCCTGAAAGTGGCCCAGATCGACATCGATCGGAAGATCCTGGCCGACCTCGCCATTCGCGACGAGCAGGCGTTCGCGCGTCTGGCCGAGGTAGCGAAACAGGCACAAGCCGCGGCCTAGGCGTTTCCCCATGACCGAACGGCTCGACGCCCTGGAGGCCGAGGCGGCGCGAGCGTTCGAGTCCGCCAAGGACCCGGGCTCGCTCGAAGAGGTCCGCGTCCGGCTCCTGGGCCGGAAGAGCGAGCTCACGGGAATCCTCCGGGGGCTGAAAGACCTTTCGCCCGAGGAGCGCACGGTCATCGGCGCGCGGGCGAATCGTCTGCGCGAGAGCTGGGAATCGCGCTACAAGGAAGCGCTCTCGGGCCTCGCCTCCTCGAATGACGCGTCCGGATCCGCTCCCGCGGCGCTGCATGACGTCACGCTCCCCGGCCGCGCCATCCCGCGCGGGCACGAGCACATCCTCTCCCAGGTGCTGCGCGAGGTGCGCGAGATCTTCCACGGCATGGGGTTCTCGCTCGCGGAAGGCCCCCAGGTCGAGGACGACGGGCACAACTTCGGCGCGCTGAACATGCCGAAGGGCCATCCCGCCCGGGCCGCGACCGATACCTTCTACCTCCGTCCGGACATCCTGCTTCGCACGCACACCTCCTCGGTGCAGATCCGCGTCATGGAGAAGCAGGAGCCGCCGGTGCGGATCATCTGCCCGGGCCGCGTGTACCGGAACGAGGCCGTGGACGCGACGCATCATTTCGAGTTCCACCAGGTGGAGGGGCTCTACGTCGACGAGAACGTCACGCTCGGGGACCTCAAGGGGACGCTGGACCGGTTCCTGAAATCCTTCTTCGGTCCCGAGACCGAGATGCGCTTCTCGCCCTCGTATTTTCCCTTCGTCGAGCCGGGCGCGCAGGTGGAGATCCGGTGCTTCTTCTGCGGCGGGAAGGGATGCCAGGTCTGCGGTCCGCTCTCCGGCGGCTGGCTGGAGGTGCTGGGCGCCGGGATGGTCCACCCGAACGTGTTCCGCGCGGTGAAATACGATCCCGAGCGATGGACCGGATTCGCCTTCGGCGCGGGCATCGAGCGGCTGGTCATGCTGCGCCACGGCGTGCCCGACATCCGGCTCTTCTATGAAAATGACGTCCGCTTTCTCCACCAGTTCTAGGGGACCGCGATGAAAGTTACCTGGTCGTGGTTACAAGACTGGGTCGAGCTCCCGGCCACTCCCGAGGAGCTGGCCCACGCCCTCGCCATGCGCGGGTTCCCGGTCGCCTCGATCGAGAAGGGCGTCTCCCTGGATCCCGCGATCGTCGTGGGGCGCGTTCTCGAGGTGGCGCCGCACCCGAACGCGGATCGCTTGCGGCTCTGCGTGGTGGAGATCGGCGGCGGGACGAAGCTCTCCGTGGTCTGCGGCGCGCCCAACGTGGCCGCGGGGCAGTCGGTCGCCGTGGCGCAGATCGGCGCCAAGCTCCCCGACGGGACGAAGCTCCGCAAGAGCAAGATCCGCGGCGTGGAATCGGAGGGCATGATCTGCTCGGAGCGCGAGCTCGGGCTCTCCGAGGAGGCGCAGGGAATCTGGGTGCTTCCCGGATCGCCCCGCGTCGGGGGCCCCGTTCAGGACCTTCTGGGAGCGGGGGACGCGATCCTGGACGTGGAGATCACCGCCAATCGCACCGACTGCATGTCCGTGCGCGGCCTCTCGCGCGAGATCGCCTCCATCGGCCGGAAGCACGTGAAGCCGGTGCCCGCGCTGAAGGCGTCCGGAAAGGGCCCCGTGCCGCGCGTCACGACCGAGAGCTCCGGCGATTGCCGCCGTTACATGGCGCGCGTGGTCGAGGGGATCCGGATCGCGCCCTCTCCCGACTGGCTTTGGAAGCGGCTGGAGGCGACCGGCTCGCGCAGCATCAACAACGTCGTCGACGTCACGAACTACATCCTTCGCACGCACGGTCAGCCGATCCACGCGTTCGACGCGGACAAGGTGGAAGGACAGGAGATCGTGGTGCGCCGCGCCCGGGCGGGGGAGCGGCTCACGCTGCTCGACGGCCGCGACGTGACGCTCCATCCGGGCATCCTCGTGATCGCCGACCGCGTGAAACCGATGGCGCTCGCCGGCATCATGGGCGGCCTCCAGAGCGGCATCACCGACAGGACCACCCGGGTGATTCTGGAGTCGGCCGAGTTCTCCCCGGAGCTGACGCGAGGCGCGGCGCTGAGCCTCGGCCTCGATACCGACGCATCGCAGCGGTTCACTCAGGGCGTGGACCCAGCCGGGGTCGCCCTCGCGCTGGACGAGACCGCGCGGCTCCTCGCCGAAGTGGCATCGGGAAAGGTCCTCGATCCGGTCGTGGATCAGTGGCCCGGCAAGGAGGCGCCGAAGAAGGTGCGGCTCCGCCGCGGCCGGCTGGTGAAGCTCCTCGGTCTGGACGTGGATCGGGACAAGATCCGGGACGCGCTCGCGAGTCTCGAGATTCGAATGTCCGGCGAGTGGAGCAAGGGGGACGATTCCGCGAGATTCGAGCCGCCTTCCTACCGGAAGGATCTCGAGATCGAGGAAGATCTGATCGAGGAAGTCGCGCGCGTGGTGGGTTACGACCGGATTCCCTCGGTGATGCGCGACGTCACGGTTCCCGCGCGCGAGGAGAGGTCCGAGGCGCCCCTCGTAACCCGTATGACAGAGATATGTTGCGGGCTTGGATTCGACGAAATTCTGAGCACCGTCCTGGTCGGAGAGATACCACCCGAAGTGATCCCGCCGGACGCGGCGAAGGATCTCTGGGAGATCCAGAATCCCAAGAGCCGGGAGCTGAAGCATCTACGCCTCAGCCTCCTTCCGGGCCTCCTCCAGACCGCCGCGCGAAATCTCCGGCACGGCGCGCACGAGGTTCGTCTCGTGGAAGCGGGGACGGTGTTCCGCGCTTCACCTCCTCCGCTCGGGACGGAGCGCACCGAGATCGCGCTCGCGATCGCCGGCCAGAGCGACCCCTGGATGCAACCCGGAGCGGCCCCGGATCGGTACCTCGAATTGAAGGGCGCCGTGGAGAGTTGCCTCCGGGCTTTGGGAATTGACTCACGAAGTAGCGGCCCATACCATGAGCCTTGCTGGGCTCAGGGGGCCGGCGCTGCCGTGGAATCGGGCGGCAAGCGGCTCGCGAGGCTCGGGCAAGTCGCACCTGGACTTGCGGGGGCAGCCGGCCTGGAGCGGCCCGCTTGGGCGGCCGTTCTGGACCTCTCCGCGATCGCGGATCTGGTTCCGCCGCGGAGGCGGTTCACGCCGCTGCCGAGGTATCCCTCCGTGAAGCGGGATGTGGCGGTCGTCGTGGACCGGGCGGTCTCGCAGTCGGAGGTGGAAGAGACGATCCGGCGCGGCGGTGGAAGGCTCCTCGAGAGCGTCCGTCTGTTCGACGTGTTCGAGGGGGAGCAGCTCGGATCGGGCAAGAAGAGTCTGGCGTACGCGCTCGAGTTCCGCTCACCGGAACGCACACTTCAAGATCGGGAAGTCGACGAGGCCCTGCAGGAGCTGGTTCGTGCGCTGGCCTCGGCCGTGGGTGCTACTCTAAGAGGCGGCGTGGAATCGACCGCCGCAGGACGACCATGACGATGATCGCCGAACTCGACCAGCTGGAACGCAAGATTCAAGCGGCCTCGAAGCTCCTGGATCGTTTCCGCGAGGAAAAGCGAATCCTGAGTGAGCAGAACCGCGAGCTCAAGGACCGCGTTCGTGCCCTGGAAAATTCGGTCGGAAAGGAGAAGTCGTCGGATTGGAAACCGCGGCTTCAAGCGCTCGAGCAGGAGAAGACCTCGCTGCTCGATGAGCGTCGCGCGATGGCGCGGCGCGTGGAAGAGATGCTGGTGAAACTGTCCGTGCTCGAAAGGGCGGTACACGCCTAGTTTCCGTGCGGTCCGGCCCGCCTCCCGGCCCAGGACCGTCGCCAAAACGTAACGATCCGAGGGGATCGCAATGGCAACAGAACCGGACACGCTCAGCGTGACGATCTTCGGTAGCGAATACAAGATCAAGGGAGCCGATCCCGAATACATCGGAGAGGTCGCGGCCTACGTGGACGCGAAAATGCGCGAGCTCGAACGCCGCCTCTCCTCGGGATCTCCCACCAAGATCGCGATCCTCACCTCGCTCAACATCGCCGACGAGCTCTTCCGCGAACGGAAGGACAAGGATCGGCTGGTCACGGATCTGCAGGGCAAGGCCAAGAGCCTGGGCCAGGCCCTCGATGCCAGTCTGCGAGAGGATTGACCCGGATGGCGACGCGTTCCAGACCTGGAGGGGGAACCTAGAGAAGAAGCCACGAACGCGACCTTAGAGCGCCCTGCCATGTATGTGACACACCAGGCATTTTTGAGCCTCAACTCAAAATGCGGGAGTCCGAATCTTCGGCGTAGCGGCAGCCCGGCCTCATGCGGGCAACGTAAACCCGGAGCTGGGGCGCCCACCTGGAGTATCCAGGTTCAAAAGCCTTGTGTGAACGGCATCGGCGGGGCTTTTTTTATATAAAGGAGGCCTGACCCACATGCTGCTATCCCCGCTCGTAACCATCCTGGTCTCGCTGACCGCAGCTCTCCTGTCATTCTTCCTCGGCTGGACCGCGCGCCGCCGTATCGGAGAAGCAAAGGTGCTCGGGGCGGAGCAGCTGGCCGAAAAGATCGTCCGGGAAGCGGAGCGCGAGGCTGAAACGCAGAAGAAGAGTGCCTTGCTCGAAGCGAAGGACGAGTGGTTCCGCGAGAAGGCGAAGCTGGACCGCGAGACCCAGTCGATGAAGAGCGAGATGCTGCAATCGGAGCGAAAATTACAGGAACAGGAAGGGAATCTGAACCGCCGCGCCGAGGTGTTGGACAAGAAGGAGCGCGACCAGAAGCGCCTGGAGCGGGAGCTGGAGGTGAAGGGAGGGCAGCTCGAGGAGCGGGACAAGGAGCTGGCCCGGGTCCTGGTCGAGCAGAACGCCCGGCTGCAGCGCATCAGCGGCATGACGGCCGACGAGGCGAAGCAGCAGCTCATCACCAACCTCGAGAACGAGGCGCGCTCGGAGGCGGCCAAGAAGCTCCAGGAGATCCGCGAGGATCTGAACCGGAACGCCGAGCGCGAGGCGCGCGAGATCATCACCCTCGCCATCCAGCGCTGCGCGGCGGACCACTCCGCGGAATCCACCGTCTCCGTGGTCCATCTCCCCAGCGACGAGATGAAGGGACGCATCATCGGCCGCGAGGGCCGGAACATCCGCGCCTTCGAGACGGTGACGGGCATCGACGTGATCATCGACGACACGCCCGAGGCGGTCATCCTGTCCGGATTCGATCCGGTGCGGCGCGAGGTCGCGAAGCGCGCGCTGGAGCGATTGGTGACGGACGGCCGCATCCATCCGGGGCGGATCGAGGAAGTGGTCGCCAAGGTCCAGAAGGAGCTCGACGAGCAGATCGTCGAGCTGGGCGGCGCGGCCGTGCTGGAGGTGGGATTGCACGGAGTGCATCCCGAGATCGTGAAGCTCCTGGGCCGGCTCCAGTACCGGACCTCGTACGGACAGAACATCCTCCAGCACTCGAAGGAGGTGGCCTGGATCTGCGGCATGATCGCCGCACAGCTGGGCTTCGACGTGCA
>Ga0137397_10003968_pt1 | contig 10305 bp, 9 predicted proteins | sample czorhiz116metaG_FD_106658 | JGI IMG/M metagenome (GOLD analysis project Ga0137397, IMG submission 106658) | Vadose zone soil microbial communities from Angelo Coast Range Reserve, California, USA - czorhiz1.16 metaG | ecosystem: Environmental > Terrestrial > Soil > Vadose zone | place: USA...
CTAACGGCTCGCAACAGATAATCACTCCCAACCCTTGGGCGGGCCGTGGAAACTCGGCTCCTTTCGATCAGCGTACGTGCAATTTCCGAGTGAACCTCCAAGTTCGAGTAAAAAGTGACTTTTTTTGATTGTCAATAGCGTTTTATCTTATTCTTGATGTTGCTGTGGGCGGCACCAATGGTTGGTTCCCGGACCAAGCTGGCGACAAGCCGTGGCTAAATGGGGCGATCAGTGGGTGCTATTTCGTTGGCTTGGACGCAGATGGGGGGAAAATGACGAATTTACCACACCACTTAGATGCGATGCAACTTTTCGCTCAAGCACAGGACACGTGGTACAAGGCATGGCCTCAGAGTGAAGACGATCGTGCGCTGAGGGTGTAAGTGTTTGTCGTCCCTCGTGTATGAAATCGCGCTGATGCTCGCGGATAGCGATTACGTGAAGATGTGGGAACTGTGTTGATTGCCCCTTCTTCCCAGTGGTTCTTTTTTTTGATGAGGGACGCTGTAGAAATTTACACTCACACGGACTTGACACATAGAAGCTTTAACCCATTCTTTTCTTCCCTGATACAATTATTTATTTTAGGCCCACCCGCGCAGCACGATGATACGTATCTACTTGTCATGTACTTCGTTCAGGATACCGTGGACATGTTTGTTGCGTTGCTGGTAATTCAATCGATTAGGTTACCCGTCGTCTTTAAATTCCTCCGCTTGCGGAGACAGCCTATGAGATTGACTGACTATTCCCGGTTCCTCGGGTCTCAAGGCCTTACGCGGCATATGCCCGACGAACGCCAAAAATCGTCCAAGTTCGAGGATTCCAAGCGTTGACCGTGACCACTAGGCATACTGCATACTAACTAGACAAAGTGGGACCACGAACGCGCATTTATGACATTCGGGATAGTTGTTCATCCGATTACTTTTGATTTCGTACTGTTCACAATCGGTTCCAGTTCGTCCTGACCCTAGTACGGCATGCCCGAGCGACACAGGGCCATCACACAAACCGTAACCAGTTGACCCTATCCCAAATTAAAAAAAGCGGCACTGGACAACTGCGGCAAATCCCCCCTTGTCGTTGCTTTCAATAAGCACAGTCAATTCCCAGAGCAGGTTCATAATTTGGCCTTTTTCAATTTGTCGTCCTTGTCGAGCCAGGATTTTGGGTCTAGCACTCAGCCTGAAGAAACGCACTAGTTACAGTCGCTGTGCAAGATAAATAACCTTTTTTACCAACATACTTGCCGCAATTCATTGAGGAATTGAACACACGAGGAACTTTATCATCGCTCCATGGCGGAGGTCGCATGGCTTAGCTCGTTCATTCCGCGGCATGTCATCGCTGAAAAGGTGGCGTGAGTGTAACCAAAAGCTTCACAAGGTGGGCAAAGGAAGGAGAGCGCATGTACTTCGATGACGATGAGAAAGTTGTCCGCAAGATTCGAGTTCCTCGGCGTATGCTTCATGTTGCCCGCTCCCGTCTCCCCCACCATCAAGTGATAACCCGATGATGGCATCGGATTAAAACTCTCGCGTAGTCTGCGAAGATTTTAGGCATTGGCACTGGTCATTAATCGATATTAGTACTCCGTTTCCACATGGCCACGGCATTTCCTAAATTCCTCCGCTGTCATCTGCCGAGCGACCACCCTCATCCGGTGATCCTCTGGCGCTCCCCACGTCTATGTAGCCTTCCCAGTGTTGATCTTACGACATGGCCTCCCCGGACTCGCTCCCGACGTCGGAGGATGTCAAGCGAGGATAGACATCGGACTTGCAGAGTCTCGCGGCGCAGTCGAGTGTGCATCTCGACGGTTCCTTCGATCTTCCTCAAGAAGACCTCTCGAAGAAAGAAAAATAAATGACAAGAGGTGGTGTAGGTGCGATGCAGACCAAGATGCAGACCTCAATACCAGTTTAAATCTCGTGACGTTCAGCACATTGATACAGTTCTGCGATAAGATGGAAGATTGTCACCGAGTGTCAACATGAAACCCGCGGTCGACATAGCTCCGACGAAGACGATTACTCTGCGATACCGTATGATCCCTGTGAACACCAAATGCACGTCCTCCGCGCATCGCTGTGCCTGCGACTTTCTGTGAGAATATGGTATCGGACGTCTCAGTGGCGAGTGTCAGTGCATACTGTACTGTCGCGGAGGCTCGGAGGAAATAAAGGCGTAAACTGAGTGGCAACAGAGCGGCGGTCCGAGTCCATTGCCGTAGACCACAGCTGCACTGCGGGGGCTTCCCACCGGAACCCAGCGTGCTTTGTTTTGATGCCTTCTTTCGTATCCGAGTCGGCTGGCCGCTTCACCACCGTAGTATAACGCGCTGTCACCCTGCGTGCCGGGTTCTCGACGACAAGTTAGCCACATTTGCTCAAGTGTCACGGTCGGTCGACTCCTTAGCACAAGTCTTTTGCTTTCTTTTCCGCTTGGCAGAAAGTCGTCGACCGCAGAAAGACTTCCCTTTTGAAAAGAACTAAGCCGTTTCAGTGCCATGATGGTGGACCATGACGGCTGGCAGTACCATAGCTGTTGGTTCAATGTCGCGTAGAAGATCACAATCCGTCGCAGGGCCGCAAGTATGCCTATGATAGGCCCAATACTAGCAATTGCCGGTGCAAGGGCAGCTCTGACGGTAGTAGACGCCAGATTCCCAGCCTTCGCACCCTGTCCATACATGCAATCCAGATTGTACTCGTGGACTGACAAAGCACAGACATACACTGCACAGAACGCGCGGAGACAGTTGGCGCCATTTACCACCCACGACGGTCGAGGCAACGCTGCCGCACTTAACTCCAGAACACCCACAATGATAGGGATGGGGGCGGAGTCGACTTGTTGGGCTGACCTGTAGATTATAGGTACACTGTAGATACCTTGACGCACGCTCGTGCGTTTGTACCCCAACAATGCCCCCGTCCGACGCCTCGTGAGTTTCTACAGGCCAGTCGGTCTTTGGGAACTGGGAAAGTATGAGCAGCTCCCCAAGGCGAGCATAACTGGTAAGTAGATGTTATCCCGTCAGCTTGGTTCCTGGAGGTGATTGATTACCCTGCAAGTACACGGCCCTGCGTGCGAATTTGCTTGACGCCTAAGTGATGCAGAGGTGATGAGCGAATGAAATTGACGGTGGACCTTGGATCCGACTTTGTGAGGGGTTCAGACAGACAGAATCCAATTTGGCGTACGATTCCGCATTCCCCTGACATATTAACCATTGTCGCGCACGGTGTGTATGACTGGAAGGACGGACCGATTTGCCTACCATGTCGTGTTCTTCCATCTGTCAAGAACATTACAGTATAGGAAATCGGTGCATTTAGTCAACAGCTGTGGCAGACAATCAACCCGGCTGGAACGCCCGTGCCAAGATGTCACCATAGAGCCATTCGAATATAGGAGGCGCAATGCACCCGACTGAGGGACGAGCTTCTACTGTGTTTAGAATCTGAAGACAGCCACCAGTTGTGACGGATCCCGAAAAAGTCTAAATTGTTTTGGATGAAGGCGTACTTCGCGCCGCATGCTGTGAATCAGCCAAAGAAACTGAACAAGGTACAGTACTAGGTTTGTTCTCAAGGAAGCATGGGATCTCCGGCATCGTTCGTGGTGATCGGCAGGGCAAGCGGTGACACTAAGGAATGTTTGTGACGGACAAAGGCACCCGTTCTTTCCCGTAAAGAATATTCCAGAGGTGCCGCCAATTCCAATGTCTTATCCTATAGACGGAAGATGCATCGGTCGTTGAAAATTTCGATGACAGTATCCAGGGATTCTCGTCGCGCCCCAGAAAAGGGCTATATTCAGGCCAGGGCTCATGCTGTAACTCGCAGGAGACTCAGGGAACGAAGCACAGGAAAGGAAGAAGGTAAAAAAAGGCGACGTTGTTGTACGTACGTTACCTGCACAGAAGGATGATGGGAAATCTCTCTGGTGAGTTGAATTTGATTTTCTGTTCCAATAACACCGTGAGGTCCGTGACGTGCCTTTTGTCAAATTCGGTGTTTTGCAGACTTATCTCCCTTGAGCGTGCTATGGAGGCACTGTGGCCGTAACGAGCATCCTCAATACCATGGGTACTGGCGCCTTATTGATTGACAGAAGTTACCAGCACGGTGGTATGGCAGGAACTAGGGAATGGAGATACGAGGGAGATCACTTGTGACGCTGTCACATGTCGGGCTTTCGGGCGTTTGTGAAATTTGGGTGGAGATAAACTTTTCGGAATAACGTACCCGTCGGCAGCGACATTTGTACCTTGTTGCGATCACGTGCTCTCCCTTTATCCGCAGTGACTGATTTTCACGACAGAAAAGCGGTCAAATCGTGAAAACATTAGTGTTTGCATTAACGGTCACGCCGAATTACTGACATCCATAGCTTAGTCGGGCATCTGCTCTCACTCTGCTCGACGACGGCATCGTGAGATCTTCACATGTCTGACATGCGTTTGTGAAATTCGCCATTCAGCCACCCTACAGGTGCCCTTTTTTTTCAGAGCGCGGAAGCCGCGTCTAGGGTCCCGTACCTAGCATTGTCTGGAACAAGCCGTCCATATTCTGCAGGTGCCTTGAATCGCGTGAAACCCTGAGAAGACCAGCTGCTATCGGGGCCCTTGACTAGTGCGTAACAATGTCCCCGTTTCTGGACTCTCACTCAGTGGATCCACGCCACTGGAAAATAGGCTTGGTGACGAGCCAAAGCTAATGATAGATGTTCATGTCATACGTCCCATTTCGCAGGCACGGAAGACCTTTAAGAACATGGTACCACTAGGTGCTATAACCTGTTTCCCAAGTATCTCGCCTGATTTGCACCTCGTTCATACTTGGTGCGCGAAATGCGTCCCACACTCCTTTTCCCCACACTCTTTTACTTTGCGGTGCTGCTCGCCGTAGTGCCTGTACGTTTTCGTTCATGCGTGCTCTTTGGGGGGAAAAACCGTACTGATCTGACTTATATCGCTTCATGGCTAGTTTGCACTTGCGGATTCCGACCAGATTCATCGCAGGAGCCTCAAACATAGCCACCTGCGCCGTCTCCGCTTACAACAACGTGCTCTTCCCACGGGATGGAGCTCGCTCGGATGCTACACGTTGGTCTATCGCACGCAAACCGCGAGGTTGGAGATCTTCTGACGTTGATACTAATTAGAGACGGTGGGGCGCGCACCCTCACATCTGCCGGCTATACGGACACGACCAACATGACTGTCGAAAATTGCGTGAACTTCTGCAACAATCAGCACTACGTCTACGCTGGCGTTGAATACGCCCAAGAATGCTGTAGGTTATAATTTGCCCTTATCTCCGTTATCCTGACTAGAAGGTCTGGGTTATAAGATTGTGGGAATACCATATCAAACGGGGGCGCCGCGGCTCCGACTTCGGATTGTAGCTTCTCATGCACGGGAAACGCAAATGAGAAATGTGGTGCCGGCTTTCGTCTCAACTTGTACCACAGTAGTGCCACCCCCCCGGCTGGGCCTATCGTCGTGCCGAGCGTTGGGCCTTGGGTTTCCTTAGGATGTTATAGGTACTTCTACATTTTTAATGGAAAGTGGATCGCTGACTGCATGTGTGTCCCATTAGTGACTCGGTTCAAGCGAGGACTCTCAGCGTCCCAACAAATCCCGTCGGCGGTGCTTCCAACAACAGCGTTCAAAGTTGCACAGATGCCTGCTTCGCGGCGGGTTATCCGCTAGCTGGTATGGAATACTCTGATGAGTGTTGTATGTGCCTTCTCTCGCCTCAATGTTCGGCGTTTGTTCATTCACTTTATGTTTCAAAGATTGCGGCAATACTTTCTCTAATGGCGGCGCTCCAACACCTGCTGGTGATTGTTCCATGACTTGTAGCGGAAATAGCTCCGAGATTTGTGGTGGCCCCAATCGCCTTAACGTGTACAACCTCACCGGCAGTGGCCAATCCTCGACCAACCCCCCGCCCCCACCCCCGCCCCCGCCGGTGACCAATGGACCCTGGCGCTCCTTAGGATGTTATAGGTACTTTAAACCTCCCTTTTTTGTAGAAAGGGAATCGTTGACACCTTTGTACTTGCCGATTAGCGACAATGTTGGTGCGAGGACCCTAAGCGTCCCAACGGCTCCCATCGGAGGTGCTTCCAATAATAGCGTTGAAAGTTGCACTGATGCCTGCTTCGCCGCGGGCTATACCTTGGCTGGCGTGGAATACTCTGCCGAGTGCTGTACGTAGTATCCCTCGCCTGAACATTCACGTTTGTCCATTCGTGTCTCTTAAAGATTGCGGCAATACTTTTGCTAATGGCGGCGCTCCGGCGCCTGCTGCTGGTTGCTCCATGGTCTGCAACGGGAACAAGTTGGAGACCTGTGGTGGCCCCAATCGTCTTAATGTGTACACCACCTCGCCTATCACGACACCACAAAGTGGATGGGTTTCTTTAGGGTGTTACAGGTACTTCCACCTTTTTTTAATGAAGAGCGGATCACAAACACTTATCTGTCTTGCCCCTAGCGACAACGTTAACGCGAGGACTCTGGCCGTTCCAACAGCTCCCATTGGCGGCGCTGCCAATAACAGTGTTGAAAGTTGCACTGCTGCTTGCTTCGCCTCGGGTTATCCCCTCGCTGGTATGGAATACTCTGGCGAGTGCTGTATGTACTACTTCCTCAATTCTCAGCGCTTGTCCATTGACCTTGCTTATTCAAGATTGCGGCACTACCTTCGCTAATGGCGGTGCTCCGACACCTGCCGGTGATTGTTCCATGACTTGCAACGGAAACAGCTCCGAGACCTGTGGTGGCCCCAATCGCCTAAACGTGTACAACTACACCGGAACTGGCCTTCCGCCGACTGGCACCACGCCGCCTCCTAATAACGGAGGCGGAGGCGGCTCGTCGGTGAAACCTGTCCTTACTGGTCTCCCGACGGGATGGTCGTACAATGCTTGTTGGGTGTAAGTCCTCCTCTCATGCGTGGCGCGTAGAGCTTTGCTGAAAACAGAAACTACCCAGGGACAATGCTAACGGCCGCATCTTCCAAACCCAACTCCCGGATAACCAAGCGCTTACTGTGGAGAGTTGCATTGCTTCGTGCTCATCTCAAGGCTTTTCGCTTGCCGGTATAGAGTTCAGTGTTCAATGCTGTATGTTTAATCATCCCCCCAGATCAATTGATCTACCTGTCGTCCATGAATCACTAATTACCCATCATAGTCTGTGGCAACAGCCTTGTACAGGGTGCAGTCGTTGCCCCTGACAGCGACTGCAATATGGGCTGCGGTGGAAATACGGCGTAAGTGTCTTCTTTTCCTCCATGTGGACTATGCGGGTAATCCAAGAATCGCGGACTCTAGCGAAGCATGTGGTGGACCAAACCGACTTTCGGTTTATACTAACAGTAGCTCCGTTACTGTTTACCCAGTACCCACACCGCAGACAACTAACCTTCCTGGAAATTGGCAATATTCGAAATGCTTGGCGTACGTTGCATTCCTTCACACTTGAGACATTCCAGGAGCTAGATGCTCACTCCCTTTCATAGGGAGCCTAATGGCGGTCGGGTCTTCCAGTATCAGACTATATTCCCCCACAGCAATTCACCCCAAAATTGTCTTTCACTATGCTCAGAATTTGGTTATCCTGCTGCGGGTATGGAATATGGCGAGGAGTGCTGTGAGCGATCTACCGCGCTGCGGAGCCTTTACGAGGTCACTTACATGGACACTCCTCTTTAGGGTGCGGTGACGTTACGGACATCACCAACAATGGAGGTACGACAGCTGCTGCAACCGACTGCAACATTGCTTGCTCCGGCGACCCCGTACATCTATGTGGGGGTCCCTCGAGGCTGCAGCTTTACATTTGGAACGGTAACATGAATACCTGGCATACTCCTACTAATATCGGTGGATACAAGGTGCGCAGATTTTTTTCCTTTCATATTCATGCGCATATGTGCTAAAAAGACTATTCTACGTAGTATCTCGTTCCTGGCCTTGTACCTCCGTTGCTTGCTACTGTCGGGATAAATGGCAAGGTCTCCTTCCTCGAGAAAAGCGGCACATCCGAGTACGCAAACTCTACTGGCGCATACGAACTGGACTTGAGTCTCGTCAACGATTTCAATCATGCTTGGCGCGAAATGCACCTCCAGTCGGACGTTTTCTGTTCTGCCGCCGTCGTGCTTCCAGACAAGGCCGCTCGTATCCTCAATGTTGGTGGCTGGTCGGGAGGATCGACGTACGGTGTCCGACTTTATGCCCCCGACGGTTCGCCTGGCGTCAATGGCACCAATGATTGGGAGGAAAACCCAAACGGGCTCCAACTGCAGGTATGCTTGTCGCACCCATCCCACAATACGTAGATCGGTGCTCAGTGAGTTCCTCATGCAGGGTGGACGTTGGTATCCTAGCGCCCTTGTCATGTCCAATGGCAGCGTCCTCATTATGGGCGGCGAGACAGGCGCAAATGCCGCGCCCAACCCGACGCTTGAGATTCTCCCCCGCATTCCGGGTGGAAGTACGACTGTCACCCTCGACTTCCTCCAGCAGACGGACCCAAACAACCTCTATCCCTTCCTTATGGTTCTCCCTAGTCAGCGCATATTCGTTGGTGAGTTGGAAACGACCGACGTTCCGTCCAACCCTTTCCTGATCCACCAGAGCAGGATTCTACAATCAAGCACGCGTTCTTGACCCAGTTACGTTCGCAACTGTCAAAGTCCTCCCCAACATCCCCGGTTCCGTCACGAGTCCCCTAGCTGGTCGCACATATCCGTTGGAAGGCGCAGCCGTCCTCATGCCCCAACATGCCCCATACACGGATCCACTCGTTGTCCTTATTTGTGGTGGCTCCAACTTTGGAATTCCCCTAGACAATTGCGTAAGCATAGCGCCCGAGTCCGCCAACCCAACGTGGGTTCTTGAACGGATGGTTTGTGTTCATTTACGATTCCTTCACTTATATGAAGATCACCAGCTGATGGGTGATTTATGTGTATAGCCCTCGCGACGTGTCATGCCTTGCATGATTGCCCTCCCTGACGGCACTTTCATGATTGTGAACGGTGCGCATGCAGGTGTAGCTGGCTTTGGCCTTGCAAGCGATCCGAACCTGTCCGCGTTGCTGTACGACCCTACGCAACCTGTCGGCTCCCGTATCTCGATCCTCGGCAACACGACCATCGCACGGATGTATCACTCCGAGGCAACGCTTCTCCCCGATGGCCGGGTGCTGATATCGGGCTCAGATCCTCAGACACCAGGGTTGCCGGAGGAGCTGCGCATTGAGGTCTACATCCCCCCGTACCTAAACCAGGGGCTCACCCAGCCCACCGTGACAGTGTCGAACACAGACTGGGTTTACGGCGGGCAGTACCAGATCACGGTACACCTGTTCCAAGGCACGGTGGGGGGCATGCGCGTCTCGCTCGTCGCGTCTGTGTCAAGTACGCACGGCAACGCCATGGGCGCTCGCACCATCTTCCCCACATTTTCGTGCAGCGGTAACACCTGCACGGTCACCGCGCCGCCGAACGCGGGAGTCTCGCCCCCAGGATGGCACCAGTTGTTCGTGCTCGATGGTCCGACGCCGTCGCACAGCGTGTTTGTTCGCATCGGTGGTGACCCCGGAAAGATTGGGAACTGGCCCGCGCTGCCCGGTTTCAACCCCCCTGGTGTGTGAGTTTCACGCAAGCCGAAAAAAGTAGGTCAGAATCGCGTCGGCCTTTCTCGAACGTATATGACAATACCCCTCATCATTTACTTAATTTACTACGTTTTCTTTTGCAATCCTTGGGCTGTGAACGTGTGCTTTTGGATAAAGGGAATACACTCTTGTCCCCTTCCATTCTTTATATCTACATCTCGGTTGGATTACATCCCCGTGGCTGTAGTTTACTATCATTACTGGACAATGTTGTTGGCACGAAGGACAGCTGTGGATAATAAACACCCTGATGAATCAGAAACCGAAATTCCACGTCAACCCCTCTTCGTCTCTTTGAGCGTGGATAGTTATCGTCTTTGCAGTTGCGACTTGAGACGTCTACTTGGGCTCAGCTACTAGTACAGTGACCAGCATCAGTACACTACACGCAAGTACGGCATTAAACGTTAAACCCTCAAGTATGACGTCGTACGAGGATCTGCCATGTAAGTCGCCGACTTGGACATGACCATGATGTCAACAAAGCATTCACGAGTTCTTCACTTATGCCCTCCCAGAAAGGATATCAATGCTATATAGTTCTTACCACTGGCAGTACGACTTGTTATACAGTATTATAATAAAATTTGATTTGA
>Ga0137397_10003970_pt1 | contig 10301 bp, 10 predicted proteins | sample czorhiz116metaG_FD_106658 | JGI IMG/M metagenome (GOLD analysis project Ga0137397, IMG submission 106658) | Vadose zone soil microbial communities from Angelo Coast Range Reserve, California, USA - czorhiz1.16 metaG | ecosystem: Environmental > Terrestrial > Soil > Vadose zone | place: USA...
ATCCTTCCCTATGTCAGACCCAATTCCCTCTCACACACTCCCCGCACAAACTTACTAGAACGCGCACCTAATCCTCAACACTTTCGGCGACGCCCACTGAATGCTCACGTCAACTGGACTTCGACGACCCGTCTCATGTGACATCCGTCAGAGAGCAGAGGAATGGCTCGTTTATCTCCTTCCACAATTCTGGATCGATAAATCGTATGCAAGAAAAGAAAACTATATGTTCTGCCCTGTCGAATTACTATTCATAGGTACATAATAGCCGGAATAGGACGCAGTACATCGTATTTATTTCACTTATCACGTACAATGCCATCCTCGATGGTAGACATAACTTGGTATCAATTACAGCCTGCAAAGGGTGACAATAATTATGATCGGAATCCTTCTGCCAATGTCATCTGGTGTGGATTCCGATTCATATTGTCATGAGCTACTGGATCTGCGGCAGAGGCTGTGTTGCTGGATCGGCGCCATGCTCGACCAAGAGCAGTGCAAGCTCCACATGACCAGCCTCGGACGCCCGATCCAGCGGCGTCCAGCCATTTTTGTTCTGGGCTGCTGCATTGGCGCCATGGTCGATTAGAAGCCGCGCGAGCTCTACATGACCCCCCCACGACGCCTCATGCAGCGGCGTCTCACCATCCTTGGTCTGAGCTGCCACATCAGCGCCGTGCTCGACCAGGAGCCACGCGAACTCCAAATGACCCCCATAGCATGCCTGATGCAGCGGTGTATCCCCGTCCTCCGTCTGGGCTGCCCCGTCGGCACCGTGCTCAATCAGGAGCCGTGCAAGGTCCACGTGGCCCCTCGAGGATGCACGATGCAGCGGTGTCCGCCCAGGCCTGTTCTTGGCTGCTATGTCGGCGCCTCGCTCGATCAGGAGCCGTGCAAGCTCTACACGACCCCCCCAGGACGCCCGATGCAGTGGCGTCTCCCCGTCCTTATTCCGGGCCGCTACGTCAGCGCCATGGTCGAGCAGGAGCAGTGCGAGCTCCATCAGACCCCCTTCAGATGCCCGATGAAGTGGTGTCAAACCGTCCTTGGTCTGGGCTGCCACGTCCGCACCATGCTCAATCAGGAGCCGTGCGATCTCTACATGACCCCAACGGGACACCCGATACAGTGGTGTTTCCCTGTCTTTTGTCTGGGCTGCCACATCCGCGCCCCGCTCGATCAGGAGTCGTGCAAGCCCCATATGACCCCATTCGGACGCTCTATGTAGTGGCGTCTCTCCGTCCTTGGTCTGGGCTTCTGGCCCGGCGCCGTGCTCGACCAGGAGTCGTGCAACATCCATATGACCCTCTTTGGATACCAGATGCAGCGGTGTCGCCCCGTGCTTGCTCTGGGCTGCGACGTCGGCGCCGCGCTCGACCAGAAGCCGTGCCACGTCCACATGACCCCCTTCGGACCCCACATGCAGCGGCATCTCCCCGTACGTGTTATGGGCTGCCGTGTCGGCGCCATGCTCGACCAGCACTTGTGCGACCTTCACATGTCCTTCTTGTGAAGCCAAATGCAATGGTGTTGATTCGCGATCAAAGCTCTGATGATTCACATCCTCTGGATGCTCAATGGCCAAGAACTTTACAACGGCCTGTAGGCCACAAAAAGCGGCGTAATGTAGGGGAGTTCCAAGGGGAGGCGACGGTGATTCATCTTGCTTCCAGGTATGTACTGGGTCATGTATCCAGAGCCAGACTGCGAGATGGTGCTTCCTCCGGTCAAGCATCTGTTTCATCCCTTCGTATGCGTCTTGCGATACACCCTCAAAACGGGCATGCTCAAACCAGTGTTCGGCAGCATATCTAGCGAGAGGAAATTTAGTGAGGTTGTCTCTCGTGACGTTTTTGTCCAGGTGCAATAGGATACCCAGACATGCTTGGGCAACGAGCGTATGAGCGGGTGTCATAGAAATGTGGTAACGGCGAGAAATGATGTCGAATTTTGCGGCAAAGCGGGAAGACGTCAGGAATTCCTTCACTGAGAAGTGAGAGAACTGTATGACTGGCGAATCGTCGATGTCGACATTGACAAGGGTAATCAAAGTGGAGCACGTGGACAGCGCCGCTTCAACCGGATCCTCGAGGCGCCATTCTTCGCGATATTTCGGAATCTGTCCGGTCTCGAAGTCGAATGCGAGAAATTCCGCCAGCTCCTCGACTCGGAGTGGGCGAGAAACCACCGTCACGCAATGCAGGAGCCGTTGAGCCAATTCCCAGTTTATGTTGTTGATCTCTTGTAGCGTCCGTTCATACGTCTCATCAAGCGTCGAGGGTAACTCGTCAAGGGCATGCCGGATGCGCCCTGGAAGGCATTTGGCGAGGTAGTCTAGCTGGCAATACACCCACCTGAACCTAACACAGATGTACGCGTGAGTCACGAAAAAATAAGGTATGATGGCCTTACATGCCACCCGCTCTTTCTATTAGGGTGTCAATCACGAGCTGCTTGTGCTCCGGCGTCCAGCGTTGCATGCTTCTGTTTGTGTTTACGACCCATTTGATATAGTCCTCGATGTCCAGGTTCTGCCCGCTCTCCTCGTGTAACGAAACGGAACGGAATGCTAATGGCTCTAGAACTGGCTTGATGTCGGCCTCGGGTCGGCTTGTCACGCATATCCGCAGGTTTGTGAATCGTGCCTCGACGAGGTCCTCCAAGAGCGATAGGACTTCCTCGCGGGGGGATGACAGAAAAGACGTGCTTGGACATTCGTCTAAGCCATCTACGATCAGATAGACTGGTAATGGTCCTGGGATATTCAACAGATCCTTGAGACACGCCATAAGTTCGTTGTCGCTGGGGCTTTGTGTACCATCGCGGTGTGTCGAATGGAACGTGGAAAGGATATTGTAGTAGGAATCAGACTGGCCGCAAAGCTGGAATAGAACCGATGAGAGCAGGCCACGGAGGTCCTTCTTTCGATTCTCCCTGAAATCATAATAATACATGGCGAGTGACGCGCGCCCAGATTTGCGCATATTATGGATGTCCTCGATGATTGTGGAACTGGCCAGCACCGTAAGTTTTTGAGAGGAGAATATCTAAGGGTTAACATACCAAATGACGCTCTTTCCAGCGCCCGCTACGAAAGGGAACACTATCAGTATCTGCAAAAGCGAAAGTGCTAGAGTGTAACTGACGTTTTCCATGGATCCACAGGAGAGAACTCCGTCCAGATTCTTTCCATCCCGAGAGTGTGCTGCTCTTAACAAACCATGCCCCGGTCTCACCGTGGCGCGATTTGCGGGCGATGTTGTAATTTTTCCATGGATCAGGGGGTGAGAGCCAAGTTCGAATATCAGTCAATAACTTGTCACCTGCCAGACAATCTCAGCGCTTCCACGTAGCCATAATAACGTCATGTGATAACAGACGTTTTGACTTATTCACATCGCTCATCATCTGATCTAGCGCTCAGTCAGACACCAAACCAGCTCAATATGGCTAAAAAAACATACAGGAGACTTTCTGGACGGTGTCAGATGCTTCGACACCTAGAGAGAATGGAATTCAAAAGGCGGCGGATTACAAGCGGAGTGGGTATTGCTCACCGTCCATGCGCTTCCTTTCGAGACCGCCGACACGTCCGTGAATCCGAGCTGCCAGTACAATATTCCGAGACTCTTTTTGCATGAGTCGCTCCAGCTGCTGCCGCGCCGCGTTCATGTCCTTGACCGCAAAAAAATTCTTGACAAATTTGACTGCCTCGCGCTGAGTTATAAGGTAACACGTCAGCGAGAAATAACTCACGGGATCGTCGCTGCTTGAGCTTTTGGGTGACCAGAGCGAGCGTGGAGATTAGCCCCACGACCAAGTTGACCAATACTTTGTCCATCGCTGGCGTAGGTAAAATCTGGGTATATATTTTGAGACGGTCGACGAAATGTTCGATCGATTGGAGTAAGTCGGCGAGTACGTCGCAGTTGGATACCGCGCTCAGGCTGCTGGCCGTCTGGTTTCGTTGCCAGTAGATGTCATGGCGATATCTATATATTGACTAAAGAACGGTACATACATCAAGTAGGACACCAAGACCAGCCTGTATTGCTTTCGCGGGTGGGAATAATGTCTTAAAAAAGGCAGTTAGAGATGTGAAACACCAACAGGGCGCATTCTGACGTACCAGGCCGACGGCGTCGGTGAGGGTGGCAGCATTAGAAAATTGGGCTAAAATCGATACAGTAGTCTTGATGGATTTCATGATTTTATCAGTTGCGTAGCAATCGCTGAAGGCGTGCGCTCTGCTTTGCAGAAGTATGGTAACGTCCCCGGCGGAGAGGCAACTCTGGAGTTGCACAGCGAGTGGATATTGGGCCAATGTGACGCCCGTCTTGCTCTCATAAGCCTGCAACGCAGATACGACAAGCGCGTGAAAGCGAGGGGATGCTGACTGGTCAGCCATCTCATGAGCAGGGAATAAATGGGGTCTTGAGGAGATGGTTGGCTGGCTGTGATGATATGATAGCGAGACAAGCGCCCACTGCGCGTTATCTTTTTTATTCGCACAGACGCTGGTCGATTGCTCTGAGTAGATGGGTACTTCTTGGGGTTGAGCGCTACCGCGTGTGTTGCCCAATTGGGAGGATAATCGAACGTTGTACAGACTTTTACAGATCTAAGGTTGGTTGTATTCCTATTTATCGGTCATTTGAAGTTGATATGATTTCGTACGAATTACAGCCTGTATGGCACAATCAATTCTACCTGGTTATGTATTGTTATCGGCCGTCAGATCTCCTGTATAGACTGGGTTGCCGAGTTGGCGCTGTGCTCAACCAGCAGTCGTGCGAGCTCCACGTGGCCGTATCCAGACGCCTGGTGCAGCGCTGTCACCCCGGACGTATTCTGGGCTCCCACATCGGCGCCATGCTCGACCAGCAGCCGAGCGACCTCTACATGACCCCATTCGGATGCCCGATGCAGCGGTGTCTCCCCGAACTTGGTCTGGGCTCCCACATCGGCGCCGTGCCCGACCAGCAGCCGAGCGAGTGCGAAGTGACCCAGAGAGGACGCCTGATGCAGCGGTGTCACCCCGGACGTATTCTGGGCTCCCACATCGGCGCTGTGCCCGACCAGCAGCCGTGCGACCTCTACATGACCCCCTTCGGATGCCTGATGCAGCGGTGTTTCCCCGAACTCGGTCTGCGCTCGCGCATCCACATCGGCGCCGTGCTCGACCAGCAGCCGTACAACCTCTACATGACCCCGTCGGGAGGCCTGATACAGCGGTGTCTCCCCGGACTTGGTCTGGGCTTCCACATCGGCGCTGTGCTCGACAAGCAGCCGAGCGAGTGCGAAGTGACCCAGAGAGGACGCCTGATGCAGCGGTGTCTCCCCGGACGTATTCTGGGCTCCCACATCGGCGCTGTGCTCGACCAGCAGCCGTGCGACCTCTACATGTCCCCGATAGGACGCCCAATGCAGCGGTGTCCCCACAAGCTTGGTCTGGGCTCCCAAATCGGCACCGTGCTCGACCAACAGGCGGGCGACCTCTACGTGACCCCGATAGGACGCCCAATGCAGTGGTGTCTCCCCGGACTCGGTCTGTGCTCGCGCATCGGCGCCGTGCTGGACAAGGAGACGTGCAGTCTCCAAATGTCCTTCTTGTGAAGCCAGATCCAGAGGTGTTGATCCTTGATCGAAGCTCGGAGAATTCACATCCTTTGGATGCTCAATGGCCGATAACTTTACAACATCGTGCAGGCCGCAAAAAGAAGCGTAATGTAGGGGCTTTCCACGGGGTGACAACGGCCCATTTGCCAATGTACCTCGCTTCCAGAGGGGCAATGTTGGGTCATATATCCAGAGCCAAACAGCAAGATGGGACTTCCTCCGGTCAAACAGTTGTTTCATCCCTTCATCCACATTTTGCGACACACCCTCGAAACGGGCATGCTCGACCCAATGTTTGGCAGCATATTTGGCAAGAGGAAACTTTGCCAGGCTGTCTCGGTTGGCGTTTTGGTCCAGGTACAACAGAATTCCCAGACATGCTTGGGCGACGAGAGTATGAGCGGGTGTCATAGATATGTTGTAGCGGTGGGAAATAGTGTTGTATTTGTTGGCAAAGCGGGCAGATGTCAAGAACTCCTTTACTGTAAAGTGGGAAAACTGTATGACTGGGGGACAGTCGTCGTCGACGTTGACAAGGGCAAGCAATGTGGAGCACGTGGACAGCACCGCGTGTACCGGATCTTCCTGACGCCAGTCCTCGCGATATTTCGGGATCTGCCCCGCCTCAAAATCAAATGCGAGGAATTCCGCCAGTTCCTCGACTCGGAGCGGATGTGAAACCACCGCAACGCATTGAAGTAGCCGTCGGGCCAATTCCCAGTTCGTGTCGGGGATCTCTTGCAGCGTGCGTTCATAAGTCTCATCGAGCGTCGTGGGTAATTCGTCTAGGGCTTGCCGGATGCGCGCAGGGACGCATTTGCCGAGGTAGTCCAGTTGGCAATACACCCACCGGAAGCTAACGCAGGCGTGTGGATGAGAGGAATGAAGATAATGAAGTATGAATGCCTTACCTGCCATCAGCTCTTTCTATTAGGCTGTCAATCACAAGCTGCTTGTGCTCCGGTTTCCATCTTCGCATTTTTCTGTTCATATTTACGACCCATTTGATGTAGTTCTCAATATCCTCCCTTTGTCCACTCTCATCGTGCAAGGAAACCGAGCGGAAAGTTAATGGTTCAAGAAAGAGCTTGATGTCGGCCTCGGGTCGACTAGTGACGCATATGCGCAACTTCGGCAGCTGCGAGTCGATAAGCTCCTCCAAAAGCGTTAATACCTTCTCGCGAGAGGACGACAGCGAAGATGTGTTTTGACACTCGTCCAAAGCATCGAAGATCAGATAAACCGGGGCTTGCGATGGGAGAGCCAACAGGTCTTTTAAACACCGGACAAGTTCGCCATCGCTGGGGCTTTGTGCGCCATCGCGGTGTGCTGAATAAAATGTGGAAAGGATATCGTGGTAGGAATCGGATTGGTCGCAAAGCTGGAATAGCACGGATGAGAGGAGCCCACGGAGGTCCTTCTTTTGATCCTCCCTAAAATCGTAGTAGTACATGGCGAGTGACGCCAGCCCGGATTTGCGCATAGTCTCGACCTCCTCGACAATTGTGGAACTAACCAATACCGTAAGTGCTCAAAACAAGAGAGTCATTGGTCAATGTACCAAAGAACACTTTTCCCTGTTCCCGCTACAGAAGGAGAAAACCATGAGCCTCTGCGAAAGAGAAGGCGTTGAGCGGCAACTTACGTTTACCATGGATCCAAAGCAAGGAACTCGATCCAGATGCTTTCCATTCCGAGAGCGTGTTGCCATTAACGAACCAGGCCCCGGTGTCGCCGTACCGCGATTCCCGTGCGACGTTATAAATTTTCCATGGATCGGGAGGAGAAAGCCAACGGAAAATATCATTCCGTAGCTTGTCACCTACCAAACAATTCAGTTGATTCGAGGCAGTAATGCTAAAGAATAACTGACGTTTGAGCTTGTTCACGTCGCTCACAACTCGATGAAGGATTTCTAACTGTTAGTCAGACACGTACCTCGCTCGGTGGCGCCAACAAAACGTACCGAGGGTTTGTCTGACGTCGTTGACGCAGGCTTTGGCAGCTTTGCCGTCTAGAGAGGAAGCTATTCAACATACAGCGGATCACAAACCAAGTGTTTTTACTCACCTTCCATGACCACACTCATATTTTGGACAAGACCATGGACGACTTCGAGAGTTTGAGCGGCGGTAGTTCGAGCCTCATCCCGAGTGAGTCTGTCCAGCCTCTGCAGGACCGCCTCAACGTCCTTCTCTCCGAGAAGTTTCTTCACAAATTTGACTGCGTCGGGTTAAGAAACATATTGCGTCAACAAGATGAAACTCACTCGATCGTCCCTGCTTGAGTTCTTTGGTCGCCAGGGCAAGCGTGGAAAGCAGCGCGGCCATTATTTTGACTATCATCTCGCTCATTGCGGGAGTAAGAGGGATCCGTGTATATATGTCGAGACGAATGACAAATTGTCCAATCGACTCGATTAAGTCGGCGAGTGCGTCATGGCTGGATATTACGCCCTGTGCCGCCTGGTTCACTTAGATGTCAGGCAGGAGGCGCCACATCTTACCCAGGGAATAGCGCGTACATCAAGTAGGATAGCTAGACCAGCCTGTATTGCTTTCGAAGGTAGAAAAGTCTGCAACAAAACGGTCAGGGATGTGAAACACGCCATCAGCGCATTCTGACGTACAAGGCCGACAGCGACATGAAGTGGGGTTAGAATTGATACAGTAGTCTTGATCGAATTGATTATTCTATGCCTTGCTCGTAAATCACTGACGGCCTCTGCTTGGCGTTGGAGAAGGGCAGTAACGTCCTCGACAGTGCTACAAGTGTCGAGTTGTGCCGTGAGAAAATGATCGGCTAATGTTATGCCAGTCTTTCTTTTATAAGCCTGTAATGCAGAGTCGAACAGTGCTTGAAAGTGAGCGGATACCATTCGGTCAGCCATCTCACGAAGTAAGCAAGAAATGGGGTCGTAGTGGAAGTTGGTTGGTTGTGAGAAAATGATAGCGAGACAGCGGGAATGTGGTGGCCGCAGTGGGCAGATATAGCACCCGCGGGTTGGTCGCTTGGTGAGGTTCGATGTGAGATGAGCTTAATACGACGTATAGTCAGTTGGATAACAACCTGATCGTCATAAGGAATGTCGGTCGAGGTATACAAGGTGTGTCAGTAAAGACAACGAAGATGATCCATGTGGACCCGTGACTCGACCTTGGTGGCGCATTTTGCTAGGGCATACCGGGTTCTAACGCCGCATATCAATCTTTAAGGCTTTAAAGCTTGACTTGGTGAGGTGGGTTAGTTTCTTCTCTCTCCCTCGCGTTTTTTAAAGGGAAGCGTCACAATCGCTTTCTTCGCACTCAGCTACAAAGGTATCCATCTCCTGAGCCCTGTCGGCTTTCTGAATGCGACCTGGCCTGATACGATCGCAGGTGGCTTTCTCGCTGTTTTCCCCCCTCCGATCTGGACCACGGCGCACAATGAGCCACCCGTCATCACCAAACTACGAAACCTGGACACGCGAGGAGCTCATAGCACGCCTCAAAGAGTTAACGGGACCCTCTATTCCCCAAACTTCTATTACTACGTCTGCACCGACATCAACGCCAGCTCAACCCTCATCCTCATCGCCAACACCACTCGGACCGCCAATACGACCGACAACACCCAAATCGGAACCTCAACCCGACAAACCAAAGCACGCCAAAAAAGCCCAAAACAAATCGAAGCGCGAGTTCAACTTCTCGGCGTACCCCACTCGCAAGATCGCGCTCAAATTCAGCTACGCCGGCGCAGGCTACGGCGGGCTCGCATGGCAGCCATCCGAAGGCCCGCTGCCGACGGTCGAGGGAGTGCTCTTCGCGGCGCTCGCCAAGGCGCGGCTCGTCGATCCCGATGCCGGGCTCGAAGGGTGTGGATGGGAGAGGTGTGGGCGGACGGATCGCGGGGTGAGCGCTGCGGGGCAGGTGGTGAGCTTGTACATGCGCAGTTCCAACAGGCCGTCCTCGTCGTCAATCTCGTCGTCGGTCAAGACGTCTGATGTACCCGAGGAAGAGGCCGCGGGCTCTGCCTCGGGTGGTCCGCAGGCCCTCGACGAGGTCGCATCACCAAAAGGAGAACACAGAGCCCTCCGGTACCTCCACACGCTCAACGCCATCCTCCCGCCCTCGATCCGCGTCTATGCCTGGGCACCGGTCGGGCCCACCTTCTCCGCACGCTTCTCGTGCCGCGCGCGCCACTACAAGTACTTCTTTTCGGGGCGGAACCTCGACGTGGACGCGATGCGCGCGGGCGCAGCGCGTCTCGTCGGCGAGCACGACTTTCGCAACCTGTGCAAGCTCGACCCGGCCAAACAACTCACGTCTTTCCGGCGCCGCATCCTTCGCGCCGACGTCTCCCCTCTCTCCCACGACGGCAACGGCATGCACGTGTTCGACCTCGTCGGCACTGCGTTCCTCTACAACCAGGTGCGACACATCATGGCCGTCCTGTTGCTCATCGGGGTGCGGTTCGAATCTCCGAGCGTCGTCTCCGCATTGCTGAATGCGGATCCGAGCGCGCCTGGCGTGCACCCGCAGGACGAGGAACCACCGCCGCCGCTGGTGACGTGCAAGCCGGAGTACCAGATGGCGGAGGCGCTCCCGCTCGTGCTGTGGGATTGCGTGTACGAGGAGCAGGACGCGGGGTGGCGCACGGACGATGCAGGGTCGGAGGGTGGCTCGGTCGGGCTGCAC
>Ga0137397_10003971_pt1 | contig 10297 bp, 9 predicted proteins | sample czorhiz116metaG_FD_106658 | JGI IMG/M metagenome (GOLD analysis project Ga0137397, IMG submission 106658) | Vadose zone soil microbial communities from Angelo Coast Range Reserve, California, USA - czorhiz1.16 metaG | ecosystem: Environmental > Terrestrial > Soil > Vadose zone | place: USA...
AAATTTTTGGCGGCATTGATCAGCCTATGGAGGCAGCAACGAAGCGGGGATAACGCCCGTTAGGGCGGCCCCGAAGGGGCGAGGAGCGGAGCGACGAGTAATCCCACCCTCTCCGCCATTTAAAGTAAAGTGAGTCTATGGCGGCTCGCGTTTGCATCTTCGCGACGACTGGCCACGAACCCCGTCAGGCCCGGAAGGGAGCAGCGGTAGCGGCTTTAAGTCGGGCGCCGAAGTCCTGCTGGCGCGGGCCGCCTCCTAAAAGCCACGCGACCTTGGGCGTCCGAAGCTAAACTTAAACCCTATGAGCTACATCGTATTAGCGCGTAAATGGCGTCCCAAGCGGTTTGTCGAAATGGTGGGGCAGGAGCATGTGCTGCGCGCCCTCGGCAATGCGCTCGACAGCGGCAAGGTACACCACGCATTTCTGTTCACGGGCACCCGTGGGGTCGGGAAAACGACGATTGCACGCATTTTAGCGAAGTCGCTGAATTGTGAGACCGCCGGCGTGAGTTCGAATCCCTGCGGCATCTGCGCCGCATGCCGGGAGATCGACGAAGGCCGCTTCGTCGATCTCATCGAGGTAGACGCAGCCTCGCGCACGAAAGTGGACGACACCCGCGAGCTGCTCGATAACGTGCAGTACGCGCCGAGCCGAGGCCGCTTCAAGGTGTACCTCATCGACGAAGTCCACATGCTCTCCAATCACTCCTTCAATGCCTTGCTCAAGACGCTGGAAGAGCCGCCGCCCCATGTCAAATTCCTGCTGGCGACCACCGACCCGCAAAAGCTGCCCGTCACCGTGCTTTCCCGCTGTCTGCAGTTCAGCCTCAAGCGGCTGCCTGCCTCACTCATCGGCGAACGCCTGAAGTTCATCGCGGGAGCTGAGCATCTGGAGTTCGATCCGGCGGCGGTGGCGTTGGTAGCGCGAGCGGCCGAAGGCAGCATGCGCGATGCCTTGAGCTTGTTGGACCAGCTGATCGCTTTCGGCGGCGGCAGCCTGAGCGAGGCCAATACGCGCGCGATGCTCGGCACCATCGATCGCGGACATGTTGGTCGACTCATCGATGCGTTGGCCCGCGCGGACGGATCCGCTCTCTTGGCGGAAGTTAAAGAGCTGGATCGCGACGCTCCTGACTACGACCGCGCGTTGGTCGAGTTGACGGCATTCTTGCAGCGGATTGCGATCGTGCAAATCGTGCCCGAGGCCGCGCTCCAGGACGAGGAGTTCGATGCGGATTCACTGACGCGCCTTGCGCAGGCGATCTCGCCGGAAGATGTGCAGCTCTACTATCAAATCGCCTTGGGTGGACGGCGCGATCTGGCGATGGCGCCGGAGCCTCGCATGGGATTCGAAATGACGCTGCTGCGCATGCTGGCGTTTCGTCCCGAGGCTGCCGCAGTCCACGGCAACACGGCCGGACGCACGGTCGCCGCGGACCATCCGACGCGCGCCGCCGCACCCGCCGATGTGCCGGGCGCCGGTACGTCCACCGCCGCTGCGTCCATGGGCGGCGCGCCCCATCCGACGGCGTCCGGTGCCGTCGCACCGAATACGTCCGGTATCAGGTTGACGAGCATCGATGCGAGCAATTGGCCCGTGGTGGTCGAGGCAGCAAACTTGAGCGGCATGGTGCGGCAATTTGCCTTGAATTGTGTCCCGGCCTCGTTCGAGCACGGCGTGCTGGCGCTGAAACTCGATCAAGCGACGGCGGATCGCCGTACGCGGCCCATCGAAGACAAGCTTGTGCTGGGTTTGTCGAAGTATCTCGGCCGAGACATTCGCCTGACGTTCGAAACCGCGCAATCGGCCCTCGTTACGCCTGCACGGCAACGCCTGCTGCAGGAGCAGGACAAGGCCGTTCGCGCCGCGGCTGCGTTCGAGGCAGATCCCGCGGTGAAGGGGTTGCGCGAGCGCTTCGGTGCCGACGTGGACTTGGCTTCGGTGAAACCCGCGAACTAACGATGAGGAGGTGGACATGATGAAGGGCGGACTGGGAAATCTGATGCGCCAGGCGCAGCAGATGCAGGAAACGATGAAGAAGGCACAGGCCGAGCTCGCGCAACTCGAGGTGACGGGGGAGTCCGGCGCCGGCATGGTCAAGGTCACGCTGAACGGGCATCACGAAGCGAAGAAAGTGACGATCGAGCCGAAACTGCTCGGGGAAGACAAAGACATGCTCGAAGACTTGTTGGTGGCAGCCGTCAACGACGCGGTGCGGAAAATTGCGGAGCGCAGCCAGGAAAAGTACTCCGGCCTCATGTCGGGGCTCAATCTTCCGCCGGGCATGAAGCTGCCGTTTTGAAGTACACCCCCACACTCGCGCGTTTGATCGATTCTCTGCGCTGCCTCCCGGGCGTCGGTCCGAAATCCGCGCAGCGCATGGCGTTTTATCTTTTGGAGCGCGATCGTAACGGGGGAAAGCTCCTTGCCCAAGCGCTGGCGGATGCGCTCGACAGCGTGGGACATTGCAAACGCTGCCGCATGTTGACGGAGAGCGACTACTGCACGATTTGCGCCTCCAACCAGCGAGACGTGGCGCAGCTCTGCGTGGTCGAGTCCCCCGCCGACGTGGTGGCCATCGAACAATCGGGAGGATTTCGCGGCCGCTACTTCGTGCTCATGGGACACTTGTCGCCGCTCGATGGAGTGGGGCCGGCCGAACTCGGATTGGATGATTTCGAGCGGTTGCTGGGCGACGGAGAAGTTCGCGAAGTGATTCTCGCCACCAATCCGACGGCGGAAGGGGAGGCGACGGCGCACTACTTGGGCGAGCTTGCGCTGCGTTTGGGGTTGAAGGCATCGCGAATCGCTCATGGCGTGCCCGTCGGCGGCGAGCTGGAATACGTGGACGGCGGCACGCTGGCGCACGCTCTGGCCGGACGCACCAACGTCTCCTGATCAGAGAGGCGCCAGCTTCTCGTACAGGCGAAACAGACGCCGATAGCTTTCGTAGCGGCGGGGGGCAATCTCCTGCGCCACGACGGCGGTGCGCACGGCGCAACCGGGCTCCTCCATGTGCCGGCAATCCTTGAAGCGGCAATTGGCGCCGAGCCGGTGGATCTCGGTGAAGCCGCGCTCAGCCGCGCGCACGAGGCTTGCGGGCGGCGCGAAATCGCGGACGCCCGGGGCATCGATAATCGCCGAATTCGCCGCAAGCTGGTACCAGCGCGCCGTGGTCGTGGTATGCCGGCCCTCGATGTCGCGGGTCAACTCGGCTGTTTGCGCCGCGGCGTCCGGGCTCAGGGCATTCACCAGAGAGGATTTGCCGACACCCGACTGGCCGACGAGAAGCGTCACGCTGCCCGCGAGGCTGCGCTCGAGGTCGGCCGTACCCGCTCCCGATTGAGACGAGACCTCGATGCAATTCAAGCGCAGCTTGCGGTACGTTTCGATTTCCGGCCGGATGTTTTCCGTTCCGAGATCCAGCTTGTTGACGATGAGTAGACCATCCAAGTCCTTCAGCACGGCCCCCGCCCAGTAGCGGTCGACCAGAAACCAATCCGGCGCGGGTTCTGCCGCCACGACGATGGCGAGCCGGTCGACGTTGGCGGCGACGGGTTCCGCACGGCCGCGCGCATCGATGCGCTCGATGAGGTTGCGGCGCGGTTCGATTGACTGAACCGACGGCCCGTCCGCGGCCGGCGGATACGCATAGATGACGCGATCGCCGCAGACCACACGCTGCTTGCGCCCCGACAGCGCACAGTGCAGCGTCGTTCCGCCGGCTTGCACCAAGACGCCCCGGCCGTAACTGGCGAGCACCAGCCCCTCGCCGCCGATGGCGCCTTCCGACTCCCTAGGCTCTGCTACCATGCCGCTTTTAGTTGCGTAACGTTCATGAAATCCCCTGAAAATCTCATTTGGATCGATTTGGAAATGACCGGACTCAGTCCGGACTCCGATCTCATCATCGAAATCGCGACGATCGTAACCGACAAACACCTCAGCGTGCTTGCCGAAGGTCCGGTGTTCGCGGTGCATCAAAGCGAGGCCGTGCTCAGCGCAATGGACGATTGGAATCGCAACCAGCATGGCCGCTCTGGGCTCTGCGCCCGAGTTTTGGCAAGTGACGTCGACGCGGCCGCTGCCGAACGCGAGACCCTGCGGTTTCTCGAGCCGTGGCTTGAACCGGGACGATCACCGATGTGCGGCAACAGCGTGTGTCAGGATCGGCGCTTTCTGGCGCGCCACATGCCGGCGCTCGAGAAATTTTTTCACTACCGCAATCTCGACGTGAGCACCCTCAAGGAACTGGCGCTGCGCTGGGCGCCGCAGGTGGCCGCGGGGTTCCGCAAGACATCCAGCCACCTGGCGTTGGATGACGTGCGCGAGTCCATCCTCGAATTGCAATACTATCGTGAACACTTGCTGCGGCCGTTCTAGCGGCAAGGGGATGGTGACTGGCTGCAGGCGTTCGCACGGTGGGGTCAGGAGAGCCTCCAGGCAACGAAGAACACAGTTGCCTGGAGGCTCTCCTGACCCCGCCGCGCGATTACCGTAGTCGGTCAGCGACTTATTAGTGCCGATGGCACAGGCGGTCCAGAGCGAAAGGTCTGGGGGATGGGAAGCCTGAAGGCAACTGCGTCTTTCGTTGCCTTCAGTCTTCCCATCCCCCAGGCCTCGAGCCGGTCAACATTACCGTGCCACCATGCACCGTACTTGTCCGGGACCGTTACTTGCGTGCTGTCACTATCGGCTTGGCGGTGCCCGGGGTGACGACGCCCGCGTTGGCGGCCGGGGTGTCGCCGGCCAGGAACATCCAGGTTTCGACCACCGTGTCCGGATTCAAGGACAAGCTGTCGATGCCCTGTTCGACCAGCCATCGCGCCAGCTCCGGATGGTCGGAGGGGCCTTGGCCGCAGATTCCGACGTACTTGTTCTGCGCCTTACAGGCCTTGATCGCCATGGCCATCAGCGCCTTGACCGCGTCGTCCCGCTCGTCGAAGGACTTGGCTACGACGCTCGAGTCGCGGTCGAGGCCCAGCGCAAGCTGCGTCATGTCGTTGGATCCGATCGACATGCCGTCGAAGAATTCGAGATATTGGTCGGCGAGAAGCGCATTGGTGGGCAATTCGCACATCATGATGTGCTTCAGGCCGTTCTCGCCGCGTTTCAGGCCGTTGTCGGCGAGCAGCTGGGTGACGGCCTTCGCCTCGCCCAACGTGCGTACGAAGGGCACCATCACTTGCACATTGGTCAGCCCCATCTCGTCGCGCACGCGTTTCAAGGCGCGGCATTCGAGTTCGAAGCAGGGCCGGAAAACCTTGTCGATATAGCGCGACGCACCGCGGAACCCGAGCATGGGGTTTTCTTCGTGCGGCTCGTAGTTCTTGCCGCCGATCAGGTTCGCGTATTCGTTCGACTTGAAATCCGACAGGCGCACGATCACCGGCTCCGGCGCGAATGCGGCGGCGATTTGCGCGATGCCTTCGGCCAATTTGTCGACGTAGAAGTTCACCGGACCGTCGTAACCCGAGATCTGCTTGCCGATGGTGTCCTTGAGCTCGGGGCTCTGCCGGTCGAATTCCAGCAGCGCCCGCGGATGCACGCCGATCATGCGATTGATGATGAACTCCAGACGCGCGAGGCCCACCCCCTTGTGCGGTATGCCCGCGAAGTCGAATGCGCGGTCGGGATTGCCGACGTTCATGGTGATCTTCACCGGGATCGCCGGCATGGCGTCCATCTCTATGGTCCGCTGATCGTATTCCAGCATGCCCTCGTAGACATGACCGGTATCGCCTTCGGCGCAGGATACCGTGACTGTCTGACCTTCCTTGACGGCAGTGGTCGCAGTGCCGCAGCCGACGACCGCCGGTATGCCGAGCTCGCGCGCGATGATGGCCGCGTGGCAGGTGCGTCCGCCGCGATTGGTGACGATGGCGGATGCGCGCTTCATCACGGGTTCCCAGTCCGGGTCCGTCATGTCGGCCACCAGCACATCGCCGGCGCGGACTCGCGACATTTCCTTCACGTCCTTGATGATGCGCGCAGATCCCGCGCCGATGCGCTGACCGATGCTGCGCCCGCTGGTCAGCACCTTGGAGCGCGCTTTCAGCGTGAATCGCAAAATGGTGCGGCCGGCGCGGCTCTGTACGGTTTCGGGGCGCGCCTGGAGGATGTAGATCTTGCCCGTGGCGCCGTCCTTGCCCCACTCGATGTCCATGGGAGTGCCATAGTGTTCTTCGATGATCAGCGCCTGCTTCGCCAGCGCCACGATATCCGCTTCGTCGAGCGAGAAGCGATTGCGATCGGCCGGCGCGACATCGACCGTGCGCACGCGATCCTTCGACCCCGGCTCGCCGTAGACCATCTTGAGCGCTTTGCCGCCGAGATTCTTGCGCAGCACCGCGCGGCGTCCGGCGCGCAGCGCCGGCTTGTACACGTAGAATTCGTCCGGATTGACGGCGCCCTGCACGACCGTCTCGCCCAAACCGTACGCGGCCGTGATGAACACCACGTCGCGAAAGCCGGAGTCGGTGTCGAGAGTGAACATGACCCCGGCACTGCCGAGATCGCTCCGCACCATATGCTGCACGCCGACGGAGAGGGCGACGGCGCTATGATCGAAGTTATTGTGCACACGGTAGGATATGGCGCGGTCATTGAACAGCGAGGCATAGACCTGCTGCACGCAGGTCATCAAATGCTCCTCGCCGCGCACGTTCAGGAAAGTCTCCTGCTGCCCGGCAAACGATGCCTCCGGCAGATCTTCGGCGGTCGCCGAGGAACGGACCGCGACGGCGAATTCCGCCGGATCGCCGGTTGCCTTGCCCATTTTTCGCCAGGCGTCCAGAATTTCGTCGTGTAGCCGCTTGGGGAACGGCGTGGAGAGCATCCAGCCGCGGATCTGTGCGCCCACCACCGCGAGCCGCTCCACGTCATCGACGTCCAGCGCGGCCAGAACGCCGCGGATGCGCTCATCCAGCCCGTCCTGCGCGAGGAAGTCGCGATACGCATGCGAGGTCGTCGCGAACCCGCCGGGCACGGTAACGCCGAGCGTCGCCAATCCGGATATCATCTCGCCGATGGAAGCATTCTTGCCGCCGACGAGTTCAACGTCTTTGTTCTTCAGCTGCTCGAAGGGGATGATGTAGGGCTTCATGGTGGGCTGCTTGTGGGCCGGTGGGTTAAGTGAAACACTTTGCGACGATGCGCCAACATCCGAGGCTACCGTGATCAAGCGAACCGTGTTCTTTGTTTCCGATCAAACGGGCATTACAGCAGAAACGATGGGTCACAGTCTCATGACACAGTTCGACGGCATCGAATTTCGTCAGGTGACTGTGCCATTTATCGCCACGGTTGACAAGGCGATTGAGGCGGTTCGCAAGATCGATTTGGTGGGCGCCCAGGAAGGGATGCGGCCGATCATATTCAGCACCCTCGTGCAAGAGGATGTTCGCAACGTGGTTCGCGGCAGCAGCGGATTTTTTTTGGACTTCTTCGATCCTTTCCTAGCACCGCTCGAGAACGAACTCAAGACGCAATCCACCCATGTTGCAAGTAGGACACATCGCATGGCGGACACGCATGCGTACGCCACGCGCATCGACGCCACGAATTTCGCCCTGGCCAACGATGACGGCTCGGTGGTGCGCGATTACGAGCGCGCGGACGTGATCCTGGTGGGCGTATCGCGCTCGGGAAAGACGCCGACCTGCCTGTATCTAGCGATGCAATACGGGATATTTGCCGCGAATTTTCCGCTGACCGAGGACGATCTCGAATCGCGGAAGCTGCCGCCTGCGCTCGAAGCGTATTCGCGGAAACTGTTCGCCTTGACGATCAAGCCGGACCGGCTGCAACAGATCCGAAACGAGCGGCGTCCCGACAGCCGCTATGCATCCGCTCCGCAAGTGGCTTTCGAAGTCAGGGCGGCGGAATCGCTGTTCGAGCGGCACGGCATCCCGATGCTCGATGCCACCGAAGTCTCGATCGAAGAAATATCGAGCAGGATTCTCGACCGCACGGGCATCGAGCGGCGCTTGCGCCCCTGACATTCCGGAGGTGCGTGGTATAGTTCGGGGCATGTTAGCCGATCAATGGTGTGAGACAACTTGGCGCGCGCTGCCGGGCAGCTTTGTCAGCCTGATGACGCTGTATGAGAGCAATTTCGTGCGCTTGGGCTGGCTTGTGAGCGATCTTCGCGCGGTGACGGCGCGGCGCGCATCGCACGTGGCCTCGGACTGTGATCTCTATCTCACCCCGCAGGAATTGAGCCGCTATACCAGTGTGTTTCGCCTCACATATGAGTTCGAATTCGAGGGGGCGCGGGTTCACGACCCGGATTTGGAGGTGTGCGTGTATCACGACGCCCGATTGGCCGAGGTGCGCAGTTTCCGCGGTTTCCAGCGCCATCCGCAGCTCGCCAAGCTGCAGTCGAGACTCAAGCGTGAACTGGATCAGCGCTGGACTCGAAACATGATGTTAAATAAATGGCTGGAATATTGTGCCGAGCGGGGGCATCACTTCTAGCGGCTTGGGTTGCCCTGGTGGTTGACCGATGTCCGGCTATTCACCGTTGAGGCTCGAGGCGGGACTTTGATCGATCGCTTAAGTTTTCTAAAAGGAGGTGCGGACGGGGGCGCCGTGAGTCCCGACGAAGAGCGGCTCATGCAGCTCTTCCAAAATCGTGCGGGCCTCAAAAAAGCCTACGCCGACCTCAAGGACGAATTTCATTTACTGCGCGATCGCCTCAAGCAGCAGGAAGGCGCGACCATACGCGTACAGGAGCAGCTGGACGCACTCGGCGATCTGCTCGGCGATCCGAAGACCGGCTTCGGCGCCTTGGTGTTCTATCAGCTGCGCACGCTATGGAAGACCTGCCACCAGCAGCTCTCGACTTTCGCCGCCGAGCTGACCCGCCAGCAGGAGGCGCGCGAGCTTGCGAAGCACAAGGCGGAAACCGAAGCGGCGAAGAGCGCGCGGCTCGCGGATGTCGATCAGCGCTTGCAGCAGGCGGCGGCCGAGGCCGACTTGCAGCGCGGGCATCTGGCCGCGGCGCAAAACGAGATCGGACGCTTGACCGCCTTCTGGCACTATTTCAAGCGCCGCCGCCGCCAGAAATCTCTGGAACTGGTGCGCCATCAGGTCGTGTTGGCCGACGCCGCGGTCGGCGATCTGCACGCCGAGCGCAGCGCGATCGACCACGAAGCTGCGGCTGGATTTCCCGGCATCTCGCACGCCGCACGCCGCAACATCAACCTTGCCATCATCAGTTTCGCCGAATTGCTGTGCGAACATGTCGACGCCTATGGACTCGCGGCGCGCGCCAAGGAGGCCGTCGCGCGCAGAGTCCACGAGATGAGCTTCGGCACGCGCGACGACTGCGAGGGCTATATGCAGCGCCTGCAGCAAGCACAGGCCGCCGTGGCCAATCAGAAGCAGATCACCGTTGCGCTCAAGGTGAAGTTGGACCGCCTGCGCGCCACTTGCGAATACCGCAACAACGCCGACACCGTACCCACCGCGGACTCCCTTGCGCCCGCGGCGCCGGCCGATCTCGACCCGGGCAAGCCCGCGAAATCCCCGGCGGCGGCGGCGTGGAACGTGCTCGCCGAGGATTACTGGGACCTCTACACCCTTTTGCTGCGCTGAAGCGCCTAATTAGTGCGCCGCGCCTGCGTGGGCGCGGTTCGACGCGCCGCCGTCACCGCGAGATCCGCGGCGATCTGCGAGGCCTCATCGAGCAGGATGCCGGCCGCCGCGTCGTCCTTGATTTCCTCGGCGGACTTCACCGGTTTGACATCATGCGCTGCCCGCCAGGCGTTCTCCCGATCGAGCCGCTCGCTCTCCAGGCGCTTGCGATCCGCCTCGCGCGTCTTGATATTCAGCGAAAGCGTCTTCTGGCGGCGCATCGCCTCGAGCGCCGCGATGTCGTCATGCAAATAGCGGAAGTCGGCGCTGTTCGCGGTGCGCTCCGCGTGCAGCTTTTCCAGCGAAGCCGCGGTGGCCTTCAGATCGCCCTCCACTCTGAACGCGGCGGGTTCGATGTGGTCCCAGGGCAGGGCGCGGTCGCGCGTGCTCTCGCCCACTTCGTTGGCGTCGATCAGCGAGGGCAATGTGATGTCGGGGGTCACGCCGCGGTCTTGAGTGCTCTCCCCGGTGATCCGATAGTACTTGCCGATGGTCACGTTGAGCTGGCCCAGCTCCGGCTTGCGTCCGAAAATCGTGTAATTGAGCGGGTGCGCGTTTTGCACCGTGCCCTTGCCGTAGGTTTGTTGACCGATGATGAGGGCGCGGCCGTAGTCCTGGATGGCGCCGGCAAAGATCTCCGAGGCCGAGGCGCTGAAC
>Ga0137397_10003972_pt1 | contig 10296 bp, 9 predicted proteins | sample czorhiz116metaG_FD_106658 | JGI IMG/M metagenome (GOLD analysis project Ga0137397, IMG submission 106658) | Vadose zone soil microbial communities from Angelo Coast Range Reserve, California, USA - czorhiz1.16 metaG | ecosystem: Environmental > Terrestrial > Soil > Vadose zone | place: USA...
GGTTAACATGCTGGCCGCGACGAATTGCCAGCCCTTGGGGTATTCAATGGCGCGCTCGACGAGCGACCTGCCGCGTATGCAAAACCAGGCCCGGGTTCGGGCGCCGCTCGAGCGCGGCCTCGGATCGGACTCGCAAGTCCTTGAGCGTCTTGCAATATCCAGGAAACCGGACAAGCCGCAGATGATGCGGCAATACGATCTGATCGAGCGCGTCAAGCGTTACAACCCGAATACCAGCGAGGCGCTGCTCAACCGCGCCTACGTCTACGCCATGAAGGCGCATGGCGAGCAGACGCGCGCCTCTGGTGACCCCTATTTTTCCCATCCGCTCGAGGTCGCTGCAATTCTCACCGATCTCAAGCTTGATGATTCCACGATCGCGGCTGCTCTGCTGCACGACACGATCGAGGACACCTCGGCGACCCGCGCCGAGATCGACCAGATGTTCGGGGCCGACATTGGCGCGCTGGTGGAGGGGCTGACCAAGCTCAAGAAGCTGGACCTCGTCACCAAGGAGGCCAAGCAGGCCGAAAACCTGCGCAAGCTCCTCCTGGCGATTGCCGATGATGTGCGCGTGCTGTTGGTCAAGCTCGCTGACCGGCTGCATAACATGCGCACGCTCTCCCATGTGCCGCCGGATAGCCGCCGCCGCACCGCGGAGGAGACTCTCGACATCTACGCGCCGCTCGCTGGCCGCATGGGCATGCATGAGATGCGCGAGGAGCTCGAGGATCTCGCATTCCGCGAGCTCAATCCGGAGGCCTACAAGGTGATCGGTGAGCGGCTCGATGCCCTGGAGGCTCGCAACGTCGGTCTCGTCGCTGACATCGAGCTGCAACTCACCAGGAAGTTTGCCGATCGCGGTGTCTCCGCCGAGGTCAGCGGCCGGCGCAAGCGTGCCTACTCGATCTGGCGCAAAATGGAGCGTAAGTCGGTTGGCTTCGAGCAGCTCTCCGACATCGTCGGTTTCCGCGTCGTCGTGAAGAGCCTGGCCGAGTGCTACCAGGCGCTCGGTGTCGTTCACACCACCTGGCCGGTCGTGCCGGGCCGGTTCAAGGACTACATCTCGACCCCTAAGCAGAATGACTACCGCTCGATCCACAGCACCGTGATCGGGCCTGGCAAGCAACGCGTCGAGCTGCAGATCCGCACCCGCGAGATGCACGAGATCGCCGAATACGGGATCGCCGCGCACGCGCTCTACAAGGATGGCGTCGGCTCACCGACCGAGATGCTGTCGCGGGAATCAAGCGCCTATGCCTGGCTGCGGCGCACGATCGAGCTGCTCGCGGAAGGCTCCAATCCGGAGGAGTTTCTCGAGCACACCAAGCTTGAGCTGTTCCACGACCAGGTGTTCTGCTTCTCGCCCAAGGGCAAGCTGATCGCGCTGCCACGCCATGCCAACGCCATCGACTTCGCCTATGCGGTGCACACCGACGTCGGCAATACCGCGGTTGGCTGCAAGATCAACGGCAAGATTGCGCCGCTGGTGAATGAGCTCATGAACGGCGACGAGGTCGAGATCATCGTGTCGAAGGCGCAAAGCGCGCCGCCGGCGGCCTGGGAGTCGCTCGTCACCACCGGCAAGGCACGCGCTTCGATCCGGCGCGCGACCCGGGCGGCGGTGCGCAGTCAATATGCCGGGCTCGGCCGTCGCATCATCGAGCGGCTCTGCCAACGCGCCAAGATCGCCTATTCTGACGAGAAGCTGACGGGTGCGTTGCCGCGTCTGGCGCGCACCTCGATCGACGAAGTGATGTCCGCGGTCGGCCGTGGCGAGATGCGGGCTGCCGACGTCGCGCGCGCCATGTATCCCGACTACAAGGAGGAGCGCGCTGCCGCAATCGCGAAGCGGCCGAAGGCGGAGAGCGGCTGGTACGGGCTCAAGCGCGCCAAAGCGGTCAAGTATCAGGTGCCCGCCGGCAACGGACCGGCGATTCCGATCCGCGGCATTAACAGCGACTTGCCGGTGCGGTTCGCGCCTGATGGCGGCGCCGTGCCGGGCGACCGCATCGTTGGCATTCTCACGCCGGGTGAGGGCATTACGATCTATCCGATCCAGTCGCCGTCGCTGAAGGACTTCGAGGACCAGCCCGAGCACTGGCTCGACCTGCGCTGGGACGTCGACGAGATGACGCCGCAGCGCTTCCCGGCGCGCATTGCGCTCAAGACCGTCAACGAGCCAGGCACCCTCGCGCAGGTCGCGCAGGTGATCGCCGAGCACGATGGCAACATCGACAACATCCGCATGACCCGGCAATCGCCCGATTTCACCTCGCTGGTGATCGATCTTGAGGTCTACGACCTCAAGCATCTCACCTCGATCATTGCGCAGCTGCGGGCCAAGGACGTGGTGGCGCAGGCCGAGCGCGTGAATGCGTAAGGCCTCTCGGACCATGACGAGATAACGCGTGGCTGTCCTTCCTCCTCTTCGGCTTGGCGTCAACGTCGACCACGTCGCGACCGTGCGCAACGCGCGCGGCGGCCGCTACCCGGATCCCTTGCGCGCCGCGCAGATCGCGATCGCGGCCGGCGCCGACGGCATCACTGCGCATCTGCGGGAGGATCGCCGCCATATCCGCGATGACGACATGGCGCGCCTCAAGGCCGAAATCGGCAAGCCGCTCAACTTCGAGATGGCGGCCACCGAGGAGATGGTTGCGATTGCGATCAAGACGCAGCCGCATGCGGTTTGCCTTGTGCCCGAGCGGCGCCAGGAGCTCACCACTGAAGGCGGGCTCGATGTCGTGGGGCAACACAACGTGCTCGCGCCCGTGATTGCAAAGCTTGTTGGCGCAGGCATCCGCGTGTCGCTGTTCATCGCCGCCGCTCCCGATCAGATCGAGATGGCGGCCAGGCTCCGCTCGCCGGTGATCGAGATCCACACAGGCGCTTGGTGCGATGCGCTGGCGGAGGGGCGGCTGTCAGCTGCCGAGGCGGAGTTCGCGCGCATTCGCGAGGGTGCCAGGCTGGCGGCCCGGCTTGGCCTCGAAGTTCATGCGGGCTATGGCCTGAACTATGAGACCGCCGAGACAATCGCGGCTCTGCCGGAATTCGTCGAGCTCAATATCGGTCACTTCCTTGTAGGGGAGGCGATCATGGGCGGGCTTGGTGAGGTGGTCAGGACGATGCGCGCCGCCATGGATCGGGGCCGCGCGAGGGCTGGTACGTGATCATCGGCATTGGCTCCGATCTGTGTGACGCGCGCCGGATCGAGCGGGCAATCGAGCGTCATGGCGAGCGCTTTCTGGCGCGCATCTTCACCGACATCGAGCGGGCGCGGGCCGAACGCCGCGCCAACCGGGTCGAGACCTATGCCAAGCGCTTCGCCGCCAAGGAAGCGTGTGCGAAAGCGCTCGGTACCGGGCTAAGGGCTGGGGTGTTTTGGCGCGACATGGGGGTGGTCAACCTGCCCTCGGGGCGTCCGACCATGAAGCTCACCGGCGGCGCGCTCGAGCGACTCAAGGCGATCACACCCGCAGGCTGTGAGGCGCGGATCGATGTGACCGTCACCGACGAGGGGCCGCTCGCGCAGGCATTCGTCGTCATCTCCGCGGTTCCGCTCGGGTCCCCCTGAGCCCCCTCGAGGTGACACAGGGGCCGCCCTCACGACGTTGTGGTCGGACACTGGGGCATCTGCGAGGGTCTGATCAGGCCCGCACGATCGCGAATAACACATTGATAAGGCGTGCCAAATGCGCCCTATGCCGGGGCATGCAATTTTCAGTGACGTTCATTGCGCCCTGCCGCCCCAAGGGCTAGAACGGCGCGGGGTGCAAAAAATCGCATGGATCAGAGGCAATGAGTGTAACGACCGGCGCGAAGCGCAAAGAGGGCGGCATTGGCGAAACCATCCGCGTGATCATCCATGCGCTGATCATTGCGCTCGTCATTCGCACCTTTCTGTTCCAGCCCTTTAACATTCCCTCGGGATCCATGAAGGAGACGCTGCTCGTCGGCGACTATCTGTTCGTCTCAAAATACTCTTACGGCTACAGCCACTATTCGCTGCCACTGTCGCCCAACCTGTTCTCGGGACGGATCTGGTCGGGCACGCCGGAGCGCGGCGACATCGTCGTGTTCCGCCTGCCCAAGGATGACTCGACCGACTACATCAAGCGGGTCATCGGCTTGCCCGGAGACCGCATCCAGATGGTCGAAGGGGTGCTCCACATCAATGGCCTTGCGGTCAAGCGCGAGCGGATCGACGACTTCATCGAAACCGAGGAAGGCAGCCGCACCACGCGCATCAAGCGTTGGCGTGAGACGCTGCCCAATGGCGTGAGTTACACCACGCTCGATTTGATCGACAACGGCTTCTACGACAACACCAAGGAGTATGAGGTGCCACCCGGCAAATACTTCATGATGGGCGACAACCGCGACAATTCCACCGATAGTCGCGTCGAAGCGGCGGTCGGCTACGTGCCCATCGAAAATCTGGTGGGCCGCGCCCAGATCATCTTCTTCTCGGTTGCCGAGGGCGAGCAGGCCTGGAAATTCTGGCTCTGGCCATGGACGGTGCGCTGGAGCAGGCTGTTCACGATCGTTCGATAACGGGCGGAGAAGATTGCAACTGCCTTAGTATCGCGATGATCTCGGAACCCTGGATCCAATCGCAAGGCTTGTCTTGAATTGCGAGTGTCCCTTTGATTCTGAAGTTCGTGTCATGGGGGGCTGGGACATCTTACGAACTTCGGAAGCGGGACGCGGCCGCCGGGGGCGGCGTGACCAACGTTGATGAATGGCGAAGCCAAGCCCAAGGAAGCCAAGCCCAAGCCGGAGGAGGGTGCCGTTGCCGCGGCGCTGCGGTTCTGGCTGCCCGTCATCGCCATCGTCCTGATTGTCCGCACTTTTCTATTCCAGCCGTTTCACATTCCATCCGGCTCGATGATGGCGACGCTGCTGGTCGGCGATTCGCTGTTCGTGTCGAAATTCTCCTACGGCTACAGCCGCTATTCGCTGCCGTTTTCTCCGCCCCTGTTCTCGGGCCGCATCTTCGCCTCGCTGCCCAGGCGGGGCGATATCGCGGTCTTCCAGTCGCCGCACGATGAAGCGGTCGATCTGATCAAGCGCATCATTGGTCTGCCCGGCGACCGCATCCAGATGATCGGTGGTCACCTGCACATCAATGGCGAGCCGGTTCCTCGCGAGCGGATCGAGGACTTTGTAGACAACGACGAGACCCCTGGGCGCCGCTATCGGCAGTGGCGGGAGACGCTGCCAGGCGGCGTAACCCATACGACCCTCGACCTCGTGGATTCCGGCCCGCTCGATGACACACAGGTCTACGAGGTGCCGCCAAACCATTACTTCATGATGGGCGACAATCGCGACGATTCCACCGACAGCCGGGTGCTCGACGAGGTTGGGTACGTCCCATTCGAGAACATTGTCGGCCGCGCCGAGATCATCTACTTCTCGATTGGTGACGGTGCCGCCGCCTGGAAGATCTGGCGCTGGCCGACGGCGCTGCGCCTGAGGCGATTCTTTTCGGTCATCCGATGAGCCGCACGCCACGATGAGCCGCGCGCCAAAGAGCAAAGGCGTCCAGGCCCCGCCGGCGCCACCACCTGAACGCGAAGGGACCCGCGCCCGCGCGGCCAAGGAGCCGAGGCGCCGGCGTCGCAATACCGGGGAGTTCGAGGAGCGCATCGGCCACCGCTTCAAGGACCCGGCGCTGCTGGAACAGGCGCTGACCCATGTCTCGGCGCTGGCGCGGGTGCGTCAGCGCGGCGGATCGAGTTATCAGCGTTTGGAGTTCCTCGGCGACCACGTGCTGGGTCTGATTGTGTCGGACATGCTGTTCCGGAACTTTCCGCGGGCGGACGAGGGCGAGCTGTCGCGCCGGCTCGCCGACCTGGTCCGCAAGGAAGCCTGTGCCGATGTCGCGCGCACGATTGGGCTCGGCGAGGCGATCAGGCTCGGAGCCTCCGAGAGCAATGCCGGCGGGCGCGATCGCACCGCCATCCTGGCGGACGTATGCGAGGCTTTGATCGGTGCGGTCTATGTGGACGGCGGCTACGAGGCGGCGGCAGCGATGATCGGGCGGCTCTGGGAGGAGCGCATGCGCTCACCGGTGCGGCCGCTGCGCGATGCCAAGACCATTCTGCAGGAGTGGGCGCAGGGGCGTGGCTTGCCGACGCCCGCCTATCGCGAGGTCGAGCGCAAGGGCCCCGACCACAGCCCGGAGTTCCGCATTACGGTCGAGCTGCCGGGCAGATCGCCGGCGGAGGGGGTTGGACGCTCGAAGCGCGCCGCCGAGCAGGCGGCAGCCGCCGCCATGCTGTCACAGGAAGGCGTCAAGGCGGACCGCCGCGATGGCTGACCCGACCCCCGCCGTGCAGGATGCTAGTGCCGCCGATTTGAAGTTCCTACACCACCTGCGGCAAACTCAGTTAGGAACTTCAAATCGAAAAGCGGCACTAGAATCATTGAGTAGCTGGTGCCCCCTTTTGTTTCCCAAGTTCGTTCAGAGGTTGCTGAGATGGATCACGAACTTGGGAAACGGGGCACTAGCCGGCGCTGCGGCTTCATCGCGCTGATTGGTGCGCCCAATGCCGGCAAGTCGACGCTCATCAATGCTTTGGTTGGCACCAAGGTCACGATCGTCTCGCACAAGGTCCAGACCACGCGCTCGCTGCTGCGGGGCATCGCGATCGAGGGCGATGCGCAGCTCGTGTTCATCGACACGCCGGGCATTTTCGCACCCAAGCGCCGGCTCGAGCGCGCCATGGTCTCGACCGCCTGGGCGGGCGCGCACGATGCCGACATCGTCGGCGTGCTGATCGATGCCAAACGTGGGATCGATACCGAAGCTGGCAGCATGCTCGACGGCCTCGCCACCGTAGCGCAGCGCAAGGTGCTGCTCCTCAACAAGGTCGACCTGGTGGAGAAACCCACACTGCTGACGCTGACTCAGCAGGCCAACGAGCGCGCGGGTTTTGCCGCGAGCTTCATGATCTCCGCGCTCAGTGGTGATGGGGTGGCGGACTTCAAGCGCTGGCTTGCCGCCGAGGTGCCGGCCGGGCCATGGCACTATCCTGAGGACCAGATCACGGACGCACCACTGCGGCAGCTTGCTGCCGAGATCACGCGCGAAAAGCTCTATTTGCGTCTGCACCAGGAATTGCCGTACCAGTCGACGGTCGAAACTGCGAGCTGGCAGGAGCGCAAGGACGGCTCGGTGCGAATCGAGCAGACCATCTATGTTGAGCGCGAAAGCCAGCGCAAGATCGTGCTCGGCAAGGGCGGCCAGACCATCAAGGCGATCGGTGCCGAGGCGAGGCGTGAGATCGCCGAGGTGATCGAGCAGCCGGTGCACCTGTTCCTGTTCGTGAAGGTGCGCGAAGGCTGGGGCGACGATCCGGAGCGTTATCGGGAGATGGGGCTGGAGTTCCCGAAGGAGTAGTGCGCCAATTCCCGAAGCCCATGATACATTTCGATAATTTCTGACATGAACTTCGCTGTAGGAACTTCGGAATCAAGCGATGCAGTGGACCGATGAAGGCATCGTGCTGGGCGTGCGGCGGCACGGGGAGGCGAGCGCCATCCTCGAGCTGATGACGCCCGTGCACGGGCGTCATCTCGGTCTGGTGCGGGGCGGGGCAGGCGCCAGGCTGCGTCCGATCCTGCAGCCCGGCAACCGCGTGAGCGCCACCTGGCGCGCGCGGCTCGACGAGCATCTCGGTAACTTCGCCGTGGAAGGGCTCGAGCTACCGGCGGCGTCCTTCCTGGCCCTGCCGCATGCGCTCTATGGCGTCACGCTGCTCGGCGCGCTCTGCCGCCTGTTGCCCGAGCGCGATCCGCATCCCGACATCCATGCCGCGCTTGCGCATGTGCTCTCGTTCCTGGTCGATGCCAGGCGGGCGGGGCCGGCGCTGGTGCGATTTGAGCTGATGCTCCTTGGCGAGCTTGGCTTCGGCCTCGACCTTGAGCGTTGTGCGGCCACAGGTATGACCACTGAGCTCTCCTACGTCTCGCCACGCAGCGGGCGTGCCGTCTCGCGCGGCGCTGGCGAGCCCTGGCACGACAAGCTCCTGCGCCTGCCGGCCTTTCTCGGCGATCCGGAATGCGAGCCGAGCGCGGATGATCTCGCCGACGGGTTCGCGGTGACGGGGTTCTTTCTGCTCCGCCACATGTTCGAGCCGCGCCGACTGGCGCTGCCCGACGCCCGCGGAAGCTTCATCTCAGCGGTGCTGAGCACTTACCGGGGCATCCGCGTGGCGTCCTGATCCCTGCTCATGATTTTGATGCGTGACCCTGCACTATAGGCGCGAAGACAGCGAGTTGGACTGCGACACGCGCAGCCCAACCTGCCGTGCTGCCGCTATCAGCGTCGGCGGCCGTGCGATCGACCGCCATGCGACCGACCGATATGGGACCGACCGATATGCGACCGAGTATGCACAAAGCTGCGGCCGATGTGCACGCGATGCCCTCGGTGTATTCGGTGGTGACGGAAGGAGCCGAAATAGTAGTAGTTGTTCCGATAGCAGCCGTCCCAATAGCCCCAGCGGCGAAGATGATGCCGCCATCCAGGCCGGCAGTGCACCTTGTCAGTGACATCGGTGTCTTCGATGGCGTGACGCAAGCCGTCCGAGCCATTGAGTGTGATCGCTTTGGCCGGATTGGCAAACGCGCTGAGGGTCACGACCGCGGCGGCTGCCACGGCGAGTGCGAACGTCTTCATGGATGTCCTCCTGATCGAACGTGCCGATCGCCCCATCGCACGTTGATTGTTTTTCTAACAAACGATTCCACAACCGATCGTGGCTGAATCATTCATCGCATGTTCATATCTGACTCACTGCATCTGTTGTGCAGTGCATTCTTTGTCTGCGCGATTATTACAATTCGGAAATCTGCAGCCTCGCGTGGAACTTTCGTGTGCAAGCTCCGCCGCGCAAGCCGCGCAAAACAAAAAAAGCGGGCGGCCGTGAGGCCGCCCGCTCCATCGACTAGCGCCAGGCTAGCCGTGGGTTCCGGTTAGTACCACCAGCGATGGTTCCGGCGGTGGTGATCCGAAACCCAGTAGCAGTGCTGACGATAGTGCCAGCGGCCGTTCCAGAAGTGGGTGCAGACAGTCCGAACCTGGTCTACCACTGGGCGGCCGTCGATCGCGGGCCGATAGATCGTGTCGATGATGGGTTGCTCAACGGCACGGCTCGGCAGCGTGGTGGTCGAGATGGCCGCGGCTGCGGTGGCCAGGGTCAAGAGGATTTTTCGCACGGTATTTTCTCCATCGGGATTTCAGGCCCCTTGTGTATGGGTCTAGCACCCTGATGCCGAACGCATCCTGACTGGCGCATTTAGCGGCGGTTTAGCTGCCGGCCATGATTCCGGCTTGTTCCTGGCGGCCCGCCGCAGTACCCATGATTCATGGGCAAAGAGCTGATTCCCCCGCCGTCGGGCGGTGATATCGAGGATGTTGCGCTGCGTTCCGCGCTGGAGGAGCGCTATCTCCAATATGCGCTGTCCACCATTACGGGCCGCGCGCTGCCGGATGCCCGCGACGGGCTCAAGCCGGTGCATCGGCGACTTCTGTTCGCCATGCAGCAATTGCGACTCGATCCCGGCGTGGCGTTCAAGAAATGCGCGCGCGTTGTTGGCGACGTCATCGGTAAATTCCATCCGCACGGCGACCAGGCGGTCTATGACGCACTGGTGCGGCTCGCGCAGGACTTCGCGCAGCGTTATCCATTGGTCGATGGGCAGGGCAATTTCGGCAACGTCGACGGCGATAATCCCGCCGCCATGCGCTACACCGAGGCGCGGCTCACCGAAGTCGCGCGGCTCCTGCTCGAAGGCATCAACGAGAATGCCATCGACTTCCGGCCGACCTACGATGGCTCCGAAGATGAGCCGGTCGTGCTGCCCGGCGCGTTCCCGAATCTGCTCGCCAATGGCTCACAGGGCATCGCGGTCGGCATGGCGACCGCGATTCCGCCGCACAATGCGGCCGAGCTATGCGACGCGGCGCTGTTCCTGATCGACAATCCGAACGCGCGCAGCAGGACGCTGCTGAAATTCATTCCCGGCCCGGACTTTCCAGGCGGCGGGCTTGTGGTCGAGTCACGCGAGGCGATTGCGGAAGCCTATACGACCGGCCGCGGCTCGTTCCGCGTGCGCGCGCGCTGGCACAAGGAGGAAACCGGCCGCGGCACCTATCTGGTCGTGACCACCGAGATTCCCTGGATGGTGCAGAAGGGGAGGCTGGTCGAGCGCATCGCCGAGCTGATCAACGAGAAGAAGCTGCCGCTCGTCGCCGACATGCGTGATGAATCGGCCGAGGAC
>Ga0137397_10003973_pt1 | contig 10294 bp, 11 predicted proteins | sample czorhiz116metaG_FD_106658 | JGI IMG/M metagenome (GOLD analysis project Ga0137397, IMG submission 106658) | Vadose zone soil microbial communities from Angelo Coast Range Reserve, California, USA - czorhiz1.16 metaG | ecosystem: Environmental > Terrestrial > Soil > Vadose zone | place: USA...
CCGCAACAATCGCGTAGTAATACCACAGCCTATTCCATGTAGTGTCGAACCACATAGCTCTTAGACTAATGCTAGCCTAGCCTATTAAGCTGCTTCTTTGCTGCTGCTAACTTGCCGCCGACCCTATCCATGTCGTCCGAAAGACCATCCAGTAATTCGTTATGATGCACCAATTCGTTGTTGATTGCGACGCCCAACTGCTTCTGTCGTTGTAGGATTGCGGCGAGCTGTGCGACTTGCGTATCCTGCTGCTCCATCTTCACCTGCTGCAGTTGTAACAACCCATGATCATCCAGAGGCCGCGTCTCCCCCGTCTCCTTGGGCTGCTGCGGCACGCCAAACACCCGCGAGATAGGTTTCGAAGATACAGCGGGCGTCCCGCCGCCCAAGAGCGCTGCGCGATCGGACCCCGCGGGTGGGTTCCGCTCGGCGGGGGAGCCGAGCCCGCGCGACGTGTGCCTCGCGACGGTGAGCATCTGCGCGAGCTTCTCGCAGTCGTCCTGCAAGCGGGCGACCATGTCCGTACGGCGCTGCAGCTCGCCCTCGCTCATCCCGCGCAGCGCGAGCGCATCGAGCCCCGCGCCGAGCGCGCCGACGCGCGTTAGCAGTCCCGCGAGCTTCTTCTTCGCTTGCACGTTCGTCGCGTGCGCGTTGCCGACGTCGCCTCTGTCCGAGAACGCATCGCGCCGGTTGACGTCCGCGCGGATGTCCCGCAGGCGCGCTTGTAGGTCCATGTGCTCGTCTAGCCAGGTCGAGGAGGTGAATTGGCCCGATGCGCCCGCGCCCGCGCCCCCGTCGCCGTCGTTGGATCCGGATCCGGAGGCGCCCGCGGTTGTGGCTTGCTTGCCTACGGGCACGCCGAGGAAATCACGAAAGGCAAAGGTGTCTAGCCATCGGCTATCCTTTGTCGAGACGATGGCACGCAGATAGGTCTCGAGGCCTGCGCGGCGCTCCTCGAGGAGCGCTTCGTTCTTGGGGGAGCGGAGCATCGCTAGGGCATGTTTGGGTGGGAGGGAACAGGGCGGGGGCGCGCCGACGGATTTGGTGAGTTCGGTGTGGAGGTCGACGAATTCGGAGTAACGGCGCCACATCTGCCATGAGCGGACGTGGGCTTGTACGTCGATGCGAAAGACGACGTGGGGTTTGGGTTCCGGACGCTCTTCGTGGCCTCGCACGTACACGGCCTGAATAGCGGTCGTGGTCATTGGGAAAGGCAGAGTTGCCCAAAAACAACAACACGCGGATTCGGTTCAAAAGCAAGGCGTATACAGCACTACAAGGCTACAATACATTCTCGATCATTATCTATGCGTTGCCTCTAAGATGTCTCCGTCCTCTGCGTTTCTGTCGCAGCTGCAGTTGATGCAGGCGTCAACTGTGCATTTGGTGGCCCCTCCGGTGGTTCAACCGACTCTTGGATGCCCACAGGACCAACAACGTAGCGCAGCACGTCTGAGAGTGTAATGATCCCCAGCAGTCGGCCCTTCTTACCGCCTTTTCGCTCTTCCTCCTAGACGTGTCGATTCATCAGTGAATATGCCCGAGAACGTTCGACGTCATGATTACAAACCTCCCCTTCGACGACGACCAAGCGATGAACACGCCGCTTTTTGATGAGTTGTAGAAGCGTGCCTATTGAATCCGATGCTGTACATATCACCACTCCGGGAAAATCAGGCGAGCGTTGATTCAAAGCCTCGGCAATCGTCAAGTCTAGGGATTGGTATGCCCCTAGACGGACGAGAGTCTGTAAAGGCCATCGAGTCAAATGCGCGGTGCATCACTGCGCAAAATACTTACGATGACATCCACCGTTTCGTAGAGGTTGACGACGACGCCGTTCTCGTCAATTATGGGGACGGCGGAGATGCCGCATTCCGAGAACATGTGGACAACATCAAATACGGTAGTGCTCATGGTAGCAGTCGCAATAGGGTGATACGGGTTCTGCCCGAGTTGGGGCTCTCCCACTGAAGGGTCGTGTTGAACGTAAGTGCCGATACCGAGTTTGCGAAGGGGAAGATGCAGGGATTGAATATCCCGCGTGCACTGTAACGATATGAGGAGAGCTACGAGGACAGGATGTGGGCGCATTACGTTGATGGATATGAACTTGAGGAGACGATATTGCGTGAGGACGGAGACGATGACTTGTTGGCTAGTCTCAGAATCGTTATCAAGTAGGGGTAGACGGCGAGCGTGGGTCTGGATAAGACGTTGTGCGGCATCGTAAAGAGAGGCATTGGGATGTTCGCTTATCAGAGGTGGCGTGGCAACACCAAGATTCTTCTCTATGTCTGGACACACTGACGTCGAATAGAGCATAGGACCAACGAGTGCAACGTACCACGTAAAGATTCGAGACGAAACGTTTCCACGTCTACGGCGGCATTATCGTAGGATGATGTATGGTAGTAATATTGGATCAGATGGATGATATCAGAGACGGTGAACATCCCAACAAAGACTGATTTCTCGCTGTTCCAGAGGGGAGCAGAAACCACGCCTGGGAGAGAAGATCAGCTGTTGTCGTGGGCACGAGGGGACATCGCGTGCGTGCGCACCGTTGAGGAGAAGGCATTGGAGAGCTTTCTTGACCTCCAGCTGAGAATCGAGGACGATGAGACGAAAGCTGACGGGGAAGGCATCGTATGATGTGCGACTTCTGAGGAAAGCGCGGATTGAATAGAGAGCGGCGTCGTGGGTTTCCTGGGTCTGTTGAGGAGGGAGATGGGATACCGCTCTCTGTCTGTTGCGTGTAGACTGCCTGCGTTTGAACTTTGGAGACGTTGGGGGAGCCATGGCTGTGTGCATCGCCTCGGTGGTGTACCAGTGATTTCTTGTCAGGGCCGTCACGGTAGTACAGCACAACGCGCAGCCCGCCGTGACAGCACCGTAAGCCCCGTCGACCAGTCTCTTCTCTCCACCTCCACCTCCACCTCCAACATGCCTCAAGCAACCATCCTCGCTGTCATTCATTCCAGCGAACACAACAACCACTCTTACATCAGAGAACCTACCAATGATGCTCTTCTCGTTCTCCTCCCCCTCTTGATCGTCCTCTCTACCTTTCTCTTCCTTCTACTCCTCTTTCTCATCTTTATTCTCCTCCTCCGGCGACGCCGCGGAATCACTCTTCGCGACACCGATGGTCCCATCGACATGAGCAGAGACGATCTCGTCCAGGGTGAGGGGGGCTTCGACGGCGTGGAGTCTCGCTGGCTCGAGAGTGTGAACGACAGTACGCGTAGAATGTATATAAGAGCCAAGGGTACGTTTCCTTTCCAGCCTAACCGAACGTTGAATGCGAGGATGCTCCTTACCTCAGATTATCAAGTGCAATACCCTCCCAACTCGCAGAATACGGACATCACCTTATCCCAATTTTTGTCTATCCAGGAGAAAGGCGTCTCGGCATGGTCTTTTGATCCCGACTACGAGATGATTTCGTCACTCCTCGTCCACTCACGGACAGAGCTCACTTTTCTCCCCGACCCAGCCTCCGCCACCTCGGTGCAATCCAACCTTCCTCTACCCAAACTCAACGAAGTCTACTACTGGGAAGTCAAGATGTTCGACCTCCCAGAAAATACGAACGTTGCCGTCGGACTGGCTACCAAGCCTTATCCTCATTTCCGTCTCCCTGGCCACTGCCGATATTCTGTCGCTTACCATTCTAATGGCGATAAAACGTACAATTACCCCTTCACCGCCACGCCATTGGCACCTTCCCTCAAAGAAGGTGACGTTGTCGGTGTCGGCTATCGTCCGCGAAGCGGGACAGTGTTTTTCACTCGCAACGGTCGTAAACTCGAGGATGCGTTCGTCGGTTTCAACAGTTACAACCTCTTTCCCACCATTGGCGCCGACGGTCCTTGCAGTTTACACGTCAATCTCGGTCAGGGCGGCTTCGTTTTCATCGAAGCCAACGTGAAGAAGTGGGGTTTAGCCCCAAGCGTGGGGACTCTTGCACCCCCACCGGCGTACGGCAGTGAACGCGGGAGCATTTTACTCGAAGCCGGCGTGGGTGTCTCCCCCGGTTCCGTCGAGACTTCTTACAGCGTGAGCTCGCGTCGGTTGCACCGCTCGCGGCGTCCGAGACCTGTGTCATCTGCCGCTCGATCCTCGTCATCCCCTCTGCGAACAGGCTCGTTGACCTCGCCGCCGCCGCCGCCGCCGCCGTCGTCACCACCACCGCCGATCACACCGATCGACGAGATCGACGAGGAAGCTGAGAGTAGCAACGCCGGGGTGTCCCGTGGTTACATATCGCCGACCGACCTCTCGTTTCACACGCCCCCGAACAGCCACATACCTGCATCACCTCCGAGCTCGGAAGGGTCCGTCTCGGACAGCGGCCAGGACTCTCCACGTTCGCGATCGCATTCACACAGCCAAGGTGCAGGTGGGAACCCGTTCATTCGTCAGCCCCTCCGACAAGGTCCCTCTGATCACGATCGACGGCCAGATTCCGAATTGGCGTCTGTGCGCGGTCAAGTGCTTCCTCTCCCAGATTCGCCGACGACGCCTGGCAACCCACCGACGCCCAATTTTCGTGACATCTCGCTCCAAGCGCTGTCGGGCGTGACGCTGTCGTCGGCGAGCGGTATTCAGGAGGCTTTAAGGGGCGGGAGTGGCACGGGAATAAGCAGGAGGGACCCGCCTGCTTATTCGCCGTTGGACGCCTACGCATACCGCGATGGTGTTCGTCTTGATCTCCCCGCGGAGGTCATCGCCGCGGCGCTGGAACGCGGCACGATACCGCATACCACGATTACTGCGAGCCGCTCGAGGTCAGAGAGGCGCAGCCGCAGGAGACGCGAAAATGGACCATAATGTCATGAATGAGCCGGGAGGCTATGTGCGTTATATGGTGCGGGTGTTCTATACAACGAACACCGTTTACCGCTGATGTATTCATCAATTACTACAATTTGTACTACTTTTTTCTCGAGGATTTACCCATCATTCAATGTTCTATAATCCCGGTCGTGTCGTCTATTCGACCCGAATGAATTTATCCTCTGTCCTGGGAGCGTTGTATACAGCACAATCGATTATTGGTGTTTAGGCTACTTGGGACGCGGTACAAAGCAGTATTTGGAACATCAAGACTGGCATGATCTATCTCTCTTTCTCTCTCTTGCCAAACTGAGGGTATGATGTGGTATGGGGAACTATAGCAAAGCTGTAGGGAGAGGAAGTAATTGGGCGTGGTTGATCGACTTGTTGGGTTTCACGTAAACTATCGGCCGAGCCTTGCAAGCTGACTGCCAGACTTGATTGTGAACGCGTTCAGAACCTGTGCCAAAATTCGCCCCCGCAACCCGCGTCAGTTTTGTTTTTTTTAAAGCCGTTCTAACACCGACACAGAACCTTTCTCACCTTGGCTGGTAGCGCGACTTGGACGTTCGCCTTTTCCTTGGCCTCGTCAATCTCGATCATGTCTCTGTCGAGCGAACACTGGGTGCTACTACTGTCGGCTTTCTCAGCATCGGCGGCGTGTGTTGGTGGTGGCGACGGCGGCGACGGCGGCGCTTTCGTCAGAGTCGGGAGACCGTCTCGGGCTATTCCACGGCGAACGCGGGTGCTGCTGCTGCGCTCGCGTCTGAGGAAGCGTCGGATCGGTTTGGACCATTTGGCGAAGCAGAGGGAGAGGGCGAGTGCGAGTGCTAGCAGGGCTGCGATGACGAGGACGCCGACTAGGTTTCGGTGAGCGAGCGAGGTGTGCGCGTGGGTGTTTGGGTTTGTGTTGTCGGTCGATGGGGTGGTGGCGCTGTTGTCGTCGGCGGTGGTGTTGCGCGCGAGGAGTGGGATAATCATGAGGGGCGGGTCGCGGGTCGGATGGTAACGCTGTTGGAGACGGGGGGCAAAGAGGAGAGAATAAATAGAAAAAAGGACGGAGGGACTGATTCCAAATCGAAGCGGGGGCAGTAAAAGTCTCAACACATTCGGGGCAGCCGTACATGTCCATCGCATGTCCTTATTCGTACAATCTCGTCATGGCTCGAGTCTCTTCGGGTCCCTTGGGAACAGCGACGCGCGCCGGATGTTGTTCAGCTTCAAGAACAGCATCAACACCCTCTCCAGCCCGATCCCGCCGCCGCCGTGGGGGGCACATCCCATCCGGAATCCATCAAGATACCCCTTCATCGACTCGGGATCCACCCCTTTGCTCCGCATCTTCTCCGCCAACAGCGTGGCATCGTGAATACGCTGTGCGCCGGACAAGATCTCCTCTCCGCGCATGAAAAAGTCGTACGAATTGGACAGCTCCTGCGCACCCAGGTGAGCGATCACACGAAAATGCGTAGCGGAAATACGTACAGGGTTGGTCGGGTCGGGCATGGTATAAAACGGCCGCAATTCCATCGGGAATTTGTCGATGATGAAGTAGTCCGTGTCATATCTAGTTTTCACAATCCGGCCCAACCTTTTCTCGTTCTCGGTGCTAAGGTTCTGTCAACGACGTCTTCATGGAAAAGGTGGTACCACCAACTTTATGTCGTCCAAGATACTTCTGTCCACGCCATCCTCGACCAGAAGATCGACCGCTTGGGCGAATGTCAGCTTCAGTGTTTCCTCCTTCCACTTAAACTCCTCCGCGGGGAATTGCGCTCCGACCGCATCTATTTCCGTCTGGTATTTATCCTTCAAGCCCTTGAACAGGTGCTTGAAAAGGTCATCCAGCAGTTCTAGCACTTCGTGATAGTGTTCCTCTATGGTCATTTCCAAATCCAGTCCAACAAACTCCGTCAGGTGACGGTGAGTATTGGAATCTTCCGCTCGAAAAACTGGACCGATTTCATACACGCGCTCAAAGTCAGCCGCCATGGCCATCTGTTTGGCGAGTTGTGGGGATTGTGCGAGGTAGGCGTGGCCTTGAAAAGTTCACTTTGAGACTAGTTCGCAAGAGGTTGAAGATCACCGACCTTTGAAATAGCTGACTTTGAAGACGGATGCTCCAGACTCGGTTGCTGCCCCTTGCAACTTGGGACTATGGATCTCTATGAAGCCTTGCGAGTCCAGATACTCCCTGAAGAAGGTCCCAACGGCTGATTGTAGCTTGAAGATAGCCTGATTCGTCTGGGTCTACTCCCTCATGTGTTAGGCTAGCCCGAGTGCAGAGGATCCTAAACTGACGAACTCGGAGGTCAACAACACGATTATTCAGACGCGTGTCCAAAAGGACTCGGTTGAATTGAGTGTCAGGGTTTTCTTCCTTCTCGCCCTCTGCGCGAGAGGCATCATCGATAGAAAAGGGAAGTCTACTCTCCAGTCCCGACACCAGGTGTATCTGTCCAGTTCGACTTAGCTGCGATCGCTATCAAGCACCTCCGTCGAGGTACGCACGCGGGACACCATAAGCTCGATGTCCTTGATCGTTGCACCCTTGATTTCTTCAGGAGACTTCTGAACGGTACCTTCAACGAGCACGATGCTTTCATCGGACAAACTGGATGCCCATTTGACCATGAGTTTCGAAACCTTTCCCTCCTGGACAGAGAGCAAAGCCTGCACGGAATCCGTTCGTTGTCGTAGCTTTAGAAACACCTTGTTTCCTTGGCCACGAAGAGTGTGCACGCGCGCGCGAATGACGACAGTCTTTCCGTCCAACTCGGCGGAGAGCGACGCAATCTGGTGTCGCAAGACGCCGGGGCGTGATTGAGACTGGTTAAGTGGCAGTTTACCATAGAACTCTCTGGCGAAATCGGATCTCGCTTCTCTCTAAGCACGGTCCATCGAGAAGTCTGAGAAGGTGATTGGGATAAAATGAACGAACCTCTTCCGCTTCAGCCTTTTCCCTCTCTTGCTCTGCGAGCCGGGCGGCTTTCTCTGCAGCTTTCCTTTCTTTTTCTGCGGCTTTTGCACGCTTCTTCAGCTCATTTTTGCTTGGCTCGCCTGACTGAGGGTTGTCATCCCTGAAAGTAGTTTGACAATGAAAATCAATGACGACCTTCAAGTTATAAAACCTTACTTATGATCCGTTGAAGATGACATGATGAGAGTGGACAAGATTGTTGCTTTTTCACCGAGTCACTCACGATCCATATCAGCCAATCAGATCTTATCTACGCGGGTCGGATCGGATCGGACCGGCCCACTTCAAACCGGAGAACGCCGTACTAACGCCGTCCGGGTCAGCCCACGTCGTTTTCCGGTGTCGAAAGTCAACAAATTCACACTCATTTTTTGCGATCACTTTGTCCCAACCTTACGCGCCTTAAAAAAGCCTTTGCTTAACTTTCGTTCCCTTCGAAAAAACTAACCATGCTTTCCGCCACTCGAGCCCGCTCACTTGCGCCAATGGGGAAGGTGCTCCGTGCCGTTTCTACGTGGTCAAATGTGCCAGCGGGTCCGCCAGACCCTATTCTCGGTATGTTCCGTCGTTCCAACTCCTCGAACTCTATGTTGTACTGACCAATACATATTCATCAGGCGTTACCGAAGCTTTCAAGGCCGACAAGGACCCGAGGAAAATCAACCTTGGTGTTGGCGCGTACCGGGATGGTAATGGAATGCCTTACGTCCTTAGTTGCGTCAAGAAGGTAAGCACATCCTCTCGCCCTACCAGGGCTCTGCTAATGCCGTGTATCGTAGGCTGAGGACCTTATGCGCGCGTCCAATCCGGACAAGGAGTACCTCCCTATCACTGGTCTACTAGAATATACGAAAAACGCAACCAAGTTGGCCTATGGCGTAGACAGCGTCCCGTTCAAAGCGAATTCCGTACGCCTATCTTTTGATTAACTGAGTTCAGGCTCGAGAACTTCGCTAGATCGCTGCCACGCAAACAATCTCCGGCACTGGCGCGCTGCGCATTGGCGGCGCGTTCTTCGCACGGTTCTATCCCCACTCTAAAGTGATTTATCTGCCTGTGCCGTCGTGGGGTAATCATACCCCCATTTTCCGAGACTCTGGCCTAGAAGTCCGCGGTTATCGGTACTTTGACAAGAAGACGGTCGGTTTGGACTTTGAAGGTCTCAAGGAGGATCTGAAGGTGAGCTTTGCGGCCGGTTGTGCGTGAAAGCACCGTATCGTTCGTTGTTTACGAGTGCACCAGAACGCGCCCGAGCGATCCATTGTGCTGCTGCACGCTTGTGCTCACAACCCGACGGGTGTGGACCCGACGCCTGCGCAATGGAAGGAGATCTCTGATATCGTTAGTGAGAAGAAGCTATTCCCGTTCTTCGATATGGCGTACCAAGGCTTCGCGTCCGGTTCGACCGATCATGATGCGCTCGCTGTGCGGCTCTTCGTCTCGGAGGGCCATCAAATCGCCCTCTCGCAGTCATTTGCGAAGAATATGGGCCTTTATGGAGAACGTGCAGGAGCGTTTTCTCTGACGACGGTTGATCCTGAGGAAAAGGCACGGGTAGAGAGCCAGCTGAAGATCATAATCCGACCGATGTACTCAAACCCGCCTCTGCATGGTGCTCGGATCGCGAATACGATAATGAGCAGTCCCGAACTATACCGCGAATGGGAGACGGAAGTGAAGGGAATGGCAGAACGGATTATCAGCATGCGTGAGCGGCTGCATGAAGAATTGACCAAGACGCATGAGACACCAGGTGAATGGGGCCATATCAAGTCGCAAATTGGAATGTTCAGGTGAGTCGCGTGGGCCACTAACCGAACAAGGAGTAACCTTTCTTCGGCAGCTTCACCGGACTGACCGCGCCACAGACCAAGGCGTTGGCTGAGCGAGCTCATATCTACATGACTAGCGATGGTCGGATCTCGATGGCAGGGTTGAATGGAAAGAACATCGACTACTTTGCTGAGGCCGTTTCGGGAGCTGTCAAAGGTACCTTGTAATTCTCCAAACTAGGTATTCGTAATCCCCCAATGGAACAATCCCTTTCTTTATCCCTATCGCTGCCTTGCCTCTCCTTTCTTTGCTTTCTCTTTCATCATGCCCGCTGCCTCCCCCACGCCGTCCTTCCCAGGCGCATGGCCTGACTCGAGCTCCAGCGACGTTGTACCCCCCCTGCCAGACAAATATATCCCCCACGTCGAGAACGGGGACACGCCGCAGGACATATCTCCATCACTGATCTGTCTGTCCCCGCGACCAATTCCAGAATTACCTTCTCTTTCTTCCTCTCTCTCGACCGCCGACTCGAGCGAGACGGACGGCGCATCCACTCCCCCCGAGCCCCCCGAGCAACCTTGCTCCCCAGTCGAGGTGCAGCCGGCTTGCACGCCTCTGCAAACCCATTTACCTGTCGTTCTCGACCTTCGTGAACCCCACTCTCCAGATTCGGCACACTTTTCCCCCGCAATCGAC
>Ga0137397_10003974_pt1 | contig 10293 bp, 9 predicted proteins | sample czorhiz116metaG_FD_106658 | JGI IMG/M metagenome (GOLD analysis project Ga0137397, IMG submission 106658) | Vadose zone soil microbial communities from Angelo Coast Range Reserve, California, USA - czorhiz1.16 metaG | ecosystem: Environmental > Terrestrial > Soil > Vadose zone | place: USA...
ATCGGCATCGCGGCCGGCGGCATGTCGGCCGGCCAGCTCATCGTCATTCCGCTCGCGCAGGCAATCACGTACTACTCCGGCTGGCGCACCTCGTACCTGTGGCTGGGCGTGGGGCTGCTCGTGCTCGTCCTCCCGGTGGCCGCGTGGCTCATCCGCAACAATCCGGAGGACCGCAACCTGCGTCCCTACGGCGCCACCGGGGTGAGGCAGACGGCCGCGCAAGCCGCCGCCGCGCAGGTGGCGGGACGCGTCCCGGTCTCCGAGGCGGCGCAGACGATGCCCTTCTGGCTGCTGATGGGAACCTTCTTCGTGTGCGGCTACACGTCGAACGGCATGGTGCTCACGCACTTCATGCCCCATGCGCTCGAGCACAACTTCACCGCCTTCCAGGCCTCGGCCGCCCTCGGCGTGATGGGCGCGATGAACGTGGTGGGCACGATGGCCTCGGGCTGGATCTGCGACCGCCTCGGCCGCCGCATCCCGCTGGCGACCTACTACTTCCTGCGCGGCGTCTCGCTGATCTTCCTGCTCTACGTCTGGAACGTGCCGTCGCTGCATCTGTGGGCGGCGATCTTCGGCCTCAACTACATCTCGACCGTGCCGCCGACAACGACGCTGACCGCCAACATCTACGGCCGCTTCTCCGTCGGCGAGCTGAGTGGCTGGATCTTCTTCGCGCACCCGGTGGGCGCGGCGCTCGGCGCGGCGCTGGCCGGCTGGATCTTCGAGTGGACCGGCTCCTACTCGCCGGCCTTCGTCTCGGCGGCGCTCATGGGATTCCTGGCGGCGGGGATGGCGCTGATGATCCGCGAGGAGCCGATCCGCGCGCGGCCGCTGCAGCCGGCGGTCGCCACCACGTAGCGCGCGTCAGCGCGCGAGCTCGAACGTGAGTGCAGGCTCCGAACCGGTGCCCTTCACGAAGCGGCGAATCTCCGGCGCGTACCACAGCGTATAGTCGATGCGGCCGGGATTTCCGATCGAGCGGACCGTGTGCGTGATCTTGAATGCCTTGAAACGTCCCGCCGCGGTGGTGACGTCCTCGTAGCGTTCGACCATCCACAGGAGTCGTTGATCGATGATGGTGTTCGAGCGACGCCCCGCCCGTCGCCAGATGACCGCCGTCGCGCCGACCTTGCCCACCGTCAGAGGCCAGGTGGCGGTGGTCGGGGGATCGATCAGCAGCGCGACGACGCCGTTGTCGACGATTCTCGAGATGGCGAGATCCTTCGTCAGGTAGATCGAGCGCAGTGGGTCTCGGACAAAGACGTACTCATCGTCCTCGATCCGCTTCAATTCGTACGAGCCGTCCGACCGATCCCACGTGTCGCCGATGTCGTACGTGGGGCGCTCGGCGACGAACTGCGCGGCAGAGTGAGCGGCAAGCACGCCGAGGACGGTCGCGGCGAGAGCGGCTGCACTCAGGACAGCGGCACGCCTTGAACAGCGTCCCAAGAGCGTCGGTGGGGCTAGCGGGCGATCGAGAGGGCGCCGCGGCGGGGGTCCGCCCCGCCCCAGCGGGTGCCGTCGGGGCCGACCTTGACGCCGCAGACGGCGCCCGCGCGCCACTCCCAGTCGGGCCACTCGGCGACGTCGTGGCCGAGCGCGGCCAGCCCGTCGCGCGTGCTCTTCGGCAGGCGGCCCTCGACCTCGAGCTTGCCCGGCGAGTACACGTGCGGCCAGAAGGAGTCGGGGAACGAGCGCGAGGCCACCCGCGGGGCCTCGATCGCCTCCTGCAGCGGCATCCCCCACACGGTCGTGTTGAGAAAGACCTGCAGCATCGCCTGCTGCTGCACGTCGCCGCCGGGCGTGCCGAACGGCATCAGCAGCTTGCCGCCGGTGAAGGCCATCGCGGGCGCGGGCGTCAGGCGCGGGCGCTTGCCGGGCGCGACGACGCTGGCGTGCGCCGGATCGAGCCAGCCCTGCGAGCCACGCCCGGAGACGATGCAGCCGACGCCGGACACGACCGGCGAGTCCACGTTGGGGTCGCTCGGCGTGGCGGAAAAGCCGTTGCCGTCAGCGTCGATCACGGCGACGTAGCTCGTGTCGAGCGCGTCGGAGGAGCCGCCGGCCAGCGGCAGCACGACGCGCGGGGCGACAGCATCGCCGTGCGGCGGCATCTCGGCCCACGCCCGCTCGCCGATCAGCGCGCGACGCTCCTCGGCGTAGGCCTTGGAGAGCAGGCGTTCGGCGGGGATCTTCACGAAGTTCGGATCGCCGTAATAGGCGTCGCGATCGGCGAAGGCCAGCTTGATCGACTCCACGAGCCGGTGCAGGTACGCGGGCGAGTTGTGGCCCAGCGCGACGAGGTCCACGCCGTCGAGCAGGTTGAACGTCTGCAGGAGCGCCGGGCCCTGGCACCAGAAGCCGCACGCGGCGATCTCGTAGGCGCCGAAGGTGGTGCGCAGCGCGGGGCCGACCTCCACGCTGAACTCGGCGAGATCGGCGAAGGCCAGCGGCCCGTCGTTCTCATGGTGGAAGAGCGCGATGCGCTTGGCCGTCTCGCCGCGGTAGAACTCGTCGCGCGCCGCGCGCACGCCGGCCGCGCGCGAGCCGCCGACGCGCTTCTCGGCGGCGGCCATGCGCGTGAGCGTCTCGCCCAGCTCCTTCAGCACCAGCACCTCGCCCATGCGATACGCACGGCCATCGCGCAGGTAGAGCGCGGCCGAGCTCGGCCAGCGCTTGTACTTGTCGGCGTGCGTGCCCATCTGGTACGCGGAGAACGCCGAGACCGGGAAGCCGCGCGTGGCGTGCTCCGTGGCCGCGGCCGCCACGTCCGCGAATGACATCGTGCCCCAGCGCTCGAGCACCGTGCACCACGCGTCCGGCGCGGCCGGCACCACGGTGCGCGCCAGCCCCGGCGGAATCTGGCCGCCGTGTCGCGTCATGAAGTACTCGCGGCTGGACACGCGCGGATAGGGACCGACGCCGGAGACCTGGAACGTCTCGCCGGCGCGCGCCAGATGTACGAGGATCGGCGCCACGCCGGCCACGCTCACCATGTCGGGATGGACCACGCCGAGCGTCATGCCCGCCGCCACGCCCGCGTCGATGGCGTTGCCGCCGGCGGCCAGCACGCGCGCGCCGGCCTCGGCAGCGAGCGGGTGGCCGGCGGCCACGGCCCAGCGCGTGCCGATCGTCTGCACGGTCGCGGTCGGACGGTGGCGGGGCGCTCCTTGCTGAGAGGACGCGGAGTCGAGGCTCATGGCGTGGGTTGCGTCATCATACCTTCAGCGCTTAGGCTTCGCATATGTTTGCGCCCCTGATCGGCATCACGACCTCGCTCACCGTCGACAAGTCTCCCGAGCGCGCCTACGTCAACATCACCTACATCCGGGCCGTGCAGGACGCCGGCGGGATTCCTCTGCTGCTGCCGCCGCATCTCACGGCGGACGTGCAGGCCGCGCTCTGGGAGCGGCTGAACGGCCTCGTGCTCACCGGCGGCGGCGATATCGATCCCGCGCGCTTCGATCAGCCGCGCCATCCAAAGACGGACGAAGTAGCGCCCGCCCGCGATGAGCTCGAGCTGGGCCTCACCCGCCGCGCGCTCGACGAGGACGTGCCGCTGTTCGCGATCTGCCGCGGCCTCCAAGTGCTCAACGTCGCGCTCGGCGGGACGCTCGTCCAGGACCTGGGCAGCGAGCGCCCTGGGTCGCTTCAGCACAGCCAGCGCGAGCCGCGCCACGAGCCCACGCACGCGGTGAAGGTCATGGGCGAGGGCACGCGACTGGGGCGCGTGCTGGGCAGCCTCGAGGTGAACGTCAACAGCATGCACCACCAGGCCATCGACCGGCTCGGCTTCGGCCTGCGGGAGGTGGCGTGGGCGCCCGACGGCGTCATCGAGGGCGTCGAGCTGCCGGGCGATGACCGCTTCGTCCTGGGCGTCCAGTGGCACCCCGAAGAGCTGGTCGGCCACGACCAGGCCGCCCGCAACCTCTTCGCGGCCCTCGTCGAGGCCGCCAGGCGGAAATAGCGCCCGATCTCCGCCGCCAGCGCGGCCCGAACGCTGGCGGTAGTGGCAGCCGCCTCGGCGCTCCACCTCGGGGTGGAGGAATATCACCCGCCCCTCCCTGGACGATCTCCTACCATGCCTGAATTCTAACCACTACAATCCTCATGATATTCAGCATTTGACTATGGCGAGGTCTTTGCCCTATGCATGCTTCGCCATGCTGAGAATCCTGACCCGAGCTCCCCTGGCCTTCCTGCTCTTCCTGACCGCGTGTGGTGCCGCTCCGATCACGCCCGTCACCGTCAGCCTCACGGACCCGGGTCTGCAGGTGCCGCCGGCGCACCGCGCCGCCGTCGAGGAAATCGTGACGATCATGCGCCAGCAGCTCACGCTGCCGGTGCCCGAGCGCGTGAGCGTGTTCGTCTATGACTCGCGGGCCTCCTTCCGCGAGGGGCTCATGGACGAGGGCTATGTGGCCGCCGACCGCGTGAACGAGATCGCCTCGTTCGCGGCGGGGCTGGCCCGGCCGGGGCGCGTGCTGCTCCACGCCCGGGCCACCCGCGGCCGGCTCGAGTGGCGCCGCCTCATCGCGCACGAGCTGACGCACGTCGTGCAGTTCAACCTCGCGGGCGGCGACGGCCGCGCCGACCAGTGGCTGGCCGAGGGCCTGGCCGAGCGGGTCGCGTTCGACGTGCTGGAGCGCCAGGGGATCGACACCGTCGCCGAGCGGCGTGAGCGCGCGCTGGTCGGCGCCCGCAAGCACCCCGGCTTCGTCAACGGCCGCCTGGACCTCGCCGCGCTCGGCTCGCCGCGCGAGTTCACGCTACGCCACCAGCGCGACGGCTCGCTCGAGACCTACCAGCTCTCGTTCCTGATGGCCGACTACCTGGTGGAGCGTGACGGCCTGCAGACCGTGCTCGAGTACTTCCGCAACTGCCGCGTGATGGACCGCGAACGCGCCTTCGCGCGGACCTTCGGGCAGCCGATCCAGCAGTTCGAGAAGGAAGTCCTCGCCCACCTGCGCGCTCTCGGAGACTAGCCCGCCTCCGCCAGCCGCTTGACGTGCACGAGCACGCGATCGTGGATCGCGTGCACGAGCAGATCGGCCCACAGCCGCCAGTAGCCGCCGGGCGCCAGCCCGAGCGCGTACCAGGTGCTGCCCTCGAGGCGCGTGCGCCCGCCCGGCAGCGCCACCAGCCGGAACTCGCCGCGCCGCGCCCGGAAGGCGCCGTCGAGGTGCGGCGGGCGGACGGAGCGGTAGGGTGACAGCTCGCGCATGGCGTCGGGCTGCGCGGTGACGTCGAACGACAGGCGTCGCGGCGCGTCCCACACCGTGATCGGCTCCACGAAGGCGCCCGTCGAAAACTCGCACCGCCGCAGCGCGCCCACCCCCTCGCCGTCGATCACCGCGCGCACCGGGTAGGCGATGCCAGCGCGAAAGAACCACGCGGGCGGCTCGGGGATCTCGCCGAAGGTCACCACGTGGCGCCACACCGTCTCGGGCGGCGCGTTCACCTCGACGACCGAGACCACCTCGCGCACGGGCGCGGCCGGCGCCACACTCTCCACCGCCGCCAGGCCCGGCAGCGCCAGCACGACCACCACCGCGTGCAGCGCAGTGTCCGGCGCGCGCAGCGCGATGAACCGCCCGACCAGCGCGCCGGCGAGCGCGAGCGGGATCGCCGGCGCCAGCGCCATCACCACGCAGATCAGGCCTTCCATCCCGAACAGCAGCAGCGCGATGCTGCCGGCGGTGACGCTCAGCGCCGCCGTGCGCAGCGTGTCGCTCAGCTCCCGCGGCTCCTCGCGGTTCAGGACGAAGGCGCACACGACCCCCATGACGAACGGCACGCCGAGGAACACCGCGACGACGTAGCTGCGGAGCACGAGCGTCGCGATCGCGACCAGGGCTACCCCGGGCACGACGGCGGCGAGCAGCGCTCGCGCGACGGTGGCGAGCGAGGCCGGGCACGCATTCGCCGGCATGCGCGCGGGCCGGCGGCCGGCTGACGGCGAGACGGCGAGCAGCGCCATGACGACGTAGTTGACGATCGGAACGAAGAACGCCAGCGCCAGCCACGGTGAGCGGCCCGCGTCGAGCGCGCGCCGCAGCGTCATGCTGACGCCGATCCAGAGGAATGGCAGCGACCACACCACCATGGCCACGGCCAGCCACCACGGGAAGACCTTCAGCTTCGGCTCGCGCAGGACCATGGACGGCACGAAATAGTCGAGCGGCGTCCACACCTGACGGGTCGCGAGCCAGACAGCGCCGGCGTCGAGCGCGTATTTCAGGATCATGAGACCGACGCCGGTGAGGAGGTAGGCGCGGCGACCGACGGGCTCGTCGATCGCGAACCACAGGCGCAACCAGCCGCGCGCTATAAGAGCTCCCAGCGCGACGGTGCGCTGCCCTGCGGGTGCTCGCGCACGCGGTGCTCGCGCGCCAGCTTCTTGAGGTGGGAGGCCACCGACTGCGCCGCCACCGGATGGAGGTTGGTCGGCACGTCCCGGTAGATGCGCTCCACCATCACGGGAATCGTGGTGAGGCCGTCGCCGAGCGCGTCGAGGATCTGGCGCTCGCGCAGCAGGCGGTGCTCGACGTACTCGGCCAGCTTGGCCTGGGCGTCCTCGATGACGGGCCCGTGGGCGGGATAGATCTTCTGCACGTCGAGCGACTGCAGGCGCTTGAGCGAGCTCAGGTAGTCCAGCAGGTCGCCGTCCTCGGCGGGGATCACCGTCGTGGAACCGCCCAGCACGACGTCGCCAGTGAAGACGGCCTTCTCCTGCGGCAGGTAGTAGCAGAGGTGATCGGAGGCGTGCCCCGGCGTGTGCAGCGCCACCAGCGTGACGCCGTCGCCTTCGATCACGTCGCCGTCGCGGAGATTCTCGACGTCCTCGGGCAGCCCGGCGTCCTTGTAGACCATCTTGGCGACGCGCAGGCCGCGATAGCGCCCGCGCAGCTGCTCCACGCCGCCGAGGTGATCGCGGTGGCGGTGCGTCAGCACCACGCGCGAGGGCTGCGACCAGCCGCGCTCGTCCATGTAGCGCTCGAACAGCGGCAGGTAGTCGGGCACCCCAGCGCCGGTGTCCAGCAGGATCGGATCGCGGCGCCCGATCAGGTACGTGTTCGTGCCCGGCCCCGTCATCATCCCCGGATTCAGCCCCAGCACGCGCCCGACCAGCGACGTCGGCGTGGCAGTTCTCGGGAAAGTCTGGTCGATCCAGCTCATGAGGTCTCCACTTTCGAGCGCCGGCTTTGCCGGCGCAAGTCCTTTTCTGGGGGAGGCTTCGGAGGGGGCCGTCGAGGCCCCCTCCGAGTTTCATACCCCCAAGTAACGGTGCTGCACGTCGGCGCGCGCGCGCAGCTCGGTGGAGGTGCCGCTCCACACCACGCGGCCCTTCTCCAGCACGTAGTGATGATCGGCCAGCCGCGTGAGCATCTCCACGTTCTTGTCGATGACCAGGATCGAGAGCCCGTCGGCCTTGAGTCGCTCGAGGCAGCGCCAGATCTCGTCGCGGATCAGGGGGGCCAGCCCCTCGGTGGCCTCGTCGAGAATCAGCAGCCTCGGGTTCGTCATCAGCGCGCGGCCCACCGCCAGCATCTGCTGCTCGCCGCCGGAGAGCGTGCCGCCCATGCTCCGCGCGCGCGCCGCCAGCGGCGGGAACAGCGCGAAGACGCGCTCGACGGTCCACGGCGCGGGCACGGCGCGCCGGTTGGCGGCGGTGGCGACGAGGTTCGCGCGCACGCTGAGATTGGGGAAGATCTGGCGGCCCTCCGGCACCAGGCCGAGGCCGGCGCGGGCAATGCGGTGCGGCGGCAGCCGCTCGAGCGCGCGGCCGTCGAAGCTCACGCGGCCGGCGCGCACCGGCAGCAGGCCCATCGTCGCGCGCACCGTCGTCGTCTTGCCCATGCCGTTGCGGCCGAGCAGGGTCACCAGGCGGCCCGGCTCGACGCGCAGGTCGATGCCGAAGAGCACCTGGCTCACGCCGTACGAGGCCTCGAGGCCCTCGATGGCCAGCATCAGCGCGCCACGTCCTCACCGAGGTAGGCCCGGCGGACCTCGGCGTTGGCGCGGATGGCCTCGGGCGCGCCGGTGGCGATGACGCGGCCGTAGACCATCACGCTGATGCGATCGGCGAGCGCGAAGACCACGTCCATGTCGTGCTCGACCAGCACCATCGTGTGCGTGCCCCGCAGCGTGCGCAGCAGCTGCACCATGCGCTGTGACTCGTCGATGCCCATGCCGGCCACCGGCTCGTCGAGCAGCAGCAGCCGCGGCCGCGTGGCCAGCGCCATGGCGATCTCGAGCTGGCGTTGCTCGCCGTGCGCGAGCGCGCCGGCCACCACCTCCGCGCGCTCGGCCAGGCCAACCCGCGCCAGCACCTCGCGCGCGGGCTCGCGCAGCGCGCGCTCGGCGCGGGCGGCGCGCCAGAAGCGGAAGCTGTGCCCGGCGTGGGCCTGCACGGCGAGCGCGACGTTGTCGAGCGCGCTGAACTCCCGGAAGATGCTGGTCACCTGGAAGGAGCGCGCCAGGCCGCGGTGCGAGCGGGCCGGCGCGCCCAGCGCCGTCACGTCCTCACCGGCGAAGCGGATGGCGCCGGCGTCGGGGGCCAGGTCGCCGGAGAGCTGGGCGATCAGCGTCGTCTTCCCGGCGCCGTTCGGGCCGATGACGGCCAGCGTCTCGCCGTCGCCGACGTCGAGGTCCACGCCGTCGGTGGCCACCAGGCCGCCGAAGCGCTTTCGCAGGCCGCGCACGGACAGCAGGCCCTCAGTCATGGCGCGCGCCCGGCAGCAGGCCCCAGAGGCCGCGCCGCGCGTAGAGCACGATCAGCACCAGCAGCGGGCCGAGCACCACCTGCCAGTGGGCCGTCCACGCGGCCAGCACGTCCTCCAGCAGCAGGAACACGAAGGCGCCCAGCACGGGCCCGAACAGGGTGCCCATGCCGCCGAGGATGACCATCACCATGATGTCGCCCGAGCGCGTCCAGTGCATGTAGCTCGGCGTCAGGTACTCCGTCTGGTTCGCGAGCAGCGCGCCGGCCAGCCCGCACGCCGCGCCGGCCAGCACGAAGGCCGCCAGCTTGTAGCGGACCGTCGCGAAGCCGACGGCGCGCATGCGCGGCTCGTTCGACTTCGTCGCGCGGATGACCATCCCGAAGCGCGCGTGGACGAGCCGGTGGCCGAGCCAGAGCAGCCCGACGAGGAGCCCGAGCACGACGTAGTAGAAGACGACCGCGTTGCCGAGGTCGAGCGGGCCGCCGAACTGGCTGCGCCGCGCCAGGCGCATGCCGTCGTCGGCGCCCCAGGCGTTGATGGAGATGCCGAGGTAGTAGAGCATCTGCGCGAACGCCAGTGTGATCATGATGAAGTACACGCCGCTCGTGCGCAGCGAGACGGCGCCGATCAGCAGCGCCACCAGCGCCGAGAGCCCGACGGCCAGCGGCCACTGCACGAGCCCGCTGTGGATGCCGTAGAAGGCGGGAATGGCCACGGCGTAGGCGCCGATGCCGAGGTAGGCGGCGTGGCCGAAGCTGACCATGCCGCCGAAGCCGAGGATCAGGTCGAGGCTGACGGCGGCGATGGCGAAGATCATGATGCGGCGCACGAGGTCGAGGTAGAAGGGCTGGTTGAGCAGCCCCGCGACGACGGGCACCGCCGCCAGGACGACGAAGCCGGCGGCCAGCGTGAGCGCACGCGCAGTCGGCATCAGCCGCGGGCGGCGGGAAACAATCCCTGGGGCCGGAAGCAGAGCACCGCCGCCATGAGGATGTAGATCAGCATCGAGGCGAGCGCGGGGCCGGCGTCGTTGGCGGCCGCGGGACCGAGCACGCCGCTCAGCATCGGCTTGAGGAACGCGCGGCCCAGCGTGTCCACCATGCCGACGACGACGGCGCCCACGAGCGCGCCGCGGATGGAGCCGATGCCGCCGATGACGATCACCACCAGCACCTGGATGAGGATGTCGTCACCCATCCCGGGCTGCACCGTGTAGATCGGCCCCGCCATGAGCCCGCCGAGGGCGGCCAGCGCGGCGCCGAAGCCGAACACCAGCGTGTAGAGCAGGCGCACGTCGACGCCGAGCGCGGCCAGCATCGTGCGGTTGCTCGCCCCCGCGCGGATCAGCATGCCGAGCCGCGTACGGCTGACGATCACGTAGAGCAGCAGCGCGACGGCGAGCCCCACCAGGATGATCACCGCGCGGTAGGCCGGATAGCGCAGGCCGGGATGGGTGACGACATCCTCATCCAGGTGCTGGTGGTGATCGTCATCGGCGGTATCGGCTCCATCCGCGGCGCGCTCGTGGGCGCCGTCGTCGTCGGCATGGTGGACACGCTGGGCC
>Ga0137397_10003975_pt1 | contig 10290 bp, 9 predicted proteins | sample czorhiz116metaG_FD_106658 | JGI IMG/M metagenome (GOLD analysis project Ga0137397, IMG submission 106658) | Vadose zone soil microbial communities from Angelo Coast Range Reserve, California, USA - czorhiz1.16 metaG | ecosystem: Environmental > Terrestrial > Soil > Vadose zone | place: USA...
CTGCTGCGTGATGCGCAGGTAGGGCTTGGGGGACTTCCAACCCTGGGGGAAGAGCTTCTTGGCGTCCTCGTCGTTCACCGAGCCCGAGATGATCACGTCCTGGCCCTGCTTCCAGTTGGCCGGCGTGGCCACCTTGTACTTCGCCGTGAGCTGGATCGAGTCGAGCACGCGGAGCAGCTCGTCGAAGTTGCGGCCCGTGGTCATCGGGTACATCAGGGTCATCTTGATCTTCTTGTCCGGGCCGATCACGAACACCGCGCGCACGGTGGCGTTGTCCGCCGGCGTGCGGCCCTTGGCGTCGCCCGACACAGAGGCGGGAAGCATGTCGTAGAGCTTGGCCACCTTGAAGTCGTTGTCACCGATCATCGGGTAGTTGGGCGCGGCGCCTTGCGTCTCCTCGATGTCGTTGGACCAGCGCTTGTGGTCCTCGACCGAGTCGACGCTCAGGCCGATGATCTTGGTGTTGCGCTTGTCGAACTCCGGCTTGATCCGCGCCATGTAGCCGAGCTCGGTGGTGCAGACCGGAGTGAAGTCTTTCGGGTGGGAGAAGAGCACGGCCCACTGGTTGCCGATCCACTGGTGGAAGTCGATCGGTCCCTGGGTCGTCTGCGCGGTGAAATTCGGGGCTTCGTCGCCGATACGCAAGGACATGGGACTCTCCTATCGATGTGCGGGTCGTAAACCCTAGCGCTTCGCGAGCGCCTGCGCCACCCAGAACGGAGGAATCCTCTCGATGGGTGGGGGAGGTTGATCTAGGCTCCGGCCGCATGAAGAGCCGCTGGTCCGACGCCGAGGCACGGCAGTTCATCGACCGGTACGCGCCGCGCTGGAGCGAGGCGCTGGCGCTGCGCGTCTACACCTCGCGGCTGATCGGCGCGGACCCAGATCTGGTGATGCACGGCGGGGGAAACACCTCGGTCAAGATCGTCCAGGAGAACCTGCTCGGCGACCGCGTCGAGGCGCTCTGCGTGAAGGGCAGCGGCTGGGACCTCGACTCGATCGAGCCGCAGGGGTTTCCGGCGCTGGACCTGGCCTGGCTGCGCCGGCTGCGCAAGCTGCGGGAGCTTTCGGACGAGGAGATGGTCAACCAGCTCCGCACCCGGCTGTTCGACGCCAGCGCGCCCAATCCGTCGGTCGAGACGCTGCTGCACGCCTTCTTGCCGCATGTCTTCATCGACCACACGCACGCCGACGCCATCCTCGCGCTCACCAACCAGCCGGACGGCGCCGAGCTGATCCGGCAGGCGCTGGGAGAGCGCGTGGTGGTGGTGCCCTACGTGATGCCCGGGTTCCAGCTCGCCAAGCTGGCCGCCGAGCTGTTCGAGAGCAGGGCGGAGGTGGACGGGATGGTGCTGCTCAAGCACGGCCTCTTCACCTTCGCGTCCGACGCGCGCACCAGCTACGAGCGCACCATCGAGGCGGTCGATCGGGCGGAGGGCTTCCTGAGCGGGCATCTGCACGGCCGCGTGCCTGCGCCCGCTCCGCCCGGGGAGGTCGAGGCCGCGAAGACGCGGATGGCCCGCATCGGTCCCTTGCTGCGGGGGCTGCTCGCGACGCCCAGCGGGAATCCCGATCAGCCCTACCGGCGCGTGATCCTCGAGCACCGCGCGACGCCCGAAGCGCTCGCGCTGATCGCTTCTGCGCAGTGCGCCGTGCTGGCCTCGCGGGGGCCGCTCACGCCCGATCACGTCATCCGCACCAAGGCGCAGCATCTCTACGTCGCGCAGCCGGCGCTGGACGATCCCGAGGCGTCGCGGCAGCAGCTCTCCACGGCAATCGCGGGCTACCGGACGCGGTACGACGCGTATTTCGCCGAGCAGGTCCGCGGCAAGAACGTCACCCGGACCAAGCTCGACCCGGACCCACGCGTGTTCCTGATCCCGGGCGTGGGTATCGTCTGCGCCGGCAAGACGCGCAAGGACGCGGCGATCGCGGCCGACATCGCCGAGCACACGCTGCGCATCAAGGCGGTTGCCGAGGCGATGGGCCGCTACGAGCCGCTCGGCGATGCCGAGCTGTTCGACATGGAGTACTGGAGCCTCGAGCAGGCGAAGCTGGGGAAGGAGGCGGAGAAGCCGCTCTCGCGGCAAGTGGCGCTGGTGACCGGGGCGGCCGGAGCCATCGGCGTGGCGGCCTGCGTCGAGCTGGCGAAGGCCGGCGCGCACGTGGTCCTGACCGACGTCGACGCGGAGGGCCTGGAGCGCGCCCGCGAGAAAGTGGCGAAGGCGGCCGGCAAGAGCTCGTGCACTGCGGCGTGGATGGACGTGACGGACGAGGCGTCGGTGACGGCGGCTTTCGAGCACGCCTGCCGGGTCTTCGGCGGCTTGGACATCGTGGTCGCCAACGCCGGCATCGCGCACGTGAGCGCCCTGGCGGACACGGACGCGCGGCAGTTCCACAAGGTGCTGGACGTGAACCTCGGGGGATACTTCCTCACGCTGCGGGCTGCGGCGCGCGTGATGCGCGCGCAGGGCACGGGCGGCAACGTGGTGATCAACGCCTCGAAGAACGTGTTCGCGCCCGGCGCGGACTTCGGCGCGTACAGCGCGTCGAAGGCGGCCGGACACCAGCTCGGGAAGGTGGCGGCGATCGAGCTGGCGCCGCTCGGCATCCGGGTGAACATGATCAACGCGGACGCGGTGTTCGCCGAGGGGGACACGCCTTCCGGGCTGTGGCGGGAGATCGGTCCCGAGCGGGCGCGCTCGCGGGGAATCGCGCCGGAGAAGCTGCAGGAGTTCTACCGGGAGCGGAACCTGCTGCACGCGGAGGTCACGGGGACGCACGTGGGCCGCGCGGTGGTGTTCTTCGCTTCGAACCAGACTCCCACCACGGGCGCCACGCTGCCCGTGGACGGCGGAATCGCCGCGGCCTTCCCGCGCTGATCACCCCTGCACGGCGCGAGTGACGATCGCGGCGCCGGTCGCGAGGTCGACGGCGTAGTTGATGGTCCAGTCGCCGACGTGGATCTGGAAGTCCTCGGACCTCGAAGGCGTCCTGTGCCGCGCCGCGGTACCAAGCCGTGAACAGTCCAGGAAGCGCCAGAGCAGGGCGAGCCTGCCCTCGACCAGCGTCCGGACCGTGTCGGGAACCAGCGTGCGCTTCAGCGAGTCCCAATCGACGTTCAGGATCATGCTTCCGCCCCTCCCTTCGCGCGCCCGATGGATGGACACGGTGCGGGTCGGAAATGGAAACAGGTTCTGGAGTTTCGGGGACACCCTACGCAACTCAGCGTGCCAACCAGGGGATTTGGCACGGAAGTTCCGTAGGGTGTCCCCGAAACTCGCGAAACTCGAGACTAGAGCTTGCGGCAGCGGAGGTAGTGGCAGCGATAGACCACGGCGGTCCGGGAGTCGCGGCGGAGGGTCCAGCGCAGGTCGGCTTCGTCCTCGATGGAGTAGCGGCCGGCGAGTCCGGTGCCGGAGCGGAGGATGGCGGCGAGGTCGGCGGCTGGATCCGCGCCGCCCGGGCGCGCCTCGTCGTCCACGATTCCGCTCTGCCAGGCATAGGGTGACGCCAGGATCACTTCGCCGCCGTCCGCGCAGAGCGTGTCGACGACGCCGAGAAGCTGCTGCGGATTGGGGACGGAATCGAGCAGGTTGAGCGCGACGACCCGCTCGAACACGCGCGGGAGCAAGGGTGGGTCGAGCGCGTCGGCGCAGACCAGCGTCGCGCGTCGTCCCGGGACGGTGAGGTCGCCGGCCGCGACGGTCGCGGCTGAGTAGCGGCGGCCCACCACGCGGCGGCTGTACGCGAGGGCCTCTCCTTCGAGCAGGAGCCGCGCGCGGCGGACGGCGCCGAACTGCAGGTCGAGCCCGATCACGCGCTCGGCCCCGCGAGCGAGCTCGGCGACGATCCGGCCGACGCTGCAGCCGAGCTCGACGGCGAGCTCCACGCGATCGAGCGACCGCGCGGCGATCCGCTCGATGATGGCGCTCGTCGCGAGCTCGGCGCCCGGTCCGTCCGGCGGCGGCACGGCGCGATCGCCCCAATGGGCATCGAGATAGATCGAGAGATGCTCGAGCAGGCGAGGCCAGGGCGCGTCGTCGGGACCTGCCTCCGCGAGCAGCGCCGCGACCTCCGGTGGCAGGTCGCGCTCGATGAGGGCGGCGATGTCCTTGCGGAACAGCCCGCGCGCGTCCGCGACCACGATCGGCACGCCGTCGATCACCGGGTACCGCCGCCCGCACTCGCACACGAGCAGGTCGCCGGCGCGCGCCAGCGTCCGCACGTCGATCCGATCGGCGGTGCGCGTCCGGCACCCGGGGCAGACCAGCACGTCGTGCATGCGTCAGGATGTCTTAGCGCGACCGCCACCCCGCGGGCGAGCCGCGGCTTTGACTTCTCCCCAGCCGCGCAAGAAACTCGCTGGCGCACCTACGGTTGCCGGGGGGGCCATAGGCAGTGCAAGGCCAACGGTATCTGCGGCTGAGGACCGTCAAGTGAGCGCCTACCTCTTCATGCGCGGCGTGGTCCGGCAAGGACACCTGCACGAGTTCGTCCGCGGCGTGAAGGAGCTGAAGGAGCATCGCAAGAGCCGCGCCTACTGCGTGCCCGAGGTCCTCTACGGACTGTCGGGCCCCATGAACACCGTGCTGCTGCGGTTCGCGTTCCCCGACCTGGGCAGGCTGGAAGCGGAGGAGCGAGAGCTCGAGGCCGACCCCGAGCACGCCCGGATCAACAACTCCCTGCCCTGGGTGGAAGGATCGATCGCCTACGAGATCTTCCTCGACGACCGATTCGGCAAGCCGGAGATCCCCGAGGAGGCATGATGCCCAATCCCGAGCCTTCGCCGGGCCGCGCTGTTCATCGGCCGGCGCGAGGGGTCGCGGCCGACGCGGCCATCGTGCCCCATGTCCGGCCGCTCGACTCGCTCGATGGCCTGCGCCTGACCCGGTTCGACAAGCCGCTGATCCACAACCGCAAGCTGCTGGACTCGATCTACTTCGGCCTTGCGCGGCCGCGACCCGCGGCCGTCGCCGACCTCCCTTGAGCCCGGAGCGTCCCGGCCGGACCGGCGCCGCCTGGCTTGACAGAGTTCGGGGCCGCGCTGCCTACTTCCGTTCGGGGGGCCGATGCTGACGCACGCACTGCTGCTCAGCGGCTTCCCCAAGCTCTGACCGATGTCCTCGATCCTCGACACCGTCTCGTCCGAGATCGAAACCGTGGTCTCGAGGTTCGCCGCCTTGGTCCGGCGGGTCGGGCAGCGGCACCGCCTGTCCGACGCGGATCTCGAGGACGTGCTCCAGGAGGTGCGGATCAGGCTCTGGAAGGCGCATTCGGGCACCGGGCAGGGGAGTGAGCAGATCGGGCGGGTGTCTGCGTCTTACGTGTATCGGACGGCCGTTTCGGCCGCGATCGACCTCCTCCGGCGGCGGAGGGCGCGTGGTGCGGAGCAGACGGTGACCCTGGAAGAGACAGAAGAACCGGTGGCGCAGGGCTCGGACCCGACCTGGTCGGTCGAGCAGTCGGAATTGGCGGAACAGCTCACCCGGGCGCTCGAGGCGATCACGCCTTCGCGCCGTCCGGTGCTGCGGATGTACCTCGCCGGCTACTCCCGCGAGGAGATCGCGTCGGTGATGGGATGGTCCGAGGCCAAGACCCGCAACCTGCTCTACCGCGGGCTGGCCGACTTGCGCGAGCGCCTGGCGGAGATGGGGATCTCATGCGAACCGACGGCTTGACCGACGAGCGGCTGCGCGAGGCATACCAGCGCGTGCTCGCGGCCCGCGGCGGGCGTGGGCGGGAGCGCTGCCCGACGCCCGAGGCGCTGCTCGCGGTGCTGCGGCGGGAGGGTCCGGAGGAGCGGAGGCTCGAGACGGTCGATCACGTGATGGGCTGCGCCGCCTGCCGCTCCGAGTTCGATCTGCTGCGGTCGATCGAGCAGGCCGGCGCCGGGACGGAACGCGCCGGGGCGACGGTGTTGCGCCTGTTCCAGCGCCCTGCCTGGCGATCCGTGGCTCCGGTGGCGCTCGCGGCCTCGGTGCTGCTGATCGTCGTGGCCGGGCAGAAGCTCAGGTCGCGCGAAACCCCGGACGTCGAGCGCGGCACCGCGGACATGGTCCTCTTGCTCGGGCCGGCGCCCGAGATCGCGGCGGGAGCGCCGATCACGTTCGCCTGGGGACCTGTGCCCGGCGCGCGAGGATACGAGCTGGAAGTGCTCGACGGGCAGGGCTCGGTCGTGCTGGCCGAGAAGACCGCGGAGACGTCGCTGACCCTGCGCGACGATCCCCGCCTGGTTCCGGGCGCCACCTACCGCTGGTGGGTCCGGGCCATCGCCGCCTCCGGCGATCGGCGTTCCTCGGTGATGCGCAGCCTGCGCGTCCGGACGAAGTAGGCCGCCGCCCCCGCTGCGGCAACCAGGAGCAGCGCGACGAGCAGGACCGCGCGCCTGCTCCCGAGCAATGGAGGTCGCCGCAGCCCGACCTTGACCAGCGGGTCGCCGACGGCCGTGAAGACCGCCCACTCGTTCGGCTTCGCGCCACGCTCGAGCGCATCCAGCTTCGCCGTTCGCAAGGCGTCGGCCACCGGCAGACCGAGCGCGAGCGCGTCGTAGAACGAGTGCACGAAGGCGACCGTGGCCTGATCGCCGATCCGCCAGCTCGTCGCGACCACTGCCCGCGCGCCGGCCTGCAGGAGCGGGCCGGTGAGTCCCAGGACTCCTTCTCCCTCCACCAGCACGCCGCGCGCGGTGCGGCAGGCCGAGAGCACCACCAGATCCGCATCGAGCCTCAGGGCAGCCAACTCGCCCGGGCTGATGAAGCCGCTCTCTCCCTCGCCGGGAGCCAGCGCCAGCGCGGTGCGGGCCGCGGTGCGCTCGTCCACCAGCGCGTGCGTGGCGAAGTGCAGGACGCGGAAGGGCGCGAGGTCGGCGCGCCGGAGGTAGGCGGCGCTCGCGGTCTCGCGCAGCCGGACCTCGGCCTCCGGGGCGTAGCGCGCGACCAACTCGACCTCGCGCGCGGATGCCTCGAGCCGCGGCAGTCCACCGGTCGCGTCGAAGGCCGAGCGCATGACTTGCGCCGCCTCGGTCCAGGCTACGTCGCCATCCCCGCGATTCGCCGGCGTCGCGGCAAAGGCCGGATCGCCGAATGCCAGCAGCCGGACCGGGCCAGGGACAGCCCCCGGATCGCGGGCTCTCCGCCACAGCGCAGACACGACGGCCGCGGAGGGCGCCAGGGTCACGGAGTACCGCTCGACCAGGCGACTCCCGTTGGCGAGCCGCAGCGCGTCCCAGGGCATCCGGTGCAGCGCACCGTCCGGGACGACGACCAGCCGGGTCACCTCCGCCCCCAACTCGCCGACCGCCTCATCGAGCAGGGCCCGCCCGAGGCCGCGCGCGAGCTCGCCCGGGTCCGCGCCGCCTTCCAAAAGAGCCGCGAATCGCGTGACCTGCCCTGACCACGAGTTGAGGATCGGAAGCGCGTGAGCGACCACCCCCGCGCGCCGCACCACGAACAGCGTCGCCGGACTCTCCTCGCTGCCGGCGACGAACTCGAGCAAGGCGGTGCGCTCGTCAGGGATCGACGCGGCGAGCGCAGCCGCCGTGATCGGGCGGGCAATCTGGAGGCCCGCAGCCTTCGTGGACGCGCTCCCCGCGCGCAGCGCTTCGGCCTGGAGCACGGCGTCCATCAGCTCTCGCGCTCGCCTGCGTTCCGCGAGCTCGAACGCGGACGCCACCCTTCCTCCGGCGGCCAAGAGACCCAGCAGGCGGGCCACGCTGGCGTCCTGGCCGCTCTTGCCGATCAGCGGCGTCTTGAGCTCCGCCGGCGAAGTCTGGAAGGCGAGCAGCCGCAACTCGCGGTCGCCGAGCTTCGTCCGCCAGCGATCCAGCTCGTCCCAGGCGGCGATCGCCTCGCTCTCGGCCGCAGCCAGCTCGCCGCGGCGGGCATGAATCTCGGCCAGCCGCAAGCGGGTCTCGGACCGCGAGATCGGTTGGGAGGCGTCGACCGTCTCGAGGTAAGCGCGCAACCAGCTCCCGGCGGCCGCGAGATCGCCTCGAAAGAGCGCGAGCAGGCCGGCGTCGAGCTTGAGCTGGTCGCTCCAGCGGGGCAGCCGAAGCCTGCGCGCGAGGGCTGCGGCATCGCCCAGCGCCCGCTCAGCGGCCACCCAATCGCGCTCGCGCATGGCGATGGCGGCGAGCATCCGGTGGAGCTCGAACACGTCGGGCGCTTCGCGGGTCGAGCGGTAGAACTCGAGGATCTCCAGCACCTGCCGCCGGGCCTCTTCCGGCCTGCCGGCCGCGAGCGAGAGGAACGCCAGGTATCTGCGCGGGATGGTGGTGCTGGACGGGTCGCCCTGCGCCTCGTACATGGCCACGGCGCGGTTCAGGTGCTCGGCGGCACTCGGCAGGTCGTTGACGTGCATGGCGATGTCGGCAAACCCGGTGTGCGCCCCCGCGACGGCGAAGAGGTTGTGCGACGCCTCCGCCGCGGCCAGTCCCGCCCGCAGCGCTTCCATCGCCTCGCCCAGGTCGCCCTGCTCGAGCTGCGTCCCGGCGCGGTCGGTGAGGGTGACCGCGAGCCAGGTCGTGTCGTGCGCCTTGCGGAAGACGGCCTCCGCCTGGCGGTACCAGGCGACGGCCTCTGGGTAGTGCCCGCGGAAGTTCTGCACCTTCCCGGCGGCCCGCAGGCCCTGCGCCTCGGCGCGAAGGTCTCCGGCGCGGCGGGCGATGGCGATGCTCGCCTCCGCGTCCGCCATCGCTTGCGGGCTGCCTGCCGCCCCGCGGAGCACCGCGCCGTGGCTCAGCCGGTGCGATTCAAGGTCGAGGGCGTCCTCCGGGAGGAGCCGGCGCGCCCGATCGAGCAGCAAGAGGCCGGAGGTCACGCCGGTGACCCTTCCGCGCACGAACGAGAGCGCGATCAACGCCTCTGCTTCCGCCGCGGAGTCGCGCGCCCGGCGCGCCGCCTCGCGGGCGGCTGCGAACTCCGCCTCGGCGCCGTTGCTGAATCCACGCTCCTCCAGCGCCCAGGCCTGGCCGAGGTGTGCGTACGCGGTGAAGCGATCGGAGAGGACGGACCCGGGACCGCTCAGCCGTCGATAGAGCGCTTCGGCAGCGGGATAGTCGTAGGTGAGTCTGGCCAGCGTCCCGAGACCGAGCAGCGCGGGGCGATCGATCGGATCCTGTTCGACCCGCGCCTGCCAGAGCGCGCGCAGCGGTCCGGCGCTTCCGGTCTCGACCGCGCGCGTCGCCTCCCGCACCAGGGCCCGCGGGTCCTCGGCCGGCCGCATCGGCCCGGCTGCCATCGCCAGGGCGAGCGCAAGGAGCAAGACCGGCATCGGGCGACCCCCGCAAGACCGCGGGGAGATATTAGCGGCTACCAGGCCGAGATCGTAAATCCGCCTTCGGGATGGGACTCGATGAACTTCACGAGCTGCGCGTCGCTGACGAAAGCGATCTTCCCGTCGGCCGGGTCCGTCACCTTGTAGGTGGACCAGCCGTCCTTGGCCGCGGTGATGGCGATGTAATGGCCCGAGTGTAGTCCCGGCTTCTCGCGCCCGGGCATGGCGTAGTAGTCGCCGTTGGCGATCACGTCGTGGCCCGCGGCGAGCTCGTTGTCGATCCAGTCGAGGTCGGCGCCCGCGGTGGCGTCGGTCTGCATCCCGAGCGCCGACAGCGCGGCGATCATCCCGTGCCCGGTCGTGCCCTGCGCGGTGGTGCCCGCCATCCGGGCGAGCACGGTGACCAGGGCGGCGTCGCTGAGGCCGCCGGCCTGGCCGCGCGCCTTCGCGATCCCGGCGAGGACCGCCGGCCCGCAATTCTCGGTGCCGTCGTAGAACGCGTCCCTTCCCGCGGGGTTGAGCTGATCGACGTAGGGGACGTCCGGCGCCAGGGCATCGAAGTGGTCGAACAGGCCGCCGCCGCAGGCGGCGGCGAGCAGGAGCGCGAAGATCGGTGCGGCGCGGCGAGGCGTACGTCGGTTCATTCGGTTCTCCGGCGAAGGATTGGCTGGCCCCCTGTGGCGGAGGCGTCATGCGCTAGACGCAGGGAGCGGGCCGGGACTCTCACTCGAGCCGCCAGGAGGCTGTCCGCGTGAATGGTCAAGCGTGTTCCCGCCTTCGCGGGAACACGCAGAAAAAGCGTAGGCGCAATGCCAGTCAGTCAAGCGACAGACGTTGACGCTGTCGTCCTACGTTGTCGTGATCGGCGACGGCGACGGCGACGGCGACGGCGACGGCGACGGCGACGGCGACGTGGCCGTGGACGACTGCTCGGCATGTCAGATGCAGCTGCTACATGAATCCCCATGCTCAGCTTTCAGAAGCTCGACGTGTACCGCTGTGCGATCGAGTTCC
>Ga0137397_10003979_pt1 | contig 10285 bp, 10 predicted proteins | sample czorhiz116metaG_FD_106658 | JGI IMG/M metagenome (GOLD analysis project Ga0137397, IMG submission 106658) | Vadose zone soil microbial communities from Angelo Coast Range Reserve, California, USA - czorhiz1.16 metaG | ecosystem: Environmental > Terrestrial > Soil > Vadose zone | place: USA...
GCTGGTACCTGCATGCGTACTCGCGCCCGCGCCCGCACAGGCGCAGGCGTCGATGTCGCGGTAGCAGCCGCAGCAGCCGCATCAGCTTTGGGTTTCGCGCGTGCCTTCCCTTTGCTATTGCTACTGCCAATGACCTTGTCCTTTTTGGCCTTGGCTTTGGCCTTGCCCTTCTGGCCCTGCTTGCCAACGCCATGTGCGATCTCCGCGATGCTGATGTCCTCTGTGCCGACAGAGCCGCAGTCATCATAGTCGTGGCCGACATCGTCCTCCTCGGCGGGCGGCGGACGTGCGCGTTTGGCGCTTATGCTCGGAAGCCGTGCGCGGGTAGGGCTGCAGTTCAGTTCGAGACATGAGACCAGCATGTCATCGGAGTTCGTCGAATCCGCGCGGAATCGCGCGCGCTTGGCGTCTGGCTGTGGTGCGTCCGGTTATAAGTATTTGCGTCCGGTTTATACGGTACATGAAGGGGGGAAGGTGCGAGGCGAGAGAGAAAGGCAGGAACGACTCACAGTGTGCATACCCTCGTAACACCATCCGTCTGGCGGGCCGTCGTCACCCTCGCCCTCAACAGTCTTTCCACAACAACCCCAGTGCGTCTCGTACTCGGAGTTATAATGCCCGGAGCGGCCGACCCACTCAATCTCGGCGCTATCGTCGTCGTGCGGCACGCGGCAGGAGCGGTCGCTATTCTCGACCTCTGTGTAGTCGGCGTGACACCGGACACAATGGAGGAGCGGGGGTGGTTTGACCGTCGCGAAGAAGGCGGCAAGGGCCGCGAGGGTGTCCCGTGGGCACTCCGGAATCTGCGCGAGCGTGTATGCGTGCAGCGTTTTTGGGGGGATGCTCGTGACGAGCGCATGGAGCGCCTCGGGCGTCGGTGGAATTCCAAGGCCGTTGAACGCCACTTCGGAGGGAGATGGCGTGCGGAGCTGTTCGGGTCCTTGCGAGTCAACGGCCATCGCGTCCGATTGAACGTTTGGTACTTTCGCAGCTGGCTGCTGCTTGCTAGAGAAGATGCCGAACATAGGAGGTATAGGATGATGAAAAAGAGAGAGATAAGACAAAGGGCAGGTGGAGAGTCTGGCCCGTTTAAGGCCTGCCCTTAAAGCCTCACGGCCTCACGTGCTGACTCAAACCCGTTACGTCACGCTGAATGGCTGTGCATACGCACGCATCAACGCATGCTCAACGCGAGGTTGACCTTTCCACGCCTTCCACACGCACACTCGCGTTTCAAGTGTTTTTTAGGGTATTAATCATAACAATACAAGCGACAACACTGCGGCATACAACGTTCCCTCTCGTGAAACTATGTGCCGCTCCCGACAACAGGATGCACCATGATAGTATGGCCCGCGGGTTCCGGTGTCCCGTTATACTGAGAGATATGAGATTTAAATCACGTATTGATCACCGAGAGACATACCTGTATCTGTGCGATCCATTCGTCATCCATGAACAAGTCTCCCTTGACTCCACTTCTCTTCAGCTCGTAGTAAGGAAGACTCGACTGAAAATCGCGCAGGAAACACCTCCCAGCTTTGATGGTGTTGGGAGTAGTCACCGCCAGCCGTTCGAGGACCCTCTCCCCATCCTTTCCCGGTTCGCGTACAGCCACGACCCGGCGAAGGCGCCCTGGGTTGAAATCCAACACTCGCACTTTCCTCCCCGACCACTCTGAAATCGCGCACCGCATACCAGATAACGCCTGCCTGACCGAAAAGCTCCCGGGAATGATCCATCGCGTCGTCTTCGGGCCCCAGTCATCCCAGGGCATGACGATGGGCATGCTCGGAGGGGTGCGGTGGACGTGCCGACGCAGCCACTTTGGCGTACTACTGTGTTGCGCTTTGTCCTTCGTGTCCCCCTTGTCGGAGCCCTGCGCTGTGACTCCTTCAACCAGAGTGCGAAGCGCGCCGGGAAGGGCGTAGAAATACAAAGTTTTGATTTCTATGAAAGACCTCTCACTGCGCCGCACATTCACGGCGAAGGACAAGAGCGAGTCTGATGGTGAGCTCCTGAATGGGAGCATCGAGCAGCGCGGGGAAGCAGATTGAGATGCCGTGGTCGAGGACGACCTGTTGAAACTCAAAAGATCGGTCCGGGTCCTCGCGTGGACAGCCGGAAGCTTTAGTATGCAGAGCGTGCAGAACGTCAAAGTTTCTCCCCCCTTCTCAATCCTACACAGTTCTAGCGCCCAGTCACGTTTAAGCCCTAAGACCAAAGTATCTCCTGATATGGAAGTCAGGACTGGGAAATATGTGTCCGCGCCCACGCGCCGGCGCTGGAAGTGATGTGAGCCATTCTACAGTAGTCGGGGAAGGGACGCGGGAGAGGGGGTGCTTACGCATATAAGTTGGCCTCGAGTCCAGTCGAGAAGATATAGGGTTTGATAACCACGAAAGAGGGATCCATGGGCAAGGAGCACCACAAGGTAGTCGCCCATAATTTCCGTGTGAGACTCGAAGGATCTGTCGAATTTTCCTTCGAACTCCAGTTGCATCACAGGGACTTTGGCCGATTCGTGACATGTTCCCGTAGTGAAGTGCATGAGGTAAATCTCCAGGTGTCTCTTTCGGGTATTGACGCTAAAGGAGCATGTGAGGATGGGAAGTATTCATATCCATTCGAGGAAAAACCTCACGAAAGACACGAGATGGCCACCAAATCCTGATCAATATCCAGCGCCCACCCCCTCGTGCTGAGGTTGACCTCAAGTTGGACGTCTGTCCAGCGAACGGCGGACCTCTTTCCGCGGAGGTGGGGCTGAAGGGAGAGATCCACGTACGACCAACTACACCTGTCTCCTTGCATCTGGATAAGGTATCCTGACCGCACCAGGAATTCGCTGAACCCCTGAAATGGCCTAAACAAGGTCTGCATGGCCGCTTCCTTCCCGACGCCGAACGTCAACCATGCCTTCTCCCATATCCTCAGATTTTCGAGGAAGTCTGCGGTCGAGAGCCCCGGAGGCGAGAGGTTCTCTATATAGTTCTTCATGGTCCGTATTCGACATCGCAAAAGTCCGGATTGCTTGATGACGGCACGAAGATGCCGACAGGAGCGCTTGCAAGAAGTGATGCTGCGAAGGGGTAGGAATGCGAGGATGAGGACGAGAAGTTCGTTCGGGAGACCGAGCAGTTGTGTTCCCATGATGGTCTGAATGGGTGTGGTTGAAAGGCGGATAGCGCAGGCGCACTTAAGGTGCTGGAGGTGTTCCAATCAAAGCTGCGGGGATGACAGGTTCTGGAAGGGTATATAAACACACGTGTGGCAGGCCCGGGCGCACGTACCTTGACAGGCCCGATGGCACGATTGTATGTCCGGCCGTTTTTTCGAATTAATTGATCGGGTGCCCAAGCTCAGACGCGAACGGGGTGCAATGCCCTCGCAAGGTGTGAGTAGTGAGACTGAGACATGAGAGTGCTCCATGCGGAAACAGACTGCAACCGTGACTCTTTCCACTCCAGGCGTTTCAGGGGTTCTCAGGTACACTCAACGTCCAACGTCCACGTATCTATCAAAAAAAAATTACTGTGTGATGCGCACTGCATATATGCAATTCCTCGACTTCAACACAGATGGGTGTGAATGTTGCTCGTACACAGGACTGAGCACACCGGCAACGACACCCGTCGGTCAACTCGTTCTCCTGTTCCACTACGGTACCCCTAACCGATCGTCCGATCAATGATGCCAACAAAACAAATTGTAGCGTTTTCGAGTCTACAGTCCACCTGGCACAAGCGTCACACTGACGTTGCCAAGGCCCAAAGCACAATCTTCAAGTCTGACATCGTGTGCTTCAGGTCCAGGAATGAGACAGTGGATCCGGGATGGCCGTAGTTATGCCCAAACACTTTCTGCTGGGGCTCTATTGGCATGGCAAAGAGGGAGTCATAAGTAACTGGAGAGAGAATAAGGGTGGAACATACTGGTCACTGTTCCTGAGAGCCGCCTAGAGTCCTCGGAAGCACGGGACTGAGCAACTTAAAACATGACCGCGGTTTCCTCTGCCATCCCTACGCACGGAAACTATCACAACTATCACGGGTACAGTACGCTTTATTAGAGCTTACCTTTGCCGCAAAGTTAAACGTATTTCAAAGGTATCGCTACCACCACCCCGGCGGGCACGACTCCCGCGTTGCGCTCCTACCCCCCGAACTTCTCGCCAACGCGCGCGTCCTCGACATAGGCTGTAACGAAGGCTGGGTGTCCTGCGAAATAGGCGCGTCCTTGCATCATTCCTCTCCCCCTACCCCATACGCACGCTGATTCCCAAACCGCCGCCGCCGCTTGCTACAGCGCAATCATGGGGCGCGCGACGCGTTGTGGGCGTCGACATCGACGACGCGCTCGTGCGCATGGCCTGGCGCCGCAGGCGCACACTCTGGAGCCACCAAGCTCCGCCCCTCACCCTCTCTTCTGAGGCTACCGAGTCACCCGCCTGTCACCCCACTGGCACTGATAGCGCATCCCGTCTCAAGCGTAAACGCGTGCCTCACCAACCCGCACCCGCACCCGCACCGCCAGAAGCCGATCACTTTCCTGCATCCTGCCAACACATGTTTGGGCCTCTTCCGATCCCTCCTAACGGTGACTTGGATACCGATACCGGTACCTCGCTCGACTTGGACGTCTCCCAGATCGCGTTTCCGCATAACGTTTCCTTCCGTCGTGCTGACTGGGTAAACGAGCGCATCCCCGAAGACGAGGCGGGCCACGACGTCATCATCGCGTGAGCTTACCACTACTTTACCTGCGTAGCCGAAACGATGGACGGTATATTAATGGTGGTCCTTGTCCAGGTTCTCGATATCGAAGTGGATTCATTTGAATGGTGGCGACGCCGGCCTGAGGCGCTTTTTCGAGCGCGTATATGCGACGTTGGTCCCCAGTGGTACTTTCGTCCTCGAGGCGCAACCACGCGAGTCATACGTCAAGGCGCGCAAACTTCATCCCGTGCGCGTGCCCTTTTACCTTCCTTCGGTCTCAAGTTTGACTTTAATGCGGCTCCGCCGACGTAGACTCTGCAGGAGAACGCGCAGAAATTGCAGATACAGCCCGAGGGATTCGAGGCGGTACTATGTGATATTGGGTTCGAGCCTGCGCAGAGGCTCGGCGAGCCTGGTGAAGGTCGTGAGTATTTGGGTAGACAGATCGCCGTTGCTGTGATTGACGAGAGTATTGCAGGTTTCCGTCGTCCGGTCGACCTCTATGTTAAGAGAAGTTGATATTTCAAAAACACGAGTGATTTGTTTAGGTCTTCAGCAACACCATTTTCCTACACTACATGCGCTCTTTTCTTCCGCCAACGTTGTGCTATACCATGGGTGCGGGCCTGCGTCATATGCTTAACCAAGACATAGTGCATACTTCAGGAGATCCTCGATTGTTTAGTCCGCACCACTCGTGACCATGTATTCGCGCGATGTGAACGTACATGTCGTAAGGTGAGCATCACCGCTGACAGCGGATCTACGCGCAGAAGGGGGTATTGATGGCAATCGACGAGATCCCCGAGAGTGCTACCACCTCACCACCACACCTCAGGTCCACTTTGCTTCCTTTGTCCCGAGCTTCGTGTCTGTCTCCTATTCTAGCTTCTATGCCTGTCAAGCCTATCTATATCCCCACTCCGACACCGTACAGCGTACTGTAATGCTGGCCGCCCTTTGTCCGATGGCCCTTGTGTCCAATCTTGCGGCCATGCCCTTGATCCTGCGCGCTCTGATGCAACGTGGCTGCATAGGCATAGCCCCGATATCTTTGGGTCCCCTCTTCGCCTTTGCTATTCTGTGATTTTATACTGCTTTAGGTTCTTGATCCCCCAAACCCTATGGGCATCATGTCCTCGGGCCTTTACACTCTCCTTTGATGTCCTTGAGCGCAGTTCAAAAGGCTGACCGAGAGAAACGAATTGAGAAACGACTACGTATATACTCAGGAGGATCCAAGAATAAAAATATGTCCTGTTGACCGTTACAGCTTGTTCCAAAATTCTTGTGTGCCTTTTTATTTTCTGCTACATTTCCTGGCCTTCTGAACCCGTCTTGAATAGCCACACCCCGCATTCGATTATGATCACCAAGCTTCTCGTTTCTTATCGATCCCCCCTTCTCGCGCCCTCCAGCCCTTGTCCCCTTTCTAACCCCGCGTGCCTGTTCTCCTTTCGGAAAGACCATCTTGCGCGCTCACCGCCCAGCTCTTATCTCGTCTTCTCTCTCTCCGGTCTAGTCTTGCGCACTCCCCTGCGTGAGCCTTGTGACTCGCCTGCAACCCGCAGCATTTCAATAAATAGGTTCCGCCAGCTGGCGCGTCTTCCATCCCTCCGCGCTCTGCGGGCGTTCCTGACAATTGAATCGAGCTGAGTGATGCTCCCGATGACGTGGTCCATGCCTTTTCGGTGTATTTAATTTTATCAACGCCGCACCCCATCCCCCCCCCAACTTTACGGTTTAGTTCAGGTGACTCTCAGCTGGATGGGATGACTCGGAAGAATAAAACAAGAACTCACTACTATGGTGCTGCGCACCCTGCCAGTGGGCGGCGGGAGCAAGCCGCTGGTCGTAGCCAGGATTGGCTCCCGCGTGCGTGGTGCTGTTGCGGAGACGGGGGACGAGGAGGCAGTGACGAGATAATTGACGCTAAACAGAAACTGGCATGCGGGGGCGGTGAAATGCCGCTGCCGCCCACGTCGTCGTGTGATGAGTGTCGGTTGTACGCGTACTGGTTTGGGGAACGCCTGCTTTTATATGATCTGACCTGACCTGTACATTATGATATCATTCGTCACTGTCGCTCGTAACTACCATCTTCCACAACCACATCGTTCGGACCCGCGTTCACTAACTCCGCCGTAACCGTGACGCTGAGCGTCGCACGCTGCTCCGACACTTCGTTATTCCGGTCCGAAATATATGGCGGTCGCCGCGCCCCGCTTCTCGACCGCCCAGCGCTCCGCATCCCGTCGGCCCTTGTGCAAGTCCACGACGAACCAGATGATTAGACTTGACGCGAGGCACACCGCGAATAGGAAAGAGAAGCCCTGCCAGGTGTTGCCGGTCCTGTCGATGATAGCCTGGATCACGTTCGGCCCAACGATGGACGACGCGCGATTGACCATTCCAAAGAGGCCGAAGAACTGCGCGACCAGCTCCAAGTGAGTTGGAGAGGGTGCGTGTTTCGGATTACACGCACCATGTAGCTGAACCCTGGTGGCGTCAGCTCTGCCATCACCGTTTGCGAATACGAATAGTATGGGGCTTGGAAGAATCCGAACGCGGCGTTGTAAGCCCAGAACTCCCAGTTATTGTGATATCTTCCGTTGCAAACACCCGTCACGTCATGTCCTGGCCAGAGATGAGAAGATGGGCGACCCACCCAAACTTGTTCGTCCAGATACCGATCATCCCCCAAAGCGGGAGAAAAATCGCCACGACGTTCGTCGCTATGAGCTGAACCCGCAATATCAGTTGTCGAGGTTTGTTAAGGAAAACAACAGTGGGAAGCCCTACCATCTTCTTCGAGTCTATCTTCCAGTAGCGCTGAACGTACCAAAACCCCATTATGCTAAAGATGGACGTGGTTCCTTCGACGATGCTGAGGTACGCATTCTGCTTGAAAGAGAAGGTGAAGTGGGCGTTCTGACAGATTCTCACAAGGGTCGTGGTTGTGTTTAGGCCCTGACAGGAGCCCCGAAGCGTGTCAGCATTGCAGTACTGTGGTGGAAAGAAAATAAGACACACATCGGCGAGAAGGAAGTACGCGAACAGGTACGTTAACGTGTTCGGTAATTTTTTCCATTGCTTCAAGGCGATCCAGATCTACTTGAGAGTAAGAGAAGCAGAAAGGAAGAGAGGCAAACGCCGACCTGTTTCCAGCCAATTGTGAAGTAGTGCTCTCCCTCAGGTAATTTTGGGCCGGGCCGCGGCTGTTCGAATATAACTAAGCGATTTGATTGTAAGCTCTCTGAGCGTGCAGAGCAACGAAGCCGCGACGTACACCACCAAATACCTAACAGAACCCCGTACGCGGTCGCCCTTCAAAGTGATGAATGGGCGGACGTTCGAAGTGACATGCAGTATCCCAAAAACTCACATCATGATGACATAGTTGTTGACTTTCGCGTTGTCCTGAAGGGCAAAAAGCATAGGCAGTTCTAGCAACATTATTATGACGTAACCGATGGCGCCATGGCCCTGAATAAAGCGGGTCATCAGCCGCGGAGGACGAGAAAGTAAGGCACGCACTATGCTGAAACTACTGATTCTGCTCTTCTCGAGAGCCTCTACCTGTATATATTCATCCCTAGTTATCTCGCCTTGGTCACGTTGTTCCTTGAGTTCACGTATGTGCTCTCTGTTGCGCGCAAGGCTGGGGAAAACGGCGGCATAGAACGCGACCGCGACGCCCCAAGCAATGGAGCCAACTGTATAAAGTCCCATCGCGGCACTCCAATGACTTGGAGCTATTTCGAGTTTGGATGAATATAAACCGAAGGTTAGGCGTTGTGACGTACAGGTCAGGGTTATGGTCGAAAACATGATGGCCCAATAGATTAGGGAAGTTAAAAGTAACGGCCATCTTCCAAGAGAACCATAGTCAGCTGCCGGTCCGAGTACTGAAAGGATAATTGTAATCATCTACAAAGGATGTTGAGAATCACGGGAAATGCCCAATGAATCATGCAAAGAATGTGACCTACTGCAAAACTTATACCGCTGGAAAGTAGAACGACAGAATTGACAGCTTTGGTCCCGCTTCCCCAAGGCAAAACACACTTCCCGGATGCTTGAGTACCGATGCACGAGGAACCTGGTCCACGGACGGGATCATATCCTGCCTGAGTGGCGAGTTGCTGGAATACAAACAAAGTGGCGTCTTTGGAACGTTGAGATCACTCCATCAAACTGATTTCAGAAACTAGAACGTACTTACATACGGGAACCCCCTAGATCGGAGTGAATCAACACCCTTTATTGATTGAGAAGAAAATTAGAGGGGACGCACAGAACCACCGTTATAGTACGCTGTGGATGGATTGTTAGAAACACTGCAGGGACAACAGGGAGATATGTACGGGACTCACAGTAGTAGCTCCACAGTTCCTTCCGGGTTACGACCCGCTCCCCATGAGTCGAAGAAGTAGCCTTCGAGACTTCAGATGTAATTCCGTCGTCGTCCTTCTTGTCGAGGACCGGAAGTTCAGGGGTAGACTTTTCTGAAGCCATGATAAAAGAGCGGGGGTCGTGGTGATCAAGGCCACGAGATTGCTCTCCATGTCCAGAGTGCAATATAAACGACGGGGTTGCGGGTCTTGTAATTCAGATACACCCACAAGAGTCTCTGCCTCGTGGTAGATTGAGGCGCTCATAAGAACTAGGCCGTGAGCGCGAATTTTTGGTTTGTGCCCTCGATTTTAGAAGAAAGGGAAGGACAAAAAAGAAGCACATTACCCGAAACCAAAGGTTGAGCCCTTGGCCCTGTCATCGGAAGCTGCCAGTGGGCATGAAGAAGATAGTCATTGCTGCAGCTACCAACTGGCACGCTCGGTATGTTTTTACCTAGCGTTGACGACGACGAGGACGCGATGTGCGACTTGTGAGTAGCATAGTGACTCCAAAAATTGTCCAAAACCGGGCAGACGAGTTCATAGCCAAATGAGTGTGAATGAGGTAAGTAATATACCGCAAGCCAACACCGCGGTTGGAGCACCCTAGTCAATCGCCCAATCATGGAGAGCCATTCACAATCGGCTTCCAAAGGCCCCGATCAAAGATGACTGGACTGGGATGGTACGCCGTTCCCAGGCTAGACCTCGTCCACATCTAGCAACTAGCAAGCATGGCCCAATCGAAGCCACTGGCGCCCGTCATCTTCCGCGCACTGGCGGATCCAGTGCGGATCCGAGCATCGCATCTCCACGCCCTTTGGCCCGTATAATATGCACACCGCGTCCGCGATTCCGCCCTAGGGCCTCTAGCAAACTTACTCACTGCCAGAATGCCAACTTCATCGCCAAGTAAATCCCGATCCAAACCACGTGGGACCTACTAGTAGGACAGGCCGGTTAGGGTGGCTGAGGCGAGCGAACAGAGCCATGGCCTCTGGTTTTTTTTTTGAGACGACGAGGTCGACATGGGAGACAATGAGCTCATGTGAAGTCGTGTCATTCAGAGGGAGAGGCGTGGGAAGGCTCAAAGAAGTCATGGGACACGATGTGAAGTCACTTCATTCGGAGGTTGCTGAGGGAAGGAAAGGCACCGGAATGCTCGTAGAA
>Ga0137397_10003980_pt1 | contig 10285 bp, 6 predicted proteins | sample czorhiz116metaG_FD_106658 | JGI IMG/M metagenome (GOLD analysis project Ga0137397, IMG submission 106658) | Vadose zone soil microbial communities from Angelo Coast Range Reserve, California, USA - czorhiz1.16 metaG | ecosystem: Environmental > Terrestrial > Soil > Vadose zone | place: USA...
CGCAACCACAACTCCAGAGAATCTGCGGTCAATTCCAACGGAGCCGCGTCATCATGGTTCTCAGCTCCTTCGGGGCTCGATTCCCGCCACTCTGACAGTATCCTGAAGCCTCCCTGAAGAAATTTTTGCCGGCAGAGGTGGTGCTGTATTTTTCCGCTGGAGGTCCTGGGCACAGCGCCGGCGGGCAGCAGCAGAATAGCGTAGGGCTGAATCTCATGTTCTTCGGCCACGGCCCGTCGAATCGCTTCCGTAATTTTGTTAAAAAGATCCGCCCGCCGCGGATCGACCTCCTGGACGAACCCCAGCTTCTCCTCGCTTCCCACGGTTATAGCAAATGCGGCGCCAGGCATTCCGCGCAGGATTGGATGAGAGAGCTGTACCGTTGCTTCAATATCCTGCGGATAATGATTGCGCCCACGGATGATGATTAAGTCTTTGAGACGTCCGGTAACAAAAAGTTCGCCGTCGCGCATGAAGCCGAGGTCGCCTGTACGAAGGAATCGGCGGTTATGATCGCCGTTCATGACGGCCTCAAAAACCTGCCTGGTCTCTTCCTGCCGGTTCCAGTAGCCCGCGGCAACGCCGGGACCACAAACCCAGATTTCTCCAACCTCTTCGGCAGCGCATTCCAGGCGGGATACCTGATCGACAATCACTGTGTTCATGCCATGCGCGGCGCGGCCCGCTCCCACCAGAGTTTGCCCTTCAGGATCATCCGCATGGGTGACCGCAACCCGATTTTGTTCGAGCTCTCTTGTTTTCACGGTGCAGCAGGAAGGCCCATTCCCTCTTTTCCCGCCCGAAACTTTCAGAGTCGCTTCGGCGAGGCCATACGCCGGATAAAACGCGCTGAGGCGAAATCCGCACGGCCCGAATTGTCTGACAAACAACTCGATGGTGCGCGCGTGAACAGGTTCAGCGCCGTTGTAGGCAACTTTCCATCCGCTCAGATCGAGCCGTTTGCGTTGTTCGGACGAGACCTTCGCGGAACACAGATCGTAGGCAAAATTGGGACCTCCGGAGTGGGTCACTCGATACCGCGAAATTGCCTCCAGCCAGCGGACGGGCTCCTGGAGCAACGATGCCGGAGACATCAGATAACCGGTGAAGCCCGAATACAGAGGCTGGATGATTCCATCCATCAGCCCCATATCGTGAAAGTGCGGAAGCCAGCAAAGTGACACGCTTTCGGGAGTGTGCTCAAACCCTTCCGCAATGTACGCGGAGTTATGCAGTACGTTTGCGTGTGTAACCATCACACCCCTCGGAGCGGCAGTCGAACCCGAAGTGTATTGCAGATAGGCCAAGTCCTCTTCGGCACGGCGAGAATCCCGCCAATCATTCGCAAGCGCCGGCTCAAGACGGTCCGTCGCAACCCAGCGCATTTTGCCGAACTCGGGAGTGTGCGCGGTAAAAGTATTGAGACGGGATGTAACCGCGGTCGTCGTTAACGCAAACCTGGCCTGGCTGTCTTCGGCAATTGACAGAATGCGGAATGCGTTGCGGTTCAGGCGGGGTGGATATGCGGGCACCGCCACCACGCCGGCGTAAAGACAACCCAGGAAGGCAGCAACGAACTCCAGCCCCGGCGGATAGAGCAACAACACACGCTCCCCTTGAAGTCTCAGTCCCTGCAGGAAGGCCGCAATCGTTCGAGCTTCACGGTCCAATTGGCGGTATGTGAGGTCCGAGGGACGCAAATCTCCGCCAGAAAGAAAAACATATGCGGTATCGTCGGGACGATCTTCAGCCCGCTGCTGCACCAGACCCACGAGATTGGAGATCGCAGTTGGCATCAATAAATCGTAGGATGCCGCGACTTGTACCGCGGTTTTCCCGCCGGCTGCGACGGTGGCGATTGGAAGGCAGGGCGAAGCAGGGCTAGACGATGTTGAGATTGGTGTTTCGCGTTTCAACGCGAGCCTGAAAGTTGCCTGGCTTTCGAAATTTTTTTGTGGAATGCCATTCAGGGGAATCGGGCAAACCCCGCGCCGGCTGGTGTAGTATCGGGGTTGTGACCGATATTGCACACTTGCCTGGATATTCTTCGGCGTCCCGGCTGCTGATTATTCACGCCGACGACCTTGGAATGTGCCGCTCGGTGAACCGCGCGACCTTCATTGCGCTGGAAGAGGGCGCGGTCAGTTCCGCGAGTGTGATGGTCCCCTGCCCGGCATTTTCCGAAGTGGCCGCATTTGCCACCCGGCACCCTGAATATGACCTCGGAATTCATTCAACCCTGATCAGTGAGCAGCAGGACTACAAGTGGGGCCCCGTCTCGAAGCGGCATCACGGACCGGAGATGGTCGATGAGAACGGACACTTCTGGACGAGAAACGATTATCTGCGCGCATCGCCGGAGGAGATCGAGGAAGAAATCTCCGCCCAGGTGACCCTCGCAAAAGCATCGGGTATCGATCCAACTCACCTCGACAGCCACACATTTTCAGTGGCCCGGCCGGAGTACATCCCCGCCTATGTGAAGGTGGCCCGGCGATTTGAAATGCCTTTCCTGATGACCGAACACTGGCATGCCTATTGTTCACCTGAAGACCCGGCAGCCGCCGAGGACGTTGTTACCGACGATGTTATTCAGGCGCCCCGCGATCTTACGCCTTCTTCTTTGGAGGAGTTTTATATTTCGGTGTTGCGCGAGGTGAAACCGGGTTTGACTGAACTCATTGTGCACCCCGGATTCGACGATCCTGAACTACGGGCCATTACCAACGATCGTGAAGCCTACGGCGCGGCCTGGAGACAACGCGATTTTGAAATCATGCGCAGCCCGCAATTCAAATCTGCCCTGCGGGAAAACGGCATTCAGGTCATTCACTGGGGCATGATCAGGTCGGCCATTCAAAACAGGAAAGCCCGGCAAATCCGCAACGCCGGATGACCCTCGATATCTCTGCTGAGCTCTGTGCCTCTCATGCGGATTGACGGACGTTCGGCCTTCCCGCGAGTGCGTTCTCGATAATAGGGATGCTGGGCATCTGCTCCTGAAGCTCCACAAATTTCCGCGACATGCTCCTGGCCGCAACGGCGTACGAGCGATCGTTCAGCAGCTTGTCGATTGCGATCTGAAGATCGCGGGCAGAGGCCTTCTGAAAATCAGCCCGCAACGCTGTCCCATGGGCACAGGCTCGCGCGGCGTTTCCCGGAGCGTCAAAGCCGACGGGAAGCAGGAGCATCGGCACTCCATAAAATATGCTTTCCCGAACGCAACCGCCACCCGCGTGACCAACCATCAGGGCCGCCCGTTTCAGAAGGGCAACCTGCGGCGCCTCATCGGTCAGGATCACATTTTCCGGGCACTGGAAATCCGCGGGCTTCAGATAACTTCCTATGGCAACCGCGGCCTGCAGACCCGGGCGCTCCCGCATGGCATCCATCAATGCCTGAAAAAACCGTTTGGCCTGCTCAAGATATTTAAATGTGATCAGGCTGCCCAGCGAACAATAAACCAGGGGTCTGGCATCCAGTTTTTCCCATGGGAAATCCCTGTCCTTTCTGTCAGCGTCGACGGATGGCTCGACATGAAAGAGGCCCTGGATTGGGTTGGCGCGTGGAAAATCAAAACACTCCGGAACGAAAACCAGTTCCGGAAACGACAGACGCGGCCAGGGCATCACATCAAAATCAATGTCGCTGAGCGGATAGCCGGCGGCGGCGGCCAGATCTTTGAGATACCCGGATGTCTTCGCGAGGCCCGAAATCCTGCCCACCAGCCTGCGCCGCAGCATCATCTTCCGCCATTCCCATGAAGTCTTTAAACGTGAGGAGAAATTTGATGAAGGGATTGAATCTGAGCTGATGGGAGGCACGACCGAGTCCGGCGCGGAGACGACAACGCTGCTGAACATGATGACCTGCGCTCCGGTCTTCCAGGCGCCAATCCCCGCCCACGGGAGATGGTTCGACACCAGAAAGAGATCGGGATGCAGCCTGCTGGTGGCCTTCGACACTTCGCCATCGCGGCAAAGCTCACACATTGCCTGAACCCGGGCATTGACCCCTGGAACTCCCAGATATTTTCCACGGGCCTCATTGGCAAACTGCGTGGCCAGTGTTCCCTGGGGAAAGACGCCGGAAAAAAGAGGCACAAACTCAAAGCCCTGAGCGCGAATGCGCTCTTCCGTTTCAGGAATACAGGCATAATGCACGCGATGACCTCTGCCTCGCAGCTTCTTAGCCAGGGCAAAAGTCACATTCATGTTCGCCTGCCAGTACAACGGCGCTATCACAATATTGGCCACGGTCCTGCTCCCCTGCTATTGGTATCGCAATGCCACGACAGGTTCGATTTTGGTTGCGCGCCGGGCCGGAATATAGCCGGCCAGGAACACGACTCCCAGTAAGAAAGCGAGAATGACTGTGAAGACCACAGGGTCGGCGGGTTTCACCTCATATAAGAGACTCTGAAGCACGCGAGTGAAAATTACAGCGCAGATCGCTCCGATGATGAGTCCCATGCCGGCCAATGACAATGCCTGCGCCAGGACCATTTTGAGGACCACAAAACGGTTTGCGCCCAGGGCCATGCGAATGCCGATCTCACTTTGGCGTTGCGCCACTGAATATGAGATCAGGCCATAGGTCCCAACCCCGGCGAGGATCACGGCCAGTCCTCCGAAAAGCCCCAATAACATGCTCTGCAGCCGAGGCTGCGCCACAGAAGCGCTCAGAACCTCGTCCATGGTCGATACGCCGGCGATCGGCTGGCCTTTATCGATTTCAGATACCGCGTTACGGACCGCGGAAACGGCACTGCGCGGATCGCCCTCCACTCGTACGACGACCGACATGCTGTTTGTCCAGTCGTTCTGCACAAAAGGCGCATAGACCAGAGGCGACACTGGCCGCGCCAAACTGCCGTAGTGCACATCCGCAACCATGCCGACAACGGTAATTCGCGGAATGTGGTACCCGGGAGGAATCTGTCCTGGCTGGATAAGGCTTTCCGGAGGATAAAGGGTGATGACCTTTCCAATCGGATTCTGGTTCGGCCAGAAGCGCCGGACAAGCGCCTGGTTCACGATGGCTACGGGCGGGCTGCTCTGCGTGTCCTGGTCGGTAAACAGCCGTCCATTGACGAGCGCAATTCGCAGGGACTCGAAGTAGCGCCCGCCGACTGGCCGGTATTGCACGCTGGGAACCTCATCGAGGCCGGCCGGTGCGGGCCGGTCGGTAAAACTGATTTGCCTGCTCCATCGCTCACCCTGAAGGGGCAGATCGGAAATCATTCCCGCAGCTCTTGCGCCCGGCAAAGATTCAAGCCGCGGGAGCAGTTGCTGAAAAAATGCGGCAAGACGCGGCGGCGCGCCGTCGCGGGTGGGGTCGACGCCCACGCTGTACGACTGCGGCAGGTCCACACGAAAGGTGAGCAGATTGGCGGGATCAAAGCCCGGGTCCGCATGAAGCAGGCGCTGGAAACTTTTCAGCACCAACCCGGCACTGACCAGCACCACCAAGGCTACTGCGATCTCGCTCACGACCAATGCCGAGCGAATACGGTAGTTCCTGCGCCCGGTTGCCCTTGTATCGCCGCCTTCCTGCAATGCTTCACTGAGCCGGATGTCGGAATTTTGCAAGGCCGGAACCAGGCCAAACAGAAGACCCGTTACGAGAGAAATCGCCAGAGTGAAGACCAGCACCGATGTATCCAGATGGATCTCCTGCGACCTGGGCAGCGCATTTCCCGCCAGAGGTATAAGGCCGAGACAGCCGTACGCCAGCAGAAGCCCGAATGCTCCTCCGATCAGGGCGAGAAGAACGCTTTCAGTCAGGTATTGCTGAATCAGGCGTTTGCGATGAGCACCAAGGGCGAAACGGATTGCCACCTCCTTTTGCCGGCCGGAGGCGCGGGCGAGCAGGAGAGAGGCCATATTCACACATGCCATCAGCAGAATAAGGCCAACCGTCACCAGCAGAATCAGCAACGCGGGCCGCACACCGCCAACAAGAGTTTCCCGCAGAGGTTGAACGTCAGCCCCTATGCCTTTGTTTTCAGGAAATTGCCGCGCGACAGCCAGCATGATCGAGTTCAAATCGGAAAACGCCTGTTCACGTGCAATGTGTGGCTTCAGCCGCCCTGCCATATCGAGGAAATACGCTTCATGCGAATTCTTCGGATCTCGGGGAGCCCACGACATCGGCGCCCAGAGTTGCGTCCTGGCCGAAGCGTAGAAGGTGCTCGGAACAACTCCGATCACGCTGTACAGCTCACCATTGAGTCTGAGGCTTTGCCCGGTAATGCCCGGATCGGCATGGAAGCGGCTGCGCCACAGCCCTTCGCTCAGCACCACCACCTGGTGGCGGCCCCACTGCTCATCTTCCGGAAGGAAGGTTCGCCCCAGCAGCGGCTGCACCCCATAAGTTCTGAAGAACTCCGACGAAACCGTCAGTCCCAGCAGCCGGTCCGGTTGCGCGTCACTGGCCAGGTTAAATGCCGTTGTATAAAAAGCCGAGAGGCTGTCGAAGGTTTTGTTCTCTCCGCGCAGAGCGCGGAAGTCGGGAGGTGAGGAGCCGAAGTGCGGAGTATCAGAGGCGCTGCAATACACCGCCACCAGACGGGTTGGATCCTTGTAAGGCAGGGGCCGCAGCAGAACGGCATTGACGATACTGAAAATTGCCGAGTTCGGCCCGATTCCCAATCCCAGCGTAACGATCGCCACCAGGGTGAACCCCGGCGATTTCAGCAGCAGCCTCGCGGCGTAACGCAGATCCTGTGTCAGGGTTCTCAACAACGTGTCACTCTCACGAATTCGCGGGAAATGTCCGCCCGTTGGATCGTGCCTGTTTTCAATCGACTGCCGGCGCCCGGCCATCCGTGAACCCCGCAACGCAGAAGACACCCTTTCGTCATCCATCCGCATCATATTTCTGCCGATGACTCAAGGTCGCGAGTGGCTGTATACTCGCCGGGGCCATTTTCCAAAGGAGTGCTCCTATGCGCCGATTGTTTCCTTTGCTCCTGGCCGCACAGCTTTGCGGGCAGGCTTTCGCACAGAATATCCCGGGTGTCGATGAAATCATAGCCAGAAATATCCAGGCCCGCGGCGGCATGAACAAACTTGCGGGAATACGAACCATTCGAGCCGTTTATTCGACCGAAGAAGATGGCAAGCCGGTCCGTCTGGTTGAGATGCAAAAGCGTCCACATAAGTTGCGACGCAATATTTCAGTCGGAAAAAACACGATTATCTTCGCCTATGACGGAAGCACCGCCTGGCAATTTTCTTCTTCCCGCGGAACTCCATCGCCGGCGCCAGCCGATCTCGCTCTGGAACTGAAAGAAGAAGCCGACATCGACGGCTCCCTCGTCAACTACAAGGAAAAAGGGAGCACAGTCGAATTGACAGGCAGGGAAAAGATCAATGGAACGGATGTTTACAACCTCAAAATCACGCTGCGGGAAGGCCAGGTACGGAATATCTATCTCGACGCCCGGAGTTTTCTCGAGGTCAAAGAAACCGGGTTCTACCAGCAGGCGGGCAAGCGGATCGACTTCGTGACTATTTTCAGGGATTACCGCCCCGTAGAAGGGATCTTGTTCCCGTTTGTCATCGAGCAAAAAGCGGGCGATGAAGAAAACCAAAGCACCTACCTTAAAAAAATAGAGCTCAATTTGCCGATCGCAGATTCTGTTTTCACGATGTCAGCCGTGCCGTCTAAGGGAGGCGCTAAATAGAGCCCAGCACCACAGAACAGCCGAACCGCCGGCTGTCCAGGGATCAGATGTCTCCCTCCCGCGCCGGAATGGCTGAGAGAAGAAAATCGCCGAACATCCTGAAACTCATTTCCCTGAAGCCGAAAACCCTTTGCTGCCAGCAGGAAAGAGGTCATGACCCGGTCCGAGAATTGCCGAGGCCAATGGCGATCGATTCTCTCGACAGAGGAGAACAAAGAGATGCCGGAACGCGCCAGTGCGCAAACAGATTATTGTTGCATCCACTGTATGGCAGCTTTGTGGGAGAGCGACCGCGCCGAGCTTCGTTGCCACGATTGTGGACGAAGCTTTCCCGTAGTCCATGGCATACCCATTCTCACGCTGCGTCCCCGGGAAATGTTGACGGTACATCTTCAGGAATTCAGGCAGGCGCAAGCGGCGCTCGAACGGAGGCGAGTTCTTCTTTCTGCGCCGGCAAACCACAGCACAGCGCGTATCGAGCGCATGCTCAACGCTTTGACTCAGAATCTCGGCCTGATCGATACCTACGTGAAACCGATTGAGGAATATCTGAACAGCAATGGGCAGCAGCCCCCCAGCCTCATTGACTGGGCTCTGGCCCAGAACATTGGCAGTGTTCCCCAGATCATGCTTCCCTTTTTCTATCAGGACTGGGCAAGGACCAGGGATATGGAGGATGCCGAGTCACTCGTTACAGATGCGCTCCTGCAGTACCGTCCGGACGACGAAACAGTAGCTGTTCTCGGGGCGGGCGCATGCGGAATGACGTACGCGAGTGCGAAACACTTTGGTGTGGCATATGGGCTTGATCTCTCCCTCCCCACACTACTGATGGCCCAGGGGATCATGGCCGGCGACACGATCGCGGTGCACGTGGCGAATGCCGGCTGGGAGCGTGTTCAATTAACGCCGCCGAATCCGGCAAAAAATGAAATCCGCCTGGTGGCCGCCGACATCGGCACCCTGCCATTTGCGGAAGGTAATCTGTCAGCGGTTATCACGCAATATCTGATGGATGTTGCCGGAGATCCTCTCGGCGTCGCAGCCGAAATCCAGCGAGTACTTAAGCCTGGGGGCATCTGGGTCAATTTCTCCAATCCCTTCAGACTCCCAGGGGACCCGCCGGAAACCGGTCCACCTGAACCCGAAGAACTGCCGGAGTTATTTGAACCGTTCGGTCTGGAAATAATCAAGGTGCGGCGCACTCGTTTTACGCTGCTGAACCTTGATCAGATTTACGCAGGGGGGCACCGCAACGCTCAGGAAGTGCATTTTTTTGTCGCGCGCAAAGCCGCACTTCCCGGACGAACCATCGCGAGGCGATTTCAAATATGGGACCGGCAGAATCTCGATTCCTGGTGGCAACTCGTTCCCGAAATCATTCCCGGTCGGGAGATCCAGGTCCTCCGTAAACGGGTCTTTGCCCCGGGTGGCGCAAAAGACGGCATTGAGATCGCGGTGAATGCGGTAAATTTCACTATCTCCGGCGAACACACTGCTTTTGTTGAAACACTGTTCGAACAATTTGACGGAGAGCACACCCTGCTGGAGATATTGAATAATCTTGTTGCCCAGGGCATAGCCATGCGTGATACCGAATTCCGAGAGTTGATTCATTGTCTGCTGAATCAGTATTGTGTAATCAGCCTGAAAAGCCAGCCCAATTTTTGCCCGTAAAGACAGACTGAGTCCGAATGCTGAAAGAAAAAACTGTACTGCCAAGCTGACGTGAATCGTCTTGCGCTTCATCGCGGTGGCTTCACCGATTCGGCAGACCGGCTTAGGATACTACTCAACCACCACTGACTTCGAAAGATTGCGGGGATGATCCACATTTCGACCGCAGAGCACCGCAATATGATAGGCGAGCAATTGCAGGGGCACGACTTCGACGATGGGTTGCAACAGCATCGGAACATCCGGAACCGGGAGAATCCAGGGCGTCAGGTCGCAGATTTCCTGGTCGCCTTCGGTCACGAGAGCCAGCACCGGAGTCTCGCTTCTTACAAAATCACGGATGTTCGATATCGTCTTCTGGTGAAAGACCAGAGAATCACGGTCGTTCCGGTGGTGCAGCGCCAGCACAACCAGAGGGAATTCATCATGGACCAGCGCGTTCGGGCCGTGCTTGAGTTCGCCCGTCGGATAGCCTTCGGCATGAAGATATGAGATTTCCTTGAGCTTCAATGCCCCTTCAAGAGCAATAGGGTAATCGATGTCGCGCCCTATATAGATGAAGTCCTTATACTGATAGAGCTTCTGGGCCAGCCGGTGGCTTTCAACATCGGTGGTCAGCGCCCGCCCGATATGCGCGGAAAGATGCTTCAGTTCCGCCACGGCCGCCTGGGTCGCCGGGCTGCAGCTTTCACGGACCTGGGCGAAGTACGCCGCAAGCAGGAACAAGGCGGTAAGCTGCGTGGTAAAACTCTTGGTGGCCGCGATGGAGACCTCTTCTCCCGCGTGGGTCAGCAACGTGGTATCCGCATTTTGCGTAAGGGGCGTATCGGGTACGTTGCAGATCGCAAGGGATTTGGCCCCCTTACGACGCGCCACCTCCAGCGCGGTAATGGTGTCGATCGTAGTGCCCGACTGCGA
>Ga0137397_10003986_pt1 | contig 10276 bp, 10 predicted proteins | sample czorhiz116metaG_FD_106658 | JGI IMG/M metagenome (GOLD analysis project Ga0137397, IMG submission 106658) | Vadose zone soil microbial communities from Angelo Coast Range Reserve, California, USA - czorhiz1.16 metaG | ecosystem: Environmental > Terrestrial > Soil > Vadose zone | place: USA...
TCGCGATCCTCATTGCCGTGGTCGTGGTTGTGTGCGCGCTCTGCCTCGGCGTCTTCCTGCTCGCCAACCGCGTCGATCGCCTGCTCGGCATCACCGGCAACGTGGTGTCGTCGCGCTTGCTGGGCGTGCTGCTGGCTGCACTGGCGGTGCAATACGTCATTGACGGCGTTCGGGTGGTGCTACCGTCGTGACGTTCGATCGCCGCCCGATTGCAAACGCTATCCGCTCGTGGGAGGCGAAGCGGCTTCTCAACCCGGTCGGTAGCGCTTCATGACGTGCTCAAGGCGGTCGAGGGGCAAGGCATAGACCGTCCGAAAGCAGCGAATGCGTGCTCAATTGTAAGGGGAAAGCTTTGAATCTCGCTCAGCCACCCGTCATAGGTCTCGGCAACAACCGGCAGCAGGAACTCTTGTGTAGAACCGTCGCGTCCGGCGAGCGCGCATATCGCGTCGCGCACCATGCCGACCTGACACGTGTTGGTGATGCCGATCGGCGCGCCGAGCAAGCCCTGCTCAGCAATCCATGGCAAGCCGGTCATCTCGCCGTTGCCATTGAATGAGAAGGCGCCGGCAAAGACGAAGTCGCCCCAAGTTTCAGGTCCACGTGGCCAGATCGCTGTAATTCCGGTGCGCACGACCTTGGGCGTATCGCGCAACCAGCGTGAGATAGCCGACCGTAACACCCGCAACATCGGTGATGGCGTTGAACGTCCCTGTCGGCAGGCCGCCAATGTTAAGTCCGAGACCACGCAGTCGCGCGCGCGCCATGTACACCCCCCATGCCGTGTCGCTCGCACCTGGAGCGAGATGAGCTGAGTTTGGATCGCCTCTCAATTCCGCTCGTCCCCGCGGATGCGGGGACCCAGTTCTTTGGCCGAGTTCTCGGTCCTAGATTCCCGCTTTCGCGGGAATGAGCGGAGATTGGTTCAATGGCGGTGCAAACCTAAATTCATCTCCCAAGTAGCATGTGCGACGCAACAAGCGAAGCTCATTGCATGGCCCCGGTCCGTCCACCCCCGATGTCCGGTCGCCCCGATTGGTGATCGGCGGCCTGCTTGCTACAATGAATGCGCGGCTGGGCGATCCGTAGACCGCGGTGGCCGAGCATCCTCTCCTTTAATTTTCTTGGGACCACCGATGGCCGACCTCGTCAGCAAACCGATCAAGTTCCGTTGTCCTCCCGAGCTTGCCGCGGACTTGCCGCGACCGACGCCGGCGCTCTTGGGGCTCCCCGACTGGTTCAAGGCGATGCCACACGTGACATTCAGCGCGCTGCTCAATGAAGAACAGATGACGGTGAAGAAATGCCCGCCGTTCATCGATGCCATGACCTATGGCTTTCTCATGCCGCTGGCCGCCGACCTGCGCGTGGAGGATGGCACGTTTCACTGGGATCGCGAGGTGCCGGTCGGCCCGCTGACCGGCTTTCAACGCGCGCCCATCGACTTCCATGACAACAACCAGGTTGTTGGAACGCCGTTCTTCGATGAGGACAACTTCCTGATCAAGTTCATCAACTTCTGGACCATCGAGCTGCCGGCCGGCTATTCGCTCTTGGTCACCCATCCGGTCAATCGGCAAGACCTGCCGTTCCACACCTTGACCGGCCTGGTCGACGCAGACCGCTATAAGGACAATTTCATCCACTTCCCGGCGCAATGGCGCGACGCCAATTTCAGCGGCACGCTGCCAAAGGGAACGCCGATCGCCCAATGCCTGCCGTTCAAGCGCGACATCTGGGATGCGCAGTTCGAGGTGATCGAAGGCGATGCAGTCGAGCGCCAGATGGAGCTCACCTCCGCCATCGTGCATGAGAAGGGCGTCTACCGGCGCCACTATCGCGCGCCCAAACGTTAGGATCGAGCATTCGGCCGACTTGACGACACACCGCTCCGCTCAGGCTCTCGACCATCGAGGAATGCCGCCGCCGCGCTGCGCTTCAGCCAGAATTTGCCGTGCGCGCAGCCGACCAGCATGCGCATGACATGGCCGCGCATCGTCGGATCAACCTTGATCGCGGCCCGCAATGTGGCCACGCCTTCATCCCACTGGCCAAGCTCCATCAGGCAGTGCCCAAGATAGAGCAGCGCGCGCGTATGGGCCGGATCCCGCGCCAGGATCTGACGATACTGCTCGGCAGCGCGCACGAACTCACCCTGATTGAGCAGCGCAGTTGCAAGACCAAACAGCGCCTCCGGATGACCCGGCACCTGCGCCAGAACGCGCGTGAATGCCGCTTGCGCCTTCACCGGATTGCCGCGATCGAGACAGACCGCGCCCAGGAGCACGTCGAGATCCGGCATGGGCGGCGCGAGCTCCTGTCCGCGCCGCAACACGGCCTCCGCATCGGCGAACCGGCGCAGCTGGCGATAGGTTACGCCAAGCTCCTTGAATGCCGGGGCAAATACCGGCCAGCGCGAGGTGGCGCGCTCGAACCAGGTGAGCGCCTCGGGCACGCGGCCGCATTCGCGCAGCGCCATCGCCAGATGCGTTTCGATCGAGGCTTCCTGACGATTGCTGGCCGCAAGCTCAAGCGGCTTCACCGCCTCCTGGGCACGCCCCTGCACCAGGTGAGCCACGCCGAGGAAGAACAGAGCGGCAGGCTGTTGCGGGTTGATCGAGAGCACCTCGCGGGCAAAATGCTCCGCCTCGCTCGGCCGCCGCTGCGCGAGCGCGGCCGAACAACGACGCAGGGCATTCTCTTCGTCCAACATCGACAGGTCGCAAACCTTCTTTGCGCCGAGTCACTTACATCCTGGTTGCAGGTATCGAACATGAATAGGTGTTGCTGGTCAACGGTGCCAGTTCACCTAGTATCCCAACACAACCGCATGCATGATGCGGCCCGGCACGAACGTGAACGCTCCCGCGATGACCAGCGCCCCGACAAAAATGCCGGTCATGGCCCAGCGGTGCCTCTGGACCTCGTGACGCCGCGCATGCGCAACCGCGAGCGGGAGCATCACCAGGGTGAAGATCGACAAAAGATGGATCGGGCTGAACGGACCAATCAGCTTGATCTCATGGATAAAGAATGAGCTGAGCGCGATCAGCGCCAGCAGGATCACCCAGATCCAGCCGAGGGTCCGGTGCGGCAGCGTACCCTTGGGCGCTGCAAGCTGCACAATGCCCAAGGCAAAAGCAGCCATCGCGGCGAAGGCGTGAATCTGGATGACCGGCTCGGCGTCCAGCAATGGTGCAAGCGACATCCATCCCTCCTCATGCTCCTAGTGCCCCGTTTCCGAAGTTCGTGATCCGCTGCAGCAACCTATGACACGAACTTCGGAAACAAAGGGGCACTGGCAACTCTACAGTTCTAGTGCCGCTTTCGATTTGAAGTTCCTAACCGAATTTGCTGCAGGTGGTGTAGGAACTTCAAATCGGCGGCACTAGTGCGCGCGCAGCCTTGAAGCCGGAGACGAAGCGCGACAGCGTGGTCGAGGTCACGCCGCGCGGCAGCATGACCTCGATCAGCGAGAACCGGCCGCGGCGGGTCACCGCCCGCTCGAGCGCATCGCGCAGTTGTCTACGCGTCGTCACCCGTTCGCCGTGCCCACCGAGCGACTTCGCCATGGCGGCGAATTTCCAGTCGTCGAGATCGTTGAAGCGCGACTCCGGCTGAAACGCGCGCAGCATTTCCCAGCTCGCGTTGTTGAACAGCACGACAATCGGGTCGAGCCCGTAGCGGCGGCAATTGCCGAGCTCCCAGCCGGTCATCTGGAAGGCACCATCGCCTACCAGAATGAGCGGGCGCCGCCCGGTCGCGGCTGCGACTCCGATCCCGGCCGGCACGCCGAAGCCCATGCCGGCATAATAGGCGGGCGCCGCAAGCGCGGTGTTCTCGATCTCCATCGCGGCGAACAGGCAGTCTCCCATGTCGGAGGTCATCGGCATCGCGCCATGACGATCAAACAGATCGTTGATGGCGGTTGGAACGTCCGACGGAGCGATCGGCTCATCATCGGCAGCAAGGCCTCGCCGATACGCAATCGCATTCGGCTTCGGAATCGCCCAGCCTGACGACAGAGGTCGCGCTCGTGCGGTGAGCGCATCGACCAGCTCGCCGATCGGGATATTGGCATAGCCGTGGTGGCCGATCTGCACGGCGCGGTCGAAGGCACGGATGGTTCGGCGCGGGTCGAGCCGCCGCTGCGAGAGCGCGAAATTGGTGTCGGAGAAGATCACGCCGAGCAGGAGCAGCGCGTCGGCCTCCTCGACCAGCCTGGCAATGGCCGGATCGCCGGCGGCGCCGAGATAGGTGCCGCACAATACGTCGGGTGCATCCTGCAGCAGGCCGCGCCCCATGAAGGTCGTCACCACCGGCAACGCAAGCTTGCGCGCAAGCGCGGTGACGCGCTCTTCGAGACCATAGCGCCGCACTTCGACGTCGATCAGGATCACCGCATTGCTGGCATGGCTAAGCCGCTCGATGATCTCGTCGGCGCATTCGGCCAGTGCCTCGGGCTCGGCCGGGCGCGACGGCAGCACCGGAACCGCCGCCGCGGCGGCGGCGGTCATGTCGCGCGGCAGCTCGATATAGACCGGCAGCGCCCGCTCGCGTGCGCTCTGCAGAACGCGCGCGATCTCGCCGGGCGCCTCCGCCGCGTCAGTGAGCACCGCCTGATCGCAGGTGATCTCGCGAAACACCGCAAGCTGCGTGTCGACCGAGCGCGCCTGGTGATGCACCACGAAGCCCGACGAGCGCTCGCGCGCACCCGGCGCGCCCGTGATGACGACGACCGGCGAGCGCTCCGCATAGGCGCCCGCGATCGCATTCACGAGGTTGAAGGCCCCGGCCCCGAAGGTCACCACCGCGACGCCGAGGCCGCAGTGATAGCGCGCCGCGGCGTCGGCCGCGAAGCCCACGCCCGGCTCGTGGCTCAGGGTGTAATGCGGCAGGATCCCGCTTTCCTCGATCACCTTGAAGAACGGCAGGACGAAGTCTCCGGGAATGCCGAAAATCTCGCGCGCGCCATAGTCCTTCAGGCCCTGCAGCAACGATATCGCCAGTGTGGTCATCGGAGTCTCGCGACCGGACGCGCGTTGTGCGCGCCCCACCAAATGAAGCACAGGCGATCAGCAATCTAAATCGCTATTGGCGACCTATTTGGCCGCAAACCACTTGTCGTAAATCTGCTGATAAGACCCATCCTCGCGCATGGCCAGAAGCGTATTGTTGACCTGCTTGCGCAGCGGGTTGCCGGCCTGGAACACGATGCCGTAATCCTCCTTGCGAAACGTTGCGCCGACCAGGTGGACGCGGCCCTTGCCTTCATTGGCCGCGTAGTAAAGCAGGATGGGCGCATCGAACACCACGGCGTCCGCCTCCTTGTTGAGAAGCGCCTGATAAGCATCCTCGATCACAGACACTTCAAGCACCTGGGCGCGCAATTCGCGCAGCTGAGCAGCGGCGGTGCTGCCGCGTGTGGTCGCGACCTTCTTGCCCTGCAGGTCGTCCGGACCGTTGATAGTGCCCTGGATCTGCTGCACCGTCAGCGTCGCCGTCAGCTGCGCGGTGTAGAAAGCGACAAACACCACGCCGGTGAACATCCACAGCACCGCCAGGACCCGCGCCAGCCATTGCCGCGGCATCTGCTCGGCCTGGGTCGCCAGCGTTCCGGCTGCCCAATACATGGCGTGAAAGATGCCCGGAAAATACTTTTCGGTCGGAAGAATGCCGTTCGGATGCCTTCGCTCGAGCAGCCAGACGATGTGGGCGGGCAGCAGGATCAGCAGCAGCGCGATCCCCAGCCACAACAGGATGGTCTTCGAGAACAGGAGCCCGAGCAGATCCATGAGCGGGTTTGAATCCGTCTCCTGCCCCTTGCCACGCACCATGATCTGCAGGCCGGCATTGAGGATCGGATGCGAAAAATCAAAGACAGCCTCGCGCGCCGCGGTGACGGAGATGGCCGCCACCCCGAGATCGGCTTTGCCGTCGCGCACGTCGTCGAGCAGCGCACGCACGTCGGGCGCGACCTGATAACTCACTTTGAGTTTCAGGCGCTCAGCGATCTTGTTCCAGAGATCGATGCTGAAGCCGGTCAGCGTGCCGTTCTGGTCCACGACGACCGGCGGCAGCACACGGGTGACGACCCGCAGCTCCGACGGCGGGCTCTGCGCCATCGCAGCCGCAGTCATCGCCGCGATGATCATCAGCCCGGCCGCGATCCGCCCCAATATCCCCGCCATAAAGGCCCCCTCACGCGTCAATCCGCTCGCGGCACGGCTTGTATCGGAAAAGGCCAGTATCGGAAAAGGCCAGTTCAGCAATGACGGCGAGTTGTCGCCTCGTCGCCAAGGCGGCGGGACGCTCGCAATCCCTCTCGACCGAATTGTGACGGTTCCCGGCTCAGGACGCACGTGCTCAGGAGGCTTTCCAGCGAAACACACCGCAAGAAGGAAAACGGGACAATTTCGATTGTTAGGAGCGCCTTTGCCGCCCTCACCCCCGGTCCCCGACTTTACCTCCAGGTGAGCGTGGCCTTCCCTTTGAGGTTGCGTTGGGAACGATTGAGATCAGCCGGTGTTTCGGGAACGCTTGGGCCTATTTGCTTCGCCGCGAAAAAGCTCAAGAAGACCTTCTGGTCGGCTGGCCTCGTTCAAACTAGCAAGAGCGGGGTCAGTTTTATCCATTAGGAACCCTTCCGTCCTCGCCGCGTTTAACCTACGAGCCCGGCCCCCATCCCCCCGATGCCCCCAGCCGGGTTTGGTGTTGCTACCGCCTCCGCCCCATGTCCCCCCATGCGGCGGAGGCTTTGCTTTTTGGTGCACCGCCGACCGAAGAACATTTATTTGGGAGTAACAAAAGTGAGTACAGGCGCCGCTCAGGGGCAGAGCTGGGGGCTGGACTTTATCGGCAACGACAGGTGCTCTCCTGCGTTCTCAAGATGCTCAGCCATACGGCCGTAAGAGGCAGCGATCAGGAGCATAGTCCGCCGGGACTTTAGATCGTGCATGGCTTCGGCGACGGTGCGAACTTCCTCGGCCAGGCCGTGGAGGAACCGAATTCTACGCTCGAAGGCCGCTGCTTCGAGAGCCATAGTCGTCCCCTACTCACACATACCAAACTCGGAACGATTATGGTAAACGCTCGTTCGAAGCGTATGTTCCAGAGCGGCGGTGGGTCGCGACCATCTTGGACCAGCAAAGTGAGTGCGGGATCCAATGAGGATGATGCCGAAAGTTCCCCGACCGGAACTTATTCGCGGCCAACTTAGCAGCGCCAAGTCAGGTGTAGGAAAGACACACGTGTTGCATTGGACAGACACATATGTTGCAATTCTGCTAAATTTGGCTGCCGGGGTTTAGGGGGATTTCCGTGCCAATCAATGCGCTGTTGCGAGGACAAGACGCCTTTACGCCTGAGGAGGTGACTATTCTAGGTAGCGTCTTCGAAGACGTGTTGCGGACATTAGGCTTGGTGGACCGCAAGGACCCGATAACAGAGATGGTGGCGAAGAAGGTGGTTGAGCTTGCCACGACGGGGATACGTGAACCGGATCGCCTAAAGGCCCTCACGGTTCAGGCGTTCATCCAGCAGCAACAGCAGCAGCAGCAAATTAAGCGTCAATTCCAATGAAAGCTGGTATAATTGCCTACCGCTGAGACACCGCCCGTCAGTTGCCGGTCTGCCTGAACTTGCGCAGATCCGGTGGCGGCTGATCCTTGCGCGATGGCATCAGGACGCCATCCTCCCGGATGAAATAGGTCTCCTTCTGGAGGATCAGGATCGTGTTGTGCTCGTGGCAGAAGTATTCCGCCCAGGCCGGGTTGGCGATGCGCTTGAATGGCCGTGTCACCGTCCACGGCCGCGTCAGGGCATTGTCGATGGTCGTGATCTCGTCGTTGATCACCTCGCCATCGGCCGGGTCGAGGGCGATGCGCTCCTTGATGACGGTCTGATTGTCGTCGTGCAGCGGAATGCCGGTCGGCTCATAGATGCGCGGCCCCTTGAAGCCGCGGGTCTCCACTTCCAACGTGTCGTATTTGCCATCGCGGTTGGTATCGAGCCATTTGCCGATCGAGTAGCCCGCAAAACTCGGCTCGATCTTGGCCGGGAAGCTCCGCCCATCGGTATGGATGCGGCGGAACTCGTGCATGTAGACCATCCACATGTAGGTCGCCTGTGGAGTGACGATGATCTCGATCGGCTCGTAGCCGACCATCATCTGCGGCATGCCGGCCCGCATGCATTTGACCTGGGGCTTGTAGTCCTGCCCGCCGCGCTGCTGCTCGGCGAGGCTGACCTCGTAGCGAGCCTGGTATTCGGGGATCAGGGGTGCCTGTTGTCCGCGGCCGGGCGGTTTCGCCGTGTCCCATTGCACGCCCTTGGTGCGGTACCACTGCCCGCGCCAGTTTGGGTAGTTGTCTGGATTGGCCGGGTCATCGTTGGCCTGCGCGAGACCGAAGGCCGCGCAAAGGCCCAACACCGTCGCCATGACACCGATCGAGCCAAAGCGCATGACGTTACTCCCCGCAATGCCGATCCCGTCACGGACCGATGCGCTAGTGCGCACTCGAGAATCAGCGCGGTCATCCAGGCGAGATGCCGCCGATGAGTCCCCGTTATCGCGAATGCTTATCGCGAATGCTAGAGCATTTTCCGGACCAGTGGAAACCTGTTTTCTTCGGGAAAATCGTGTCGCCTCAAGGCTCGAGGCAATACGGTTGCGAGTACAACTGATTGGGCTCAAGGGGCAAAGTTCGCTCGGCAAGGATCACGGCCGGTGGTCGACAGGACGGCCTTACCGCATTAGCAATTTTGCAACGGGTTTTGCCCTATATCTCGACTTAATATCCTTAACAAAGACTTGCAGGACGATTCCAATTGCCTGTCGCGCCCGAACTGGCCCAGCGCCTGCAGAACTACCGCATCGACGATCGCGCCCGCGATCGGCTGCGCCGTCTTGCGCCGATCGTTGAACCTGTCCTCGGCCCCGCCATCGATCAGGTCATAGCCGGGGCAGCGAAGCTGTCGCGTGTGACCGAGCTATGGAAGCGCCATGGCGCGGACATTCGCCGCGTCGAAATGGCCCAGTTTCAGGCCCTGTTGCGGGCTGAATTTGATAAGGCCTATTTCGAGACCTGTCGCACCACCGTCGAGGTGGAGGCTGGAATTGGCTTCGAGGGCGGTGCGCGGCTGAACTGCGGAGCGAGCTTGATCCAATTGGCCTCCCAAGCCATCGCGCGCCATAGCTGGCTTGGCGGCAGGGGGCGTATTGCTTCGCTTTCTCAGGCCGTCATGTTCGATCTTGCGACGACCGCAGGCCTCTTTATTCAATTCCGCGAACGCGCGGAGGAAACGCGTCGTACCTCCATCAACGAGGCCATCAGCCATTTCAATGCTGCGATCGGTGGCGTGCTGACGTCGATCAAGGAGGCTTCGGGTTCCCTGAGCGGAGCGTCTGCGGCGATGCAGCAGACAACCTCGTCCGCCACCGGCCTGTTGAAATCGGCGTCCGAATTGTCCGCGCAGACCAGCGAGAGCGTTGAGATCGCGGTCGTCGCGGCCGACGACATGGCCCAGTCGATCAAGGAGATCAGACAGCAGACCGCCCACGGGCTGGAGATGGCGCGCTCGGCGGCGACCGACACCGCCAAGACCAACAGCACGATCCGCGCGCTTGATCAGGCCACCCAGGAGATCGGCTCGATCGTGGAGCTGATTTCCAAGATCGCGGCGCAGACCAATCTGCTGGCGCTCAACGCCACTATTGAGGCGGCGCGCGCGGGCGGCACCGGCAAAGGCTTCGCGGTGGTGGCCTCGGAGGTGAAGGCGCTCGCCAGCCAGACGTCCGCAGCGACCGACCAGATCTCCCACCAGATCAGCGCGATCCAGGACGCCAGCAGGAGGACCGCGCAGGAGATCTCATCCATCGCCCGCAGCATCAACGAGCTGACCGATGCCGCCAAGAAGATCGACGCGGCGGTCGAAGAGCAGGCCGTGACGACCGAGCAGATTGCCAGCAGCATGCAGGTGGCGGCCGTCAATACCGGCCGGGCCAGCAAGGATGTGACATCGGTGGAGCAGGCCAGCAGTAGTAATCTCGACGCCGTTCGCAACCTGATCGGATGGGCCGAGCGCCTGTCGGCGACCGCGCAGGACGTCGAGCGCCAGGTGGCGGATTTCTTTGCCCGCGTCCGCGCGGCCTGAGGCCAGTGCCCAGTTTCCGAAATTCGTGATACGTCTCAGCATGCTCTGACACGAATTTCGGAAACAAAGGGCACTAGCAACGCTATGATTCTAGTGCCGCTTTTCGATTTGAAGTTCCTAA
>Ga0137397_10003988_pt1 | contig 10274 bp, 10 predicted proteins | sample czorhiz116metaG_FD_106658 | JGI IMG/M metagenome (GOLD analysis project Ga0137397, IMG submission 106658) | Vadose zone soil microbial communities from Angelo Coast Range Reserve, California, USA - czorhiz1.16 metaG | ecosystem: Environmental > Terrestrial > Soil > Vadose zone | place: USA...
CATGCGGCAGCGGCAAGAACACGGCCCCGACGGAGCGCAAGCCGCGCCGATTCGGCGCAGGGTGAAGTGTAAGGCGTTCAGCGGAACTTGAACTGTCGTTTGTCGATATTCCGCGGTCCGCGAATCAGGTGACTGAGCGGGTTGCCGCCGGGATCGTCGCGGACGAGCAACAACTGCTGGCGATAGCGCGACACGGCCGCGGGCCGAGCGGACCACGCGGGATGCAAGTCAGACTGGAATGAATACTCGTGGTCTATTTTCTTGAGCGTTTCCAGGGTCGGACGGCCTGATACGGGGGCGGACACCAGAATTGACGGTGGATCGGTGCCCTCAGCACGACCACGGTACAGGATGAATTCGTCATCTTCGTGGAGGCGTTCAAGGACATATGCGGAAAGCTCCATCAGCTTTTACGAATGGTCGAAAGTCTCCCACCTCTTGTCTCACCCGACAAGTGGCTCGACTCAGCGATTAGGTGACGGCGGGATCAGGACGTGCGTTGCCGCCGAGGGCGCCGGCGAACAGGCGAGTGCGTCGCGCCGCCGTCGCGACGCCAACGTCGCGAAGCACGCGCTGCAGGATCGCGTCCGCTGGCGGAGAAATCTACTGGTCGTCGAATACCGAAATGACTCTCGTCGGTCGATGCGCGACCGCAAGTTGGCGGCCCGCGCCATCGGTCAGAGTCGCAGAGACCTCATACTCACCGCCGGGCACGTCCGGGAACGACAGCTCGATCGTCTTCGGCGCCTGCTCTCCCTCGAGTTGCACTTCGCTGCTGCGATAGAACTCATCGCCGTCAGCAACGATGGTGAGGCGGCGGTTCTCGGGATTCGGCTCGATCCGGGCGCGAATCCTGACGGTGGCGGGGGCGATCGCAAATGCCGGCGAAACGGCGATCGTCAGCGGTTCCCGTCCGGCTGCAGGCAGTACGGCGGCCCCAATCAATCCACAGATGGCAATAGCTCTTCGCATGGCAGCGGTCCTCCGCCGCTCAAGCGAGGCAACCGCCGCGCCACTGGACGTCACGTAATCGCCTGAAAAAAACGACGCGAGTGTCCGCCTCGTGTGGAACCACGCACTCTGCGCGCGCGAAACGCACCGTCGCGCTTCATCCCCCGAACGGCCGTTGCTGAACGGCGGCAGCGCCGCGGTGAGTCTCGACGCGCAATATGCCTGCCGGCGTGCACCTCGATGCGAACAGCCGCTCGAACCTCGGGCGGAATCAGATCAGGACGCAGTGGAATGCTCGTTGAAGTGTGCAAGCGCAGGGGGTCGCGATGATCACACTGTTCTCCACACCATCGCAGTCGCCAGGAAACCACCGCCCCGGCGTTCTTTACATCGTCTTGGGACTTATCGTCGCGATCGTTCTGATGATCGCCGTGGCCGGATGCCCGCCGTGATGATTCCTTCGCGACGGATAAAAGAAATGCGGCCAGGGCCACAAGGAGGCTCCATGCGCGGCGAGCGGTACTTGGGAATCATCCTTACAGTCATCGCACTCGAGCTCGCGTGGATTGGCGTGAAGGAGGCCTCTCCCGGCGTCTCCGCGCAGAGTGCGGTCACGCGCGTTGTGGTCGCCGGCTCCGACGCGCCCATAACAGTGACGGCTGACGTGCCACTGCCGGTGCGTCCGGTGCCGTACACGCCGAGCGAGCGGCCGGGCGAGTGAGGGGGCTTGTGGCGGCGCGCATGGACGCGCACCGCGCGCAGTGACACACAGGGGAAAAAGGCGCGTCACAGGCGCCATCCTGAGGCAGAAGCGTCTGGCGTCGACCTTGCCGTGAAGTGACGCCATGAAGGCCGCGATTGTGTTCGCGGGTGAGAGCGCGGCGTAACCGCTTAATCGAGTGACCATGGCAGACATGCTGGACGAGGCGACGGCGACGAATCAACGCGTCAAGCCCCGGGAGCCGTCAGGCAGCCGGATCTCACACACGCTGCCGCCGGAGCTGCATGCGGAAGCATCCCGGCGACTCGGCCGGCTGGCACTGGTGTTCGCGATTGGGGGACTCGTCGCCCAGATCGGCTATCGCGCGCTGCTCGCCGCCGCCGGCACGCTCGACGTGCATCTGCACTCATCCGATCTGTTCGGCCTCGGCAGTGTGGCGATCGGTCTCGGGGTCTATGCGCTGACGCGGAGTGGAAAGATTTCGCCGAAACGGCTGCTCGACCTGGGCCTTGTGTTCGAAGTTGCCGGGGCGTTCGGCATCGCCGTCAGCCGCTTGTGGGCCACGGGCATGCCTGCGCCATCGGTCGCGACATTTGCGCTGATGCCGGCCGAATGCGTGTGGATCCTGCTTTATCCGCTCGTCGTGCCGAACGCGCCGAACAAAGTGCTGACGGCGTCGCTGCTTGCTGCCTCCGCCGGGCCGGCAAGCGCGATCATCTGGAGTCAGGCGACCGGAACCTCTATCGAGCGGCCACTTATGGTCGCCATCTTCTTTCTCGTCTCCAATTACACGAGCGCCGTCATTGCTTACGTCGTTGCGCGCATCGTGCACCGGTTCAACGTCAGGTTCAAGCACGCGCGCGAGGTTGGCAGCTACGCGCTCGTCGAGAAGCTGGGCGAAGGTGGCATGGGCGAGGTCTGGCGCGCGAAGCACCGGATGCTGGCGCGGCCGGCGGCGATCAAACTGATTCGCGCGGATCTGCTGGGATCCAGCTATCACACGCGCGACGCGATTCTCCTTCGATTCGAGCGGGAAGCGCAGGACACCGCGACGCTGCGCTCACCACACACGATCGACGTCTACGATTTCGGCATCACCGAAGACGGCGATTTCTATTACGTGATGGAGCTGCTCGACGGGATCAGCCTCGAGCGATTCGTCCAGCTTTATGGCCCCATGGAACCGGCTCGCGCCGTCTACCTGCTTGGTCAGGTCTGTCACTCGCTGCGGGAGGCCCACGCACGAGGGCTGATCCACCGCGACATCAAGCCCGCCAACCTCTTCGTGTGCCGCCTCGGTCCCGATGACGACTTCGTCAAGGTGGTCGACTTTGGCCTGGTCAAACATGTCGAAGAGTCGGGCCTGAGGTTGACCGTCGAGGGGTCGACGGCTGGGACGCCCGCGTACATGGCGCCAGAGATCGCGCTCGGCCGTCCGGGCGTCGACACGCGAGCGGATCTCTACTCGCTCGGCTGCGTCGCATATTACCTGCTCACGGGGCAGCCGGTGTTCTCCGGTGAAACCCCGGTGGCCACTGCGCTCGCACATGTGCAGATGCAGCCGGTCCCGCCGAGCGCGCGCTCGGAACTCGACATCCCTCCGGCTCTCGATGCGCTGATCCTCGAATGCCTGGCCAAGGACCCGGCCAACAGGCCGGCATCGGCAGCCGAACTGGGGCGCCGTCTCGCCGCGACTGTTCCGCGGGATGCCTGGACCGCGGACACCGCGCATGCGTGGTGGGAGCTTCGCCGTGCGAACGCGGCGGAGCCCAGTACTTCCAGGAACTATGACCCGGCGGCTTCAGTCGCCGTGCACCCGCGCTGGCCGCGATTCGACCGCAGCGCCACGAAGGAACAGCTCGCATGAGCGCTATGGCAACGGCATCTCCTGTGAGTACGTTCGTCCCGTACCGCGAAGCAGAATCGCATCACTCGGTCCCCGTATTTCGGGTCGACGGGGAGGCTCCGAAAAACAGCCTTGAGCGACTCCTGTCCGTGTTCGCCGACGTCCGAGCCGGTGAAGGCGTCGGCACGCTGCTCCTCACGGTGAACGTCTTCCTGCTCCTCGCCGCGTACTCGGTGATGAAGCCGGCGCGGGACGGCCTCATTCTGACCGAAGGGGGAGCGGAGCTCGCCTCCTACTCGGCTGCCGCCCAGGGGGTGCTGCTCATGGCCGTGGTGCCGATCTACGGCTGGCTTGGCTCACGCCTCGTGCGATCCCGCCTCATCACCATCGTCACGTTGTTCTTTACGGTAACGCTCGTTGCGTTCTACGCGGGCGGACGGATCGGTCTGCGTGAAGGGCTGGCGTTCTACATCTGGATCGGCCTGCTGAACGTGTTCATCGTGTCGCAGTTCTGGCAGTTCGCGAACGATCTGTTCACCGAGGCGCAGGGCCGCCGTCTCTTTCCATTTATCGGCGTCGGGCAGTCGCTGGGCGCGTGGGTGGGCGCCGCGTCAGTGGCGCCGCTCGTCGCAGGCTTGAACTACACGCCGTACACGCTGATGCTGATCGGCGCCTGCGTGCTGGTCGTCGCACTCGGGTTCACGCTCGCAGTGAGTAGGCGCGGAACGGGGCCTGCTGGCGTTCAGGCGCACGACGCGGCTCGCGAGCCGCTGGGACGGGATGGCGGCTTCGAGCTGATCTTCCGCGACCGATACCTGTTCTGGATTGCCGTCCTGATCGTCCTGCTCAACGTCGTCAATACGACGGGGCAATACATCCTTAACCGGCTGATCGTGACTGAGGCCGTGGCGCGATTCGGCCATGATCCGGCGGCTGTCGTGCCCACCCGGCAATTCGTCACCGCGTTCTCCGGTTCGATCACCGCGTCGGTCAACCTGCTCGGGCTGCTACTGCAGCTGTTCGCGACCTCACGTGTCATCCGGTGGATCGGCATACGAGGGGCGCTGTTCGTGCTGCCGGTGATCGCACTCGTCAACTACTCGATCATCGCCGTTGCGCCGCTGCTTGCCGTTGTGCGCGTCGGCAAGATCCTCGAGAACAGCACCGACTATTCCGTTCAGAATACGGTGCGGCAGGCGCTGTTCCTGCCGACCTCGCGCGAAGCCAAATACAAGGCCAAAGCCGCGATCGATACATTCTTCACACGCGCAGGCGACGTCGTCTCCGCGGGTTTCGTGGCATGTGGCCAACTGGTCGGGATGACGATTTCCGCGTTCGCCGGCGTCAATGTCCTGCTCGCGGTTGTTTGGCTCGCCGTGGCGCGCGCGATTGCGGGCGCAGATCGACAGCGGACGGTCTAGCGAGGACTGACCAGACTGACCAACGTTGTCGCCGCAGAGCCTGATTATGAGTTCACGCCCGAACGCGCGTTCGAACCATGGACGCGAATCGTACGCGCTGCAGCCCGTTCCGGCCCGTGGCGGCGCGATGATCGCACTCGTTCGTACGGATCGGAAGGAGCGGGACAATTCGACACATCAAGGTGATACACGAATCCGAAGACGTTTACGCGGCTGCTCACTGCCATCGCCACGAATGACATCGTCGAGACGCCGCCATTACGCTCGATCGCGGGGTCGAACCGTGAGGTCGTGGTATCCAGTCGCCAACGGATGATGCCACACGACCACAGCTATCCGCACGGCGCGCACGATTACGACCACGCACCGCGCGATGTCACTGGCCGTGCGCTCGCTGGCGCCGTCGGACTCACGCTCGCCTTCGTCGCTATCGAGGCGCTGTTCGGATGGTTCGGCCACAGCCTCGCCGTGCTGTCGGACGCGGGACACAACCTCGCGGATGCGGCGGCGCTCGGCTTCAGCTGGTACGCCGTGCGCATCGCCGAGCGCCCTTCGCACGAAGGGATGACGTACGGCTATCACCGAATGGGGATCGTCGCCGCGCTGGCCAACGCGGGATCGCTTGCGGTGATTGCTCTCGTCATCGGGTGGGAAGCCATCTCGAAGCTCGTGCATCCTGAAGCGCCGAATCCCGGCGTCATGATCGGCGTCGCCGCCGTGGCGGTGGTCCTGAACGCGGCAATCGGATTCAGGCTCCGCGGAAGCGCCACAGGCGACGTGAACGTCCGCAGCGCGTACCGGCACATGAGAGGCGATGCCGTGTCAGCGCTTGGCGTTGTCATTGCGGGAATCATCGTTGCGATCACGAACGAGCCGCGTGCCGATCCGATCGTGTCGCTGCTGATCGCGGCCCTGATTCTGTGGAGCGGCTACGGCGTGTTCCGCGAGAGCGCCACGGTGCTGCTCGAAGGCACCCCCCGCGGCATCGAGATGCCGGCGCTGATTGACGCGATTCGATCGGCGAACGGTGTGCTCGACGTGCACGACCTTCACGTTTGGATGGTCGGTCCGGGCGTGATTGCCTGCAGTTGCCACATTCTGGTGGTCGAACAGAGCGTCCGTGAAGGGCAGCAAGTGCTGCGCGCCGTCGTCCACAATCTCGAATCGCGCTTCCATATCACGCATACGACGATCCAGGTCGAGGTCGAAGGCTGCGAGTCGAGCGACATGTATTGCATCGCTCAGCGTGCGGTTGGCCGCTGACGACAGTGTGGTCCGACGCTCCGGAGGGCTACTGGGCAGCGGCACACGAGTCTCTAAAGTTGCTGAAAATGGCGGTTGCGTGCCACTGCAACCAACTGCATCTGGTCGCGGGCGTCGGCGGTCTCCGGAAGGCCTTTGTTTTCTTGGAGACGCCCAAGTGTACGCCTTCGATGGCCGAGAGCCGCCGCGGTCTCGTGCGGCGTGCGAGTGGTGAAGGCCTTGGCCATTTCAAGCCGCCTTGCCGCGCTTTCGGGTTGCTACGAGTGCCTCCACGGCTGCGGCCTTGTGCTCCGGCGCCAAGTGAGCGTACCGGAGTGTCATCGCGAGCGACTTGTGACCCAGTAATTCTCGCACTGTATTTAGATCCACCGCGGCCATCACAAGCTTGTTTGCAAACGTGTGTCGGAGATCGTGAAAACGGAACGACGTCACATTCGCAGTCTTCAAGAGGCCTCGCCATGTCTTTCTCACCGCGACGATCGGAGTGGATTCGGTGGAACCTCCGAACACGCACCATCCCGGCTCTTCGGCGGTCGTCCGCCACGCCTTCATCACACGAGTTGTGATCCAGCGAAAGTCGCGGCCGTGCAACACTCGGCATGAACTTCAACACAACTTCCGACCAGTCCTGCATGACGAATAGTCGCGTGTAACTGCACGAATGCCAGCTGCCCGCCACTTTTCCCACACAGGGTTGTTGACGTCTGGTTCGAGTCTCGTTCGGATCACCAGATTGGCCGGCGCGAACGACGTGGCTGGAGACACCTGCATCGAGAGCGGCTCGTTCGCGCCGACGACCGTGGTCATCATCATCGCCAGCTGCATGCCCCACGCGTGAATACTCATCGACCTGTCTCCTCTGACCGCGCGATGCATTACAAGGCGCGCGTCATGCGGCCGCCGATGACGTCAAGCTGAAATCCGTGCGTCCGCAGATGAGTAACTGCGCGGGCGCACACATTGTGCGCGCGCTCAGTCATCTCGGCGGTGGCTCCGTTTCGTCCGGGCGCGCTGCGGCGCATCAGCAAGTGGCTCAATACCCTTGGTTTCCGCGAGCGGGCGCGGTGCGCGCACAGCCGGCCCCCGCCTTGCGATTCAACACATCCAGAAGCGTTGACGGAGATATCCATATGAAGCGCCGCAATATGATTCTTGTTTTGCTACCGGGTGTATTTCTGCTGGCGGCCTCAGCAGTGTATCTCAGTGGATTGTCGCTTCTCACCGTCGCAGGATTGGCGCTGAACGCCTTTCGCGCCGCGAATAGCCCGTCAGGCACACTGGTCGTGGAGCTTCGCGGCGCTCCACCGGTGACGGCCGTCGGTACAACCGGCGCGGCCGATACGTCGTCGCGAGCGAATGGCGAACCATCCGACGCCGGAAGCTGGGCGAGCTACAACCGGACACTCACCTCGCAGCGATACTCGCCGCTCCGCCAGATCAATACGCGCAGCGTTCGCGGACTGAAAGTACTGTGCAGCTACGACACCGGCCTGTATGAGAATTTCAATCCCGGCCCCCTCATGGTCGACGGTGCGTTGATCGGCACCACCGCGCATGACATTTTCTCGATTGATCCGTCCGACTGCCGAGAGAACTGGCGTACCCATGAGGACTTCAAACCCGGCCTTCTATTGGTCAATCGTGGCGCTGCGTACCTGGACGGCCGTGTGTTCCGAGGCACCTTGGACGGACGGGTGCTGGCCTATGACTTCAAGACCGGCAAGCGCTTGTGGGCAACAACGATCGCCGACCCCAAGACCGGCGAGATCGTAAGCGCGGCACCGATCGCCTGGAACGGACTCGTGTTCATTGGCAATGCCCTTGGGGATGTGAAAGGAGTAAAAGGGCGGATGTATGCCCTGGCGGCGGATAGCGGTCGGATCGTCTGGGAAACCTATTTGGTACCCAAGCAACCAGACGACCCGGTTCGTGGCCCCCAAGGGCGGATGCCCGCGTCCGCTCTCACCACCTGGGAGAACGCACCCGATGTGCCGATCAGCGGCGGCGCAACCTGGACTTCCTACACGCTTGATCCAGCCACAGGTCGCCTGTACGTGCCTGTCGCCAACGGTGCACCCGATTATGCAAAACATTTGCGCGAAGGCGCGAACCTGTATACCAACTCCGTACTGGCGTTGGACGCGAAGACTGGCGCCTACATTGGCCATTTTCCAGCTGCACCCGAAGGGGACTGGCATGACTGGGATGTTTCCAACGCGCCCTCCATATTCATGACCAAGGGCGGCAAGCAGTTGTTGTCGTTGGCACCCAAAAACGGACACCTGTATGCCTTTGATCTGGCGACAACCCAACTCCTGTATCGACGCCCGGTGACCCGAATTGAAAATGCTGACGTACCACTTTCCACCGACAAGGACACCCACTTCTGCCCAGGGGTAGTCGGCGGTGGTGAATGGAATGGTGTGGCCTACGACCCCCAGACCAATCTTGTCTTCACCGGCCAAACCGAGTGGTGCACCACAGTGAAACTGCAGCCGGATGCGAAAGTCAAAGGCGCTAAGGATGGCTGGCCGTGGATGGGAAATGCGGAAAGCCCGATCAATCCGTTGGCTCTTTTCGGTCGACAAGATCCGCGCGCGGACTGGGCCGGCTGGGTCTATGCCACCGATGCCGACAGCGGCGAGTGGAAGTGGCGCCTGAAGAGCAACTACCCGACCCTGAGCGGCCTCACCCCCACGGGTGGAGGCATCGTGTTCTTTGGCGACATAGGCGGCAACTTCTACGCGGTGGACGCGAGCAACGGTCGGCGGATATGGGGCCAGAAACTGGAGGGCGCGGTCGGCGGCGGCGTGATTACCTACATGGCAAACGGTTCGCAAAAGGTGGCCGTGGCAGCGGGCCTGAGTTCGATCATGTGGCCGACAGAAGTCGCCACCGCGAAGATCGTGATCCTGGGGTTGAGCGAACCTCCGCGGTGAATCGCTATGGATCCCGCTCTTCAACCTGCTTTAATCACTGCACTCGCTCTGTCGCCGGCTCGATGGCTGCGATGTGGGCCGCGACAACCACCGCGACAACCACCAGTTCGGCGTCCTCGACTGTGAGCAGCGCTCATCCACCAGACGAAGAACTTCGAGGACGGCCCGCGAAACACGGACGAGCCACGCATGGACATCGTTTAGTACGCAGACCGACCGCCGAGGGTTTTGAGATCGTGCAGGGCCACCTCTGTGAGCGTGCGGCGATCCATTACGGGTGCCGCAGGCAAAGGCAACGCGACTTCGTCGTGCGCGAGCTGTCCCGCGCAGTTACGTTCAGACTGGTTAGCCACGTCAGGGCCAGCGGGCAATGGCGGACAAGGTGCCACGGCATCGCTGGCATCTACGGCAGAGACGGGATCGCCTTCGGCTCGTGGCGACCGAGCACGAATCCCACGCGCCACACCCAACTCTGGACAATCAATAGATAGAGGCGCACTCTACTCGCGCGCCTGACAAGTGTCTGACCAGCAACACGAAGGACCGCAAATGCATTTCGCATCGAACCGTCAGATGCTCCTTATCGGATTCGCCGCAGCGCTAGCAGTCGTTGGACTGCTTCCGACGCCTTTCACGATCGTCGGGACCGCTCAATCGAACCAGCAGGCGACGATCGGTGCTCGACTGATGCGTGGCGCCGTGGATCTTCACTATCACGTCGACCCCGGCTACGGGCGTTATGAGAACCTCGCGCAGGCGAAAGCCGCGGGCGTGCGTGCGCTTCTGCTCAAGAATCACTACGAACCGACGAGCGCGCTCGTCATGTTGCTGCGCCCGCAGTTCCCAGGCCTCGAGCTGTACGGCGGCTTCGTCTTCAATCGCTCCAATGGCGGTGTCAACGTTCCAGGCGTCGAGTACATGGCGTCAATCTCCGGGGACCCGAAGCCCGGCAAGATCGTGTGGCTGCCGGCGGGAGATACGGAGAAGGAAGCTAGAGGCGGCAGGAATCCGAATCCCAACGCGCCCTTCGTCGCTGTGACGAGGAACGGTCAACTCCTGCCTGAAGTGAAGCAGGCGCTCGCCGTGATTGCCAAGAACGATTTCACCCTCGCGTCAGGGCACGTGCTCGCGGA
>Ga0137397_10003989_pt1 | contig 10273 bp, 9 predicted proteins | sample czorhiz116metaG_FD_106658 | JGI IMG/M metagenome (GOLD analysis project Ga0137397, IMG submission 106658) | Vadose zone soil microbial communities from Angelo Coast Range Reserve, California, USA - czorhiz1.16 metaG | ecosystem: Environmental > Terrestrial > Soil > Vadose zone | place: USA...
CCCGCTCCTGGCGGGAGCAACGGCCCTCCAGCTCTACCGGCACGGCAACTACGACTACGTCACCGGCCTCGTCGCCTGGGACCTGACCAACTCCAACCACACGCTTCCCGACTCGCTCTACCTTTCCAGCAAGCCGGCCTTCTTCGGCGCAAATCCCTGGCCGTGGGTGGACCCGGTCGGCACCACCAAGCTCTACACGCTCCCTGCGAAGGCCAGGTGGGACAGCGGCACGCCGAATCCCTGAGCGACTTCGCCAGGACCTCAGGCACCGCGCTGGGCGATCCGCTCGAGATCTGACAACGAGCGGATCGCCACCACTTCCTCCGCCCCGACCGAGACGCCGAACTCTTCTTCGAGGGCGAGCACGATGCGCAGGTGGTTCAGCGAGTCCCAGCTCGCCGCCTCCTCACGCGTGTACTCTCGCGCGGGGTCGACCCGCTCGCCGAGGATCCCGCTCAGGATGGCGGCGATGCGCTCGCGCGGCGTCATCGATGCACTCGCACTTCCGCCGGGTGTCGCTGGACGGCGCGCGCGGTCGCTTCGCGCAGCCGTGCGACGGGTACCACCCGCTCGCCGTCCGGGACGAAGCGGTGGAGGAACTCCATCGCAGGCTGGTTGCGCGGTCCCTCCTTCGCCAGGATCTCGAGGCTCTGGCAGCCCAGCTCCGAGAGCCGGTCCAGCGCCCGGCCGAAGGCGACCGCCTCCACGTCACGCCCCAGCGCGCGACAGCTGATGAGCAACTCGATCAGGCGCGCACCGGATCCGGAGACCTCGAACGCGAGCACGGCGACGATGCCGCTGTCGGCCAGGGTGTCTCGCAAGGCGACGGTAAGCGTGAGGTTCCCGGGGCCCAGCAGCCGGTCCACGTCCAGCTCAGTGAGCCGGGCCAGGCAAAGATTGAACTGGTTGGTCTTGTTGCTCAGCTCGTGGATCCGGGAGGCGTGCTCGCGGTGGTTCTCGAAGAGATCGATCTCCATGCCCAGGCGCGCAAGGTATTCCTCGGGATTCGCGGCGGAGCTGCGGAGCAGGTCCCGCCGCTGGTTCGCCCGCAGGTCCTGCGTCCGGAGCGTGGAGGTGGTGTCGGCGCGCAGGCGGAACAGCCCTGGGTGGCGCGAAAGGATGGCGGCGGTTTTCTCCCCCGCCGGATCGGCCAGCACCAGCTCGACCTCCGGCGCCCCTTCCGCCACCCGCGCGAGCTCCGCCGGGTTGTCGTCGACGAAGAGGATCGCCGAAGGATGCAGGTTGAGCTGGGCGGCGATGGAGCGAAGGTTGTCCGCCTTGGAGCTCCAGTCGACCCGCACCGAAGCGAAATCGGAGAGCGAGAGAACGAATTCCTTGCGCTGCGCGAAGAGCCCCTCGACGTCGGCCCACTGGTTGCGCGAGCAGAGCGCCAGGACGAACCCCGCTTCCTTGAGCCGCAAGAGCTGCCGCTGGAGCGCGAGGTGTCCCGGCCCGGCCCGCACGCCGCCGGGCCCATCCTCCCCGAGCACGCCCTCGTACAGCGTGTGGTCCAGGTCGACCGCGACCACCTTGAGGCGTGGCGTCAGGAGAGCGGGCAGTAGCTGCGCCCCGAGGTGCCGCGCGACCTGGATGGTGGCTGCCTGCGAGAACGGATAGTGGGCGACGGCGTCATTGCGCGGATCGAAGAACGCCGGACAATCCTCCTTCCGCAAGCGCTCGAGCCGCACCAGGTGGCAGTCCGGCAAACCCTTGGTCGTCTCCTCGAGCGACTGTCCGAGGGCGACCACCCAAGAGTCGGGGACGTCAGTGCCGGCGCCCTGCGGCCAGTCGTTGATCAAGACGGGAACGCCGCTTCCGGAGCTCCCGCGATGGCTGGCCACGAGATTGGCCACCCATCGGGCGGCAACATCAGGATCCATGGCCCGGTGCAGCCGCCAGTCGATCCAGAGGAGCAGCACGTCTTCATCGGCGTTGGGACGGAGCACGCCGGCCAGGCTCGGATCGTAGTCCGAGACCGAGTGCACCAGCTCCGCATCCCAGAGTGACATGAACGGCCCGATCAGCTCCGAGACGAGCTCGAAGGGCATCGATCGCTCGCAGCGCAGGCGGACCCTCCGGGCGCCTGCTGCCGGCGCCACAGCCCGCAGGGCCGAGCTTCGCGGCAATCCGGCAAGGAGCGTCCGCTGAAGTTGCCAATCAGCGGGTGTCTTTCCGAAGGACATGCGGCTCGAACCTACTTCCTTGGGGAACTGCGGAGCGTTCTGGTAACGGCCGGAGCGTATAATTTCAAACCTAGCCGAAGGAGAGGCTGGCGCCGGCGCGCCCGCCCGAAGGAGAGTTGCCGGCGTGATGCGTGGGGCGCAGCGCTGGGTCGCGGCACAGATCTGGCGCGCATCGGGGCGCGCGGTCAGCGATCGGGAGCTGCTCTACGGCGGCGCAACCGGACTGCGCATCCTCACCTTTCACGCCACCGTTTCCGACCAGCTGCCGCACGTCCGGCGCATCGTCGACTGGTGCCGCAGCAGGCTTCCGATGGCGTCCCCGGCGGACGCGGACGACATCTTCGCCGGTCGTTGGCCACAGGGCAGCGACCGGGTGCTGCTCACCTTCGACGATGGCTATCAAAGCAACTACCAGGTTGCGCAATGGCTCGCCGGAATCGGGGTGGCGGCGATCTTCTTCGTCGTTCCGCCGCTCATCGACCGCACCCCGGAGGAGTACTTGCGCTTCCACGAGCGGTTCGGCGTGAGGGCCTACGTGCCCCTGGCGCACGCCGGTGCGCGCGGACTGGCCTCCAGCCAGCTCCGGGAGATGGTCGCGATGGGCCACCGCATCGCTGCCCACAATTTCGCCCACCGCGACCTGGGCCTGGTGCATGACGCCGCCGGGATCCGTTACGAAGTCTCGAATGCCATCGAGATGGTGGGCGATTTGACGGGCGCGCGGTGCAACGACTTTGCCATCGCTTTTGGCCAGCCCGAGAACGTCTCGGAGGAGGCTGCCCGCTTCTTGTTGGAGCACTGCCCGCATGTCTACTCGTGCCACCGCGGCCTCAACGTGCCGGGCAGAACGTCGAAGTTCCTCCTCCGCCACGCTTGCGAGCCGGACCACCCCTTCGCCTTCACGCGCATCTGCATCGAAGGGGGAGCGGATCGGCGCGTGGCTGACGCCGCCAGCGCGATGGCGCAGCGGGTGGGCGTGCTGCCGGCGCATTGAGCCGCTGCGAGAGGTCGCAACCAAGGAAAGGATGGTCCGTGGCGATCGAGGTGCGGAGTGTCGGCTCCGAGTCTTTCGAGGAGATCTACCCCCTCCTGGCACGATTTCCGACGCCGCGGATGACCAAGGAGGATTGGCGCTGGATGCTCTTTCGCAACGCCTGGTCGGACAACCCTTGCCACGGCTTTGCCCTGTATGCGGAGGGGAAGGCCGTGGGATTCATCGGGACCATTTTCAGCGAGCGGCACCTGCTCGGCCGGATGGAGCGCATCTGCAGCCTCTCCTCCTGGATCGTGCTCGAGGAGCATCGCAACGCGAGCCTGCTGCTGCTCAGGCCCATCCTCGCGCTGCGGGACTACACGATCGTCAACCTCACCCCCTCCGACTCGGTCTACGAGATCTTCTCCAAGCTGGGCTTCAAGACGCTGGAGAGCGAGCGCCTGCTGCTGCCGCCTCTGCCCCGCGTCGCCGAGGCTGCCCGGGCCGTCTCCGGCTCTGCCACGCTCTCCCCTGACGTCCTGAGCAAAGAGCTGATCGGCGAAGAACGCACCATCTACCGGGATCTCCGTGCAAGCCCCGTCGCCCGACACCTCCTGCTGCGGCAAGGCGGTCGAAAGTGCTACTTGGTCGCGACTCCCATCCACAAGAAGGGCCTTCCCTTCGCGGAGATCCAGTACATCGGAGATCGAGCGCTCTTCTGGGAGAATCGCATCCTGGCGCACGCCGCTCTCTTCCGCTCCACCGGAGCGGTGGGCCTGATGGTCGACAGCCGGTACCAGTCGGGATCGCCTCCCCCGCTCTCGCTGCGCTGGCCCTCGCGGCGCCTGTATCGTCCGACGCGGGAGGAGATCGCTCCCGAGCTCATCGACGGCCTCTACTCCGAGCTGATGGGGCTGCGCTGGTGAAGCTCCTCTATGTCACCCTGTTTCCTTCCAGCCCGCCCAGGTTCGGCGCCCAGCGGCGGCTGCAAGGCTTGATGAGCGGCCTGTCGCGCAAGAACGACATCACCGCGGTCTCGTTCCTCCCGCCCGACCTGGACGCGAGCGAAGCTGAGCGCGCCATGCGCCAGTATTGCCGGGACCTGGTGCTCATCCCTTCCAGACCCGGGACGGGCACCAGCAAGCGCCTGTTGCAAGCGCGGTCCCTGTTCTCCCTCGACAGCTTCGAGCGCCGCTTCTTCAACGCGCGTGCGCTCCAGCAGGCTCTCGACCGCCTGCTCCTGTCCAGGCGCTACGACATCGTCAACATCGAGGCGCCTTTTCTTGCCCACTACCGTCTGGCGCAAGCGCCGCCGGGTGAGCGCGTTCCCAGGCTCGTCCTCGACCAGCACAACATCGACTTCGATCTGGTGCGGCAGATGGCAAAGACCGAGCATGGCTTCGTCCGCCGCCTCTACAATTCGGCCAACTGGCCGAAGATGCGGCGCGAGGAGATGTCGGCGTGGCGAACGTTCGACGGGGTGAGCTTCACCTCGGTCCTCGACGAACGGCGCGCGCGCTCGTTGGTCCCTTCGATTCGTTCCACGGTGATCCCCAACGCGGTGGACATTGAGCACTTCAAGCCCGCCGGCGACGACCCTTCGCCCGACGGATGCACCGTCCTCTTCTTCGGCGCCATCAATTACTACCCCAACATCGACGGTCTGCTCTTCTTCGTCCGCGAGGTCTGGCCGCGGCTCCTGGAGTCGCACCCGCGTGCACGGCTCAAGATCGTGGGGCAGCACCCCACTCCGGAGATCCTCGCGCATGCGGGCCCGCGGGTCGAGGTCGCCGGCCTCGTGGACGACGTCCGGCGCCACCTCGCGCAAGCGGCCGTGGTCATCGTGCCGTTGCGGCTGGGGGGCGGCACCCGGCTCAAGGTGCTGGAGTCGATGGCCATGGCGCGGCCCGTCGTCTCGACCTCCATCGGTGCCGAGGGGATCGACGTCGCCTCGGAGCGCAACATCCTGCTCGCCGACGATCCCGCGAGCTTCGCGGCGGCGGTGGGTCGCCTCCTCGACGCTCCGGATCTGGCGGCGCGCATCGGCCGGAACGGCCGCGCTCTCGTCGAAGCGCACTACTCCTGGGATACGGCAGCGCAGCGCCTCGAGGCCTTCTTTCAGGAGATCCGGCGCTTGCCTTGATCCGGGCCGACCGATCGGCTGAGCTCCTGTTTTTCATCAACAATGACGACGCCCCTGAGGGTGTTGCCCTGCCCGCCCTGTATATTTTACCGGGGCTCGTCCTCCAGCCTCACGAGCCAGACTTTTACCGCGCCGTTGACTGTCGGTCGGCTGCGTGACAACTCTGCTTCGGGGAGTGTAGGCGCATGTTGGTCATGCAGCGTAACAGCACCGGGCCGCCGTCATACCCGCGTCTGCTGGCGCCCGTGTATTTCACGAAGCTGCGAGGCTTGGGCCTCTTTGGACGCGGACGCAGGAGATTCGACCCAGCCCTGGGCGGTATGCGCGTCTACACCGACGAGGAGCCGAAAGAAGGATCGCAGCTCCAGATCGAGATCTTCCTGCCGGACGATACGACCGTGATCTGCAAGGTCGGCGTGGACCGGGTTGAGTTGTTGCCCCCGGGTTCGCCAGCAACCTACGACGTAGGACTCTGTTTCATCGCCATCCATCCCCACGATCGCGAACGTCTCTCCGGCGTGCTGAAGCAGGGTTGACGCGGCTCGCTGGCGGTACGGCTTCTTGCCGGCTGTAAGAATGACTGCGTTTTACCGAACTCCATTCAGTCTTTCTTACGGGAAGGCATTTTCCCACCCCGATCCGGCGTCGTCATTTCGCCCGCAAAGCGCACAAAATACTGCCGATTGCTTGGAAGCGGACCGCATCGAAAGGTTGGCAAGCGCGTTGCTAGACGACAATTGCGCTGCTACCGGAAAAAGCGAGCCTCACGATGACGGACCTGCTCTTAGGCGTTCCCTACCTCGGCCGGCTTGCCATTTCCGCGGCGCACGGATCCCAGTGCAATACCAGGAGGCAGTAATGGCGGGAGGAACGGGTCTGCTGGTCCCCGAAGGCGGAATCCAGCCTCTGCGCGACGGCGGACGCTCCGACCAGACGAGCGGCAGTTCGCACGGGGATCCTCAACTTGCCGTCGCCAGCGTTGAGCCGATGGTCGCCCACCGTCTCGCCGTCTGCCCGCCGGAGGCGCTGCCGGTGGTCGGTCCTGCCGGCACCTTCCAGGTCGGGCCGGTTCCGCTGACTGCAGAGGGGGTCGAAGCAGACCTGTCGGTGGCATGGCGCCTCGTGCTGAAGCGCGCGCTCGACGTCCTGGTGGCCGTGGTGGCGCTGGCGGTGCTCTCGCCGGTGTTACTGGCGATGGCGCTCTTGATCAAAGCCACCGGCAAGGGCCCGGTCTTCTTCGGCCAGCGGCGAATGGGCATGCACGGGCAAGTTTTCCGCATGCTCAAGTTCCGCTCGATGGTGGTCAACGCCGAGGCGCTCCGGCCGCGGCTCGAAGTGCTCAACGAGTCGAACGGCCCGGTCTTCAAGATGCGCCTGGACCCGCGGGTGACGTGGATCGGCAGGTTCATGCGCAAGTACTCGATCGACGAGTTGCCTCAGCTCATCAACGTGTTGTCGGGGGACATGAGCCTGGTGGGGCCTCGCCCGCCGCTGCCCAGCGAAGTGGCGCGGTACGAGCCGTGGCAGCATCGCCGCTTCGCCGTCCGTCCCGGCCTGACCTGCTTCTGGCAGGTTTCCCACGGGCGCTACCGGATCTCGTTCGACGAGTGGATCCGGCTCGACCTGAAGTACATCGACCAGTGGACCCTGCTGGTCGACCTGGGCCTCATCTGCCGGACGTTCGGGGTGGTGTTCCGCGGAACCGGAGAATAGCGCGCCGGTCAGCTCCTCCGCGCCACCTTGACGGCCAGTGCTTGCCACCGCGCAGCTTGCGATGCGTCGAGGTGCCGGGTGGCGGCGGCCTTGCCACGCAGGAGGCAATCCCATTGATAGCGCCGCAGGAAGCGGCGGAACCCCGGCTGCTCGTAGCGAGGCGCACGCCGGAGGAGGCTGGAGACGTACCCCCACCACATCGCCAGCCCACCCACGACCAGCGGGGGACGCAGCATGCGATAGAGAGCGCTCGCCGTCATGTACACGAGCCCGGTGCCGAGGAAGTACTGGCCTCGCCCGTGGCGGAGGCGGCCCGTCATGATGCCCTTCTCGCTCGAGCCCATCGGGCGCAAGTGCAGGAAGCGCAGCTCGGGATCGTCCCAACTCCGCGCCATCCAGCCGAGCATGCGGCAGCGGTGGCAGTCGAGGCCGTCCCACATGACCGCGCGGACCAGGCCACCGATCTGCAAGAAGCACTCGACCCGGTAGAACTTGGAGGCGCCGATGGACGTCTCGTCGCCGCATCCCTCACTGACCAGGTTTCCGCCGCGCCCCAGGTAGTATGGCTTTCCGCTGCAGGTCCCCAGACGCGGCTCCGCCTCCATGCGCTGCATCAGCAGCTCGAAGTAGCGCGGAGGAAGATCGAGGTCCAGGTCGAGCTTGCACAGGTAGTCGAACTGCGCCGGGTCGATCGTTTCATAGCCCGCGTAGAAGGCCTCTACGACGCCTGGACCGACGCTTCGCCGTCCCCGATCCTCGCGCCGGACGACCCGGATGAAGCCGTATCGGGCGGCATACTCCGCGAGGATCGCCGGCGTGGCGTCGCTCGATCCGTCGTCGACGATGACCCACAGGGCGGGCAGGACGCTCTGGGCAACGACGGAGTCGAGCGTGCGCCGGGCGACCGTCGCTTCGTTCCGGCACGGCGAGATGAGCACGTACCGCCGCCCAGGCGGGAGAGCGGTCATCGGACGCTCATCCTGTGCTCGCGGCACCACCAGCCGAGCACGTAGATGGCCCAGACGCGCGACCAGTAGAGGCCGCGCGCCCCACCCAGGAAAGCGCTCCAGAGGCGGTCGACGGCGCCGGGGTCCAGGCCGGCGGTCTCGCAGAAGTTGCGGTCGCGCAGCGCGGCCGTCATCTGCTCCTTCAGCGAGGTGCGCGCCCAGCGCTCGATGGGAAGCACGAACCCGGACTTGGGGCGGTCGAACAGCGTTGCGTCCAGATCCCGCAGGGCCAGCTCGCGCAGGACCTGCTTCTTGCCCAGCGGTTGGAAGCGTTCCTTCTCGGGGAGCACCGAGGCGGCCTCCACCACCTGGTGATCGAGGAAGGGCACCCGAACCTCCAGGGAGCTGGCCATGCTGGCCGCGTCGGTGTCGCGCAACAGGCGCTCGCCGAGGAAGCACCACAGCTCCAATATCGAGATGGCCGGGAGCGGACGGCCGCCCGCGATCAGCTGGCCGAGCTCCTGCGCGACCTTGACCGGCAGGCCCATGTGCAGCTCGCCGTTCAACTGATGTCGCAGGAGCTGGCGCGCGAAGTCTGAGGCGAAGAGCGCGTAGGAGACCTGGTAGGTGTCCAGCAGCTCGCCGCGGGCGGCGAGCGCGTCGCCCAACTTTCCCCAGCGCGTCTGCGGGGGCAGGGCGACGGAGAGGCTGGCCGCGCGGGTGACCGCGTTGGCGAGGCGGCGCAGCAGCCCCGGCGGGAACGCTGAGAGCCTGCGGCTCCAGGAGGCCGCCCAGGGGACGTCGCGGAAGCTGTGATAGCCGCCGAACAGCTCGTCTCCTCCCGTGCCCGCCAGCGCGACCGTGAGGCCGGCTTCCCGCACCGCGCGGCTGACGAAGTAGGTGTTGATCCCGTCGAAGGTCGGCTGGTCCAGGCTGGCCAGCGCGTCGGGAAGCTCCTGCCGGAACGTGTCCTGCGTCAGCCGCAGCTGGTGGTGCTCGGTGCCCAGCGCGCCCGCGACCGCCCCCGCGATTGCCGATTCGTCGTACGCGGTCTCCTCGAAGCCGATGTTGAAGGTGCGGATCCGCGCGCTTCCGCTGCGCACCGCCAGGGCGGCGATGGCGCTGGAGTCGATTCCGCCGGAGAGGAAGATGCCGAGCGGAACGTCGCTGACCAGGTGCATCTGCACCGCGGCCGAGAGCTGCGCCTCGAGCTCTTCCATCGTTCCGGAGGGCTCCGGCGCGGCGGGCAGCTGCCAATAATGCCGCGGGGCGGTCAGCACGCCGTCGCGGGAGGCGGTCGCGGCAGTCGCCGCGGGCAGCAGCTCGACGCCGCGCACGATGGTGCCCGGCCCGATGACGAAACCGTTCCACACGTAGCTGGCCAGCGCCACCGGATCGAGGTCGCGCTCGATCAGCCCGCTGGCGAGGAGCGCGCGGACCTCGGAGGCGAAGAGGAGCGCGCGCGTTCCGCCGGGCCGGACCACGCTGCACAGGTAGAGCGGCTTGATGCCGAGCCGGTCGCGGGCGAAGAGAAGCGTTCCGCGCCCGGCATCCCAGAGGGCGAAGGCGAACATCCCCCGCAGGCGGCCAATGCATTCCGGGCCCCAACGCGCGTACGCCTTGAGGATGACCTCCGTGTCCGAGCGCGATTTGAACCGGGCGCCTTCCGCTTCCAGCTCACGGCGCAGCGCAGGGAAGTTGTAGATCTCGCCGTTGAAGACGATCACATTGCCGGTCTCCGGATCCGCCATCGGCTGGCGGCCGTCCTCGCTCAGGTCGATAATCGCCAATCGTCGGTGCGCGAGGACCACTCCTTCGCCGCCCGCCGGGCTGGACGTCCACAACCCACTCGCGTCGGGTCCGCGATGCTGCTGGGCGTCGCTCATGCGGCGGATGGCCTCGGTGACCGCACCGTCGATCGCTCCGACTGCTCCTGCGATTCCGCACATAGCTGCCTCGTCAGGAAAGGGGAGCCGCTTTCACGCCCAACTCGTCCGGCCGCGGCACTCCCTCGCCGAACGACCGCTTGAGCCGGAGGAAGCGCTTCTCGAACCACTCGTAGCTAAGCACGGAGACCAGCACGGAAAGGCCGACGCCTGCCGCCGCTTCCACGAGCACCGCGAGGAAGTGCGAGCCGAGGGGCTTCGCCAGGTCGTCCTCGATCCGCTTGTCGACCAGGAAGTACGCGATAACCCCGTGGTAGACGTAGATGCCGTAGCTATACTTGCCGAAGAAGCGCATCGCCGGGTGATTGAAGAAGCGGCCGATGAAGCTGTCCGGTTCCGCTTGAACGCAGGCGAGCAGCAGCGCACCG
>Ga0137397_10003991_pt1 | contig 10268 bp, 9 predicted proteins | sample czorhiz116metaG_FD_106658 | JGI IMG/M metagenome (GOLD analysis project Ga0137397, IMG submission 106658) | Vadose zone soil microbial communities from Angelo Coast Range Reserve, California, USA - czorhiz1.16 metaG | ecosystem: Environmental > Terrestrial > Soil > Vadose zone | place: USA...
GGCAAGTACCGGCTCACGCGCGGGTGCATCCAGGCGTTCGCGGCGGCGCGCAACCCGTTCAGCATCATCACGCGCGGGCCGATGATCGTCCGCGACATCGACGTGCTCCAGCACGCGGCGCCGCGCGCCGAGGTCCACGTGACCTTCTCCGTGCCCACGCTCGATGCCGACATCTGGCGCAAGACGGAGCCGGGCACGGCGCCGCCGCGCCAGCGGCTGCGGGCGCTGCGGATGCTGGTGGACGCGGGCATCGACGTGGGCGTCGGCATGGCGCCCATCCTGCCGGGGCTGTCGGACGATCCGGCGCTGCTGGCCGACGTCGTGCGCGCCGCGCGCGATGCCGGCGCGACCGGCGTGTGGTGCAACATCCTCTACCTGCGCCCCGGCACGCGCGAGCACTTCCTCGAGCACCTGGCGCGCGACTGGCCGGCGCTGCTGCCGCGCTACGAGGAGATCTATCGCCGCGGCGCCTACCCGGCCAAGGACGAGTCCGAGCCACTCCAGGCCCGGGTGGCCGCGCTGCGCCGCGAGCTCGACGTGGCGGATCGCCGCGCGCGGCCGCTCGAGCCCCCGCCGGCGCCCGAGCAGCTTGCGCTCGTGATCTGAGCGTCGTGTATCGACCTTTTCACTCTAGGCGCGCCGAGCGCGCTCGGATATCATCGCGCCATCATCCAGACTGAGTTCCCGCACGAGACGGTCCGTCGCATCTGGGGCTACGATCGCTTTCTCCCGCTTCAAGAAGCCGCCATCGCGTGTGTGCTCGAAGGCCGTGACTCGCTCGTCGTCCTTCCGACCGGCGGCGGGAAATCACTCTGCTACCAGGCGCCCGCCGCGCACTTGCGGCGTCTGGCCGTCGTCGTCTCGCCGCTCATCGCGCTGATGAAGGACCAGGTGGACGGCTTGCGCGAGGCCGGCGTGCCCGCGGCCGTGCTCAACAGCAGCCAGACGGGCGCCGAGCGAAGCGCGGTCATGCGCGCGGTCGCCGGCGGCGGCATCCAGCTCCTCTACCTGGCGCCCGAGCGCCTCGTCATGGACGGCTTCCTCGAGCGCTTACAGCGCGCCGCGCCCGCGTTCTTCGCGGTGGACGAGGCGCACTGCATCAGCCAGTGGGGCCACGACTTCCGCCCGGAGTACCGCCAGCTCCGCGCGCTGCGCGACACGTTCCCTGCCGTCAACGTGCACGCCTACACGGCGACCGCCACGCCGCAGGTCCGCGGCGACATCGTCAGCGAGCTGCGGCTCAAGGAGCCGAAGGTCCTGGTTGGCTCGTTCGATCGGCCGAACCTGATCTACCGCGTGCGCCCGCGCTCGGACCGCCTGGCGCAGGTGGTCGCGGCGATCCAGCGCCATCGCGACCAGGCGGGCATCGTCTATTGCATCCGGCGGAGCGAAGTCGAGGAGCTCGCGGCCGCGCTCGTCCGCCGGGGCTTCCGCGCCGTGCGGTATCACGCCGGGCTCGACGACGGCGAGCGGCGGGCCAACCAGGAGGCGTTCGTCAACGAGCGCGCCGACATCGTGGTGGCCACCGTCGCTTTCGGCATGGGCATCGACCGCTCCAACGTGCGCTACGTCATCCACACCGGCATGCCGAAGTCGCTCGAGCACTACCAGCAGGAAGCCGGCCGCGCCGGACGCGACGGGCTCGAATCCGAGTGCCTGCTACTCCACTCGGGCGCGGACTACGGGTTGTGGAAGTCGATCATGTCGCCGGAGGGCGCCGAGGCCGCGCCGGGCGCGCTGCGCAAGCTCGGCGAGATATATGCGTTCTGCCAGGACGCGGTCTGCCGCCACCGCGCGCTCGTGACGTACTTCGGCCAGGCGTACGAGCGCGAGCGCTGCGAGGCGTGCGACGTCTGTCTCGGCGAGACGGTGCAGGGCGGCGACACCGCGGGAGTGGCCGCGAAGATCCTCGGCGTGGTCGGCGAGCTGCGCGGGCGCTTCGGCGCCACGCACGTGGCTGACGTGCTGGCCGGCGCCGCCACCGCCCGCATCGGTCAGCTCGGCCACGAGCGCCTGGGCGCCTACGCGGCGCTGCGCGGCGAGAAGAAGACGCGGGTGCGCGCGTGGATCGATCAGCTCCTCGGCTACGGCCTGCTGGCGCGCACCGACGACGAGTACCCGACCGTGACGCTCACCGAGCGCGGCCGCGCCGTGCTGCGCGGCGAAGCCGAGGCCCCGGCGCTCACGAGCGCGGGCGCCGTCCGCGCGACGGCCGCGGATGCGACGGCCCCGACCGGGCGCGAGGCGGTGGCGCGGCCGGGTGGTGATCCGGGCGCGTACGATCGCGTGCTCTTCGAGGCGCTGCGCGGGCTGCGGCGCACGATCGCCGAGGAGCGCGGCGTGCCGCCCTATCTCGTCTTCAGCGACGCCTCGCTGCGCGACATGGCCCGCCTCAAGCCGCGCACGCGCGAGGCGCTGCTGGAGGTCAAGGGCGTGGGCGAGTGGAAGAGCGAGACCTTCGGCGAGCGCTTCCTGGTCGTGATTCGGCAGCAGACCTAGCCGCCTACCACCCCCAGCGACCTGGCATACCGCAAGGCATCGCGCAGGCGACCGCCGTACCCCGCATGATGTAGCGGCCTGAAAGCCCTGCAGCCCAGCCCGGCGCCTCGGGTATCGTCGCACTAGATCCTTTCGCGCACCTGGGCGCGGCTGCTCCGCAACCTGTCGGAGACTGGATGAAGGCGACTTCCTGGATCGGCGCTGTGTCCGTCGGCGTGGTTATGGCTCTGGTCGGCTGCAGCATGGGCCGGGACGAGGCGAAGCACGGGGTAACCGAGGACAAGTTCGTCGCGTTCATGACCGCGCTCGATCGGAAGCTGGGTCCGTGGCAGTCAGCCGGCGATCCGGCGTGGAACGTCACGCGCGGGACGAACGGACACTTCGTGCGGCTGACGTCGATCCTCGTCGGCTATCACGTCAACTCCCCACTGCTCGTCAGCGAATGAGCTCGACCTTTCGGCGGCTGTTTCCCTCGGACGCCGTGCCGACGCTATCGTGGTCTCGCCGCGTATTGCTCGCCGGGCTGGCAGCCGCGGTGTTCGTGACGAGCGGGATGCTGGCCATCGATCACTACCTGCTCGACGGCCTCGATGGATGGGTGTTCTCCGGTCGGTTCGCCGAGGATACGGCGTACGCCGCCGGGTACTCGGACGAGGCGTTCAGAACGGTGAGGCTCGGCATGACGACCGGAGACGTGCTGGCGCGGCTCGGTCCGCCGCTCTGGAGCGGATTGCGGGACGGGGCCCGGGAGAGCTGGCGATGGAGTCAAAGTCCCGGCGACAAGAGCTACCGCATCAGGGTGGTTGTCTTCGAGGCGAACCGGGTCGTCGCGGTCTACAGCGAGTTCTACGTCGACTGAGTCGGTAGTACGCCTGCTATCGGCGGGCGGCAAGCGGCCGAAGACGTTGCAGCTCCCGCTCGGCGTCCGTGAGCCCGCGCCGCAAGGCGACGGCCTGCTCGAACGAGGGCACGGCGCGGGTGTAGTCGCCGCCGGCCGCATACGCCCAGCCGAGCGCGTAGTGCGGCCACCAGTTGCGCGGCTGCATCGCCCGCGCCCGCTCCAGATACGCCAGTCCATCCGCGCGGCGCTGCCCCTGCATGGCCAGGGCGTAGCCCAGGAGCATGTACGCCTCGGCGTCCTCACGGCGTCCGACCACGTCGGCGAGGATCGTGACGACATCCTTGAATCGATCGCGTGTGGTCAAGAGCTTCGCCATGCCGATCGGGAAGTCGCGATCAGCTGGAAAATCATGCGCGTAGTCCCGGGTGGTGGCCGCCGCGTCGGTGAAGCGTCCGGTCCGGGCGTAGAACGCGGCAAGGTCCTTGCGGATCTGGACGGCCGCCGGGACGAGCGCGAGGACCGCGCGGCTCTGCCGCTCGACGTCCAGCTCGATCGCCGAGACCCACGGCCGGCCGTAGAAGCCGCTCCGCACCGAGACGACCACGGGCTGGCCGCCCCAGAGCCGTAGCCGCTCGTCCCACCGGAGCAGGAGGCGTTCCGTGGCGCCGGGGTTGCGCCAGGATCGGATCGTCGCCCACACGAACGGGCTCGTGACGCCGAGGGTTGGCTCGTCCATGCCGATACTCACGATCTCGGTGGCGTGCGGGACGGGCACCGAGAGGTCGAACTTGCCGTTCGTGAACAGGAAGAGGCTGTAGAAGCAGAATCCGAGGATCGCGATCGCGAAGGCGTTCGACACGAGCTCGAGCGGCCGGCGCTGCGCCTGCGTGGTGCCCACGCCGACGAAGGCCGCGTAGAGCCAGAAGACCACCGTCAGCGCGGTCGTCGCCACGGTGACCGCCGCGAGGACGACGGTCAGATAGGCGCTCGGGGCGCGGTAGACGCCCTGGGCCCACACCGCCCAGCAGCCGAGTGCTGCCAGGACCACGTCGATGATGACGGCCCGGACGATCGGCATCAGCGGCTCACGCTCATGCGGGGCGACGCGGCTCGCACGTGCTCGAGCAGCGCTTGCCCGCGCAGGTTATCCGGTTCGCGTGTCAGGACCTCCACGAGGCAGGCGTCCGCGCGCGCCGCCTGCTCGGTCTCCCAGTAGAGCTCGCAGAGGCCCACGACGTGCTCGATGCCACGGCCGCCGAGTGCGTAGCCGACTTCGTACTCGCGGAGCGCATCGGCCCAGCGCTGCTCGTGGCCATGGATGCGCCCGAGCCCGTAGTGCGCCTCCGGCGTGACCGGATCGAGGGCGATCGCGCGCAGATAGGCGGCCCTCGCTTCGATGCGCCGATCGAGAGCGACCAGCATGTGCCCGATGTTCACCTGCAGCTGCGCGACCCGAGGCTTCAAGGTGGCGGCGCGCTGGTACGCCGTGAGCGCGCCACGGTGGTCCCCCATCGATGACATCACGTGGGCCAGACGCCACCAGCCCTCGGCATCGCTCGAATTCGTCGAGACTGCCACCTCGGCCATCGCGCGTGCCTGCCGGTAGTCCCCGAGCTTCGACATCACGAGGTCGTGGAAGGTGGCCGCGACGAAGGCATCCGCGGGCGTCACGTCGAACGCGAGCTTCGTCAGGCGATACTCGTCGGCCAGCTCACCGCGATCCGCATGGTGTCGAGCGGACCCGAGCAACGCGGCGGTATTGCGCGGGTTGACCTCGACGGCACGCCGAAATGCCTCGAACGCCGCGCGGCGATACCCCTGCTTGGTGTGGACGATGGCCAGCGTGACGTAGGCGTCATCCGGCCGGTCGCCGGCGGCGATGGCGCGTCGCGCGTAGCGAACGGCCGCGGTGGCGTGCGACGGATCGTAGATCCTGAGGTACCGGTGCAGGTGCGCCAGCAAACAGGCGGGGCGCGACGCGCTCGCGCGACGCTCGAGCTCGCCCGTGAGCTCCAGCACCGACAGGAACACGGTGATCCGCTGCTCGGTGCGCTCGTAGCGCAGCGCCCGCTTGAGCGCCTCGACGGCGTCGTCGAACCGTTCTTGCCGGCTCCGGGCCACGGCGAGCACGAGCAGCGCGTCGTAGTCGTCGCGCTGGATCCGAAGGACCCGCTCGGCCAACTCGATCGCCGTGGACGGGTGGCCGGCGGCCAGCGCAATCTCAGCCCGCGTGAGGAGCGGGGCGGGGTCGTCGGGCACCCGGCGCAGCTCGGCGTTGGCCTCGGACGTCGCGCGATCCAGATTGCCGCTCATCATGGTCGTCCATGACCACGCCTCGTCCGCCGGCACGGCCACGGTGCGCCGCGCGAGGTCGACGCGATAGAACCGCGCGGCGCCGCGGTAGTCGGCGACGAAATAGTGGACGAGGGCGCGCGCGGCAGGCAGCGAGCGCCCGAAGAAGCGGCCATCCATCCGGGACAGGTGATCGAAGGCCAGCACGCCCGCGACGACCAGGATGCCGACGAGGATCAGCAGCCGGGCGCGTGGACCAGAGTGCGGCGAGCGTGAGGGGAGCGGCATCGAGCGCGACGTCGTGCAAGGCCTGCACCAGCCCGCGGACTGAGCGGAGTCGAACTATTCGTGTGGGTGAGAGATCTCGCGATGTGTCGCCGTGGCACTCTGATCTGACAGCGCGTCAGCTTGGCGACGCTGCACGGTGCCGAACGCGACGTCAGCCCGGCCGGGCGATGTAGCGCCCGCGCCCGGGCCCCACGGCGCGGCCGTTCTCCCACGCGAGCGCGCCACGCAGAAAGGTCGCCGTGACCTGCCCCGTCAGCTCCTGGCCCTCGAACGGGGTGTAGCCCTGCGCGGATGGTGACTCGGCGGCGCGAACGGTGAAGCGGCGGTCAGGATCGAGCAGCGCGAGATCGGCGTCGAAGCCGACGGCGATGTCGCCCTTGCGCAGCAGCCCGTAGCGCTGCGCGGGATTGAAGGCCAGCAGCTCGGCCATGCGGTGCGGCGCCAGGCCTCGCTTGGTGCCCTCGCTGAAGACGCCGGCGAGCAAGTACTCGGTGCCGCCGAAGCCGGACTTGGCCAGCCAGATGTCGCCGCGGCCCGCCGGGCCCGCGCCCTTCACTTCTTCCGCGCAGCAGGCGTGATCGCTGACGATCCAGTCCACCTGGCCCTCGTGCACCATGCGCCAGAGGAACTCCACGTCCTCGCGCGGGCGGATGGGTGGGTTGACCTTGGCGAAGGCGCCGGTGGGCGTGTCCACGTCGAGCAGGAGATGGCCCACGGTGATCTCGCGCTTGAAGCTCACGTGCGGGAACACGCGCGCCATCGTCAGCGCCGCCTCCACCGCCTTGCGCGAGGAGAGATGGAGCAGGTTCACGTTCTGGCTCTCGGCCTCGGCGGCGAGGTAGGCGGCGATCCACACGGCCAGGCCCTCGCTGTGCGGCGGCCGCGCGGCGCTGTAGGCGCGCAGGCCGGTGAGCGACGGGTCCTTGGCCACCAGCCGCGTGTAGGCGTTGAGGATGTCGGCCAGCTCGCAATGCAGGCTCACGCTCACGTAGGGCGCCAGCGCGGGATGCGCGCGCTGGATACGGCCGGCCTCGCGCAGGATGAACTCGAAGTGCGCGAGGTCGTAGGTGTCCTCGGGGCCGATCATGAGGAAGCGCCGCTGCTCGTCCTGGCCGGCCTGGCCGTGCAGGCCGTAGCCGCCGTAGAACATGAAGATCTTGAACGAGGGCACGCCGTGGCGCACGGCCAGCGACTCCATCTCGCCGATGTGCGAGCCGGCGATGGGCGCCAGGTGATAGGCGTAGTCGCAGGCGTAGCGGCCTTCCGACTGGCGCAGCACCTCGGGGAAGAAGTCGGCCCAGGCGCCGCCGCGGTTCAGGTAGTACTGGCCCGTGCGGAAGTAGGTGAGCATCGTCGTCACGCCGCCGCTCAGCGCCGCCCGGCTCTCGGTGCCCGCGTCCTCGGTGAGTGGCCCGTAGATTCCGACGTGGGTGTGGGCGTCCACCACGCCGGGAAAGCCCAGCCGCTCGCGCGCGTCGTACGTCTGGGTGGCGTCGCCCGCGGGGATGTCGGGGGCGATGCGGGCGAAGCGGCCGTCCTTCACGCCGAGGTCGACCGTCTCCACCGCGGCGTGGTGCGGGCGCACCGCGCGCACGCGCTTGATGACGAGGTCGAGCGGGCGCGCGTCGCTCACGGTTGCCGGCGGGGCGCCACGAAGCGCTGGACGCGGCCGTGCCAGGGCCAGCCGTCGTGATCGTGCGACTCCTCGGTGTCGCTGAACGTGCCGTTCGTGTAGCGGTCGATCACCACGCGCCAGAATTCCTGCGCGCCGACGTTGCTGGCCAGCTGCGAGAGCTCCCACGGGCCCGGCGCCAGGTCGAACAGCATCCGCGCCGCCTGCTCGCCGACGCGCTGGCGCCGGAACCTGCGCAGCACGAAGAACTCGCTGATCTCGTGGCTGCCGGCGCCGGCGTACGTGGCCTCGTCGCGGATCAGCGCGAAGCCGGCCAGCGTGCCATCGGCCCGGATCAAGAACGAGCGGCGCCCGCGCTCCGTCCAGAAGCGCTCGATCTTCTCGGCGCTGCCGTACAGGCCCTCGGCGCTGATGTTCCAGCCGTCGATCGTGCCGAGGTCGTAGAGATAGAGCTGCATCATGCGCCGGAGGACGGGCACGGCCTCGGGGCCGGCTTCTTCCAGCGTGACCGTGACGCGCGCACCGGCGGCTGGCTCGGGTGTGTCTGACATGGCGGCGAAGCCGGCGCGTAGTATATGCGCGCGGAGCAGGGGAGGCGAGCGATGGGCGAACGGCCGGCGGGGTGGACCGAAACGGACTCGCAGCGGTTCATCGACGACGGCGCGGTCTTCGTGCCGTCGCGCGACGAGCAGATCGCCACGCTGTGCGCGCTGATTCCCGCGCGCGCGGACGAGGCCTTCACGGTGGCCGAGCTGGGGGCGGGCGCCGGCGTGCTGGCCCGCGCGGTGCTGGAGGCATTTCCCCGCTGCCGCTACGTGGCGCTCGACGGCTCCGCCGCCATGCGGACGCGCCTGACCGAGACGCTCCCTCAGCACCGCGCCCGGGTGGACGTGCGCGAGTTCGACCTCGCCGACCGCGGCTGGCGCGCGGCGCTGCCGTCGCCGCTGCGCGTCGTGCTCGCCTCGCTGGTCGTTCACCACTTGCCGGCCGCCGGCAAGCGGCGGCTCTTCGCCGATCTCGCGCGGCGGCTGGAGCCGGGCGGCGCCCTGCTGCTGGCCGACGTGGTCGAGCCGGCGAGCCCGGCGGCGCGCGACGCCTTCGCGCGGCAGTGGGCAGACGCGGCGCGCGCCCAGAGCCTGGCGCTCACGGGCGGCCTCGAGGCGTTCGAGCGCTTCGAGCGCGACGGCTGGAACTTCTACCGCGGCACGCCCGAGCCCTACGATCAGCCCTCGCGCCTGGACGAGCAGCTTCGCTGGCTGCGCGCCGCCGGCTTCGCCACCGTCGACTGCTTCTGGCTGCGCGCCGGCCACGCAGTTTTTGGCGGATGGCGTCGAGGCTCGACTACTTCGCGTCGTGGAAGATGATGCCCATCGTGTAGCGCTCGCCGCGCAGCAGCCGGCTCACGCCGTGGCGCATCGAGGCGCGATACCAGCCGCGCGTGCTCTGCAGCGGGCGGTGGCGGGTGGGGAAGATGACGATCTCGCCCTGCTCGGTGGCGAGCGACTCGCCCTTCGACTGCGCGCGCGGCCGCTGCTCGACCAGCAGGAAGTCGCCGCCCTCGTAGTCCACGCCGCGCCGGCTCAGGAAGCACGTGAGCTGCAGCGGGAACACCACGTCACCGTAGATGTCCTGGTGCAGGCAGTTGTACCCCCCGGCCTCGTAGTGCAGCAGCAGCGGGGTCGGCTTCTTCTGGCCGCGCTTGTGGCAGACAGCCTGAAGGCCGGCCAGCGTGGTGGGATGCAGCGTGGCCGTGTCCAGCGCCGCCTCGAACTGGTTGGCAATCGCGGCCAGCGGCGGGTACGCCCGCTCGCGCAGGGCCTGCACCAGGGGCGGCAGCGGCGCGGCGAAGTACTTGTACTCGCCGACGCCGAAGCGATAGCGCGCCATGTCCACCGTGCTGCGGAAGCGCGCCTCGTCGCCGTACATGGCGACCAGCTCGGCGCACTCGTCGGCCGTCAGGACGGGCGGCGTCTTCGCGTAGCCGTGCTCCCACAGCGAGCGCTCGATGGCGGTCCAGTCGAGATCGGCCAGCCGGGCGGCGATGTCAGCCATCACCTACTTATACGGCTGAACGGAGGGGAAGAGGCGGAGGGGAAGAACCCTCCTAGGGTGCCCCTAGCGGTAGGCGTCGGGCGCCTGGATGACGCTCTTCCAGAATTCCGGGTCGTGGCCCGGAAACAGGCGCGCGCCGACCAGCCGGGCGATCGTCTTGATCTTCTTGAGCGAGTGCAGCGCCAGCGTGGGATTCCACACCACCCCGGGCACGCGCTCCTTCTCGGCGTGCTCCATCCAGTAGCAGGCATCGCCCGTGAGCAGCACCGGGCCCGCGTGCGGCAGATCCACCAGCAGTGACTGATGCCCCGGCGTGTGGCCGTCGGTGCGCAGCACCGTGAGGCCGGGCGCCAGCTCGGTGTCGCCGTCGAGCAACCGCCAGCGGTAGCCGGGCAGCTCGAAGTTCTTCTTGTAGTAGAACGGCTCGAAGAACGAGGCCGGGTAGTGCGCGTACGAGTACTCGTCGCGCTGCACGATCAGCTCGGACTTCGGGAAGAGCTGGGCGCCGCCGGCGTGGTCGTAGTGCAGGTGCGACATCACGACGAGGTCGACGTTGTGGGTGTCGAGCCCGAGGGTGTCGAGCCGGTGGATCAGGAGATCCTCGTCGGTGAAGCGCGCGAAGGGGTCGTTGCGCATGAGGCCCGGCACCGCGCGCGGCGAGAC
>Ga0137397_10003994_pt1 | contig 10262 bp, 4 predicted proteins | sample czorhiz116metaG_FD_106658 | JGI IMG/M metagenome (GOLD analysis project Ga0137397, IMG submission 106658) | Vadose zone soil microbial communities from Angelo Coast Range Reserve, California, USA - czorhiz1.16 metaG | ecosystem: Environmental > Terrestrial > Soil > Vadose zone | place: USA...
CCAAAATATTTTGCAAGGACTCTTTCCGAAACTCGCGCAGACGCAGTTACAGAATTTGCAAGGGCAACAAAACGTGCTTCAACAGGCAAATAATTTATCCCCGGAAGCCGGGCTCAATGGACAATCAGTCGCGAATATTTGGCTCGCTCGCGTCGGCGCAACGAATCAGTTAGCGCAATCGGCGGCGAATGTCGCAGCACAGGGCGCGATGGGTCAAGGACAGTATTTATCTCAGGCCATTGGAGGCGCAACTACGGGAATCGGAAATGCGTATACCGGATGGGCGAATATGAACAATAGTTCTTCCCCCGCGACATACTCAAGTTCTTCGAGCTATAATGGACTCGGAAATTACGGCGGTGAATAATTTTTATGCCGACTAGCACAATTAACGGATGGACAGGCGCAGGGCTACTCCCGTCGTCTACCGTGGTATCTCAAATCCTCGGAAGAACCGGCGCAAACCCCGCTACCGCGCCGGTAGCCGCCGCAGCATCCGGAACGCCAAATCCAACGGCAGCACTTCCACCCGTCGGCGCAGTTCTTCCTTCTGTTCCGGCGCAAGTTCCGCCGGGCTGGAGCACTGGGGGGACCGGCGCGGGCTATGGTGGAACCCTCGGACGCAACACCGGAAATCTCAATGCCGGACAAGTCAATCCAAATCTCACGCCGGACCAAGCATACGCGCAATATTTGCAACAGCGTGGGTTCGCGGACCAGAGCACTCCGGCGGGTGCCGCGAGCAACGCGGTGCTATACGCACAGCAACAACTCAATTACGTGGACCCATTCGGTCCAAATAGGAATGGCCTGACTTACGATCCGTATCAGCAAACACTGCGCACGAATTTGCAACAGCAGATTCTCAATTTTAATAAGGCGAGTCCGTATGCCTATACTTACGGAAGCCCGGCGGCCCATGCTCCGGCTCCGGCTCCTCAATACGGGTATCCTGCGGGATACGGGCAGCCTGCCCCGGGTTGGCAACCTCAGTCTAACCCCTACGGAGGGGGATTCGCAGGTCCCGGGGGTAGCGCAGGCGGTGCCGGATTCGGCGCAACATTCTAATCTAATTTTTTATGGCAGGAATCGGAGCACCAGAGTCTCAAAATGTTCAGGTAGGACTATCGGCACAGCCCCTCGTTACCGCGCCCGCGGGAGTGGTAACACCGAATGCCGTTGCCGCGATGACGGACGCTTTTCGTTCCGGCGCAATTACGGCGCAAGACATCATCGATAGAATCGGTGCCGTCGGTCAGGCTAAGAAAAAGGCGGAATTGCAAAGCTTGCAGGAATTCACTAATCCCGCGACGATTGAAGCTCGGCGTCAAGCGGTTCTCGCCGCAAACGCAAACGCGCAACTCGCGCAACAGCAAGCCAGTGCTGCCGGGGGGCTCGTTCAGCCGACAGCGGCACTTACGGCGGCTCAGATTGCGGCACAGCAACAGACGCTGCCTTTGCAAACGGCTCTCACTCAGCAACAGCTTGAGATGAATGCGCGGTTCATGTATCCGCAAGCGGTGCTTGGGATTATTCAAGAGCGAATGAAGCCTGCGGGTCCTCCGGTAAGTTCAGTGGACCCTCAAACCGGAACCCCTTTTACTCGGATGTTCAATAGTATTGGGGAGGATATAACCCCCGGTTCTCCGACGCACTCAGCGTATGGCAAACTCGCGGCAAATGTTTGGTCCATGGCTCCCGGTGCTGCCGCCTCGACTCCTCCGGGTGTTGCTCCGATACCCGCGCCTCCCGGTGCGGTAACTCAGCCTATACCGCCCGTTGTTCAACCTGCGCCGCAGGCTACTCCGCCTTCCGCCCCAACGATTCAGCCGCCGGTTACACAATCCGCACCCGGTGCCGCGCTCGACCTCGGCCCAGATGCCGCGGCCCGGGCCGCACAACTGAATGCGGGCGTTCCCGTTCCCGGACTCAGTGACAAACTCGTGACTCCGAATGCGAACGCAACTCTTCCGTCTCCAGTCGAACCGGCACAAGCTGCCCCCCGCGCAACGCCGACGATTGAACCGAACACCGGCGGCTATGTTCCCGGGCGCGGAATTCAAACCGGTATGCCGAAAAGTTACCAGACTCCCGCGGAAATCGGAACGGACCTGCGTAAGGGCGATGCTTATTCCCTCTGGGATAAACAGCAAGCTCCGGCGAATAGCTTCAAAACGAGTGCGCAAGAAATCCTCAACATACCAGATGCGGACCAACGTTCCGGCAAAGCGAAGATGAACGCTCTCGACCTGAGCCTTGCGGAAAATATTATCAAAATGTATGATCCGGGTGCCGCGATTCGAGAATTTAAGTGGGACAAACTCGCAGAAGGACAGCCGTATTCGGAAAAACTCAAGAATTTTCAGGCGGAGTTTTTCCGCACCGGAACACTCACACCGGAGTCGCGAAAACGTTTGATTAACCTCGGTCTCGATACTCTCGCGGCATCCGATGCTGCTGTTAAGCCGCACGTTCAACTGGCCGCCCAGAGGGCAGAGCAGACTGGGGTCCCGATTGCTACCGTGCTCAACCCGAGGGAATTACAGATACTCAACGGGACGAACGCCGGGCCACAGGTCTCCGCCCCCGCGTCCGGTAAGCTCGTAACCATTCCCGGGCTCGGAACTGGCACCCTCGACCCTGCGACCGGAATTTTCACCCGGACCCAGTAGGTCCCGGTGACTGTTAATAGATGCCGGATACTCTCGCCATTGGAAGCGCAATACCACTCACCCCGGACCAGATAGCCGCGGCACAGCCTGCGGAATCACTCGCCGTTGGTGCTCAGGTAAAGCTCAGCCCGGACCAGATATCCGCCGCGCAACCGGTTCGACTCGATCCGCTTCGAGATTTCACCGCGGAACAACTTGCGTCACTGGAGAAGCAAGACCCGGAGAATTTCAATATCATCCAGCACTACGCCCCGCGCACTGAACTCCAACAAGTTCCGGGGATGAATCAGAAAATCGCGGACGCTTACCATATCACCCGGCAAACTCCGCTTCTCGATACCCTTGCGCCCGGCAATGGGGCGCTGAGTCGAACCGGCGGGGCACTTCGGCAGGGCGCAGGCGCGGTGTGGGATATTGCGAAAGGGGCGGCACATACGGTTTCAAATCTCGTGCAAGCCGGGGCAACCGTGCTCACTGCGCCGGTATATGCTGCACTCACCGGGGATGAGACTGCGTCCGGGATGCTCACGCAAGCGGAACGTCAACTTCGCGAACAAGGTGCCGCCGCCGAAAAAGGCGTCGGGGAACTCGGTAAACAAATTGAACACGGCGCACATGCCGGGGCTCGGCTTATCGGCGCGGAAAAACCACTTGCGCAATATACCCCGGAGGAACGTGTCGCGGAATTATTCTCTGCGATGCGCAACGCAAAGAAATTCGGGGATATTTCCGCAGGCCGCGGTCCTATTTCTCAAACGGTTTTCGGGCCGGGCTCCGCGCAAGTTGCCCCGGGAGTTTCCGTTCGCCCGGAATCCGTCAATGGATTACTCGATCCGGTGTCTTGGGAGCTAATGGGCGCGGGATTCCGCGGCGCGGGAGCCCTCGTTCCGAAGGCAGCCTCCGAGGCGGCGGGAAATATCGCCGCAGGCGCGGGTAATCTTGCGGCTCGGGCGGGTGGACAAGCCCTTGAGACGGCAGCAGACGTAACCGGTCTCGGTGCCCGAGCGGTTGCGACGGTTGCGCCAGCGTCCGCGGCAACCATCGGAGCGATTAAGGGCGCAGCATTGCATGGTCCCGCGGGGCTCATCACCGGTGCCGGACTCGGATATAAAGCCGGGCAAGCTCTCGCAGAAGGTGCAAAGAATATCTCGAAAAAAGCGGAAATTGCCTCTGGAATCGGAGAACAAATCGCCGGTAAAATTCCAATGGTGTCCCCCTATGCGCAACTTGGTGCAGATGTTTTGCAAAGCGCACCGGCTGCGGCGGGAGAAATCGCAAAGGGCACCGCATTCGATCTCGGTCTCGCGGCGGCGTCGAGTGAAGAAGCGCCCGCAGAACGCTCCGGCGTTGGAATCGGCACGGCATTCGGGCTTCTCGGCGCAGGGAAAACTCTCGGTCAGCGAGTGTTGAGTGGTCAGATTATCGCGCCGCGGGAATACGGCTCAAAGACTTCCGTTCCACCATCCGGCCAATTTCCAGCGCTCGACGCCGTCAATCAGGCATCTATATCCGGTTCTGATCCCGGAACGATAGCGCATGTTAATGCTATCAAACTTTTCGCCCGCGGAATCGATCCGAACGCTGAGGTATTCTACGGCAAAGACCAAGCCGCCCTTGAAGGAGCTTTGAAGCAATCCGGCATGTCGGACGCCGACGCGAAAAACTACGCGAACGCAGAAGGATTTTTCACTACATCGCTTCCGGGTGCAGACGGAAACGCGAAGCGAATCATCGTGATGCGAAATCCGGATGCCGCGCCGCATGAAGCTTTTCACGCGGTTCAGGATGTGCTCGGAGAACAAGGCAATCAGGCGGTTGATTCGATTATCAAACAGAACTACGGCCCGGAATGGGATGCCATTGGAAATGATTACGCAACGAATCTCGTCGGGCCGCAAGAGGTATCCCAAAAAGGATGGAGGAACTCGATTCTTGATCGATCTGGATGGGGTGTCGCAGAAGCCGCCGACAAACAATATCGGGATACTTTCAATCGTCTCAGCGCAGAGACCGGCGCGGTGCCGACTTCGGAAACGGTGAAATCGATGATCGATACGCGCACACCTTGGCAATCCGTGCTGAGCCCGGAAGAGTCAAATGCAGTCGCGGATAAATATCTTGCGAGGGAACTTGCGGCAGAAAATTTCGATGCGGTGTTTAAACACTCAGGAAATGAGGGTCTCACGGGCAACCAGAAGGCTCCAGTTATTTCCCGGCTCTCAAACGTAGTCGCTAATTTGGTCTCCAGCCTCGGGGGCGAACCGCTCGCCGGAAGAACCTCCGACATCCGACAATATCCACTCAAGTATGAGGCTGCGCAAGGCGTCACCGAGGCTGCTCGGGCGGCACGCGCCGGAAATCCCGCAGTCGAACCGAAGATAACAGCCGCAGGACCGCGGCCCGCAATCGGCCTGCCGGTGACGCCCGCCGAACAACAAAATGCGGCAGACGAAGCGAAGAAAATCGCCGCAGAAGCGCCCGCAACTCCTCCAGTTCGACCGGGAGAACCACCGACAACCGCAGGCACGAAGTCGCCGCGAGAGCTTCTCGGCGCTATGGCCGAGGCCATCGCTGCACGTTCCGGCGTGAAAATCAATTACTCTTCGGCTCCCGGAGAACCGGCGGCTGCGATTACCAGCACCCGCCCGATACGGCGCAGTATTATTGAGGCTTTTCGAACGATGCCGGAAGCCGCAAGAGCCCTCTGGGAAAAGAATTTTTTCCCGGAACGGGTTATTCGGACGAAATCCGGGTATCAAGTCCTCGGATGGGCTCCAGAAGTCTTCGCCGCAAATGCGCATAAGCTCGCGCAAACCCTCTCTGATCTCGGCGGCACCGTTGCGTCCCCCTACGAACTCGACATGCGGGCACGATCTTTTTCGCCCGCCGGGTGGCAGGAGCTTTACAACGATGTGAGTAAGTTCGTCGGGAACCAGATGGCCGGAAAGACTGGGGCCGGGAACAAACTCGTCGTTCCGGAATCTGTGATTGAAAAAGGATTTACTGCGCCACCGGTCTCCGGCGGTGAAGGAAAGCTTGATCAACGTAAAGCGGACTTCATCAATATGCTTTACAATTTTAAATTGCCGGAAACGCCTCGGATTACCTCCGGCAAGCTACCACTCAATGTGGCCGGGCAACGAATCTCGGAAGCAACTCAATCCGGACGCATATCGAGCCCAGTAGAGCCGAAAGCGCCATACACCGGCAAAGCGGCGAGTGCACTCGGCATCGAGGGTCAGGCGATTAACGAAGTGAATCCTTTTCGCTCCGAAGTTGAGAGTGCGGCGAAGTCCGCCGGGGTGAAAATGCCTTCCATGGTGGAAGCAATTCAACGCCTCGACCTGAACCATATCAAGGAAGTTGCCGGTGCACCAGAGTTGCCACAATTTCGGGGAAATACTCTCACGCTCACCGCCGGTTTTCAACCGAAGACGCAAGCTGGAAAAGACCTCGAATCGAGGGGGTTTGAAATCGAACGTTCCGCACTCGGTAAAGGAAATTTGCTTCAATACCGGGTTCTTGATAGTTCGAAAAACGAAGTCGCAAATTTGAAGGTCGGCGTAGGTCCGACTTCTGCGCACGTTGAATCGGTTTACGTGAATAAAGGTAATCGAGACACCGGGATAGCCAATACTTTATATCGAGAAATGGCAACAGACCTGCAAGAAAAAGGAATATCCTCGCTTTCAGGAGAAGTAATACACCCGGCTCCCGCGAAGATTCGCGCAGAACTTTTTGGTCCGATGAAAGTTTCCTCCGAAGAAGGAAAGACGTTACATGTCGAATCTCAAATTCCCCTCACCGCACAATTTTCGCCCGCCGAGGCAATGGACTCCATCAAATCGGAAGATACTTGGAACGCGCTGAAAAACTACAAAGGCAAATACGGCGGCGGAGTGACGGGATGGGCCTTTGATGTCGGCGCGAGTGCTCGGACGCCGGAGGATGTTCAATCATTCCGAAACACAAATTCGCTTTACGCAGAGATGGGCCGCGAGGCGATGAAAAACAAAGACTACGACGCTGCCGCGCAGTTATTCACGAAGGCCCAAGTGGCGCGAGAAGCTTTCGAAGTTGCTACCGGGCAGAAAATCGATGGAACCCCGGGAGCATCCGGCGGCGTTGAGATGCTTCAACGAAAAGACCCGAACTACATCCCGCCGGTATTGGAAAAGCCCGAAGTGCTCGGACAGTTTCAACCGAGCACTGATAACCGTGCAATTAAAGCGGCAGCAGTAAAAGATAAAAAAACAGGTAAGATTTTTTCCGGAATAGCTCATTTCGATGCGCAATTTAAAGCTCAGGATGCGGGATTTTCTAGTTCACGAGATGATTATGAAGACGGATTCGTGACTAACTCTGGAGAATTTTTAACCCGGGACGCCGCTCTCGAACGCGCAAAACAATTAAAACAAGTCCCGAAGAATTTTGAGTCTCCGTTTACCACAGCTTATCCTGATCAAACTTCTGGACTTCATTCTACTGACCTTCCGGTTTCTGGGAGTTTTCAGCCGAACGCCGAAGTCAAAAAAATATCCGAGGATTACAAAAAAGAAAATGAGATAAAGTCTACGGCTCCGAGACTCGTTCCACTCAACGCGGGAATCGCGAAAGACATCGCGGATTATTACGATGAAGCGAAATCGGACCCGAAGAATCCGACGGTCCTCAATTCTTACAACGCTCTGGCGAAGGAAACCATCGACCAATACAAGGCGATTACCAAGGCCGGTTATAAAATCGAGCCGTGGACGGGCAAAGGCGAGCCTTACGCGAACAGCGCAGCGATGAATTCGGATGTTCGCGACAACAAACATCTGTTTTTCAAGCCGACGGGTTCCGACATCTCGGGTGAGAATCTAATGCTGCGCCCCTCCGGCATTTCCGACTTCAACGTCAACGACATTTTTCGCGCAGTCCATGATTTTTTCGGCCACGCGAAAGAAGGAAATCAGTTCGGTCCCCAAGGTGAACTCAACGCATGGCAGGAACACTCCGCGATGTATTCGCCGGAGGCTCAAGGCGCACTCGCCGCAGAGACCCTCGCGCAAAACAGTTGGGTGAATTTCGGAAAGCATCTTCGCGGTTCATCCGGCGACGTTCCGGTGAAAGGCACCCCGGGATATGCACCGCTCGCAGAACGTCCTTTCGCGGAGCAGAAGAACATCGTAATTCCTCCTGAACTCATCGATCTCGCGCACACGCAAACGCCGATTGAAGATGCAAGACAGACCCGCCAGTTTGTGCAAACTCTCGGGCAGGCACAGCCGAACTATAACAAAAACGAAGATTTATTATCTTTTGAGGATATTATGGAAGGAAAGGCGAATCGTTCATCGTATTGGATTTCCCCAGACGGGGGAATATACGATGCCCACGACGATCATCGTGCCTGGGCAAAAAAATTTATTGATACTTCTCCATCTGACGACCCTATATTGAGAGCAATAAAAGAAAAATGGGCGCGCGTTAATTTTTTTGGGGATACCGACCTTCATGTGATGTCAGGCCCTCTTACTAGGGCGCAATGGACAGCTTTGAAAGATTGGTCAGGAGCTAGAAATCTGGAAGTATTTACCGTGAATCCGAACAATCTGCACTCGGTTCAATTTCAGCCTAAGAGCGCGAAAGAAGACGCATTCAACCTTAAGCCTGCGTCGAACGGATTCAGCAAGGCGTGGATTCTGCCGGATGGCACCCCAGTTCAACTAGGTGGCCAGTGGCATCACGAATGGCTCGCGGAGAACCCCGACATCGCGAAAAAATATGGCATAAAGAAAGCTACGGCGGAATCGGATACTTCGAGGACCGACGCTCTCGCGAAAGGGTTCGCCCGGATTAATTACGACGCGAAAACAGGCACAATCACCGTGGAGGCCCGGGAAAAAGATTTGCCGAACCTTCGTCCGAGTCTCGAAAAATTCATGCAGGCGAATTTGCCACAAATAGATAGGGCGCAATTTTATCTTTTTAACGACAAGGTTAATCAGATCGCCGATTCCGGCTCCGCGACGTTGTTCGACAAGCCGAAGGCTGAGCGACTCGCGGCGATTCCTTTTTTGAACGCCCCCGGGGATATTACCGAACTCAGTCCGCAGGCAACCGCAGGCGCGTTATCAGAACAGGGTGCTCCGGGGGCCGCGCCGAAACGTGGACGTGGTCAATTTCAAGCGAAACGTGAGCAACGTCCAGAGCAACAAACTCTCGAAGGCGTTGGGGGACGTGAACCATTATCCACCATGGCGATTGCGAACATGACGAAGAACGAAATCGCTGAGCATTATCCCGAGGCTGTCATCGAACGCCGGAAATTCGAACCGATTTCGAGCAACATCATCGACTCACCACTTGCCAAATCCGTCGGTTCGGAAGAGAAAGCGGTGGACGCCTACGCGAAGAAACTCGTTGAATTTGCGCGGGAGAAAGAGAACACGCCGGAATACAAGTCCGGCCAGAAATGGTATCGTGATTTTGTGCCGCAACTCAAGAAAGAATTCGGCAAAGACGCTACGATCTTCGCGGAATTACTTGCGGCTACTTCCCCGAATACCGGGGTGACGACTAATTTTGGTTACGCTTACGATGCATTGCAGGGCCTTCGTTCCGGACGATTTCGCAAGATCATTCCGAAGTTCGAAGAAGGGTTGCAAAAAATCGCCGATGATTCGTGGGAACCTTGGTTGCGGCGCGAGGTAAAAGCCGGGAATGCAACCGGAGAAACTCCGGCGGCGTTTCTGGCAAGGTGGATTGAAAAACACAATCTGAAACCGACTCAGAGTAATGGATCACTCTACGGTCAGCATTCCGTTCCGGTCCTCAGTGTATTTGCGCGTCAGTGGATGGACAGAAATACCGGCCCGAAGACTCGGACCTTCGTCTCAAATCTTCTCGGCACCGGGCACGATGCGACAATAGATGTGTGGGCAGATCGAACCATGCGCCGACTTGGTTATGAAGGTTTCAACGACCGATGGCGGATTTTGCCCCAAAACAGCACGGGGGTTTCCGATGCAGATTTTTACTTTTCTCAGAAAGCTTTTCGGAAGGCGGCATCCGAACTCGGAATGAACGCCGATGATTTGCAGGGGGCTCTCTGGTTCGCGGAAAAACAACATTGGGCTGACAACGGATGGGGCCGACTCGATCTCGGGAGCTTTTCGAAGGAGATGGAAAAACTTCCGCTCCTTCGGGCGGGGGTTGAACAACGGTTGAATACTACTGCTGCGAAATCGAAAGTGAATCCCTTGACAGCAGGGGAACTCGGGCTTAGTGTGGAACCGAGAAAATTGAAATAATATGGATCACAAACTACCGAAAAATGCCGCAGAAATCGCCGCAGCGGCACCCCTCGCCACGTCTGGGGTGTCCGGGCAACCCTTCTGGGCCGAAGTCGCCCGAATTCTCGCGGAATCGGCCAAAACGCAGAAAGGCGAAGTTTCTGCACGCCCGGGCGTCGTAAAACGGTGACTTTTGAGATATGCCGTCACTAATCGAACCGAAAATCACCCCGGAGACACCCCCTAGCTCGGTCCCAGCCGTGCCGGACGCATCGCCCGGCGCAGAGATTGCGCCCGGACCGTCCCCAGC
>Ga0137397_10003995_pt1 | contig 10261 bp, 18 predicted proteins | sample czorhiz116metaG_FD_106658 | JGI IMG/M metagenome (GOLD analysis project Ga0137397, IMG submission 106658) | Vadose zone soil microbial communities from Angelo Coast Range Reserve, California, USA - czorhiz1.16 metaG | ecosystem: Environmental > Terrestrial > Soil > Vadose zone | place: USA...
CGAATTCGATAAGAAATCTCGGCGCTCTGAGGACGATGAAGAGGAACGTAGAGAAGTTTCGTCTACTCAAGAGAACAACTTTTACCACGCTGTTGATGACATTGCGCGTCCTACGCTAAAGCGTGAGATTGTACTCCGGCTCGATCCAGATAAAGCATTGCCTATTGGTCTCCGTCGAACTGCAATTAAGCAAGTTATGAATCGTATTTATCGTACACTACAAAACGACGTACAGCATATGCGATCAATGGCTGCAATGAGGAATAGCGCAGCGAGGAACGGATTCTCCCCTGAATATCAGAAGAAGGTTGCTCGTACTGTTATCAACTCCGCTAAAGAGCTAATTCCCGAAGTGCTACCTAAAGTAAAGAAGCGTCTTTTGGGTGATATGAAGTTAGGTGAAACTGTCAAAGGTGATAGAAAACCGGCGGGCTCTTCCAATCGCGCCTCACATGAGGATAAAAAGGTCGAAGTTAAGCATGATGCGAATCTTACAATTCGTGACATGCTTGATAAGGTTTTACCCTCATGAGGATATGTATAAACCGTAAAAGACTGTTAGAAGCTGAATATTGGTATACTCTACACAAGAATAAACGTATTTATACTAAAAATAGATTGGCAGAACGTAAGGCTATGATGTACAAAGATTTGGGTGGTATATGTGTCAAATGTGGTACTACCAACGATTTAGAGGTTGATCATATAAATAATAACGATAGAAATATAAGAACTGTACATGATCGTGCTTCTGGTAAAGCAGGATTGTCTGCCTACTATTTGACTGGTCGAGAATATTTAGGAGAGTTACCAAAGTGTCAGCTACTTTGCCGCTTCTGTCACCACGAGAAAACAATGCAAGAACGCGCCCATTGAAGCGAGCTGTAAATTTGCTTCATTCTACCCACTCAATAACGCGCGGTGGGCGCGATATAAGAAGAACGGAAGCGGCGCCGTTAACTTCCATTTCTGAGGTAATCTAGATGGCTGCACAAGGCGAAACCCAAGTTCAAGCAGTTGAACTTGAGAAGGTTCGATCTGTTGTAAAGACTGCCTTCGACTATGATTATCTGTTTTACGGGAGCTTGAAGAAGAAGTCTCCCGATGTCATCTCGCTACGTGATATGAGAATTCCTATTCGTATCCGTTCCGGTGGTAAGTTCCGCCACGTTAACCCCGATGGTGGATCTTACGGCCGTGGATCTGGTATCCAATATGATAAGGGGGTCATCTCCGTTCAGCATGTTGTCGAAGCTGTTGAATGGACTGACCTATCTCAGTGGGCTACAGATAACGAACGTAAAGCAGTTCTCAATACATTCAAAGATGGACTATCGAAAGCGCTTGAGGAATTGCAAAGGAACGTCGATTCTCTCTGTGTTACTGATGGTACTGGTACTCTCGCAACTATCACTACATATTCAGTAGGAACCGGAACTGCCGGTGGAGATAGACTTACTCTTTCCACTGACGGTTTCAGAGCTAGACTTCTCCGATTCGATATGGACGTTAACGTATATAACGCTGCTCTCTCTACGAATAGAACTTCTGGCGCTGAGCGAACGATCAACTTCCTCGATTATGCTGGTAACACTGCTGACGTTATTCCTTCTCTCGCTACAGGAATCGCTACAGATAAGCTCGTCGCATCTGGTCTTTCAGCTACACCTCCAGTTTCAGTTCTTGGCGTTGCCTATCATCACTCTAATGCATCATCTGGCACGTGGCTTGGTCTGTCTCGTTCTGCTAACCCTGAAATCAGAGCAAATCGAGTAGCAGCAGGTGGAGTTTTGTCGCTGCCACATGCGCGACTAGCAATGAATAAGATCGGTGATCGCGTAGGTATCGATGCTAGAAAGCGCCGTTACGTAGCTTGGACCCATCCAGCGCAAGCTGCTGCATTAGAAGAGATCGCTACTCTTGTTACCGTGCTTAATCAAATGCCCGATGGTAAGGCGATCAATATGTACTATGGCGACAATATGCAACTCGCCGGTGCTCCAGTTAAACAGAATTACTCGTGGGATCGTACCCGCGTTGACTTTATCGGCGATGCTTGGGGCAGAGCCGAAATGAGGGGCGCGGATTTCATTAAAAAGAATGGCGAATATATCTTTGAAGGTCGCGCACCTGACGGATCGGTCGCTGCATATAACCTAGTTTATCCTGGCGTCTCCTTTAACGTTTATATCGACAATCCTGCCGAAGGCGCATATATCGATACAATCGCCATTCCTTCAGGTTACTAAGGAGGCATTATGGCAGTTTCAACTCCTGCAAAAGACCTGTGGGCTTGGTTTCCTGCTGCGGTTAACCCTAACGTCCCTCGTATCGGAGCAGCAATCGCTTCAGCGGCGACTATCGCGCCTACAAATCCTGTACATCACGTAACTGGTACGGCGGCTATCGTTACAATCACGCCTCCTGATCCATCATTTCAAGGTGATCTCGTTTTGATCGCCGATGCTATCTGGACATGGACTGCTGCTGGTAACATTTCTGCTGCTGGAACTGTTACTGCTGCTGGTAGGCATTTCAGGTTTACATATGATCCGGGTACGGCAAAGTGGTATCCTGACAAGATAATTTAACTGGAAAGGGGGAGCTAAAAACTCCCCCTTCAATCTTTCCCATGGATGAACAGAAAGCAAACAACATAAATAGCTGGCTGTCGATAAAATATGGGACTAACTACGATGGTCAACCAAAATATCGCATCGTCCTTGGATCTACTCAGCTCGAATGGCGACACGGTTTATTTCACGAGCATCATGATCTAGTCGGTGATTGTATAGTTGAAGATACGAAATTGGTTCCAAAGTACAATTATATCAATGACAATGTCTGGGTACTTGAGAAACTCAAACCTTACAATCCAGAGCAATATCCTGAACTGGTAAATATGAGTAAACTTCATTATGACGTGCTTTTCATATTTCACAATACAAAGACATGGATGGCAGTTGAGCCGCTAGAGGCTGACATTGATATGTTTGTCTATTTCGATCTGAATAAGACATTAAAAGGCCATCAACCGACAGAGCAGGATTTGGCTAATGAGCATCTGAAACAGATCGATCAACATAAAGCAACGTTACGCGAGAAGATCGATGATGCTATTCCTGAATTACCTCATGCACTCGTTCATGGCTCAGCTGTAACTGTAGGAGAATTGCCCAATGAAAAAAGTGTCGATCCGCCACAACAGTGAGACGATTTTGACAGGACGGACGCCATCTGGTGCTACTCTTTACTTTCTACCCCACGTCGATACACCAGTTGATAGCGAAGAAATCGCCGATGCTGTTATCTACGACAATAACGCTCAATCAGTATTCAAGATGGAAAAGGTAGTTGAAGACGTTCCTGATCCTGAGTAACCGAATTGCCCAAAGAAATATCTCGTCAACCCTGGTCGGCTACTGCAAGACTTCTAGTCGGTGATGCTGTACGAACGATCAAAACAAACGCCGATACTAAGCTGAATATCGTTGTCACGTTCATCGAAGTAGTTATCCAAACGCCCGCTGCGCAGACATTGACAATACAGGATGAATCTGGCGCTGTCATTTTCGGCGTTTTCCCTGCTAGCCAAGCTGCTGGAATTTATAAGTTTGGTCCATATGTCAAAGGAATCGCCCTTCCAGCCGCAAAAGATTTACGTGTCACTCCTGCTGCTGCTGGAATCGTAGCGGAGCTTAAAGCGGAAGGATGGATCGATGGAATGACATCATGAAGGTTGCTCATGGTCAGATTACGATCGATAACGTCTCCTGGACGCCAATCAAAGCGTTAATCGATTGTTATAGAATGATCATCAACAATATTACAACGGTCGATTTAAAGCTACGCACTGATTCCACCGATCCATTAACTGAGTATACACTTCAATCTCTGCTCGAAGATGTAGTTGACGCGCCCATAAATACAGTCATCGGTAAGAATGAGACAATCCTATTCGGTCAACTATCTGCTGGAACCGCAGCAATTCAAATTCGCTGCCGTCATAGCCACGCATGAGAATCAAAGTTGTTGGCGATTGCTCCGCAGCTAAAGTTCTACGGGGATATCTACGCAAGTCTGATGCAGTTGTTGTCTCTACGCTCCCTGATTACACTGTACATCTAAAAGAGCACGATGGCCCTGTAACTGTAGACTCGATCGATTCGCCCCTCGAACGTAATGCTCTCAATCTTATGCAAGAGCTAGGCGTCGATCATTTTCTGCTACTACGTGCCGGTGGAATTCAAGCAGATAATGAAATTTCTATCGCTTATCCAGCGCGCTTTCAAAGAGCAGTTGAGCTTGGGCTTTATCGGACTCTTACCCACGAAAAGCGCGATAAAAGAACGAGATTTACTAAGAACGTGAAGCGCTACGCCGCTCCTGTTGCGATTTGGTTGAGTTTAGTTCTATTATCCTCACTTGCGCACTCTGATGATCTTCCACGCGCTTTTATCCGCACTTATCCCATCCTTTTCCAACCGACAAACTTTCCTATCATTCGATTCTGGGACGGCAGCACAGTTAAAAATGCATCATTTACAGGAACCTCTCTCAATATCAACTGCACTGGCGGCTGTGGTGGAGCGGCGACTTTTGCGGATGCTTCCGCTTTCACTTTCGGTACTACTTCTATTAGTAATACCGGATTCGTTGTCGATGATGTAGGAACTAATACGGTCGCCGAAAACTCCGCTGGCGCGCCTCGGATGAATACGAATCGTATCCTCTATATTAACCCTCGCAACAATGCAGGAACTGAAATCCCTTTTCCTGCCGCTCTCGGTGCTGGAGGTGGATTAAAGATAGACGGATCTGGAACAGCATTACCAGTTTCAGGTACGGTATCTACAACTCCCCCATCAAACGCGAGCGAGAATATTACACAATTCGGTGGAGTCAACATATCTACTGGCGTTGGCGTATCAGGAACTGGAATTCCAAGAGTTACAGTATCAAGTGACTCATCGCTCGCTGCTAATCAATCAGTAAACTTAAACCAAGTTGCTGGAGCAGGAGTAGCAACTGGAAATGGAACTGCTGCGGGTTCAGTTCGTGTCTCAGTTGCCAGCGATTCAACCGGAACTATAATTGCCACACAAGCAACCGCAGCAAACTTAAACGCTCGTACTGATACTTCTGGCGCTACTGCTGCTGCTGTTCCTGCTAGAGCTGATTATATCGCCGGTAACGATGGAACCAATTTAATTGGCGCCAAAACTGTTTCTGCCGCTAACTTAAGTCTCGGCGCGACAAACTTAACTGGTGTAATTCTAGTAGATCATCCTTGTGAATGGTTTATTAACCATGTCCCTGCATTGGCTACCGTCGCTACAGTGTCACGCGCCGCAAATGCCTCAGGCAGGCACGTTGCTAAATTCTATATGGCTTGTTACGCCGCAGGAGGAACAGGTGGTCCTGCTAACGTCTTCAGAATCAGAGATGGAGCAACAGGAGCAGGAACAGTTTTATGGGCAGGTGCGCTAGCTGCGATTAATAACTCCGCAGCTTGCATTACTGGCGAAATTACTCTAATTGGTACTATCAATACTGCAATGACCATCGAGTTTACAATCGCTGGCGCAGCCACTACACAAGAAACTGTCGCACTTTGTGGGTACGATACCAATTGACGATCTATACAGTCAACACGGCTAAGCATGCAACATTGGTAGCTAATGTAGTTGATACTGTAAATATAAATGTTGGTAAAGCCAATGGTTTTGTGCGCCTTATCAATCGTGGGGCTAATGCAATCTATTGCACTATTGCTGTTGATGGTGGCCCAGCTATATCTGATCCTACTGTTAGTGGAGATGATACTACGATTATTCCCAACAGTAACGAAATTGATCTTCAATTTCCACCTTTTGTTATCACTCAAATTAGATTGATTTCTGCCGGTGCTGTAGCATATAGTGTAGAGGTAATCGATAAATGATTATTGCAAGCGGCTTTGTAGAAACCGACAATAGTGTAACCGAAATTAAATGGTCACCAATAGATGTAACTTTGGCTCTACCTGGTGATTCTACTATAGTACAAGCTGTAGTGGGTAAGAAAATCCGTGTTTTATCTATGTTCATTAATACTACAGTCGCTCTTTCTCTTGCGCTCAAATCAAGCGCTGCTATAACTAAAATTCCTGGGTTAACATTAGCAGCCAGTATCATTCATCGCTTTGGTGGAGATTTGTCCAACTATGTAATTGAAACTAACGTTAATGAGGCTTTAATATTTAATCTTTCTTTAGCAGCTACAGTTCGTGGTGCTTTAAACTACATTGAAGTGAATTAGGAGAAAAGATGAGAAAATCCACGTACAAGCGTGAAGAAGATGAGTCGGAGGTTCTGGAGGAGCCAGAGTTTGTTGAGGATCTTCCAGTCGACGAGCATACAGAGCCGATTTGTGTTACATGTAAAGGCACTGGTGCAGTAGCGGCGAATGTTATTGAAGGTAAGGTCGATAAATGGATGGATTGTCCCGACTGCATTAAGTGCCCTGAATGTACTAATGGTAAGCTATCTAATGGCTCTGATTGCCCAACTTGCTATAAAGGGCGAGTTCCTCGTGGATAAAGCAACTGTCGTCTCAGTCTGTAACTTTCCGATCGATAATGAATACAAACCACAGCTCAATCCATCTTTTTTCTCCATTAAAGCGGCTGAAGAAGGATCAATCGCTATTCTTGTCATCGAATCGCCCATCGAATATGTTCCGACACTTGATTATAAATCGGTAGTTCGTAATGTCCCTGCCTTAGAGGTAGCAAAATCCTTCTGCCGCGATTGGATCGATGGTCAATTGTGTACTTCAATAGCTACTGGAGCTTTACCCGGACTTTTTGCAGTCGATAACGCTTTCACTATCGATGAAGCAGATGAGCAGTTTCCAACTGAAATATCTAACGCCCGTTCCCAGCACACTAATTGGGCGAATAATCTCGTCAAGATGGCCGATGACATTTGGTCAGAGAGTCCTAAACATCGGCATATCAGCGATTCGATGAGGAATGCGGCTAAATATCTAAAACTTGAACGAGCTTGGGCAAAGAGGTTTGAAGCTGCTGCTCAGATTTTCTGTCCAGCGTGCAGAACTGTAATTGACTCCAAAGCTATTGTATGCTCTAAATGCAACTGTATTATCAATGAAGAGGCTTACGATAAGTTAAGATTCGCGAGTCGCTAAATGGCGGTTTCAGCCAAGCTTTACTGCAATTACGTATCGAATACTCTCGGCGGAATGACAGCAGGAGAGACTGTCAGATCGATCGATTGGCTAAGCGATACGATCAAGGTTATGTTAACTACTAGCGCATATGTCCCCAATCAGGATACTCATAAATTCAAATCCGATATTACAAACGAACTTCCTGCAACTGGCGGCTACGTTGCTGGAGGATCGACATTAGCTGGCAAGACAATAACGCTCGATGCCGCTAATAATATTATGACGATGGACGCGAATGACGTATTATGGGCAGCATCGACACTTACAAACGCTCGAATCGCCGTAATCTATGATGATCGAGCTGCTGCCGCTGCCGATAAAGAATTAATTGGTTATGTCGATTTCGGTGCTGATACAAGTTCTGCGGGCGTTGATTTCACGATTCAATGGAATGCGAGCGGTATATTTAGGGCAATTGTAGCTTAGTTATGGCCTTCTCTGTATCTACCGATTTCATTGGCAGAGGATTAGGTTTTGTAGTTTATCACGGTTCTTGGTCTGGATCGGGCGTCTCAGAGTTTTGTGGCAATCAATGCAGCTTTGAGTCAACTATTGGCGATACTGCCAGTCAGCTTATATATGGTACATCTGGCACTTACAATAGCGGTTCTATCTCTTGTCCAAAAGATACTACGATCACTTGGAGAGCAGCCGTTTATGCACAATGTCTGGATCAGCTTAAGCATGGTAATTATTCTAATGATAAAACCTATGCCGATACTGCTACATTTCCGACAGGGCTAACACCAGGGACTCCTACAACTACTACTTGCCCAATCAGTGGATCTGTAATTCCTAATACAGTTGAATCTGTCGGGACTGTAACTGCCGAATATCGTATTCAAGGAACAAGTACATGGATCGTCGGTCCGACTGTCGCAACTGGTATATCTGGTTTAGGCTCTCAGGCTCTAGCTGGTACATTAACTGCTTTAACTCCTGCTACAATTTACGAAGCCCGCTATCATATTAACCGAAATACAACGAACTCTCAAGATGCCTATTCTGCAATTGGCACGTTCACTACACAAGCATCTACACCAGTCGTTATTGGTCCTCCAGTTATGGATCTTAATCTTGATATGCCAACTCCTGTATTGGTTATCAATACTATTCCATTGGCTCCAATCTTAGCCCTTGTTATGGATATTAGATTTGAAATGCTTGTACCTACTGTAGGATCGGCGACAACTAGAGTTATAACACGTGTCGTACTTATAGGTGGTGCAGTTGAACGCAATTTCCGGATGAGTTGACATGGCTGAATTTGTTGTCGGCGATTCCGATTCGAGCCTTACTGCAACGCTGATACGGCGAGATGGTACATTATTTGATATGAACGGACATACAGCGAAACTGCGATATCGAATTGGCACTACTTCATATGCATCGAAAGTAATGACACTAATCGCTCCACTGAACGCCGGGCGTGTCACCTATCCATTTGCTGCTGTCGATTTAGCAAATGAAGGTATCATGTACGCTGAAATCGAGGTGACAGAGACATCGTCTGGTAAGATTGTGTCTAGTTCTAATGTTGAGGAATTCATTGTAAGAGGCAAGACTACATGACAGGGGTTGATGTAGCGGAAAAGGCGAGATTAGTCTACCTCAATCGCGCGGGAGTAACCGACGCTTCTCTGCTACCAATTATCAATGACGAATTTGAAGAGCTCTGGCAAATCTTCATCGAAAATGACGTGCCTTTTATTAACAAGGTTTTTGCATCTATTGTAATAACGGTTGGTGCTACTTCAATATCAAATCCCGGACCACCAACGCTTCCTGCTGATTTACTTGAGCCGATTCAGTTAGAGGAACGTGCAACTGGATCGACAAATGCATCTGATTTTGTCCGAATGAAAGAACGGCGATTTCTGCCAAATGCTAATGCTGTCTCTACACTCGACTTCTGGACTTGGCAAGAAGATCAGATTAACCTTATTGGCGCGACATCCTCACGTGAAGTTCGAATCAAAGGAGTTAAAGCGCCGACGTTACTTACTAAGCTTCAAGACACCATCCCAATCGGCTTCGTCTCTAACTATCTCGCCGCAGCAGTAGGAGCGAAGGCTGCATTGACTGTGCTTCATAATCCAAATCTCGCTGCATCAAATAGAGAGATTGCGAATGAGAGATTAAGCAAATTGCTGTCCAAATATGCTCGAAAGAATCAATCGCTATCAGTTCGTCGACAGGGCATGAGACGTCGGGGATTTTGAAGGAGAACAAATGGCTGTTGCAACGACGTTTGTAGCAAAAGAAAAGTTTATCAATGGATTCAGACTTTATCTCAATCTTGTTTTGAGCGGCTCCTATGTTGTGACGACGGGCGAGCCGCTCGATTTCTCGACGTTAGGTGCGATCAATAACAGACAGCCACGTCACGTTTTTATCACTTCTAAAGACTCTGCCGTTATCTATACTTATGACAAAGCTCAGAAATCAATTCGCGTCTGGACCAACTCTGCTGGCGGCGCGAACGGTGTATTTACTGAGCATACATCTGCTGCTTACATTGCGTCTATTCTCGCTGATACACAGATCGAGGCAGTAGTTACTTTCATTTACGGTTGATCTTTGGCAATTAGATACCACGAACCGTACATCGCCACACCGACAAAAGGGCTCTACGCCCGTGGCGATCGTGTGTCTCCGCCAGATGGATACTTAAGTACAGCAATAAATGTAATTTACTCCTCGCCCGCACTTCAAGATGGCGTGGACGTTACATCGAAAGTACGCGTTCGTGAGGACTTCAAGTACGTTCAAAGTTTGTCAGCTATTCCAATTAGATTTTACGTTTATACCAGATCAACTGGTAATCGAATCATATTTCTAGATCAAGCAGGCAACTTTATCGATGCAGCGTCTGGCTTGACTATATTAACCATCCTTGGCGCTCTCGATTTTCATGGCATTACAATTAACGATCGCTTCTTTTTCACCCCCCACGATCGTGAAACTGGTATGAGCGGTCAATATGTCTATCTTTACGATCCAGCGTTATCTGCGACAGCTCGCAAAA
>Ga0137397_10003996_pt1 | contig 10260 bp, 11 predicted proteins | sample czorhiz116metaG_FD_106658 | JGI IMG/M metagenome (GOLD analysis project Ga0137397, IMG submission 106658) | Vadose zone soil microbial communities from Angelo Coast Range Reserve, California, USA - czorhiz1.16 metaG | ecosystem: Environmental > Terrestrial > Soil > Vadose zone | place: USA...
CCGAGCCCCACGCGTGCAGCAGCAGCAGCAGCAACCCAGTCCCTCGCGAAAAAGGCGTGGCTCGACGGTGACTCCGGGGCGCCAGCGTTCGAGACGAGAACAAAGACGAGGCTCAATCCCGCCGCGCCCGTGTTCACACCCTCGCTCGCGCACCGTCGCGGTCGTCTACTAGACGACCCGACCACGCGCGCTTTCGCCTTCGGCCCGGCGTCGCCCGCGGACTCTCCGGGCCCTGCGACGCCACTCGGGCCGTCGCACGTACGCGGCGCGTTTACATTTGCGCTTGCTGCTCGCGCGACACGCAGTAGCAAGGGCGGCATCGACGGATCTCCGCTTCCGTTTCCGCCTGGTGTGGGAAAGACGCGCGTGGTGCAGCCTGAGGACGTAATCGTCGGGGAGCAGGGAGTGGACAATGTTTTCATCTTCTGAGCGCATTACCTGCCTATCTATCCCTTCCACTTTTTTTTTCGGTTTTTCCAACGATAGCACACACTTTGTCGTGATAAAAAATTGGGCCCTGTCCGTGGACGCGCAACATCATGTTGGATAATCCAAAATATTACCTGAGTGTTTCTAGGTAGGTTCGGTATATAGGGTATAGCTCTTCGGAATCGAATGTGCCTGTGTCCGACTCGTACGTAGGTAGGGCGCCAGCTTGCCAGAGACGAAAAAAAAGAGGGGCATCTAATGAATGAGGGGTAGAATACCGTCCGTACTCACGATGTAAGGTAGGACACAGCATCGCACATGCGCACACACGCAAGAAAAGTCTCTCTCGGTCCAAAGAGTCCGCCTCCCTCGATGGGGAGACATCTCAGTCCGTGCTATAGCCACACGGGTTCTTCGTCTGCCAGTTCCACAAGTCACGGCACATCGTCGTGAGGTCCTTCTTTGCACGAAACCCGAGCTCCTTCTCCGCAAGTGTGGGGTCTGCAGTCAAATCTGGAACGTCACCGCGCCTGTCATCAAGTTGGTCGTTAGCTGGGCTTTTTAAATGATACTGCGGACGCAACGTACCGACGACCGATAATGTTATAGTTATAATCGAACCCGGTCTCCGCGCGCATGGCCTCGAGGATCTGCAGCACGCTGAAGCCCCGTCCGCGGCCGAGGTTATATGCTTTATACCGCGCAGGCGTCGGGCAATTGTCAAACGTGGTCGAGCCAGGTGCGAGCGCGTCGAGTGCGAGAAGATGGCCAGCCGCGAGGTCAAGCACGTGTAGGTAATCGCGCACACATGTCCCATCACTATGTGGAAACAAAAACGCGCGGATCAATTTGATATTCCGCAGCGAAAGCCAAAAAAAATGGGGGAAGGTTGGGGTTGGGGGAGAAAGGGTACAAAAGATGAAGAGCGTACGGTGTGGGGTAGTCGTCCCCGAAAACCTGTAGAGTGGACTCTTTTACACGTCCAATAGCCATATGTGCGAGGAGGGGGAGTAGGTTTCCTGGCCGTCCACGCGGGTCCTCACCGATCAAACCGGACGGGTGCGCGCCCGCGGGATTGAAATACCGTAGCGAGATAGCGCGCCAACGCAAAGGTTCCGCTATGCTAGGTCACCCAGCCGCCTCAACGTGTTAGGTAAAAAAAAAAGTTGCACACCTTGTGTGAGGTCCTGGATGACCGACTCGGACATAATTTTGCTCTGCCCGTACGGACTATCGGCCTTGAGTCGGGTCGTCTCTGGTATTGGCACCACTGGAGGGGTGCCATATACGGTTGCGGAGGATGAATAGACGAGTCGGGTGCAGTCGAATTCGGACATGATCTGGAGGAGGTATATCGTGGCGGTGACATTGTTGTGGTAGTACGTCAATGGTATCTCGGTCGACTCGCCGACGGCTTTGTAGGCCTGTTTGGCGCCGGTCGCATCAGCGGGATTTTTTTTTTCAACGTCGGCGACGCGCAACGTGGAGAACGTACCGCTATGTGAATGACACCCCAAATGCCCCCCTTGCCATATTTTTCAAACACGGCGCGCACGTCCGCAGGTTTTGTCAAATCGCACCGGTAGGCGTCAATCACCGTCGACTCCTTGTCGGTTTCTGTTGCGTCTGCCGGCAGAGCACTCCGCGCAAGTGCCTCTAGTCGTGAAAACACTCTTGGGTCTGAGTTGTGGAAGTTGTCGATGCAGACGACCTTGTATTGTCGTGTTTCTTGAAGCGCACAGAGGACGTGAGAGCCTGCCACGTTGTCGGTCAGTCACACACACACACAAAAAAAACCCTGCCAACAAAATAGGGAAATGCTCACCAATGTAGCCGGCGCCACCAGTGACCAGGACACGCTGTCGAGAAAAATGAATGGCTGCATGATGACTGGAAGAGAAGCCGCACTCTGAGGGAATGTTGCTCGGTAGAAGGCATCTTGTTGCTGCTGCGGTGGTGGGTATGTATGAGAGAGTAAAACAACAGAAAAAGCTGATAAGTTAAGTAGTCTATGCGGGAGTCGTAGCGGGAGACACGGTCAGGATTAGATGAGATGAGGAAGGGGATGTGGTCGTCGAGTCGCAAGACCAGTTGAATTTTCGTTTTATTCAACCGACGTCAATTACATACAACCGCATCGTCCCACCGCGTTCCATTTTCCCCTCCTGAAAATTTCCCCGATCGCGACGCTTAGCGTCTATTTCCCACATCTCTCTTCCCTCTCTGAACACTTCATAGCCTCCAAAGGCCAACATTGACATCACCTGCTGTCCTCCGCAGCATGTCCCAGCCTCGTCAGCACCGCCGGTTCTCGCCCAGCACCCAACAGCAGTGTTCTTAGCACCACAGCTGCGCAGTCGGCACGTTTCACGCTCCACCGCGCAACCTACAGTCATGGTCACCGCATGACCGCGAACCGAACGCAGGATATGAGCGTCGGCATGAGGCAATCCGCGTCAGTACTGGTGTTGCTAAGGCGGAGTTTCCACTTCTGATCTTCGGCTTCCTTTCCAGTACGTCATCTCACCTTTAAGCGAGCTCATCTCGATCCGTCCCAGTCTGCGACGCGACACCACCACACCAAAGCAGGCTTGTATTCCATCGTCCATGGCGACCTACGCTCCGTAGTACGAGTGCTTGGAGCATCTTTGTGTCGCAAGGAGAAATGTCCGACTCGGTTTTCGACCGTTGCGACATGATCACGTGATGTCTCAGACCTCGTAATTGAGCTGACCAACCGTGCTAATAATAGGAGTAGCTTGATTGTAGCTTGAATCCCCACCGGAATAACTCAAAGTGCATTTGTATCTGATTGACGGCTCCTCAGGCTTTTTCTGGATCACTTTAACTTCTTGTTCCCGATGACGTGAATGAGAGCCTCGTCAACGGGTGTATTTGATAGCTGCTCTGGGTTACCTTCCTCGAAGATTGTATCAGATTCAGATAGAATATTACAAGACTCGCGTAGAGTTCAAGGGCGAAATCGACGCAAATCATCACAATTAATTGTGACGGCCCGGGAGCAGGGCCCTCCCTCCCTCCCTCGAACGATATGACACCAATATTGAGGTAATTCAATCCTGTTGCGCAATGCTAAGAGTCTGTCAATACCGCTTCGTCTATTCATGCATTAGAAGGCGGTAACATGCTGCGGGCATTTGTCAATGTAGTGGGTTGGCCATACAGTATAATTTTAAGAAATCTGAGGGAAGAACAGGATGGTTCGATTACTATAACCCGTCGATGTAGAGGTAAGTTTAACAGTCGACGGAAACTCGCGAAAATAAAGCGCACATCATGCCAATGCCAAAAACAACCCAGGCCACGTCCCTCATCCCTCCATCTTGACATCACCTTCGGTGTCTTTCACAGTCGCCGTGTCGTTCCCAAGCTTCACAGACGCATCTTGCGAGCCGACGCTCTGCCTGCTGCTGCTATCATGCAACGCCATCAGCGGACTTGCTCCGCGCTCTTGCGACGCTGCATTCTCGCGCGCCTCGCGCTCGCGCTCGATCTCCCCCGCCAGCGCGACGATGTCGCCCACACCGATCTTTGCGAACAGGGCGAGGTGTTGGTCGCGGGCACTGCGCAGGGCAAGCCATGACCAGCGCTGCTTGTTCTATAAGACAACAAGTTTCAGATCACACGTCCTTTTTTTCTTCGTAGGACAAAATTCAAACACGTTACCTCTTCCAGTTTGAGAATATGCTCGTCTGCTGGAGGTGTCGTGACGGGGGCCGGCGCAGCCGGCGTCGGCGTCGGCGTCGGCACTCGCTCCGTTGGGGCAGGCGTCGGTACCGGTATTAATATTGGCGAAGTAGGCGTCGGCGTGGGTTGCGCTTGTGATGATGGCTCTGATGCTTTCGAAGGTGACGCAGACCCTGGTTTCACAGGAAGAGACGGGTGCAGTCCCCCGGATGCAGCGGAAGCAGTGGGCTTGTTCTGATCGACGGCAGTTTCATGTGAGCCAGGTGTTGATGTGGGTGTCCCAACTGCTGCAGCTTTGGCACGCGCGGCAGCGATGCGTTCTGCTTGGCGCGCGAAGGCTTCCCTGCGCATCTCTATCCTGTTGTCTTCCAGCTTGATCTTCTTTACGAAATCCTTCACGTCCCCGGGCCTTGGAAATACACATAAGCAACGTTCGTCGAATGACGCCGCTGGCATACGCACTGGAATGGATTCTCGAGATCCCCCAGGTCTCTGTATCCCATCTCCCAGATCTCTGTGAGGGGCGCTGAGCCAAGTGAGTGGGGCCATTCTTGGGGCTCTGCGCGCATTTCCTCCCTTTTCGAGCGTGTCCTCTCTTCCAGGGTAGAGCCTGGCTCGGGTTCTCGGTCGAATGGAGAACAGACGTCGTTCTTCCAGCGCACCCAATTGCGCTCCCGCTCAAGCACACCTACAACTGCATCCGCGAACACCCGTCCGGCAGGAGCCGTCTGCTTGAGCTCCTCAAGCGCCCGCACTATCGTGTCAGAGACCCACTGCACAGCGTCACCTTCAAGAGTAAACTCCATTTGAAGCGAACGATTGCGCGGGGTGATCCAGGTCACCTTGGCCTCCTTTGTGAACGTTTGCAAGTGGTAGAGCAGTACGAGCAGTTGAAACAAAAACTGCCTTCGGAAATGGGTGTCGGCAATCTGCACATGACGTCAAGTTACAATTGGACCAAAGCGGACAAGGGCCAAGGGCGTACTTCGAGGTCTAGGAGATCAGGACTCGTCAAGAACTTTGCGAAGAAGTATTCCTTCCCGGACGTTTGTTCTGCGGCAGGATCCGCTTCCCGCTTTCGCTTGAGGGGATTTGCGGCGGCGGCGCCGGTCATGACCGTGCGGCTCCCAGTGAGAGCACGCTCTTTTACTGTTGCTTCCTTGATCACAGGCAGCACCTTGTTAACTGCTTCCTGGAATTCGCCGAAAGTTTGCGGCAAAGCAAACAGTGATGGCTTGGAGCAAGGTAGTTGGAGTGACCAGAAGGTATTATAAAAGTCTAAGAAAATTCTGAGCGTCTGCGGGAAATATGAAAGCGATCGACTTGCCTTCTTTTTTTTCAATCGTCTCTGTCGATATTTTTGGCACCGCACCAGGCTTTTCTGGAGCTGGTCCGTCAACCGCCATAGCTTCGTCAGGCTTCACCTCTGTCTGGTCATCAGGCTTCTCATCCTGAGCTCCCTTTTCGCTAGGGTATAGTACGGTGTTCCACGTTGGACCGTACTCCCCGCGCAAGTTCACGCCACTGCGCTCGCCGAGCGGGAACACGCCACTAAGGAAGGTAAGGATGCGGCCACAAAAGATGGTATTGGATCCCATTTTGGACAAGCGGCGCAAAAGGTCGTTGAGGGTGCGAAGGAGGACGAGTGCCTTTCCCTTTTGAGGCACCATCCCTATTGTGAGACGGCCAGCACGCGACTCGATCCAGGAGAAGATGTGTGAACAGGAGGGGATGGTTTGCATTTCGAGAAGATCCTGGAGGATGGCGAACGGAAATCCTGATTCACAGGCATCTGCCTTGGGGTATGAGCAAAAGAGCTGAAGTGGTAAGGGGAGGTAGCGCACCTTGTTCGGTGAATGTCAGCACGAGCTCCAGCCTATCACCCAACTCGTCGTAGTAAGTGGCATCTGGATCATTGAGTGCGCTCCCTTCTTTCATCTTGTGCGTATGTCAAACATCACGAGGCGTGAAAAGAGAGGGTCGCGCGTACTGCGAGGGTGAATATCTCGTTCTTGAGCGCGAGCTCCCATTGTCCACGCAATATGTCTTGGGAGGATTTTGAGGGCTTTTCTTGCAGGACTTCCGACACGAGCTTTGCGAGCTCATCTTTTTTGTACGGTCGCGGTGGTAGCGACTGTAATAAGTGGCTGAGAGCGACGTCGGGTGAACGGTACACCATGAACAGAGGATACAATACGCGCCGCGTCTCAGGCCCGGGCTTATCCTTCCTTGTTCAGGCACTGCTCAGGCTCTTATCCCATCCCACCTGATGAACGGCTCAAATTCAGACAATGAAACATCACATTCCTCTACCACCAACGCCTCAGAGCCTCCATCGTCACTCCCTGGAGATATCGAGCAAATTCTCCAGGTGCTAGAACGCGATGTTCCTGACGATGTTGCGGATCAGGACATCGAAACTTTGCTGCAGCAGCTGGATCAGGCCGACTCCATCGGCCAAAATGTCGAAGGGAAGATAGATGCGGTTTTGAGTAGATTGGACCACCTCCTTTCCACACTACAGCCCGAGGGAGAATCTCAGATCGCAGATGAGCAAGCTGGCGATTCTGGGCCTCAGAAAGCAGACAAGGATCCGGGACGTTGATTGAGAAATACTGCCCCCTAGTACTTGTTCATAGGTGCGCCCGCTCACTAGAATGACCTCTTGCATCACAAACAGGGTCGTCTATCAACCACAGGGCCCATCTCCCTGGCTTCGTTGCCGTCGTTCGCCTTGAGCAAGCATACTCAGGAATATGGCGTTCGTTCGAGACGTTCACCCACTAGACAAAAGCACCATACCGTGGATTCATAATTAATAAACCCATCTTTCGTTTTTTCTCATGCAGCGCCATTGTTCGCTTCCTGCGACTCCTGTCTATCTCCCAGGCTTATCTTCGCCTCGCACACGCACGCCCGTTGTCACACGACCTCTTCACGGAATCCTTTATCCCATCTCGGCATAATTGGAGGTTCGAGCCATTTATCATCTCAGGAACAACGGCGGCGACTTGTGCTAATTGATCAGAAGCTGTTTAGAATTCGAGCCTGTCCTGGTTGATTGACAGCTGTGTGTCTAGTCCAATGAATAGCTTCCTCAGTGCTTGGCAGGTATGTAGTGAGATGGACAAGATGATTTTTCCTTGAAGAACCAGGCAGCGAAGCGCGCGCTCAAAGAGAATGAAATCTAGGCCGAGCGATAGAAGCAGCAGGGCCCAGCGCCGTCAGCCACGACCACCGCGTTGGCCGGCCGATGCAGGGCTAGATACCAGCGATCGTCGCTGCCTTAACTCCTCCCACCCCTCCGCGCTCTAGTCGCGGTCATTCCAGGATCAATTCGGATCCTAGAGATTCTAGACTGAGCCCGAAGCGGATTTGATAACCTCCATCCCGAATCTTGACCGTGCCCTCTACTGGGCGTCTTCGGAGCTACCAATCAAGTTCGGCGTCGAATGGGAATTTCGATAGGCAGCAACCCAGCTGGTCCCCGTAGCGCGGGAACTGGAAACAAAATTTCCAACCAAGAGAGATGTGCCTGCAGTCTCAATGCGAGGACATTGGAAGTCGTGCCTTGGGTGATGACGCCGCCCAGATTAGTAGAACATTCCCAGTTCTGAACCCCTCCACCGACTTTTGGTCGAGGTATTTCCACAGACGTTGTTCGCACAGAATTGAAATGTGAAACGCGGGAGAAAGGCGTCGTCGCGCGGCGTCCGCATCGATACGATTGCCAATGCCAACATACATAAGTTAAGACTAATACTACTGGCAAAAACACTGACAACTACTGTTAATCGCTGCCCCACTCCTTCCGGCCTCATCCGTCTCGAGATCCGACCCAGCTTGAAGACCTCAAACCAACAAAGCTATGCACACTAGCGATGAATAATGTCTAACTGCGAAAACACGGAGGTCCCTGTATATGGGTCCATGTATCTATCTACGCGTCCGATGGTTCCTGTGCACATGATGACTAAGCACAGGACTGCGCCGCTCTCACCGCGGTCGCAAACAAGTTCTTGTCACGCGCGAGCGTCATCGTCAGAATATGAATATCACTTTCACCCGAGGAAACTTTTTAAAGTACGTACCTGCAACTCAACGGGATACGCGCCGATGAGCTGGCCGAGTTTATGGCCGCGCTGGTACACGTAAAAGCCAGGGATCTATCCGCAAGGCACGCGTTCACTGACGCATTAGACGATAAAGTACTGCACGCCCGGAGGGGGAAAGGGGGGCGTGGATTCGGAAGAGGCAAAAGGCACACACAGTTTGCCCACCGACGTGCTGGACGACGTCCTGCGCGTGGTCGATGTCCACTCTGTAAAAGTCGACGCCGGGGACCGAGCCCGAGTCGGCGACGCCGTTGAAGATCGGCGTCATGCCACGACAAGGACCGCACCAGTACGCCCAAAAGTAGATGACGGCAACGCGATCCGCGTTGATCTGGTGGGGGAGGGGGGGAATGAGACAAAAGGAAAGGAAGAAAACGCGTGGCGTCGGCTGCGAGGAAGCTCACCACGCTGTGGAATTGTGTAAGCGAGGTTAGTGGGACAACGGTCATGATCCCGAGTCAATGGGTCCAGAAAACTCTCGTTTAGATGAAGAAAGCGTAAAGATGGGGGAGGCCAAGGGCAGCGATTTACGGGAGTCGACCGGGGCCTTTTAAGCACGCTTTACGAGCCCTATATCCCGCGACCAAACGTGATACGTGTATCGCTGATTCGCCGCTGCCAAAATCCGGACAGATCCAGAGCCCATGACAGATTTTCGCGGCCGGCCTGTGCACGTTTTATGTGGCCGAGACCAAGTCGCCAACGTTGACGTCTGACAAGCTGAGGCAATTGGACGCGAGCGCGTTTCAGCGAACGAGCATCTCTGCACCCGCAACCACAACAGACAGCGGTCATTGGGCGGAAGGGGAAGTGGGTGGGGTTGAACGAGTACATGGCGAAGGCAGGGGTGGCCCTGTCAGGAGTAGCCTGTCATTTCCAAAATAGGATTAAGGCTACAGCGAAGAAAGTGATAACGCTTCCGTGAGAGGGCCCGTGAGGAACGCGCCTTGAACTTTTTCTCGAAGGAATCGGGGGCCGCAAGCGCTCAGAGATACTGTACGACACAGGTCGAAAGAGGAAGAAGGAGTCCAAGGGAAGAGGTCGCATGAGGATGGAAATTGTCCCTTGATAGATCAACCGGTGACTGAAACGATGCCTGAATCATGCCATGCATTACGTTGGGTGGCACCTGGTGGTGGAGTTCTCTTTTTGGACTTTAAGTTTATGGTCCCAGTGATAATGCTGGATGTTGGGGATTTAAAGTTGCTGGGAATCCGAAAGTTTTCGACGTGAGGTCGGGGCAGGGTTGGGATTGTAAAATACAGACCTTCACATTGGGGCTTTGGATCATACTCACTGATTTTCGTGGCACAAGCGCACGACGAGCTGCGCGTAGGTTCATGCGTGGCGCTACGGTGACATGATGAAGGGATACGACAGCGAGTGACGCCGACTGTATGCCCACTCCCCCCTTTCCCGTAATGCCTCGCGGCGTCTATGAAAGTAGGCAGATACGTCAGTTATGAAATCATTAAGACATAAAAAGGGATGATGAGTCCTACCTACCTTGTTTGCTAATTGTGTTACGGCTTCTGCTGGGAAACGTAGATCAGGAAGAAAGCATGGACAGTGGAGCTGGTATATCGTCAGCATAGGCGGGACGGACGTTCATCAAACACGTGTTGGTTCGTTGGAGCGGATTTCCCATCCGCCGCACGGATCGACAGGACAGGCGTCAGCTAAGCATAACCCCGGGATTAAGTTGCGAAACAGTGACTTTGCTGTAAGTCCTCTCCAAGATTGGTGTCACTCACAAAGGGGCCAATAAAGCCACGGCTATCAGGGGAATCCTTAAGTCCAAAACTCTGTGGGAATACCATCACGCTGACAGAGATATGAAGTTCGCACAGTCATACAACAGGCAGATTGCAGATACGGTGTCGAGTGTTGCCGAAAGGGAATGTCCGAGTCAACGGACTACCCTGAGCGTTGACGATAGAGTCATAGTGACGTGATTTGATTGCAGCACTGCAAGTTTGACGCAATGAAAGAGCAGGCCACTGTAGAG
>Ga0137397_10004000_pt1 | contig 10251 bp, 6 predicted proteins | sample czorhiz116metaG_FD_106658 | JGI IMG/M metagenome (GOLD analysis project Ga0137397, IMG submission 106658) | Vadose zone soil microbial communities from Angelo Coast Range Reserve, California, USA - czorhiz1.16 metaG | ecosystem: Environmental > Terrestrial > Soil > Vadose zone | place: USA...
CCAAGGAGCGGATTCCCCTGGCAGTGCGCCAGATACGTTCCTTCCTTCGGGCGCATCGGCCTGCTTCTGCTTAGGCGGCGGTGTCCGTACGACACGGCAGGCGCCAGGTCTGCCGCTCTGTCGTCTACTTTGCTTCCGGACGAAGGGTCACCTGCACGTAGCGGTGCGCATTCAAATATTCCCGCGCGGCATCGTGCAGGGCTGCAGTCGTCAACTGGTCGTAAAACGGCTGCAGGTTGAACACGTCGGCTACGTCTTCTCCATATTCGACCTTGGTCGTCATTTCGTTGAGCAGGTCGGCATTTCCCTGAAAGCCGGTTTCGAGCTCGCGATCGAACGCACGGCGAACGCCCGCCAACTGTTCACGTGACGGGCCGTGTTGCGTGAAGTCCTGAATCGTTTTCCAGGCCGCTGCGGTGAGATCGTCAACCCGCCCCGGGTCGCAGCTGAAATCGATCGAAATCTGATACTCCGCGGTCGGATGTTTCGAAAACTTCGGCTCGACAGAAACGCCGTAGGTGCCGCCGAGATCTTCGCGCAGCGTCCGGTGCAGATTCCCGCCGAGCATCTGGCTCATGGTCTTGAGCAGCAGGCGATGCATCTGGTCGTTCTGAAATGGTCCGCTGAAGACGATGGCCACCTCGCTTCTGGGGTCCACGCCCTTGACGACCTGTCGTTCAATGACGCCAGGCGGCGGGCGAATACCGCGGTCCACCGCGGCTTCGATACGATGGATCGACGGCAGACTGGCCAGGTAACGCTCGACGAGCGGCTTTATCGCCTGCACGTCAAAGCTTCCGACGAACACAAACGTGAAATCGCTGGCGTCGGCGAACCGGCTCTTGTAGAAGGCCATCGATCGGTCGAGATCCATCTGGTCGACGGACGCCGCCGTCAGCGGACGCGCCCTGGGATGACCTTGAGTCAGCGCGGAGGCGAGCGCGTCGCGGAACGCCGTTTCCGGCCGCGCCTGCTGATTGGCGAGCATCGGGCGAAGGCGCGCCTTCAGCGCCTCGAACTGCGCCGGATCGGCGCGCGGCGCGGTGAACGTGAGATAGATCAGTTGAAACATCTTCTCGACGTCCTTCCGCGCGGCGCCGCCGCGCACCCCCTCCTCGACCTCGTCGATGTCGGCCCGGACTCCCGTCGATGCCCCGGCCAGCGCCTTGTTCAAGTCGAGCCTCGAGAACTGCCCCAGTCCGCCCTCGGCGATGACCCGCTCGGCTGTTTCAGCCGCGACCAGATCCTGATCGCTCGCGAGCGACGTGCCGCCGGGACTGACCGCGCGGAACAGAATCTCGTCTTCTTTGTATGGCGTCGGTTTGAGAATGACGCGAAGGCCATTGGACAGTTGCCACTCCGTCACGCCAATGGCGTCGCGCGTTGAGGCGCGAACCACCGTGCCTGGCGTGGGCAATGGAGCGAGCAATGGTCGAGCGTTCACGCGATCGACGTAGGCCGACAGAGTCGCTGTGTCGACGGCCGCCATCACCGCAGCCAGCCTGGCCGGCGTCGGCAGAGCGAGTCCGGCGCGATCGGGTGCGGTCACCGCCACCACGCGATTACGTTCAGGGATCCACGCGCGCGCCAGACTGTTGACCTCGGCCAGAGTAATGTCCGGCAGGAACCGTTGCGACATCGCCTGTTCGTAGACGATGCCGGGAACCGGCTCGTCCTGAACCACGTGGCGCACCAATTCGTCGGCGAGCGGACCCGATGGACTCTTGTCTTTCTCGAGGAGAGCCTCGTCGAGGTAGCGCTGACTATCGAGCTTTTCCCGGTCGAGCTCGGTCGCCGTAAAACCGTACCGGACGACGCGTTCCGACGCGGTGAAGATGGCCGCGAGCCCGCGCTCCGCGCCGCCGTCTGGAACCAGCGCCGCGACCGTCGTGACGACCGCGGAGCGGACGAAGAGCCGCCGGCTGGTCCGCGCCGCGAGGAAGGGCGCGTCCGGCCCATGAGCGACCTCGTCGAGCCTCGCCGACAACAGGCGGGTGAACAGACGTTCGACCATTTGTTGCCGATAGGTCCCGACCGTGCGCTGATCGCCGGCGGGCATCACGGCGAACACGCTGACGGTTGTGGCCGTCGCCTCTCGATCGGCCGCCAGCGAGTAGAGCGTGTCCGCGTGCGGGGGCACCGTGTAGATCGTCCGTGCCCTCGGCGCCGCGGGCGCCGGAATCTGCTCGAAATGAGAGATGACCATCGACTCGATCGCCGCCGGGTCGAAGTCGCCGACGGCAATCACCGCCATCAGGTCGGGGCGGTACCAATCCGTGTAGAACTGTCTCAATCGAGCGGGGCTGACGTTCTGAATGATCTCCGGGCGCCCGATCGGCGAGCGGTCCGCATAGCGCGCGCCTTTCAACAGTATGGGCATCTGCGCATCGCGCAGGCGCGACTCGGCGCCCAGACCGAGCCGCCATTCTTCGAGGACGACGCCGCGCTCCTTCTCGATCTCGGCGGGGTCAAACGAAACGTTGTGAGCCCAGTCTTCCATGATCAGCAGCGACCGATCAACGACGGCGCGGCTGTCGGTCGGGATCTGGAGTTGATAGACCGTCTCGTCGAAGCTCGTACGGGCATTCACATGCGCGCCGAACCGCATCCCGAGCGCCTGGATGAACGCGGCGACGTCCTGCCCGGGAAAATGCCGCGTACCATTGAAGCTCATATGCTCGACGAAATGCGCCAGGCCCCGCTGGTCATCGTCCTCGAGCACCGAGCCGGCGTTGACCACGAGTCGCAGTTCGGCGCGACCACGGGGCTGCGCGTTCGCCCGAACGAAGTACTGCAGGCCGTTGGGAAGGCGGCCGACCCGGACCTGCGGGTCGACGGCGATGATCTGGGTGAGTGGAGCCTGCGCCACCCTGCTGGTCGCCGGCGTGGGCTGGGCAACGGCCATGGGGGCCGCAGCCGCCACGGCGGTGATCGCGAGAAGCAGGCAACGCATACGTGTAGGCATCAATCCTTCCCGGGGAAACAACGCAGCCTGGCGGCAGAAGCGGGCACCGGGCATGGTCACGGTCTCAACGCGCTCACCCCACGCCGCGCGAGCAGGCACAGGGCTTACACAAGCCTACACCGCCTGTTGCCGTCAGGTGGCCTTCTTCAGTTTCCAAATATGTTCCGCAGGCCATTTTCGCGCCCAGGCAACTGGCACGAAGTCCGAGTATGTCGTCGTAGCGTGCGCCGGAGCCCTAAGCTCTACGAGATCTTCCACCACAAATGCGTGCCGACGAAAGAGACGAATCCACTCACCATATGGAAGCTGATATTCAACCGACTCGCCGTCGTCGAGTACCGAGAGCTTAAAGTAGTCGGCTGTGAGCCGCGACCGGACGCCGCCTACGGTCGGATCGACGCAAACATCTCTAATCGGAGTCGACATGCAGAACGCAAAAAGACCGGCGGGTCGGAGCACTCGGGAGGCCTCCGCAACGGTGTTCTCCGGAACCGCGAAGACCGTTGCTCCGTGATCACAGAACACGACATCGAATGCCTCGTTTCTGAAGGGCAAGTTCTCCGCGTTGCCCTGCACAAGGGGAATGGCGGCGGTAACTAGTCGCGAAAGCGCACGTGCATGGGTGAGTTGCTGGTCAGATAGATCGAGTCCCACCGCGCGCGCACCTATTTGAGCCAGAGCAAGCGCCCACTGCGCAGCCCCGCAGCCTAGCTCAAGGACGTCGCGTCCTTCGACTTGCCCAAGGACGCGGAGCTCAGCTTCGGGAATTCTCCAAACGCCCCAGGCCAATGCCTTTTCTTTGAGCCTCGCCCCGTGCGCCGATTGATAGGCGTCGCTTGCGGAATTCCAGAACGCGCGATTGTTCGTACGTGATGACATATTGCAGCCCCACCACTCGCTGGCCAGGCGGCTCCTCGATGATCCCACGTGACGTTGCTTCAGACCCCACACCTTCGACCGGGCCAGCACGATTGGATACTTTCGGTTGCTCTTCACGGCACGGTTGGGGCATTTACTCGCGGAAAGTTATCCGGTAGCCTCCGGCCTCAATACATCTTTCCAACACCGCGTCGGCGTCGTCCCTCAGCTACTCGGGAAAGAAGGTCAGCATGGGTGTTCGTGTTCGTCGCGCAGCAGCGATCCGGTCCCTGTTCGTCGTAGTCGTGCTCCTGGCCCTCACCTATTTCAGCTCATTCCGAAACGTTGTCGCGCACGACGAACCGCCGCCCGGCTCGGGCGGTTCTTACACACCCGATACGTGCGTCCAGGGCCATGACGTGTGCGGCGACTTCCAGCCCCTGACGCCGATGCACGGCGCCGAAGGCGTCCATGCCGGACTGATTTGGAAAGATCGCGCGGCTATGCCGAAGATGCTGTATTGGGCTCGCTTTACCGATTACAGGGGTATCGACGTTGTCGATCCAGCAGTCATTCAAGCGAAGATCGACGCCGGCGCCCTGACGGACAAGAAAAACATCAACGATTTCAATGCGGCGATCCGGGGAGGCGATTTCCCGGGCGGGGCGACGAACACCTTCAAAGCCCTCGTTTACGGCGGCTTCAACATCATCCAGGGGCTCAGCCAGAGCGTGCCCACGCGCATCCTCGGTGAATTGCAGCACGACCGCGCCCAGATTTTCGACATCTCGCATCCCGACGCCTTCAAGAATGCCGACAAATTCGACACGGTTTCGCTCGATGACAGCGACTTCGCCCTCAATGCCGCCGCCTTCAAGGACGCCGGCCAGTCGGCGGGGTTGCACTACAACCTGTATTGTTCGGGACACGCCGCCCTGTCAGACGGCCGCCTCGTGATGGTCGGCGGTCACGACATGAACAGCAACAACGGACTCTTCAAGGTCAACGTATTCGATCCGCAGACGGAGACGTGGGCACCACGCGCACAACCCTGTACTCAGGCGAACTGGAGGCGCGATCCGTTCGGCGCGCAGCTGTTCGCGAGTGATCCTGCGGCGAAATATTATCCGGGGTGCAATCCGCTCGACATCACCAGCACGCAACCGGCGGACCAGTCGGATATGAGGTATGCGCGGTGGTATCCGACAGCCATAGCGCTCCCTGGCGATCTCGTATTGGTGCTCGGCGGCACGGACCAAGACGCGACCATTGGACCGAGTCCGGTACCATTTCCCAATCTGGGACAGAGCGATGCCGCGTTCCGGGGATCGAAGCATCACATCACGGTCCCGGAAATCTACGATCCTCACACGGATCGCACGATCGCGCTCGAAAATGCGCGCAAGATTTTCCCGATCTATCCCCAAGCAGAAGTCGTACAGACCGGACCGGAACCCAATGACTGGAAAGTCTGTGCCGTCGGGGCACCTGCCCGTCCACTGGCGAATGACGACCCGTTCCTGAAAGGCGAGCCCTTTGCCAAGTACGACGGGCCGTACACCGGCAGCACGTTCTGCCTCGACGTGCGCGGCGCCATGAGCGATCCGAATCGCGAGGTGCCCGGTCAAAACTACTGGACCCACGTCTCGGACATCGCGGACGCAGAGGACTATTGCTGTCCGACTGCGAGTCTGACCGAGCTCGGGCCGAACGGCAAAACGCTTTCCCACAAGGTCGTCATCTTTTCCAGCAAGATTGGTGCGAATGGGAATCTGCCGTCAAAAGCGGTCCAGATGATCGACTACGCCAGTACCGTTCCGTTGTGGGAGAAGCAAGGCGATCTGATCCAAACAGGCAGCTTTTACAAGGCGATCGCGCTGCCCGATGGTAAGGTGCTCGTGACCTCCGGGAAGGATGGCACGCGGCCGCTGCAAAACTACGAAGAGCGTAACGTGCTGCCCGTGCAGATGTTCGATCCGAGTACCGGAACGATCACGAAGCTTGCGAAGACGACCGTTTCCCGGGGGCTGCACGGCAACGCGTTATTGCTACCCGACGCGACGGTCATGATCATGGGAGACGATCGTATCAACCTCGTCCCTCCGGGGGATCGAGCCTACCCGCCAGGCGATCCCGATCAGGGCGTGGCCAACGGTCAGATCTTCAAGCCGCCCTACCTGTTCAGCGGACCGGATCAGGAGGCGGTGCGTCCGGTGATTCTCGAGGCGCCGTATGAGATCTCGTACCGCGGGCATTTCGACGTCGAGGTCGCCGGACCCGCCAGCCAAATCAAGTCGGTGTCAATCATTCGAACCGACTTCGATACGCACAGCCTCGAGTCTGGCGAAAAGTATGTGAAGCTCTCGTTCCGCGTCAAAGGCAAGGACAGAGACGGCCGGTTGCGGATTGATTCGCCCGAGCTGCCGGCGCAGGCGCTCCAAGGGCACTACATGCTCTTCGTGCTCGACGCGGCTGGTGTGCCCAGCGTCGCGAAGCACGTTCGCCTGAGACCCGACGATGAGGACTACCGCGGCGACGACGGTCGACGCGACAGGTAGCAAGCGGAGGTTGTCTCGACGGCAGTCAGCCTTGCGGGCTGCAAAGCGGTTTCCCGAATTGCCAACAGGCCGGTCAACGGTGACCGGCCTGTTTCTTGGGCGTTGAGCGGCGATCTCCGGCGCGAGTAAACTCGCTGCTGGCAAAGCTCGCAGGCGAAAGAGGCTGTTTAACTCCAGGACACACGCTCGCTTTGCGGTCGAAGGGACTGTAGCGCCGTACCAGCCTCATGGCGTGGATCGCGACTCGCCACACCACCTTGCGCTGCTGACGCTCGCGATTAGAATCCCGTTTCGGCAGCCCCCGTATCGCTATTCGCCCTCTCTCTCGAGAGGGCTAGAATTAGTCCGATGACAACCATTCGAGCCATCGCATTGCTAGCCGTCGCCGTGGGCATGGGCGGGTTCACGAGCCCGGATCGATTGGATCGGACGATGGTTACGGTCAGCCGCCTGGCCGACGGTGGCATTCAGCCGCAGGCGGCGGTCGACGGACTCGGCGGCGTTCACGTAATCTTTTTCCGCGGCGAGCCGGCGCACGGAGATTTGTTCTACATCGGTTCGACGGACAGCGGCCGCTCCTTTTCATCCGCGATCCGTGTGAATTCGACGCCTGGCGCAGCGATCGCGACCGGCACGGTCCGCGGCGGGCAGATCGCGGTTGGTCGGACGGGTCGCGTACACGTCGCATGGAACGGGTCGCGCTCTGTGGGTCCGGCGTCCACGCCGATGTTCTACACACAGCTCAACAACGACCGCACGGCGTTCGAGCCGGAGCGCAACGTCATGCACGGCGCGTACAACATCGACGGCGGCGGCGCGGTTGCCGCCGACCGAAACGGACACGTGTACGTCGCCTGGCATGCGAACGCCCCCGGAGAGCGCGAAGAAGGTAAGCGGCGGGTCTGGGTCGCCCGATCCGTCGACGAGGGGCGCACCTTCGAACCGGAGCGGGCCGCGTTTGATGAACCCACCGGCGCGTGCGGCTGCTGTGGCCTTGGCGCATTCGCCGACCGGCGCGGAGTGATGTATGTGTTGTTCCGTTCGGCGTTCGATGTGATGAACCGCGATATGTACCTGCTCACGTCGCGCGATCTGGGAACGCACTTCTCTGGCAGACGCATCGATCGATGGGACGTCGGCGCGTGCGTCATGAGCACGCAGGCGTTTGCCGAGGGGGCGTCTGGTGTGTTCACCGCCTGGGAGACCAAAGGACAGATTTACATGGGCCGAATCGATCCCGACAGCGGTAACGTCTCGAGTGTCACTGCTGCGCCCGGCGACGATCGCACGCGAAAGCACCCCGCGCTCGCCGTCGGTGCCGATGGAAAAGTTCTTGTGGCGTGGACCGAAGGCACCGCGTGGAACAAAGGCGGGACAGGGGCCTGGCAGGTGTTCGGCGTTGACGGTCAGGTGATCGGATCCGCCGGCCATGCTGATGGCGTCCCGGTGTGGGGTTTAGTGGCGGCCTATGCGCGAACGGACGGCTTTACGATCGTGTACTAGCCGCAACCAGGTAGGCCAACTGATGGTCCGAGGCTCCGGCGAGGTAGCCGCCAGCAAATTAGAGCCAGCGCCCGGACATTGGTGCGCCGGCAACAAGCAGCCGGCGCACTCCGCAGCTGCGATTCGCTATTTCGACGTTTTCGGCATCTCGATCTTCGAGACCCGAATCGTGTCGCCTTTCAGTTCCCCCGTCAGGTTCAAAAATCACAACCTTCATGGATGCTCCATTCCGAAAACCGTCACGATGATTTGTGCGAGGGTGGCTTTGCCGCAGCGCCAATTTGGATCGACAGCGCATTGGTCGTCTTCTCAGGCACGTCGACGACCACGCGATCGCCGACCTTGACGTCCGCGAGAAATGCGGCCTTGGTCACGGCACTGAATGCTTCATCGGCATGGCCATGTTATGGCCCGCCATCGGCTGCGACATCCGCATGTTCCACATCCGTCCCATCGAGCCGGCAGGCGGTCGCAACCGGAAGAACAGGTGAAATGAGACCGGATGAGCCGAGTACAGCGATTGCAGCGCGTCCGGTACGCCATAGACACTGACGTCCGCTCCGACGCCGCCTTCGAATCCACGCCACGCGCCGATATCGCGAACGCCACCCACTGTGAATGCGAATACCGGGTTCTTCAGGTCCGCAGCCGGCCCCTCCACGACGGTATCGGTCTGGAGAAGAGACGTTTCGACCTGCACGGCTTCGAATCGGCCATACAGCGTATTCCCGTCGGCGTGCCGTGCTCCTTCGACGAACACGGCGCTTCGGTCGCCGTGCAGGGTGTTGTTTCGACCATAAGCCGCGGTGACAGAAGAAATGGCCATGCCATTCTTGCGCGTCCAGGACGTTGAGACCGTCGAGCGGACGATGGTACCGGGCTCGAGCTGCTCCGCGTCCTCGAGGCGACCACTGGACGCCTGGACCTCCCACTCGTCATTGGGCCGGTACCAGAGGCGTCCGGCGAACGAATCGAGCCGCCCAAATTCAAGATCCCACCGGTTCTCGTCGGGCTCACGGCCGTTGAACAGCGAGCCCTCGGCGACCCATGGGCCGTGATCGACGGCCGCGGTGACGACGCCAAACGCGATGTGGGTCGAATCGAACGTGTGGTGACCGAGCGGCGCGGTCGGATTGTCGGCAGCTGACGCCCGATGCATGAATGCCACCGGGCCGAGGGTCGGCTCGCCAACCGGCCCTCCCGCCACCGTGAATCCTGTTGACGCGGTAACCGGCATGCGCCAGACCGCCCCGAGCTGCATGAACAGATCGTGCGGATGCTGGCGATCGATGAGCGGCCGTGCGTTCAGCGCCTCACCAGCCTGGAAGATTTCACGATATCCGTCCTTGCCGACGGTCGCAGGATCGAGGCTCAGCATGCCGGTGAATGTCAGTCGGCCGGGTGAAAAGTCCCGGTTCGCCATGCCCATCCACCAATTGGGCACGACGAACTCGTTGCCGCCGCGCGGACCGCCCTGATGATTGAACTCGGCGAACACGATGCCATCCTGCATGAACTGCCAACCGCTGTTGGCGGGCATGTTCATCTGCATGTGATCGTGCGGTGTGTCCTGCGCGATCGCCGCAACTGAAACGACCGAGAAGGACACCGACCACAACGCCAGCACGATCTGGCGTCGATCCAAACCCATAAGAATCCCCTATCCATGAGGCACACGTCGTCCGACGCGCATCAGCTCAGTGCGCAGCAAGAGACTCGGCTGACGGGTGTCTAGATGCGGAGGGGCAGCGACCGTCCGTCGACGGCTGGAGAAGATCCTGGCGGAGCCTGTCGCAGAACACGCCGATCGGAACCGGCCGGTGTGAAAGGATTCGGAATAGCACCGACCGCGACCACGGAGCCGATCGCGCGTCCCACTGGCGCGGCGTTCTTCGCCGACGTCATTGCGGTGGCGTTATGGTCGTGACCACACGGCGTCGGCACCTGTCCTATGCGAGCCGCAGTGGACGTGGCGTGATGGCAACTCGGCGCGCTTGTCATCGCCTCCTGATGCGCCTCGCACGTCGCCGCGCACCGGTCCAACACGGCCGGGAACGCCGCGACCGCAAGCGCGACCGCGGCTGCCGTTGCCGTCTTCGTGACCCGGGACATAACGCGATTGTAACCTGTCAGCGAGTCTCGAACTGTTGAGCCGGCGTCAGCTTGGTCACGGGCCCTGGCGTGCGTCTCCCGCAGGTTCAACGCAGTTACTGCTCGTCCCGTCGGAGTGCCGCTGATGCGAATCAGCGCGCGACACGGCCCCGCCGTGTTCCAAGGCTGACTCGGGCTGCGTTGGTGCCCTGCGCTAGATTTCTCAGCGCGGAAGCTCGACGACGAACACGCTCCCGCGTGGCGTGCCGTCCTCGA
>Ga0137397_10004001_pt1 | contig 10250 bp, 7 predicted proteins | sample czorhiz116metaG_FD_106658 | JGI IMG/M metagenome (GOLD analysis project Ga0137397, IMG submission 106658) | Vadose zone soil microbial communities from Angelo Coast Range Reserve, California, USA - czorhiz1.16 metaG | ecosystem: Environmental > Terrestrial > Soil > Vadose zone | place: USA...
CTGCGCAAACATGGCGTGAACGCGCGCCTGGTGATCGGTTATCGTCCGGCTCCGTTCTTTGCTCATGCCTGGGTGGAAGTGGACGGCAGAGTTGTGTACGGATCGCCGGCCTATCAGAAGCGGCTGCGGCCGCTCTATGTCGGATAGAGACAGGAAATCAGGCCACAGGCAACAGCTCAGGGAAAAGGTTCCAGGGACAGCAGAAAAGGCAACAAAAACCACCAAAAGAGAGAAAAGTCATGAACACAGGCGCACAACTAACCCGGCTGGACAGCACAAACGAGCACCATCAGAGGACAGAAATTCTCTCCTGGGATGGACGGCTCGACAATCGCGGCGATTTGCTTCTGCTCCTGGCGGATTCACTGCGCGGCGAGACCAGCAACGCAGCCCTGGTCCGCGCAGCCTACGAACGCTGGGGGAGCGATGGGTTTGTCAGGCTGATCGGCGACTGGAGTGTTGTCATACACGATCATGTCAACCGCGCCATCATCCTGGCCAGCGACTTCGCCGGTGTGCGCCCGCTTTATTACCATGTGCAGCCGGGAGGAGTCTGCTGGTCGGGCCGCCTGCAGTCACTGGTTGACGCGACGCAAATCTCCGAGTTGGATGAGCAGTACGTCCGGGGATTTTTGTTGCTCGGCGGATGCCCCAACCGCACTCCCTACAAGGGCATTTACTCTGTTCCCGCCGGTCACGCGGTATGCGTCTCGTCTGAAGGTACGAAGATCCATCGCTTCTGGTCGCTGCCGATAGGAGATGTGATCCGTTATCGCAGCCAGCGCCGGTACGAAGAAGAACTTCGAGCGCTGTTTCGCGAGGCGGTGACTGTACGGCTGCAAACAGAATCGCCGGTTCTGGCTGAACTCAGCGGCGGACTGGATTCGTCGTCTGTGGTTTCGATGGCAAATCATCTGATAAAGAGCGGCGCGGTGAGCGCTACGCGCCTTGCCAGCGTCAGCTACGTGTGGAAGAACTCGCTGGACGAGCCGTTCATTCGCGAGATGGAATCGTTCTGCGGGATTGAGGGATCCCGCATCTCTACTCACGAAGTCCCTGTCATCTCTGAAACACAGGCAGGCGATGCGATGCCGGAAGTTTTTTATCCGCTGCGAGCGTCCACAGCGGCAATAGCAGGCGAGAGCGGCGCGACCACTGTTCTAACCGGACAAGGCGGCGACTTGATGATGGGGAACTGGTTCGATGACAGTCTTCAGGTCGCGGCCTCCCTGCGTCGTTTTCGCGTTGGCCCAGCGTGGAAAGAATCGCTCGCCTGGAGCAAAATTCTTCGGGTTCCCGTCTACTCGGTCCTTTGGCGTGCATTTCAGGCAGCCCTTCCACCCACGCTCACGGCAGCCGCGATCTACACGACGCCCGATGGTTCGTACGCACCCAAGAGCACTGAGACATCTCTTCCTCCTGGCTCAATCGAGCCGCTGAGTCTCTTTTCGGGTGCCTGGATGCAGGCCTCGCCGGAGCACCGCAAGCATTTCCGGTCTCTATCAATGATGCTTGAACTTCGTCAATTGCAAACGCCTGAGCCATTGCAGAACCTGGATTACACTCACCCATTCGCGCACCGGCCGCTGGTCGAGTTTCTCATGACTATTCCGACAGACGTTCTCTGCCAGCCGGGCGAGCCACGCAGATTGATGCGTTCTGCGCTCTCTGACCTGTGGCCTGCGAAGTTGCGGACGCGGCGGTCCAAAGGCTTGTTCAACGCGCCATGGCAAGAAGCGTTGCGACCACTAGCCAGTTCACTTCTCAAGGCGCGGCAATTGCACGTGATTGAACGCGGATTTGTGGATCGTAACAGCGTTCTCTCGCGCTTGCAGCGGCTTTCCGCGGCGCTTGACTGCAATGCGTCCCAATTGCGGAACATTATCCTGGTTGAATTGTGGCTGCGCAGGCGCGCCGCGAGAAGTAACGCGGCAGCCTGAACAAACGATTTTGTAAAACTAAAAACAGAAAGGAGGTGAACGCAATGCAGAAAAAGTATGAAGCTCCCGAGTTATCGTTGATCGGGCAGGCAGGCGAAGTCGTGATGGGCTTCGATCCCGGTGGCGTGGATGCTCCTTTCCAAGCCGCATCAGATTTCGAATTCGAGCAAGACTAAGGCCATCGTCGTGATCGCCCGTAAGCGCGCGATCGCCATGATCGGAACCTTGCACTCGAACACTAACCAGGGCACGAGTTTCATCCGTGCCGCTCCGGGTTCACACCGGGGACATATAAAGCCCAGGTTCCCTATTGCCTCCTTGTTGAGATTTACCCCAGGGGTATCTCAATAGGGAGGCGTTCTCACTGAATTCCACACCATCGTTCTCCGTGTAATTCCATGCCTCCGATGAGCTTTTCCGCCATCTCAAAATTGCAGTTTCAGCGCTAACTGGATGGAACGCGGGCCGCCCATCTGGTAGAGCGGATTGAGGCCGCCGCTGGCACCGCCGGAACCCAGGCTGTTGGCCAGCGTTTCCGTGGAGTGGCCAAACAGGGGGCTGGTCAGGAGGTTGTTGGGATTGCCGAAGTTTGGGTGGTTGAAGATATTGAAAAACTCAGACCGAAAACGCAGCCTCAGCTTCTCGGTGAGGTGAAATTGCCGCTGCAGAGCGACATCCGCTTGCGCAGTTCCGAAACCGCGCAGCACGTTGCGCCCGAAATTGCCCTGCTGTCCCTTGGGCGGAGCGGTAAAGGCCGCACTATTGAAAATTTTGCCACCCGGAAATCGTGATCCCTCGAGTTCGAGAGGCACTCCCTGCTTTACGTTCGGGCGCGGAGCTAAGAGAGTCCCGCCGGCAAGAAGAGTGACGCCGACAATGTCCACGGGCGACGCCGTTCGCGCAAGAATAAAAGTCTCCAGCGACCAGCCGCCCAGTGCGCCTCTGACAAATCGCTGCGATCCCGGAGACGGCAGAGCGTAAGTGACGCCGGCGATGAAGGAATGCCGGATGTCAAAGTCGGAGTCACCGCGATCTATATCGGGAACTCCAGGCGTGTTCAGGTCATTATCAAGCGCATCGGTAGAGGCAACATCAATGGAGTGGGACCATGTATACGATGCCAGCACCTGCAAGCCACGCGACAGTCGTCGCTCGAACTTAACCTGTAACGCGTGGTAGTCCGAGGTCGCCGAATTGTCGGTTGATGCGATAAACGGGAAATTTGGATTGAGATTGGAAAAATTGGTGACCCGCAGCAGGTCGCGCCCAATGGCGCCAAGATAGGTCAGGGATAAGCTTTGACTGCGCCCGATTGACTGCTCAAGAGCGATATTCCACTGATAGGTCCGCGGGAGCTTCAGATGCGGATCGGCCACAATGATGCTGGAGACGGGCGGACTGGTGGTGAGGACGGGAGGAGCGGCGTTCTGCGGGCTCAGAGGAAAGGGGGAGGGGAAAAAGTTGTTGCTCGCGCTGTAGGGAAAAAAGCTGGAGACTGCGCCGAGCGACCCTTGCCCAAGGTCGTAAAATACCCCGACGCCTGCGCGAAGGACGAGACCCCAGTTCGGACTCGCATTGACTTGATACGCCAGCCCCAACCGAGGCGCCACATTCCCGTAGGTTGTTTCATAGAGAGGAGTGCCACGAGGCGCCAGTGCCAGCGTAGCCGGATTGTTCAGACCAACCAGGGTGAAGGGATCGTTGGCCGAGTTTTTCCCCGTGAGAGCGGGATTGATGTCCCACCTGAGGCCATATGTCAAACTGAGTCGGGGTTTGACTCGCCAGGTATCCTGGCCATAGAGGGAGAAGTTTTGCGATAAGAGCGCGTCGCCCTGGAAGGTGCTCGCCTGGGCAAACAAAGCCGTTCCCGAAAGAACCCCTCCAGAGCTGGCTGACATTCCCGAGAATTGCGCAAACTGACGATAGGCCAACGGACTGCTGAAAGGGGAGAGCCAGCGATAGTCCACGCCGAACTTCGCTTGATGTCGCCCCATTGTCACCGACAGATTGTCGACAAGATTGATCTGGCGCTGCTCGTTTGCCCCCTGTTTGCCCTGCTCAAACTCTCCGACGCCGCCAATGACCATGATGAAATTGCTGTTGGCTGTCGAAAAACCAGAGGGGAAGAAGAGGGAGTCGGGAAGCGGCGCTGCGCCACCGAAGTCGTCTGCCACGAACTTAATGCCAACTTTCTGATTGCTGTAATTCGCCCGAACCTCATTGCTGATTTGAGGACTGATCAATTCTGTGATGCCGGCTGTTGCAGTGTGCGTGGACGATAACAGCGAATTGGTAATGCTGAGCACTCTGCCCGGAGGGAACACTGGACCTCGCTGCGCTAAGCTGGAAGGCGAGTAGTTATACCTGCCAAACAAGCTGACTTTCGAGTTAACCACCTGATCTACCCGGATGCTATAGGCGTCAAGGCTCGAAGGATTGGAAAAGCTTGCGTTGAATTGCGCCAGGCCCTTCCCGAGTTCAACACCATTGGCCACTGGGAATGCGTTCACGTAGGGTTGCAAAGCAGATGGAGTAAGTTGCCGCGACTGGTTGTCGGGCACTGCGGTTTCCAAGCTCGATGGCTGACGCAAGCGCAGCCCCTCATAGGAAAAGAAGAAGAAGGTCTTGTCCTTGAAAATCGGGCCGCCGAAGACGCCGCCAAAGTCATTCTGCCGCTCGGCTGGCTTCGCCAGATGATTGACGTTCCCAAACCAGTCGTTGGCGTCCAGTACATCATTTCTGAAATATTCGAACAGCGTGCCATGAAAGTTATTCGTTCCGGAGCGGGTCGCAATGGAAATCTGTCCACCTGGCGTGCGTCCGAACTCCGGAGCAAACGAAGAGGTCTGGATGCGAAACTCCTGCATCGCATCCACCGACACAAGACTGTTCGTCCCTCCTGCAGCGCTGAACGCCGGTAGCGCTCCGGAAGCGCCCTGCATCATCGCGATGAAGCCGGTGATGCCGAAGTTGGCGCTGACCCCATCCACGGTGAAGTAGTTGGCGTCGGCACGCTGCCCGTTCACGCTAAATTGTCCCTGGTCATCGAAAGCCGTGGTCGTCGGGACCACGCCTGGCGCAAGCAGAATCAACGTCTGAAAACTTCGGCCGTTGAGAGGAATATCTTCGACGAATGTTCGGTCTACCACCGTGCTTACAGCTCCAGACTCTGTATTCACCAGAGGAGCGCCGGCTTCCACCGTCGTGCTCTCAGACAGAGGGCCTACTTTCATTTGAAAGTTGACTTTCAGAGCGTCCTGAACGTGAAGGACCACATCGGGCTTCACCAGTTTATTGAAGCCCGTTTCTTCGACTTCGATGCGATAGAGGCCGGGAGGGAGATTTGCCAGGTAGTATTCGCCCGCGCCGTTGCTCCTCGCTTCGTAACGGATAGCCGTGCCGGCATTAATGGCGGCGACCCTGGCGCCGACGATCAGAGCCTTGGAGGGATCGGTTATGCGGCCGGTGAGCAATGCGTTGGTGGATTGGGCGTGAAGAGTGGAAACGGATATAGTGACAAGGACGGCGACCAGGGAGAGGCTGCGCATAGCTTGAACTCACGATTGTGTGGTGCGAGCAGGTTACTCGCGATTTGGCCATTTTGGCAAGAAACCTTTCGAGTTACTGTTTTGCCCTTTCGAGTGTTCGTCCCACTCTTTAGGGCATGAGGGACGATGAAGGAAGATAATGCGATAAGATGTGGCGCTATGGGAGGACGACGCGCTCTCGCGCTGGCTTTTGTGCTGGCAGGCATCCTGCCGGCCTTGCGCCCTTGCTTGTTCGCATTATAACCGTCGCTCGACGTCAATCAATACTCCCATACGGCGTGGAAGATCCGCGAGGGCTTTGGCAACGGCCAGATTGTTTCGATCGCTCAGACACCCAACGGCTATCTTTGGCTGGGAACACAATTCGGATTGCTCCGCTTCGACGGCGTCAGGACGATCCCCTGGCGGCCTCCCGCGGACCAGCATCTCCCCTCCAACTATATTTTTAGCTTGCTCGCCGTTCGGGATGGGACACTCTGGATTGGCACCTGGAATGGGTTGGCAAGCTGGAAGAACGGCAAGCTCACGCAGTACCCGGAACTTGCCGGGCGCTACATCTTCGCGCTTCTTGAGGACCACGAGGGAACCATTTGGGCCAGCGGGTATTCGAGTTCTCCCGGTGAAGGAAGGCTCTGCGCAATTCGGAAAGGCAACGTCCAGTGCTACGGAGATGACGGCAGCCTGGGTCGCGGAGCACTCAATCTGTATCAGGACAGCAAAGGCAATCTTTGGGCAGGGGTGCAAGGCGGGCTGTGGCGATGGAGGCCTGGTCCCCCGAGATTCTATCCCCTGGCGAGCGCACCGGACGGCATACAAGCTCTGGGTGAAGACGCTGACGGCACACTGCTGGTCGGAGGGAAGGGTGGAATTTATAGATTCGTTGACGAAAAAACCGAGATGTATTCTCTTCCGGGGCCTGCGCGGCAGCTTAGGGCCCACAGGCTGTTCCGCGATCGCGATGGCGGTCTCTGGATCGGTACTTCAGGCCTCGGCCTGGTGCATGTGCACCAGGGAAGAATGGACGTGTTTGCACAATCTAACAGCTTATCGGGTAATGCTGTTCTGGCTATTTTTGAGGATCGTGAGGGCAGCATTTGGACAGTCACCTCAGAGGGACTGGACCGCTTTCGCAATTTCGCCGTAGCGACCCTGACTCCCAGCCAGGGGCTGTCTAATGCCGGCGTAGGGGCTGTCGTGGCTGATAGGAATGGAAGCGTCTGGCTCTCCACTCGTGGCGGCTTGAATCAATGGAATAACGGGCAAATCAAGACTTATGGCATCGGCAAGAGATTGAACGACCAACCGACTTCCCTTTTTCAGGATGATCGCGGGCGAATCTGGGTCTCCACGGTTCTTGATGGTTTCGGCTATCGGGAGAATGGCAAGTTTATCCCGATAAGCGGCGTTCCGGGTGGGGTTGTGCTTTCCATAGCAGAAGACCGAGCCGGGAATCTGTGGGTCGCTAACGAGTCCCTCGGTCTCTTTCGCCTGTCACCCGCAGGCAATGTCCGACAAATTCCCTGGGCTGAACTGGGACATAAGGACCACGCCAGTATCCTGGCCGCTGATCCTTCTAAAGGCGGCATATGGATTGGATTCTTTTTTGGTGGGATCGTCTATTTCGAAGATGGCCATGTCCGCGTGTCATACACAGTCAGTGACGGCCTGGGCTTGGGACGGGTGGGACGTCTTCGATTCGACCCCGACGGCACGGTCTGGGCCGCCACTGAGGGCGGGCTCAGTCGTTTGAAAAACGGCCATGTGACCACGCTGACCAGCAAGAACGGATTACCCTGCGATACGGCTCACTGGGTAATACAGGATAACGACCATTCGTTCTGGCTGTACATGGCCTGCGGCCTCGTGCGCATTGATCGTTCCGAACTCACTGCCTGGGTCAGTGATCCGAATCGGATCATCCAAACCACGGTCTTTGACAGCTTCGACGGAGTAAGGAGCCACGCCAACAGCGGTCATTACAATCCGCAGGTCGCAAAGTCCACGGATGGAAAGCTGTGGTTTTTGCCCTGGGATGGCGTGAGCGTCATCGATCCGCACCATCTTCCCTTCAACAAACTTCCGCCGCCGGTACACATCGAGCAGATCACCGCCGACCGCAAGACCTACGACGCAACTTCTCAAATGCGCCTCCCGCCGCTGATCCACGATCTGGAGATCGACTATACGGCTCTCAGCCTGGTGGCGCCGGAAAAGGTACGTTTTCGCTACAAGCTGGAAAGCTGGGACAGCGACTGGCAGGACGCCGGGAACCGGCGGCAGGCGGTCTATGGCAACCTCTCTCCCGGCAACTACCGCTTCCGGGTGATCGCCTGCAACAACAGCGGCGTGTGGAACGAGGCCGGCACATTCCTCGATTTCTCCGTGGCCCCGGCCTACTATCAGACGCTTTGGTTCCGAATGGGCTGCGTGTTCGTCTTCCTGGCGTTGCTGGCCGGCCTCTATCGGTTGCGCGTGCGGCAGTTGGCAGGGCAGTTCAACATGCGCCTGGAAGAGCGCGTGAATGAGCGAACACGCATCGCGCGGGACCTGCACGACACGCTGCTCCAGAGTTTTCAGGGGCTCATGCTGAAGTTCCGCGTTCTGGCCTTCCTGCTGCCCGATCGCCCCGCGGAAGCCCGGAAGATGCTGGAGGAGGTGATTGAGCAGGCCAGGGCGGCGATCACCGAGGGGCGGGATGCGGTGCACGGGTTGCGCTCCTCCATGGCCGCCACGAACGACCTGGCCCAGGCCATCAGCACGCTTGGAGAACAACTCAATGCGGGCCAAACCGGCCACCCATCTCCCGACTTTCGCGTGCACGTGGAAGGGACGCCACGGGAGATCGTTCCGCTGCTGCGGGACGACGTCTATCGCATTGCCGGCGAGGCGCTGCGCAACGCATTCCGGCACGCACACCCGAGGCAGATTGAAGTGGAGATCCGGTATGGCCAGCGCCAGTTTCGCCTGCGGGTACGTGACAACGGAGAAGGGATTGACGCCGGGGTCCTGGCCGGAGACGGGCAGCCCGGACATTACGGCTTGCCTGGCATGCACGAACGCGCCAAACTTATAGGCGGAAAGCTGGAGGTCTGGAGTGAACTCGATTCCGGTACAGAGGTCGAGCTGACCCTTCCCGCCTCCCTTGTTTACGCTGAGCCGCCGGCGAGGCGCCGGTTCCTGTTCCGGAGAAATGGAGACTGACTGTTGTGCGAACTGAAACAAGAATTCCGATGTTGTTGCTGTGCGAGTGGTATCTCTCCATTCGGAAATTGGGTAATCGGGTAATTTGGTAATTGGGTAATTGAAAAAACCAAAGATGAAATGCTCGTTCGCCGGGAAAGTAACACCAGGATCGAAGTGTTTATCCGGGTCAGGAAAGGAATTGTGATAAGGCCATGAGCGTGAGTTCCAACTCGATTCGCATTCTGGCGGTTGACGACCACCCTCTGCTGCGCAGCGGCATAGCCGCTCTGCTGGCCACCCAGGCGGACATGAGTGTGATCGCGGAAGCTTCGGATGGAAAAGAAGCCATCGAAAAGTTTCGCGCCCACCGCCCGGACGTCACGCTGATGGACCTGCAGATGCCCGAGATGAATGGGCTTGACGCGATGATGGCCATTCTCAGGGAATTTCCGGAAGCGCGAATCATCGTCCTGACCACCTACACCAGGGATGTCGAGGTGCTCCGCGCAATGAAAGTCGGCGCCCGGGCCTACCTGCTGAAAACCCTGTTGGACAAAGAACTGCTGGATACCATCCGCGCGGTCCATGCGGGTAAAAAGATACTTTCCGCCGAAGCCTCTTATGAAATTGCCGAACACTCCACCGACGATTCCCTGACACCGGGAGAAATCGAGATCCTGCGGTTGATCGCAGCCGGGAAGGCCAACAAAGAGATTGGGGCGCAGCTTTCGCTTACCGAAGACACGGTCAAAGGACGCGTCAAGAGTATCCTTTCCAAATTGGGAGCGAACGACCGGACCCAGGCAGCGATGATTGGCGTGAAACGGGGGATCATCGAGTCCTAGTGGATTTGGTAATTTGGTAATCGGGTAAGTTGGTAATTGAAAATCAAACCAAACCATCGTGCAATAAGGATAATTAAGGGGCCCTGGCAGTGGCCCTAAAGAGTCAGATATATGCGCTTTTGGGGCTTTTGCGGCTGCCCGGAACAAAGTACTCTGCACCAGGGGTGCCGTGCGGCGATTATTCTCAACTTTTGCTCCGGGCTGGCCTGGAGCAGGCCTTCTCATTATGCGGCTGGTAGCGGGCATCTCACTCATCGCCCACGGGTTGATGGGATTGGGGAGCGGGCCACCGGCACAATCGTTCATTCCGGAGGCACTGGGGACCGCTGCCGGAGTACTTCTGCTCGCGGGGCTGTGGACGCCCATCGCCGGATCGCTGGCGGCGGCGCTGGGAACATGGAAAAGCGTAACGCAACCGGGAGATCCCTGGGCCAACATCTTTCTGGCAACCATCGGAATCGGTTTGGCGTTTCTGGGACCGGGCGAGTGGTCAGTAGATGCGCGGCTCTTCGGGTGGAAACGGATTGATATTCGTCGAATGAGAAATTCAGACACGAATGAACGCGAATAAAACCCGAATCTTTATTTTTGTCTCAGGCGCCTGAAAAACCAGCGGCGCGTTGGGGAGGATTTGGTGTAAGCGATGGAGGAAGGAACAGCCAGCCCGACTTCCGTGCCAGATCCGGCCTGACTCCGGACCTCCAGGCTCCCGCCGATGAGTTTGGCGCGCTCCC
>Ga0137397_10004003_pt1 | contig 10247 bp, 9 predicted proteins | sample czorhiz116metaG_FD_106658 | JGI IMG/M metagenome (GOLD analysis project Ga0137397, IMG submission 106658) | Vadose zone soil microbial communities from Angelo Coast Range Reserve, California, USA - czorhiz1.16 metaG | ecosystem: Environmental > Terrestrial > Soil > Vadose zone | place: USA...
ACCCAGTTGAAAGGCCTGGATTATCTCGTGGATGCGTCGCAATCCGTGGAGCAGCGACGGCCCCGGCGAGAGCACGTCCTCACCGGGGATCTCGTGCACCTGGCCGGCGGCCACCGCGCTCACGCGCTGCCAGCCCGGACGGGCCACGATCGCGGCCGCGTCCACGGGCTTGCCGCACCAGGACGCCAGGATGATCTGCGGGTCGCGCCGCGCGACTTCTTCGGGGGTCACCACGCGATCCTTGGCCCCGCCATGCTCGCGCAGCTCGGCGAAGACGTCCTGGCCGCCGGAGATCTCGATCAGCTCGGAGACCCAGCGGATGCCCGCGATCATCGGGTCCATCCACTCCTCGAAGTAGACGCGCGGGTGATCCGGCCAGTTGGCCGAGTACTCGCGGATCTGCTTCACCTCGTCGCGGATGTCGTCCACGAGCCCGCGCGCGGCCGGCTCGAGGCCCAGCGCGCCGCCGATCAGCAAGATCGCGCGCAGGACGTCGTCGAACGAGCGCTGGTTGGTGCAGAGCACGGTGACGCCGGCCGCGACCAGCTCGCCCACCACGTCGGACTGCAGATCGGAGAACGCCAGCACGAGGTCGGGCTCGAGCGCCAGGATCTTGTCGGTGCGGAAGGTGGTGAAGCCGCCCACGCGGGCGCGCTCGCGCACGGCCTCCGGACGGCGCGCGGTGCCGGGCACGCCGACCACCCGCTCGCCGGCGCCGAGCGTGAAGGCGATCTCCGCGGTCTCGGCGGTCAGGCAGACGATGCGCTGCGGGAAGTCGACGCCGGTCTTGCCGTACACGGCACGCTCAGCCGACGCGCGCCGGCTTCAGCACGTCGGCGAACGGGCTGTGGAGCAGCCAGCCGGGCAGCGCCTGGACGAGCGGCCGCGGGCCCTCGAGCTTGATCCCGCCGCCCCGCACCCCGGCGGCAAAGCTCTCGTGGCCGGTATGGACGCGGGCGAGGGCGCCGACGTCCGCATGCACGACCACGTCGACCTCGAAGCCGGGATCCCGCATGCAGACGTCGACGCCCGACTTCTCGAGCACCAGCCAGGACGTGCGCATCTGCATGCAGCGCGCGGGCACGCCCCGGAACTCGAAGCGCACCACCACGCGCGGCTTGGGCAGCCGCGAGACGTCCACGCGCCGGTGCATGGCCCACATCAGCAGCGAGGGATCGAGGTTGTTGGGCGCGAACTGATGGCCGGCGTGACGCTGGCCCCACGCGCCAAGACGCTCCACCACCTCGCGGAACTCCTCGCCGGCCTTGGTCAGCCGGTACTCGCGGCCGCGGCCGGCCGGGAGCGGGGCGCTCTCGACGACGCCGGCGTCCTCCAGCTCTCGCAGCCGCTGCCCGAGCAGCGTGCGGGAGATCAGCGGCATGCCGCTGCGGATCTCGTTGAACCGGTGGGAGCCCGAGAAGAGCTCGCGCAGGATCAGCGGAGTCCAGCGCTCGGCGAAGACCTCGGACGCGACGGCGACCGGGCAGAACTGGCCATAGCCTTTCATGGGCTGACTCTAGGCAGCCGACCGGGGGCCCGGCAAGTCCATTTTTTGGTCTTTCGGCCGGCGCCCCGACCTGCGATTGTCCTCGTGCAGGAGGAGCCACCGATGACACCCACTGACACCGTCACGACCGATCGCACGGCACGGATCGACTGGGTGGCGGTCGCCGAGGAGCTGCTGCCGGCCTTCGCCGCGCGCGCCCCTCAGCACGACGCCGACGACACGTTCGTCGCCGACAATTTCGCCGAGCTGCGCCGGCGGCGGCTCTTCTCCGCCGCGGTGCCCACCGAGCTCGGCGGCGGCGGCGCCTCGCCCGCGGAGATGTGCGAGGTGCTGCGAACGCTGGCCCACGCCTGCTCGTCCACCGCGCTGGCGTTCGCGATGCACACGCACCAGGTGCTCATCCCGGCCTGGCGCTGGCGGCACGAGGGCGCGCCGGTGGAAGGCCTGCTGCGGAGGATCGCCGACGACGAGCTGATCCTGGCCAGCAGCGGCGGCTCGGACTGGCTGGCCGGCTCCGGCAAGGCCGAGAAGGTGGACGGCGGTTATCGCATCACCGCCCGGAAGATCTTCGCCAGCGGCTCGCCGGCCGCTGCGCTCTTCTCGACGATGGCGGTCTACGACGATCCCGCCGACGGGCCGGTGGTGCTCCACTTCGTCGTTCCCTTCACCGCGCCCGGGGTCACGATCCACGACAACTGGCGCACGCTTGGCATGCGCGCCACCGGCTCGCATGACGTCACGCTCGACGGCGTCTTCGTCCCTGACGCCTCGATCGGCGTGCGCCGGCCGTCGGGCCGCTGGTCGCACGCCTGGCACATCGTCGCCGCGATGGCGCTGCCCAGCGTCTACTCTGTGTACCTCGGCGTGGCCGAAGCGGCCCGCGAGGTCGCGCTCGGCATGGCGGCCCGCCGCCGCGACGACCGCGCGGTGCAGGAGCTGGTCGGCGCCATGGAGACCGAGCTGGCGGCGGCACGGATGGCGTGGCGGTCCATGGTGGCCGCCGCCGGCTGCGGCCGCGTCGGCGCCGACGTCACGAACGACGTGACGATCGGCCGCACGCTCGTTGGACAGGCCGCCCTGCGCACGGTCGAGCTCGCGATGGAGGTGGCCGGCGGCGCCGGCTTCTTCCGCAGCGCGGGCCTCGAGCGCCTGTTCCGTGACATCCAGGGCGCGCGCTATCACGCCCTGCGCGGCGCCGACCAGCGGCGGTACGCCGGGCGCACGGCGCTCGGCCTCGACGTGAACGAGTGATGTTCGATGTTCGACATGGCCCGACCGATCAGAAAGAAGGAGCACACGATGCGTAGCACCTGGACTCGCGCTTGGTTCGTCGCTCTCACCCTCGCGCTCATCGCTGGAGTGTCGCCCGCCCGCGCCGACGTCGTCCCCGACGCCAACGCGAAGGCCGCCGAGATCGCCTCGAAGGCTCCGGGCACGCCACCCGCGGTGCGCTTCATGGCCATCGTCCAGGTCTCGGTGTTCGAGGCCGTGAACGCGATCACGGCGCGCTACCCGGCCTTCCGCGCCAAGATGACGGCCGCCCCCGGCGCCTCCGTGGACGCCGCGGTGGCCGCCGCCACGCGCGGCGCGCTCCTGAAGCTGATGCCCGGCCAGCAGGCCGCCATCGAGGCGGACTACCAGGCCGCGCTCAAGGCCGTCCCCGACGGGGCCGCGAAGAGCGCCGGCATTGCCGCGGGCGAGCAGGCCTCCGCCGCCATCGTCCAGATGTGCGCCGACGACGGCGCGATGGCGCCGGATACGTACCGGCCGCACGCGGCAGCGGGCAGCTACGTGCCGACGATGTCGCCGGCCGTGCCCCACTGGGGCAAGCGGCGCCCCTGGGTGATGACGCGCGCCGATCAGTTCCGTCCGGGGCCGCCGCCCAGCCTGACCAGCGACACGTGGACGCGCGACTACAACGAGATCAAGGCCGTCGGCGGCAAGAACAGCACGGTGCGCACGGCCGAGCAGACCGCCATCGCCAAGTTCTGGGAGGCGACGGCGCCCAACGTCTACTGGCCGGTGGTGCGCTCGGTCGGCAATCAGCCCGGGCGTGACGTCACCGACAACGCGCGCCTGTTCGCGGTGGCCGCGATGGCGATGGACGACGCGCTCATCTCGGTGTTCGACGCCAAGTACCACTACAACTTCTGGCGGCCGGTCACGGCCATTCGCAACGGCCACGACGGCAACGACGCGACCACGCGGGAGCCGGGCTGGACGCCGTTCATCGACACGCCGATGCACCCGGAGTACCCGTGCGCGCACTGCATCGTGTCATCGTCGCTCGGGGCGGTGCTCGCGGCCGAGATCGGCAGCGGGCCGGCGCCCACGCTGAGCTCGTCCAGCGCGCCGGCCCAGAACGCCGTGCGCACGTGGGCGACGGTCAACGACTTCACGCAGGAGGTCTCGCTCGCCCGCATCTACGACGGCGTGCACTACCGCAACTCGACGGTCGTCGGCTCCGTGATGGGCAAGAAGATCGGCGAGCTGGCGGTGCAGACTTTGCCTAAGAAATAGAGGGGCCCGAAATGGCCCCCTAAGACCCCCAACGTTCGGAGCGCCCCGGGAAACCCGGGGCGCTCCTCGTCTACCCGCTACATCTAGCCCTCGTAGATCTCGCGCTTGGCCAGCCCGCGCTGGAACGTCAGGTACTGCTCGCGCGTCATCGGCGGCTTGCTGGATTTCAAGACGTCCTTGGCGCCGGCGGCGCCCTCGGCGAGCAGGTCGATCACCATGCCGGCCAGGCCCTTGGCGGTGCCGAGGTAGGCGAGCTGCTGGTCGGCGATCTGGTAGTCGGCGCCGTGGCCCGATCCCGTCGCGCCGCCCATGTAGGGATGAAGCACGGGCATCACCATGCTGAGGTCGCCCATGTCGGTGGAGCCGGTGCGGTGGCCGATCTGGCGGAAGTTGTCGGCGCCGACCAGCGCGGCGGCGTTGTCGCGGTACATCTTCGCCATCGTCGCGTCGCAGGTCATCGGCATGTAGCCGGGCAGCGTCTCGATCTCCACCTTGGCGCCGAGCGCGAGCGCGCCGGCCTTGAACGCGCGATCGACCTTCTTGTTGGCGTCGAGGATCGCCTCGACCGAGCGGCCGCGCACGTACGTCTCCAGGCGCACTTCACCCGGAATGACGTTCACCTGCGAGCCGCCGTGCGTGATGATCGGGTGCACGCGGATCGTGTCCTCGTCGCGGAACGTCTCGCGAATGGCGTTGATGGCGGCCAGGCCGATCTGCGCGGCATAGAGCGCGTTGATGCCCTGGTGCGGCGCGCCGCCCGCGTGCGAGGCGCGGCCGACATACTTGATGGTCTTCACGATGCAGCCGTTGTTGGAGGCGGGCACGCCGGTCTTGCCGTCCTCCGTGCGCGAGGTCATGTGGATCATCATCGAGAGGTCCACGTCGTCGAAGTGGCCGAGGCGCAGCAGCTCGGGCTTCCCACCCAGGAACTCCAGCCTGCCGGCGCGCGCCTGCGTGACACGCCACTCGATGTCGCCGTACTCCTCGGCCGGCACCGCGAAGAACACCACGCGGCCCGCGAGATGATCGAAGGCCTGGCTGTCGAGCAGGCCCATGGCGGCGCCGAGGAGGCCGGCCACCTGCGCGTTATGGCCGCAGGCGTGGGCGGCGCCGGTCTGGGGATCGGCCACCGGATGGCCGGTGACGACCAGCGCATCCAGCTCGCCGAGCAGCGCGAAGGTGGGGCCCGCGCCGGCCCGGCCCGCCACGTCCGCGCGGACGCCGGTCATGGCCAGGCCGCTCTTGGCCGAAAGCCCGAGCCGGCTAAAGGTTTCCTCGACGAGCCGGGCCGTCTTGACCTCCTTGAAGCCGAGCTCGGGATTCTTCCGGATCTGCTCGCCGAGGCCGACGATCTCCTGGGAGCGCTTGTCGATGGCCTGGTAGGCGCGCTGCTTCAATTCGTTCTTGGTCATGGCCGATCCTCCGCGCGATATTCTAACCGCCAATGGACTACCACCACGTGATCGAGGCGGCCGGGGCCATCAGCCTTGGGATGGTGGCCTTCTCCTACCTCGTGCGCTGGTTCGACCTCGGGCCGCCCGAGCGCCGCCGCTGGCGGTTCGTCGTCAACGGCCTCGTCTTCGGCGCGCTCGCCATCTTCCTCATGCGCTTCCGGATCGACGTCGGCGGCGACCGCTTCGTGGACACGCGCGTGATTCCGATCGCCCTGGCCACGCTGGTCGAGGGCCCGGCGGCCGGCGCGGTCACCGCGGGCATCGCCATCGCCTACCGGATATGGCTCGGCGGCACCGGAGCGGTGGCCGGCGTGCTGGGCATCGTGGCCACGACGCTGGCCGCCGCCGGCGTGCGCGCGTGGGCGCGGCGCGACGGCGGGCTGCGGCTGCATCATGGCATCGTGCTGGTGGTGGCGGTGTGGGCCGTCACCGCGGGCTCGTTCCTCGTGCTCGGCACGCGCGGCCTCGCGATGTTCGAGCCGGTGTGGCTGCCGCTGCTGGCGATGATCGCGGTGGGGCTCGGCGTGGGCGCGCGGCTGTTCAACGACGTGGCGGCCGGGCAGGCGGCGGAAGCCGCACGGCGCGACGCCGCTCAGCTCCGCGCGGTCACCTCGCTGGCGCGGGCGGCGGCGCACGAGATCAACAATCCCCTCACCGCCGTGCTGGGCGGCCTGGTGCTGATCAACCGCGGGGTGAAGCCGGACAGCGAGGAAGCCAGGTGGCTGGCCAATGCCAAGCACGCCGCCGAGGACATCCGCGACATCGTCAAGCAGATGAACCGGATCACGTCCATCGAGGAGGTCCCGTCGGCCGGCCCGCTCCCCGACATGCTCGACATCAGGAAGTCGAGCTCTTCTTCCTGAGCCGCCGCGGCGTCCGGCGGCCGCGGCCGCCGAGCGCTTTCAAGTAGAGCTGGGTCGCCTCCGACGGCCACTCGGCCGCCAGGATCCCCGAGATCACGCCGACGCCGCTCGCGCCCACGGCCATCACCTCGGGCGCGCGCTCGGGTGTGATGCCGCCGATGGCCAGCACCGGAATCTTCAGCCGGCGCACGACCGCCGCCAGGCGGTCGAGGCCCTGCGGCTCGCCATACGCGCGCTTGCTCGGCGTGTCATAGATGGGCCCGAACACCACCCAGTCGGCGCCCTGCTGCTCCGCGTCCAGCCCCTCCTCGAGCGAGTGCACGGAGGCGCCGATGCGAAGCTGCCGCCCCGCGATGTCACGCATGTCCTTCACGTCGAGCGAGGTGCCGGTGCGCTGGACGGCGTCGGCGCCGACGGTGAGGGCGACGTCGACCCGATCGTTGACGATCAGCATCGCGCCGGTGTCACGAGTGAGATTGCGAAGCCGCCGGCAGAGGATGGCCAGGTCCTTGCCGGAGAGATCCTTCTCGCGCACCTGAACCGCCGGAAGACCGACGGCCAGGCACTCGCTGATGACGGTGATCAGGTCCCGGCCGACGGTTTGCGAGCGGTCCGTGACCAGCGTGAGGCTTAGCTGGTCCAATCGGGCAGGCCCTCGAGTGGCGAGGACGCTGTCGCGTAGAGCTTCTTGCCGATGCGTCCCGACTTGTACGCGAGCCGCCCGGCTTCGACCGCGAGCTTCATCGCCTTGGCCATGGAGACGGCGTCACGCGACCCGGCGATGGCGGTGTTCATGAGCACTCCGTCGCAGCCGAGCTCCATCGCGATGGCCGCGTCGGACGCCGTGCCGACGCCCGCGTCCACGATGACCGGCACCGTGACCGACTCGAGGATGATCTTGATGTTGTACGGGTTGCGGATGCCGAGCCCCGAGCCGATCGGCGCGCCCAGCGGCATCACGCAGGCCGCACCCGCGTCCTGCAGCTTCTTGGCCATGATCGGATCGTCGTTCGTGTACGGCATCACCGTGAAGCCCTCGCGCGCCAGGGTGCGCGTGGCCTCCAGCAGTCCGATGACGTCGGGGAACAGCGTGCGCTGATCGCCGATGACTTCCAGCTTCACCATCTCGCCCAGGCCCGCTTCACGCGCGAGGTAGCACGTGCGGATCGCCTCATCCGCCGAGTAGCACCCGGCCGTGTTCGGCAGCAGCGTGTAGCGCTTGGTGTCGATGTAATCGAGGATCGACTCGCCGCTTGGCAGGCTCACGCGCCGCACCGCGACAGTGATGATCTCGGTGCCGGAGGCCTCGTGGGCGTCACGCATGACGTCCATAGACGAGTACTTGCCCGTGCCCACGATCAGCCGCGACGAGAACTCCTTGCCGCCCAGGACCAGGTTCGTGTCGTACATACCCCTACCCTCCACCCATGGGTCGAACGATCTCGACCTTGTCGCCTTCCGCGAGCGTCACCGCCGCATACGTGGCCTTGGGCGTGATCTCGCGATTGACGGCCACGGCCGTGTACTCGCGCTTGACGTTGAGCAGGGTGAGCAGGCCCTCGACCGTGAGCCCGGGCTCGACATCCATCGGCTTGCCGTTGACGTTGATCGTCACAGACACAAATGGCCGCTCCCCTCTGCTAGGGTGCGGCCGTCAATCCGTCCGCCGCCGTGTTCCCTTCGCCGGCATTACCCGGATCAGGTTCGAGGGGTCCCGGGCCGCACCCGGTTCTCAGGATTCCTCCCCCCACGACGACGGGAGGAAGTATACACCCGCGCTTTGCGCTCTTTCACCTGCGGCGCCTTGCTCACCAGGGGATAGCGCTCCGGGTGGTAGATGGAATCAACAGCGAGATCGACGTCGAGCTCGGGCCAATAGAGATGATTCGCGCTCGGGCGCTCCACGGCCGTGATCGCCGCAATGCTGGCCTCGCGGAACCACGGGAACTCCTTGAACGCGACGAAGGTCTCCTTCGATCCGATCACGAGCCAAAATCCCTGTCTCGAAACGTTCGTCACTTCAACTGCTGAAGTACCTCTGCCACGCTTCGCGGATTTCATCCAGATACCCCTCGACGATGCGAACCGCCGCCTTCAGCTGAGTCGGCGTGAGCCCAAAGTTCGCAGCCACCGCGACCCACACTGCACGTGAACGTGCGGCCTCGACTCCTCGCGCGAAAAGAAATAGAAGCGATACCCCCCGACGCGCAAGACGGTCGGACTCACGCCGGGAGTACATCGCGTCAGGCCCGGAAAGCTCTACTTTGCCTCGCCGATCGCCTTCACCGCATCCGGGTTCTCCAGCGACGACACGTCCCCCGCCGGCTTCCCGAGGTACGTGGCCCGGATCACCCGCCGCATGATCTTTGCGCTGCGGGTCTTCGGCAGATCGCGCGTGAAGAGGACCTTCTCGGGCTTCAGCGCCTTGCCCATCTCGCTCGCCACGCGATCGGAGAGCTCGCGGCGCAGCGGCTCGGACGCCGTGTTCCCCTGTCGCAGAACGACGAAGCACACAACCGATTCGCCCTTTATCTCGTGCGGCACGCCGATCACGCCGGCCTCCAGGACAGCGGGGTGGCCCACCAGCACGGACTCGACCTCCGCGGGACCCAGCCGCTTGCCGGCAATCTTCAGCGTGTCGTCGGAACGGCCCTGGATGAACCAGAAGCCGTCGTCGTCCACGAAGGCCCAGTCGCCGTGGACCCAGACGTGGGGCCAGCGGGACCAGTAGGTCTCCTCGTAGCGCTGCGGGTCCTTCCAGAATCCGGCCGTCATCCCGGGCCACGGCTTGGTGATGACGAGCTCGCCCACCTGGCCGCGCACGGGCCGGCCGTCATCGCCGAAGCACTCGGCCGCCATCCCCGGGATCGGGCCGGCGAACGAGCACGGCTTGATGGGCGCGATGGGGAAGCAGCCGAGGATGCCGCCGGAGATCTCCGTGCCGCCCGTGTAGTTGATGATCGGGACTTGCGCCTTGCCGGCGTTCTCGAAGAGCCATTTGTAGGGCTCGGGGTTCCACGGCTCGCCCGTCGAGCCGATGATGCGCAGCGACGAGAGATCGTGCGCGTGCACGTGCTCGGGGCCGTGCGGCATGAGCGCGCGCACCGCGGTCGGCGACATCCCAGCCACGCTCACGCGATGGCGCTCGATCAGCGCCCACAGCCGATCGGGCTTCGGATAATCCGGCACGCCCTCGAACACCACCGCCGTGCCGCCGTGGAACAGCGCGGCGGTGAACGCCATGGGGCCCATCAGCCAGCCGAGGTCGGTCAGCCAGAACAGGCGGTCATCCTGGCCCACGTCCATGCAGTAGCCGAAGTCGTGCGCGGCCTTGATGAGGAAGCCACCGTGCGTGAGCACCGCGCCCTTGGGCTTCCCCGTGGTGCCGGACGTATAAATGATGAGGCACGGGCGATCGGCCTCCACGGGCAGCGCCGGCACGCGATCGCTCTGGTTCGCGACGGCCTCGTGCCACCAGCGATCCCGGCCCTGCGTCCACGGGATCTCGCGGCCGAGCCGCCGGTACACGATCACCGTCTTCACCGACGGGCACTGCGCGACGGCCTCGTCGGCGACCTCCTTCATCTTCACGACCTGCCCGCGCCGGTAGAAACCGTCGGCGGTGATGAGCGCCTTGGCCTCGCAGTCCGACAGGCGCGAGGCGACGGCGCCGGGCCCGAAGCCCGAGAAGCACGGCGTGTAGATGGCGCCGATCTTCACGACGGCGAGCGTGGCGATGGCCGCCTCCGGCGACATCGGCAGGAACACGCCGACGCGGTCGCCCTCGCCCACCCCGACCGCCTTCAGCGCATTGGCCAGCCGGCTCACTTCGGCGGCCAGCTCGGCGTAGCTCAGCGTGCGGCTCTGGCCGTCGTCGCCTTCCCAGATGATCGCGGGCTTGGC
>Ga0137397_10004005_pt1 | contig 10245 bp, 12 predicted proteins | sample czorhiz116metaG_FD_106658 | JGI IMG/M metagenome (GOLD analysis project Ga0137397, IMG submission 106658) | Vadose zone soil microbial communities from Angelo Coast Range Reserve, California, USA - czorhiz1.16 metaG | ecosystem: Environmental > Terrestrial > Soil > Vadose zone | place: USA...
GACTGGACTGGAGCAGGATGTCCTTGCGGATCGAGGCCATCGGTATGTCTCCTGTTTGCCGGTCAGCGCCCTGGCGCCTCGGCAGTGTTGCCGGCGGGGGCGCCGGATGACCCTATCGTGCAGGGCCGCAGGAGACACGTCTTGGCAAAAATTGCGCTCAGGGCAGCCAGGCACCGCTCGCGTTGGACCGGTGGCCGAGGGCGAGATAGGCGGCGTCGATCGTCACTAGCCCAGAAATCAGGCGGCCGTCGAGTCGTCTTTTCTGGATCGCCAATCGGCGACAACGGGGGGCACTCAATGCGACGGAGTCTGGCTTCGCAGGCTCCGTCAACTCGCTAAGTGACTAGTTCGATAGGGGCAGGACAGTGGCTCGATGCTTGCTCTCCCATAGGGTCGCCTACCGCATTCATCCGACGGGTGAACCCGTCGCCTGGGAAGGAGCCGCCCCCGAGCGGCCGCGGCGAAGTGACCTACGACATCACGAGTGCCCGGGCTGCTGAGGCTCGAGGTACCAGACGAGAGGAGACATCTTGACGACCTTCTGGAGTTCGAGACGGAGAACGCTGAGTACGCAGGGCGGCTTCACGCTCATCGAGCTGATGATCGTGGTGGCCATCATCGGTATCCTCGCAGCCATCGCGATCCCGCTGTACGCCAACGTCCAGACCCGTGCCCGCGTCGCCAAGGCCCAGGCCGACTCCCGGACCCTCGGCTCGGCCATCGCCATCTTCACCGCCCACATGGGCTCGCTCCCGGCCGCGCTCACGGACCTGACCCAGGCGACCACCAATGGCCTCGGCCAGAGCGCCGGTCCCTTCGTCGCCCGCGTCCCCACGCCTCCCCCGGGTGGCTCACCTGCGTGGTCCGGTACCTACACCTATACGTCGAGCAGCACCGGCACCTTCTCGGGTACTGCCAACGGCGACTGCACCACGATCACCGTTCCGTAACGCCGGCCTTCGCGCGTGTCGTCCGTGAGGGCCCGGGCCAATCGGCCTGCGCTCTCCGGACGGCCCGTGGGCCGCGAACCCTCAGGACTCCTGCCCCTTCTCGCCTGATTCCCGATTGCCGATCAGCTTCACCCACGTCTTCGCGTTGAAGTGATACTGGTAGATCACGCCCTCCTCGTCGAGGGCGAAAAGGTCGTTCTGTGATGCACAGATCTGGATGAACTTCGCCATGCTTGGTCCTCCCTGAGGATTGCCTCGTGAGCATGACCGGTGGCGCGGTGATCGTCTGACACGTTCACGGGTTCCGCGGTGAACGGCGACGGGCGGGGCGTGGTCCGGGTCAGAGACCCTTGAGCTTCTCGTTCATCTCCGCCAGGCGCCGCTGCGTCTCCTGGCGATGGGCCTCCTCGGCCGCGCGCCACACGTTCATGGCCCTGTCCTCTTCGACGAGGGTCGCATTGGCGGCGGCCATCCAGAGGCCGATATGCGCGATCCACTCGGGGATGGTGCGCTCCTCGCTGTGGAAGAAGAGCTCGGTCTTGTCGATGGACACGGCCGCAGGCTGGAGGGCGCCGGCCACCGGCAGGGCCGCCTTGAACGCGTTCAGCCAGCCCTGCGTGGGGACGGCATCGAGCCGGATGACCAGCCGGTAGATGTCATCCTTGATCTCGAGCGCCCTCGGCGTGCCGACCCTGTTGATCTGCTCCGCGGATCGGCCCACTGCTCTGACTACCGCGTCACACCCTGCCGGGCGCGCATGAGCCAGACCAGGCCCAGGTCCTTCTCCGTCCAGCCATGCGTCCGCAGATGGGCGACCCAGGCCTTGACGGTAGCCGCGGGGACCAGAACGTCGGCCGAATCGACTTCGATGCGGCCGGGGCAACGGACGTCCTTCGGCAGAATCTGCGGCAGGGGCGCGGGCACAGTGGCCATGGGCGATGTCCTTGTCGACGGCGGCGCCTGCGGGCCCGAGAGGTAGGCTGCCCGGACAGCGGCGACGGGAGAGAGAGGCGGAGCAGGCGAGGACTCGAGAGGGCAGCGGGGGCGCGGGGCCCGCCGGTCTCTTCCGCGAAGAGGACTCTAGTATACGGGAAAGCCCGGCTAGGGGTCCCACTCGTTCTGGCGAGACGTGCCAGGGGCATCGAGCTGATTCCGGCCTTGTGTCGACACCTCAACTATGATGAAAAGGGGTCCTCTGAGGTCTCCATGGCCGAGCTGACCTTCGACAAGGCGGCCGCCGCCTACGATCGATTCATGGGACGTTGGTCGCGCCTGTACATTCCCAGGCTGATCAGCGCGCTGCAACTACGCCCCGGCGACCGCGTGCTCGACGTGGCTGCCGGGACCGGCGAGGCCGCCATGGCATGCACGGCGGCGGTCGGCAAACACGGGACCGTCATCGCCTCGGACGTTTCGGTGCCCATGCTCCGCATTGCTCGCGCCAAAGCGGCCGGTCAGCGTATCGTCACCCTCGCCTCGGAAGGACAAGGGCTGGCCTGTGCCCCGGCAAGCTTCGATGCCGTGATATGCGTCCTGGGACTGATGTTCTTTCCGGATCCGCTGGCCGGCCTGAAGGAAATGCTTCGGGTGCTGCGCCCAGATGGCCGTCTCGCCGTGTCGGTCTGGGCGACGCCCGATCGCGTGCCGCTGGTGACCATCATGCTGGAAGCGCTCGTCCACTATCTGCCCGATGAGGGCAAGGCCATCGAGCGGGCCTTCTCGTTGAGCGACCCGCGGCATCTCGCGTCGTTGATGGAGAGCGCCGGCTTCGCAGAGGTATCCGTGACCGGCGCTACACGCGAGCTCGCCTTCGAGTCCTTCGAGGACTACTGGGGTCCTGTCGAGGATGGCGGGAGCCGGGCGAGCGCGCCCTACCGTGAGCTCCCACGGGACGCGCAAGAGAATATCCGCGCCGAGGTACGCCGCCGCTTGGGGATGTTCGCTTCCGGTGGACGGTTTCTCATGGAAGTCGACATGCTCTTCGCAATCGGACGCCGGTGAGGTGCCGGTCCTCGGCGCGACTCCAGTCTACCGTCCGATTACCGCGAAGAGATTCCAGGTGCCAGGCACGCCCTTCAAAGTGTGGGCGCCCCGGTCCTCGAATTGAATGCCCGAGCCGGCGACGAGATCCTTGACGGTGCTCGACACGAGCACTTCACCCGGGCCGGCTTGTCCGGACACCCGCGCGCCGATGTGGACCGCGATTCCCCCGAGCTTGCGGCCGAGAGTCTCGCATTCCCCTGTGTGGAGGCCGGCGCGCACATCGATGCCGAGTGGCCGCACCCCCTTCACGATTTCCCTGGCACATTGAAAAGGCAGCAAGCCGCTGCAAGAAGCGCGAGTACGACGGCTCCTGCCAGGCGTATTCCACGTGCGACACCCAGCCCGGAACGAGCACGAGATCAGGGGGGCCGTCCCCGACGACCTGGTAGGCGATGTGAACGTCGCCGCTCTTCGCATACTTTGTAGTCTGGGGCGTGCTCATGGTGGCGCGTTCAGGGCTAGCTGAGGGGCCTTCACTCGCCCCTGAAGATCGGGCGGCGCTTCTCCAGCATGGCCCGGCGCCCCTCGCTCGCGTCCGCGCTCGTGCGGGCTCGGCCGGCGAGGGCGTCGAGATCGTCGTGGCCGATGCCGTCGCGCTGCGAGATCGCGCGCAGGATCGTCGCCTTCATCCCCTGGAGCGACAGCGGGGCATTGGCGGCCACGGCCCGCGCCAGCTCGTACGTTGCCTCCTCGACCTGCGCCGCCGGCACCACCCGGTGCACCATGCCGATGTCCCGCGCCCGCGTGGCGTCGATGGGCCGGCCCGTGAAGAGCAGCTCGCGCGTGTGGGACGGCCCGATGATCTCGACCAGCTTCTGCCCGAGGAGGAAAGGCACCACGAGCCCGATGCGCGCCAGGGGCATGCCGAGATGCGCGACGTCGGCGGCCACGCGCAGATCGCAGTGCAGGGCCAGCTCGCAGCCGCCCGCGATGGCGTCGCCGTGGATCATGGCGATGGTCGGATGGCGCGAGCGCTCGACGCGCTGGAGCGTCTGGATCACCCCACTCTCGGGATCGCCCGCCGCGCCGCGCTGCTCCTCCATCTCGCGCAGGTCCATGCCCGAGCAGAAGGCCGGGCCCGCGCCGCGGACCACGATCACGCGCACCTCGCGCGAGGAATCGAGCTCGTCGAAGCGGGAGCCGAGGGCCTGGAGAAGCGCGCGGTTCATGGCGTTCCGCTTCTCCGGGCGATTGAGGGTGACGCTGGCGATGCCGTCCATGATGCTCACGAGGACTTCGTCGGCCATGGGCTCCTCGTTCTACGGGCCTGCGGCGCTGGCTACGGGCCGGCGGCAGTGGGGTCTGCTCGGGCCGTCACCTTAAGAGAGCGCCAGGGTCTTGTCAACCGGTGCTAGAATCGCCGCCACACCGCGTCTTCGAGGAGCCGCCCATGACCGTGTTCCCTGGCTTCACCCTGCCGGACGAGCTGCGCGCCATCCGTGAGCAGGTCCGTCGCTTCATCCAGGATGAGATCATCCCCCTGGAGCAGCGCCTCGACCCGGACGCTCCAGAGATTCCCCATGAAGACTTCGTCCGGCTCTCGGCCAGGACGAAAGAAGCGGGCCTCTGGGCCCTCGGCATCCCGGAAGAATACGGCGGGGGCGGGCTCGACACCTTCAGCATGTGCGTCATCCTGGAGGAGATGTCGCAGCACCGTATGGGCCTCTACGTTCCCGGCTGCGGCGTGTTCGGCCGCAACCCGCCCCCGGCCATCTGGGCGGGGAGCAAGGAGCAGATCCAGAAATATGCGGTGCCCGCCGTGCGCGAGGGGCACGAGACCTTCTGGGCCATCACCGAGCCCTCGGGCGGGGCGGATCCCGCCGGGGCCATCCAGACGCGCGCCGAGAAGCGCGGGGATCGCTGGGTCCTCAACGGCCGCAAGGTCTTCATCTCGCGAGCCCATGACGCGCCCTGGGGCGTGGTCTTCGCCCGCACCGACAAGAGCAAGGGGCGCGGCGGCATCTCCTGCTTCATCGTCGAGCACGGCACGCCGGGCTTCACGGCCAAGCCCTTCAAGGTGATCCGCACCTCCGCCGTGCCCACCGACGTCGTCTTCGAGGACTGCTCGATCCCCGCGGAGAATCTCGTCGGCCAGGAAGGACAGGGCCTCGAGCTGGCCTTCGATCTCCTCGTCAAGCAGCGCTTCCCCTACTCCGCCTGCAACCTCGGCGTGGCCGTGGCCGCGCATCGCATGGCCATCGCGTACGCCAAGGAGCGCTCGACCTTCGGCGCCAAGCTGGCCGAGCGCCAGGCCATCCAGTGGATGCTCGCCGACGCGGAGGTGGAGATCCGCGCCGCGCGCTGGCTCATCTGGGAAGGCGCGTGGAAGGCCGATCGCGGGGAGGACGCGCGGGTGGAGGCTTCCATCGCCAAGCTCTATTCCAGCGAGGTGCTCGGGCGCGTGATCGACGCCGCCGTCCAGATTCACGGCGGCTACGGGGTCTCCAAGGAGTTTCCCCTCGAGCGCTGGTATCGCGAGGCGCGCGTGCGTCGCATCGGCGAGGGCCCGTCGGAAGTGCACCGCATGGTCATCGCGCGCTCGCTCTTCCGCCGGTAGCGCCCCCCATGCTTCCCCTGAGCGGCGTCACCGTCGTCGAGGTCGCGCAGAACCTGGCCGGCCCCATCGCCGCCGAGATCCTGGCCCATCTGGGCGCCGATGTCGTGAAGGTCGAGCGCCCCGAGGGCGACGATGCCCGGCGATGGGGCCCGCCCTTCTGGAAAGGCGTGTCGCCCGGGTATCTCGCCGTCAACGCGAACAAGCGCTCCATCACCCTCGATCTCAAGGATCCCAAGGCCGTGGCCTGGCTCACGGAGTTCCTGGGCAAGGCGGACGTGCTCGTCCAGAATCTGCGCCCGGGCTCGCTCGAGGAGCTGGGCCTGGGCCCCCAGAAGATGCTGGCCCGTCATCCGCGGCTCGTCTACTGCTCGGTGTGGGCGTTCGGCGCCACCGGGCCGCTCCGGCTCAAGCCGGGCTACGAGCCCATGGTGCAGGCCTTCTCGGGCCTCATGATGATGAACGGGGACGAGGGCGGCCCGCCGACCAGGATCGGCACCTCCGTGCTCGACTACGGCACGGGGATGTGGACGGCCATCGGCGCGCTCGCGGGGCTCGCGCAGCGCCAGCGCACGGGGCGCGGATGCGTGGTGGACGCCTCGCTCTTCGAGACGGGGCTCGCGTGGCTCAAGGGCCACTTCGCGAGCTATCGCGCCTCGGGACAGGTGCCGGAGCGTCATCGCACGGGCAGTCATCGCGTGGTGCCGTTCGAGAGCTTCGAGACCAAGACCAACCCCATCATCATCGCCGCCGGGAACGACCGGCTCTTCGCCAAGCTCGCCACCGCCCTCGGCCACCCGGAGTGGCCGGCCGACCCGCGCTTCGCCACCAACGCGGCGCGCGTGGGCAGCAAGCTGGAGCTGGTCGCGGAGATCCAGCAGATCCTCCTCACGCGCAGCAAGGGCGAATGGATCGATGTGCTGGAGGCCGCCGGCGTCCCCTGCGCGCCGATCAACTCCCTGCCCGAGGCGGTCGCCGAGCCGCAGGCGGCGGCCCTCGGGATGATCCAGAAGGTTCCCGGCGACGACTACGAGCTCATGGGGCTGCCGCTCTCCTTCGACGGCACGCGGCCGGACATCCGGCTCGCTCCGCCCGCCGTGGGCGAGCACAATCGCGAGATCCTCGGTCACGACCACCCGAGAGGAGGAGACCGATGAGGCTGCTTGTCCTTCTCGTCTTGGCAAGCATCGGACTCGGGCCGCTTCCCGCGTGGGCGCAGGCCGTCAAGGTGGGCGCCGTCGTTCCTCTCACGGGCCGCTATGGCGCGGGCGGGGCGCAGGTGCGGGCGGGCTACGAGATCGCCGTCGAGCACCTGAACGCGGCGGGCGGCGTCATGGTCGCCGGAAAGAAAGTGCCGATCGAGCTCACCCTCCTGGACGACGAGTCCGACGCCACCAAGACGGTGAGTCGCTTCGAGACGCTGGCCGCCCAGGGCGTGGTCGCGTACCTCGGCGGGTTCGGGTCGGACCTCCATGCCGCCGCTGCCGCCGTGGCCGAGAAGAATCGCGTTCCCTACCTCGGCGTGGCGTTCGCCCTCAACAAGGTGCACCAGCAAGGCTTCCGCTATCTCTTCTCGCCCTTCTGGAAATCTCCCGACATCGGCCAGGCGACGCAGGGGCTCCTCTCCATCATCCCCGCCGCCGAGCGCCCGAAGACCGTGGCCATCTTCCAGGAGAAGACGGACTGGGGGCGGGAGATGGCCACGGCGTGGACGGAGGCCGCCAAGGGAGGCGGCTACCAGGTGGTGGTGAGCGCCGAGTACGCGCCGGGCGCCAAGGATTTCTCCGACCTCATCCTGAAGGCCAAGGGCGCCAACGCCGACGTCGTCTTCGCCCTCCCCACGCCTCCCGACGGCATGACCATGGTCAAGCAGATGAAGGAGCTGAGCTACACGCCCAAGCTGACCCTCTTCATCCGCGCCCCCGACGCGGTGATCTGGTCCAAGAACCTGGGCAAGGACGGCGACTACATGGTGCTGGCCGCGGGCTGGCATCACGCCATGAAGGGCGCGGGGGTGAAGGAGCTCAACGAGGCGCACGAGAAGAAGTACGGGCGACCCGCCGATCCCCTGGTGGGGCCGGCCTACGCGTGCGTGGAGATCGTGGCGGCGGCGGTGACCCGCGCCGGCGCGCTCGATCGCGACAAGATCCGCGACGCGGTCGCCGCCACCAGCATGACCACGGTCATCGGGCCCGTGAAGTTCCGTCCCGACGGCACCGGCATAGTGCAGCAGGCGCTCCTCCAGTGGATCAACGGCAAGCAGGAGCTGGTCTGGCCCAAGGAGACGGCGACGGCTCCGCTCGCCTATCCCGCGGCCCCCTTCGCGAAGCGTTGAGCCGGGTGTCCCCGTAGCCGCGACATGCCTCTCCTCGAGGTGGAGCGGCTGTCAAAGGGCTTCGGCGGAGTCCGCGCCGTTCACGACGTCAGCTTCACGCTCGACGAAGGCGAGCTGCTGGGCGTCATGGGGCCGAATGGCTCGGGCAAGACCACGCTGTTCAACCTGATCGCGGGCGCCCTTCGGCCGGACTCGGGGCGGATCCGCTTCCGGGGCCACGACGTCACGGGCCTCGCCCCTCACCGCATCTGCGCCCGCGGCATCGCGCGCACGTTTCAGCTCGTCAAGCCCTTCGCCGGCCTCTCCGCGCTCGAGAACGTCCTCGTGGGGCGACTCTTCGGCCGCGAGCGCGCCTCGCCGGCCGGCGCGACCGCGGACGCCCTGCGCCTGCTCGCCCTCGTGGGTCTGGAGGGCCGCGGGGACCGGCCCGCTTCCTCGCTCACCTTGATGGATCGAAAGCGGCTGGAGCTGGCGCGGGCGCTCGCGACGTCGCCGCACCTCTTGCTGCTCGACGAGTTCATGGCCGGGCTCAATCCCGCGGAGACGGGCGAGGCCATGACGCTCATCCGGAAGCTCCAGGCCGGAGGCATCACCGTGCTCATGGTCGAGCACATCGTGTGGGCGCTCATGGATCTCTCCCACCGGATCATTGTGCTGAGCGCGGGGGAAAAGATCGCCGATGACCTGCCCGCGGCCGTGGCCGGCAATCCCGCCGTGGTGGACGTCTACCTCGGCACCGACGGGGGATCCCATTCCTCTGCTTGAGGTCCAGGATCTCGAGGCCTCCTACGGCGATGTCAGGGTCCTGTCCGCCGTGACCCTGTCCGTCGCCGCCGGCGAGATCGTGGCCCTCGTCGGCGGAAACGGCGCGGGCAAGAGCACGCTCCTCAAGTCCATCGCCGGGCTCCTTCCCCCGCGCGCCGGCGCCATCCGCTGGGAGGAAGAGGATCTCGCTCGCGTGGGCGCGCACCAGATCGTCGAGCGCGGCCTCGCCATGGTCCCGGAGGGGCGCCGGCTCTTCGCCGGCATGACGGTGCAGGAGCATCTCGACCTGGGCGCCTTCACCCCGCGGGCGCGCGCCGTCCGCCCGGCGAGCCTCGAGCGCGTCCACGCCCTGTTCCCCTTCCTGCACGAGCGGCGCCGCCACGTCGTCCGCTCGCTCTCGGGCGGCCAGCAGCAGATGGTGGCCATCGGGCGCGCCCTCATGAGCAACCCCCGGCTCCTGATGCTGGACGAGCCATCGCTCGGGATCGCCCCGCGCCTGGTGCGGTCCATCCTCACCGCGCTCGCGGAGATCAACCGGGCCGGCGTGGCCGTCCTCCTCGTCGAGCAGAACGTGCAGGCCGCGCTCACCCTGGCCCATCGCGCCTATGTCCTCGAGTCGGGCCGGATCACCGCGGAGGGGCCAAGCGCCGCCTTGCTCTCGGACGCGCACGTCCGCCGCGCCTATCTCGGCCCGCTGGCCACCCGCGCGTGAGCGCCCTCGCTCAACAGATCGTCCTCGGCGTCCTGATCGGCGGCCTCTACGGCCTCGCGGCGGCCGGGCTGTCGCTCGTCTTCGGCGTCCTCAAGGTCCTCAACGTCGCGCACGGCGAGCTGATCATGCTGGGCGGCTACGCGGCCTTCTGGGCCGTCGCCCTCCTGGGCATGGATCCGTTCGGATCGCTCGTGCTCGTGGTGCCGCTCTCCCTGCTCGCGGGGGTCTTCCTGTACGGGGCGCTCTTCGGCTTCGTCGTGCGCGCCAACGAGGAGACGCGCGAGAAGAACTCTCTGCTCATCGGCTTCGGCCTCGCCCTCGTGCTGCATGCGCTCGCCGTCCGGCTCTGGACGGCCGACGAGCGCTCCATCGTCACGCCCTACGGAGGCGCCGTCATCACGGTGGCGGGACTCTCCGTCCCCGTGGTCCGTCTCCTGAGCTTCGTCATCGCCTTCGCGGTCATCGGGGGACTACAGCTCCTGCTGACCCACTGGCGGTGGGGCAAGGCCATCCGCGCGACGGCGGAGGACTGGCAGGCCGCCCTGCTCACCGGCATCGACGTCCGGCGCGCGTACCTGCTGGCCTTCGCCATGGGCACGGGCCTGGCCGGCACGGCGGGCGTCCTCGTCAGCGTGGGCTACTCGGTCAGTCCCTCCATCGGGCTCGAGTGGACGCTGAAGGCGCTGATCGTCGTGGTCCTGGCGGGGCTGGGCTCCATGATCGGCACCTTCGTGGGCGGCATCCTCCTCGGCGTGGCGGAGGCCTTGAGCGCCGCCGCCTTCGGCGGTCCCTACCGCGAGGTGGTGGGCCTCCTCATCTTCGTCGTCGTGCTCTGCGCCCGGCCGCGGGGACTCTTCGGGCGATGAGCCCGCTCGCGAATCGACGC
>Ga0137397_10004006_pt1 | contig 10244 bp, 6 predicted proteins | sample czorhiz116metaG_FD_106658 | JGI IMG/M metagenome (GOLD analysis project Ga0137397, IMG submission 106658) | Vadose zone soil microbial communities from Angelo Coast Range Reserve, California, USA - czorhiz1.16 metaG | ecosystem: Environmental > Terrestrial > Soil > Vadose zone | place: USA...
AAACTTGGAAGCTCCGCGCTGTCTTGTAAACTTGCCGCTTGGCTTCTAACCTTCGCATGTATGTCCTTGCGCCAAAGTTGCATACCAAATGCTGGCCGCGGCCTATCAACAGCTTGGACAATTGACCCAGGAACAAGAAGCACTCGATCAACTACGCAGAGTAGATCCCGTCTGGGGGGATGTTCGGTATTGCGAAATGACGCCGGATAGTAGTGGAGATGTATATCTCGACTGTCCCAAGTAGGGATTCGCCGGGTTTAGATTAACGCGAATTCCACGCGATGCCGCATCGGATCAATTCGTTCCGCGCGTACCCGGACTCGGTCTCCTAACTTCCAAGATCGCTGTTTCGATTTCGATTGGGAAGCTCCGCGGCCGCGCCTTTGCTGCGGACTTTGCATCGCCACAATCGCGTGTTCGTGCTCGCGATACATGCACCGTGCTCCGGCTGCTTCTTCCAGCGCCGCAATCGGCAGCAAGCCTTCCACAAAAACTTCCATCAACTCTACAAAGCACCCGTATTTCTGCACGGAAATGATCAGGCCTTCGTATTCATCTCCGAGATGCTGTTCCATGAATTGCGCCGTCTTCCAATCGCGCAATTCGCGTTCCGCCGTTGCGGCGCGCCGTTCTGCTTCCGAAGTTTCTGTTGCCAGCTCCTCCAGCAAACGGTGCGAGTAGAGTGCCGCCGAAGCGCCCCTCCCCGGATGAGGATCGGGAGGCGGTCCCGCATTGGGATTGGCCAGCGCCCATTTCAGCGCGCGATGAACGATTAAATCCGGATAGCGCCGTATCGGCGAAGTGAAATGCGCATACTCGTCAAACCCCAGCGCGAAATGCCCCAGCGAATCCGGCGCGTAGCGCGCCTGCTTCAGCGAGCGCAACATCAAATAAGAAACGATTCTCTCTTCCATTTTTCCAGCAAGCTTCCTCAACAGCCTTTGGTAATGCTGCGGCGTGATGCTCAATTCGCCCGCGCCCGGCAGCGTCACGCGCATATCGCGTTCCCGCCCGTGACCGTACGAATCAGGCCGTCCGCGCTTTGCAGGCGCCGGCACGAACCCATGCCGAACCGCAATCTCGCGCTGGTGCAAATTCTCCACGCCCAGCGAATAGCCGAACGCGCGCGCCAGCTCTTCAAATTCAAGCACTTTCTTCGCGTCAGGTTTTTCGTGCACGCGATGCAAGGTCGCAATCCCCCGCCTCAACAAATAGCCGGCCACCGCGCGATTCGCGGCGAGCATGAATTCCTCAATCAGCCGGTGCGCGATATTTCGCTCGCTGCGCGTGATGTTTGTCATCTTCTGTTCTTCATCGAACTCAATCACCGGCTCCGGCAAATCGAAATCAATCGAGCCGTGTTCGTTGCGCCGCGCATTCAGTAGCAACGCGAGTTCTTTCATGTCGCGAAAACGGTTCACCAGCGCGGAGTATCGCGCGGTCATTTCTTTGTCGCCTTCCAGCACCTTGTTTACGTTGGTATAGGTCATCCGCTCGGCGGAGCGAATTACGCCGGACGCCATCCGCGAACCTGTCATTCGGCCCGCCGCGTCAAATTCCATCAACGCGCTCATCACCAGCCGGTCTTCCTTCGGATTCAGCGAACAAATCCCGTTCGAAAGTTCCTCTGGCAGCATCGGTACCGCGCGATCCAAAAAGTAAACGGAAGTTCCGCGTAGTCGTGCCTCGTTATCCAGCGCAGTCAGCGTTCGAACGTAATTCGCCACGTCTGCAATGTGCACCTGCAAGTGCCAGCCGCCGTCGGCGCGCCGCTCTACGTACACCGCGTCGTCAAAATCGCGCGCCGTCTCGCCGTCAATCGTAACAATCGGCAGTGAACGAAAATCCTCCCGCCCCTCGCGGTCGGAATCGTTCACCGGATGCGCGCGTTCTGCCGCCTCTTGCAGCTCCTCGGTGGAAAATTCGTGCGGAAGATGGTGCTTCCGAATCACGATCTCCGTGTCCACACCGAGATCGCCCGGCCGCCCGAGAATTTCAATCACCTTGCCAACCGGCGCGAGCCCGCCACGCGGATAGCGCACGAGCTCCGCGTTCACCACTGCCCCGTCCAGCTCCGGCAAACGAGGGATCCTGCGCCCGCGATGCGCCGCGTCTTCCTCAGAACCAATTCCCAATTTTTTCTTGAGCGCGGCAGTCAATTCCTGACCTGGCGGAATTTCAATCTGATGCTGAATGCGCGTGTCATACGGCAGCACAAAATTTCCGCGCGGCCCGTAGCGAAAAAGCCCGACCACGCTCGGGTGCGCCCGTCCCAGCACCCGCACAATCCGCCCTTCGATCCGCTGCCCGGCTCCGCCGAATCCCCTTCGACTGATCTCCACCAGCACGCGGTCGCCGTGCATGGCGTCCTCGGTCGCATGCCGAGGTATAAAGACGTCCCCCTCGATATTCGGAATCGGTTCGTCCGGTATCACGAATCCGTATCCATCCTGATGCAGCACGAGCCGTCCGCTCACACCACTCCCGCTTTTCTTCCTGGGTTGCGATTGCCCTGCTCCCTCAGGTGGTTTTCCGGTCTTGGGTCCCTCGGTCGCAGCTTTTTTCGACTTCAACCTGTATTTCCCCGCAGCCACTTCCACGATCGCGTTACGCTTTTTCAGCTTCGAAAGCATTTTGAAGAGCGCTTTCCGCTCAGATTTTGGCAGATGGAGCGCCTGCACAATCTCGTCCGTTGAGGCACCATTGTCCCTAACTTGCAGAAAACGCAAGATGTTATCCGGATTTAGAGTGGAAGTTCGTGACATGGGGCTCGAGGCTAATCGAAAGTTATAAAGATTTCATAAGGATTGTAGGCTTTTCTTGCGCTACACCGAAACTCTTTTCCAGGCTGCGGGGTTACACTATGCAGGCCAACACACGACCGGTAAGCCACCCTCCGTCAGGCTTATCGGGCTCCCCGCAAGGGGAAGAATGGGGAGGCGAGAAGACCTGGCTCGCCTCCCTTTTCGTTTCTTGTGGAACGTTTCCCATTCACCATCCATCCAACACAGTGCATGTTACAATCCTCTATGGGTGTCACGCTCAAAGACATCGCCCGAGACCTCGGCGTTTCGGTCATAACGGTCTCCAAAGCCCTCCGCAATCACTCCGATATCAGTGAGCAAACCAAGGCGCGCGTCCTTAAGCGCTGCCAGGAGCTCAACTACCGCCCCAATCTGGCCGCGCGCGCTCTCGTCACCGGCCGCACTAACATGATCGGCTTTGTGATCCCCGATCTCCTTCACACTTTTTTTTCAGAAGTTGTTCGCGGCGTCTCCGTCACGCTCCGTAACAGCGGCTACACGCTCGTGGTCACCTCTTCCGAACAAGATCCCAAAATCGAGCGCCAGGCTGTCGAGCAGTTCATCACGCGACGCGTGGACATGCTGCTTATCGCGTCCACGCACTGGACGGTCGAAATGTTTCGCCGTATCGAAGAGGCGGGCATTCCCTACATTTTGATTGACCGCGGCTTCGTCGGCCTCGCCGCCCATTTCGTGGGCGTCAACGATGAAGAAGTCGGGGCCCTCGCTACGCAACACCTTGTTGATACCGGCTGCAAGCGCATCGCGCATATCGGAGGCCCCGCGCTCAGTCCCTTGCTTGGCCGTCTCGAAGGCTACAAGCGAGCCCTGGCGAAGAACAACATTCCCTTTGATTCGGACCTCGTCATGAGCACGGATCGCGCCGAAGAACTCGGTGACGCCGCCGCCTACAGTGCCACGCAAATTCTTCTTGGCCAGAATCCACGGCCCGACGGTATCTTCTGCTACAACGACCTCGCCGCTTATGGCGCCATCACCGCGATTCTCGATGCCGGCCTGCGCGTTCCCGAAGATGTTTCCGTCATTGGCTGCGGCAATCTTCTCTACAACAAATTCCTCCGCGTCCCGCTCACCAGCGTGGATCAGCAAAGCGCTGTCATCGGCCAACGAGCCGCCAAGCTCGCTCTCCAGCTCATCGAGGCCGGCCAGCCCGTTGTGCCCAAGCCCATTTATCTCGAGCCACGCCTCGTCGTTCGCGCCTCAACGCGCAAGCAAAAAGCCCTCGCCCGCAGCTAAATCAGCTCTCCTGAGCCTTTAACCTATCTCTTGTGGTTTCCCGCTTCGGTAATACGCCAGCTCAATGCGCGGTGGAGGCGCTCTGGTTTTGGCCGTTCAAACCTTGCCAGCAGCATTCTGCTTGCGTTTGCATTGCCATAGCCATTTTTCCCAATGAAACGCTGCCATCAATTCTTTTGAACCCTGCGCGGTACTTCCATTGCTCCAAAGTGCGGCAAATGACAAGGAAACTGGCAGAGGGGCGAGTACAACGTTCGCTTCTTTTCCAGAGACGTGGCTAACTTCCAGCAGGTCGAACGCAAATCTGTCGTTGGATTGCAAAAACGTAGTTGGCTCCAGCGTGTTGAAAATCCTGTGCGCGCGCTTTGAGAGACGACACAAAAAACAAGAAGACACATAAAACGAGACCTTCCCAATGGTATTGGACACCATTCCACAGGAGGGCGTTCCTGCATGTCCCATCTTAATTAGTTGAGAGATGGAATCCGGTAGCGAAGAAATTCTTGGTGCCCGAAAGAGGACTCGAACCTCCACTCCCTTGCGAGAACTAGCTCCTGAAGCTAGCGCGTCTGCCAATTCCGCCATTCGGGCACTGCACTTCTCTTAACGACGACGTTTGAGGGCGTCTATCGAAGCTTTTTCATTGTGCCCGCCGCTCGGCGTCTTTGTCAACGCGACGAATTCTTCAAGATCGAGGCCACAATTTTGGAAAGCGCGTTGCCGAGTTTCACATGCTGGTCTCTATCGAGATGAACACCGTCCACCACGCTTGAAGTGGTGGCGATTTCCGAGTCAAAGAAATGGCATTCGAGGTCCCATGCGATCTGTTTGTATGCCTGCGCCAGACCAGCGCATCGTTGCTCGGCTCCGCGAAATTTTGGAGCGATGCTCCCTTTCGGAGAGCGAATCAGCGGGGGACAAACGATCAGAATCAGCGGAATCGTCATGCCCGGCTCGATGGGCGCTTTCCGGATTTCACTGACGAGCGTAGCCACGCCTTGAGCCGCGGCCCACGCATCATTGTAAGGATGCGAAAACTGAAAATCGTTTGTTCCGAGCATCAGAATGACGAGCGACAACGGCGAATTGATCTCAATGCGTTGCGCAAGCCCCTGCAACCCGTTTCGGCCCGGCTTAAAGGGATCATCAAAAACTGTCCGCCTGCCATTCAGGCAATCTTCAATGATTCGCACCCGCAATCCGGAAGCGTTCAGCCCGTTTTCAAGAATCCCGGGCCATCGCTCATCAAAAGCAAATCTATTTCTACTGTTGGGAATAATTCCCCAAGTCAGCGAGTCGCCGTAGACGAGGATTTGGTGCATACAGTTTTTCGCCGCGCATTTTACCGTGCCACGCGCTTCTCGGCCATTGCACAATAAATTGTCGAGTCACTCGGCCCAAGCAATCGGAAGGAATCTCTCCTGCAAACCGATGGACAAGCGATCCGGTAGCTCGTGCACGACTGGATGATCGGCACAATTGAAAAGGATGTCCCGCGTATTGCGGCGCTCATGGCCGGGGACGTTGTCTTTCTCGTCGCGGGCCATCCGCCTATGCGCGGCCGCAAAACTTTTCTCGAAGGCCTTGAAGGAAATGTTGGGCCAGGTGAATTTTCAGGGCTCCAGCGACATTCAGGAAAATTTACGTCAGCGGCGATCTCGCGTATTGCTGGAATCACATCACTGTGAGCGTAACGCCAAAATCCGGCGGCCCCGCCACTCGCCGCAGCGGCCACGCTCTTTCCATCCTTCGCAAACAATCGGATGGCAAATGGATTCTCACGCGCGACGCAAATCTCCTCGGCCCCGCCGAGACAACGACTGCATGAATTACGTACCCGCCCAATCCCTTTCTCAGCGCCCGTAATTACGGCAATTTGCCCTTTTCGCCTCGCTCAACGCCTCCCCCGCCGGCCATTTACTATCTGTTTTGATGATACTCAGCACTGGCTTTTCTAATGCCTGGTGCTATACTCCGGCCAGAATCACGTACCACCCCTTGCCTGCCTTCTGGGGCCTTCCCAGCAGGTTGGCACCGCGGATCGGTTCCAGTGGAGGTCAATTATGGAATCTACGCTTCAGGGGCCCGTCTTGTATCTACTGATCGCCTCCGGAGTCGTTACCGCCGCGTTTCTAGCCCTGCTCATCTGGCGGAACCTTCTAGAAGGTCACGAAGACGATCAGCTCTTCCTCGACGCAGGCGAACAGCGCATGGCTCAGGAACAACAGCAGCTGATTGCGCGCATCAATACGCTGTCCCGGCCCATTATGACGACCGGGATTTTGGCCGGAGTGCTTCTGTTATCGGCGGCAGGAATTTGGATCTATCAGGGCTTCAAGCAGAACTTTTAGACCGTCCACGATAGTTCCTCTTCTGGAATCTCCTATGCTGGAGGTTTGTTCTCTTGGCCCGTCGCAGGGGGAGGTGCGCCCACGGGCGCTCCCGTCGGCTGCGTTTCTTTTGAAGTTTGCACGACCGAAGTATGATCGTGCGCGATCAACCACCGGTTGTCCTTCTTGACCAGCACGAATGTCGTTTGCCCGCGCGCCGCTGTCGGTGTGCCGTCCATCACTGCCGCGAATTCCCATTGGTGGCACGTCCAGGCCGTCGTTCCATTCACCTTGATGTACGTATTCATGCGGTCCATCCGCACTTGCTGCATGTGCGAACGCTGCTGCTGATAGAGCGCAAGAAAATTCGTCCATCCAATCACGGGTGCGGCCCAGGCGCCGCTCACCACAGAAACATCTTCTGAGTAGTATTTGTGCAGCCGCTCCGTATCGCCCAGTTGCCACGCGCCAAGATATTCGCTGAGCATGTAGTCAATCTGCTGTTCGTCGGTCAGCGGCACGATGGGATTCGTGCTGTTGTTGTCCACTTTGGGCGGTGGCTCGTTTTTTTTCTTCTTCTTGTCATTCTGCGCTGATGCGCCCGGTGTGATTGCCAATGCAAACAGAATTCCCAGCGCCGCCAGCAAAGCGCCAAAAATTCGAATTCTCTTTCGTTTAGTAAACGAACTCTCCGTCCTGCGTCCAGCCATAAACTCCCCCCTCTGACGATCCGCTGCCCCAACCTGTCATCCTGAGGCGAACCACGAAGTTCGCCGAAGGATCTCAACGTAATGTACCAGCGTCCAATTCTAGTGCGGGCAACGAGTCGCACTTCGCACGCAAGAAATGGCGAGCCGTAACAAATTCTTATGCAAGCAGTGTACGTCAGTGCGAGCGCGAAGCGCTCAGTAGGTTCACAAAGAGGCGATAGGCTCCCGGCACGCCTTCCGGCAATTGACGGAAGAATGCAATCCCGGTGTAAATGTACATTCCTTTGCCGAGTTTCGTGTACACGAGCCCGCCGTCCAGATCTTTTTCACCCGGATCATTCATCGCCAGCAGCGGCGTGTAGTGCGAATCGTATTCGCTCCAGAAATAAAGTCCGCGCTCCTGCACCCAGCCATTAAAATCTTCTTGCGTGATTTTGTTCGGCGCGTTCAGCAGTGGATCGTCCGCCTTCAAAAATTTCACGGGAGAAGTTTCATCTGTGATGCGCGGCAAAGGATCGCCCTGCTTGTTCGCAATCTTCGCCGGGTACGGCGCGTAGTTCTTCCCGTCCCACGCAAAGTCGCGCTGGTATTGCACGACAAGCGTCCCGCCCTTTTGCGCGTAGTCGAGCAGGCGTTGATTCGCCCCCGGGAGTTCGCTGCGCAATTCATAAGCGCGTACACCGACGACAACCGCGTCGTATTTCGAGAGGTCGCCAAAATTCAGCGTGTTCGCATCCAACATCTCCACGTGGATGCCCAACATCTTCAACGCATCCGGCACCGGTTCGCTCTCCGCGCTGATATATCCCACGCGCAAATTCTCCGACACCTTGATGTCAAACGCATGAACCACCGTCTGCGCTGGTTCTTTCCACGTGAGCGTTGGCATCGAAGCCAGGGGCTCAATCGAAGTCGTGAATTTCTCCTCGCCGCGCTTCGCAAACGCCGTAATCGTGTAGTTTCCAGCCGCCAGCTTCGCCGGTGGAACCAGCGTAATCTTCGCGTAGCGATCTCCCTCCCCCGTAAAACTCAATTCCTCTGCACCGCTGCTTTTCCATCCCTCCGGCACATCCAATCCCACACTCACGCTCGCCGCCTTCGTCGAATACGAATGCACCCGCAAAAACACATTGAACGGCTCATGCTTCGCCGCCAGCTTTTCAATCTCCTGCTTCGGCTCCACCGCCAACGTGTACGCCGGCACAAGCCTTACCGGAACTCGATCCACATGCGTTGTCGCAGAGGCTGTGAAAACCACTGGATACATTTTTCTTGTCACGCGCGCCGGATCGCTTCCTAACGCCAGCCACGCGGGAAAATCGGGTGTGCCTTCCGCGCCTAATTCCGGCCAGGAAATTTCGAACGCGAGTTCTGGCGGCAGAACCGATTTGAGTTTTTGCGTTGTCAGCGTCTCGGTTTCATTCAGTGGCATGATACGGTCGTTTGTGTAGCCGCTACTCCCGCTCAACAAAGGACACTTGACGCCCGGCCGACACCCAAACCGAACGGTGATTTCGAATTCTTCTCCCCGAACAACCTCACCGCGATTCGCTTCCGCAACGAAATGAAAGCCGGTAGCTAGCAAAAGCGCGTTCACGATTCGGTTCGTCGCGTGTCGAAGTTCGGCCTCTTGTAATCCGGTAAGCGCCTCTTTGGGTGAAAAAGTATCCTTTTGGTACAAACTCTTCGTATCTATTTCCGCCTCGGAAATCAGAGCGGAGCATTCTTTCCAATCGAACCGCAGAGCCGCTTGACGTGCCTTTTGCAGCGCGGCGTCAGCTTCACCCAGATGCTGGCACCAATCCGCATGCTGCGCGCATGCAGCGGCATCGAAAATGTTTGTCAGCGTTCGCGCCAATCCTTGTGGCGCAAGATCCTTTCCGTCCTCGCGCTTCAGCGCCACAGGCCGGCGCAGAAATGGCGAGCCGAGAAAAACGGGGACTCCTTGCGTGCGGTGATTTGCAAACGCATCAATGCCAATCTCGCGCCACGATTTTCCCCAAAGCGGCGATATGTCATCTACGGGCAAGACATAGCCCGATGGTTTTTCGCTGAAACGGTCTAAATCAAGAATGACAACCTCGTTTGACGGTCCACCCCAGGCAGCCAAACCTCGTTTCAGTCGACTGGGATACGCGTTCGCGTCTGCGGCGCGTAGAATGGCTGCCGGCGTCAATAATCCGGCCGCTTGATGATGCCCATGCCCCTGGTGCACACCACCCCAGCCATTGATCACAATATTTGGCCGGAAGTCTCGAATCACATTCACCATATCTTCCAAAACCTGCTCGCCCCAAACTTTTTCCGTTTCTTCCGGCGTCTTGGAAAATCCAAAATCCTTCGCACGCGTGAAATACAGCTTCACACCATAACCACGCGTCGCCGCCAGCAACTCTTGCGTGCGAATCAATCCAAGCTGCGGAGCTTGCTCCGGTCCCAACGCATTCTGCCCGCCCTCGCCCCGCGTCAAAGAAAGCAGCGCCACATCCGCGTGCAGCCCGCGCGCCAGGTACGTCAGCACGGCTGCGCTTTCGTCATCCGGATGCGCCGTCACATACAGAATCCGCGTCGTTACGCGCGCGCTATCAATCGCCTCAATCGTTTCCGCAAGCCCCGGCCCAGTTCCCGGTGCCGGCGGAAATTGCGCGTAACTCCGCGCTCCGACCAAACACAACGCCATCGCAATCGCTATCTTCCGCATGATTCTCCTGAGCTCTCGCATCCCACGCCACCCATCCATCTGACGCGTCCTTCTACCCTCCCGTTACTTCCCGCCGCAGCAAAACACTCTTTTCCGAAATTCCTTCACTGACTACTGATAACTGATGACTGTTGACCGCCGTTCTCAAATGGCCATTGCTTTCGGTCCCAGCTCCACACTAGAAACGCAACAATTCCCAAGGCAATCTGCAGTAGTCCCCATTTTCGGGCTGGCCCCGTATGCCAGAAGAGCCATGCCCATCCCGCCATCGTCAACAAAGCAGGCACAGGATAAAACCACATCTTGAACGGAAATTTGCCCGGCCCCCATCTTTGCCGCAGCAACATCAATCCCGCCGTCTGTCCGATAAATTGCACGATCAATCGCACTGCCAAAATTCCCGCGATCGCGGTCTTCAAATTCAGAATCACGCTGAAGACGA
>Ga0137397_10004007_pt1 | contig 10239 bp, 6 predicted proteins | sample czorhiz116metaG_FD_106658 | JGI IMG/M metagenome (GOLD analysis project Ga0137397, IMG submission 106658) | Vadose zone soil microbial communities from Angelo Coast Range Reserve, California, USA - czorhiz1.16 metaG | ecosystem: Environmental > Terrestrial > Soil > Vadose zone | place: USA...
GCGGCCGGATCGAGCGGCACATCATTCCGCTGATAGGCACCCGCAGGGTCAAAGACCTCACGAAGGCTGACATCAACAAGGTCCTAAAGGATATCATGGCCGGAAAGACGCGGGTTTCGGTCAAGACTAAGAAGTTGCGCGGAAAGGCCATTGTCCGAGGGGGTGCAGGAACGGCCACACGCACAGTGGGCCTTCTGGGCGGCATCCTCACCTATGCTGTCGAAGCCGGCATCATCGAGACCAACCCCGCCCATGGCATCCGCAAGCCGAAAGACAATGTGCGGAAGCGGCGGCTCTCTGAGGCGGAGTACCGAACATTGGGCCAGATGCTGCGCGATGCCGTAAGCCTGCAAAAGTACACCATGACTGTCGACATCATTCGCCAAATCGCCCTGACCGGTTGCCGGCGCGGCGAGATCATCGACCTCAAATGGACAGAGGCCGACACCGAAGCAAGCTGCTTAAGATTGGAGGACAGCAAGGAAGGCGAGTCGATTCGTGCCGTCGGTTTGCCGGTCGTTGAGTATCTTGAACGCCGCCGAACCACCGCTCGTGGCACATACGTGTTTCCTGGCCAAAGCGAGGACAATGCATTTGGCAGCTTCCCCAACCATTGGAAGCAGCTATTCAAAGACTCTCCGCTTGCAGACGTTACGCCGCACGTTCTTCGTCACAGCTTCGCGAGCATCGCCAACGATCTCGGTTTTACCGAGGTGACCATCGCGGCCCTCGTCGGCCATGCCAAGGGTTCGGTGACAAGCAAATACATCCACGCGGTTGATACGGCCCTTATCATGGCTGCGGACACGATCTCAGGGTATATTCCGCCCGTTTAACTAACTCGCTAAGCAGTGCGAACTGCGTAACTGTGACTCCAGCCGGCGCCAGGGTCGAATCGTAAAGTTGAGTCAAACGCCTCGCAGCCTTACGAAGGGCTGTCGCGCTGCAAACGGAATTATCGACGTGCTTATCGTCCGCCATTTTCTCATTTCTCCTTCGCAAATATAGGTACCTGCCGACACATTTAAAGTGAAAAAGTGACGGGAGATCACATTTTTATAGAAGGAATTTCCCTCGAGAGCCAAGAATTGTCGTCGGAGTTGCCTTTTGCCAAGCGCGGCACAGGTTCCACGTACTGACCGCTTCGGCCCCCGTGGGACCGTCTACCTGAAACACAAGTCACCAAATGCATGTATATGCTTATAATGTCATTCGGGTGGTGGACATCTCGATCTATCTATCTAAAATGGATGTCGCGCCGCTCAAGAATGCGGACTCACAAGCGGGGCCGAAGTGACCGCGACGATGCATGTAAATCGGCGCCGAAGCGTGACCCCTTCAACACAATATGGATCAAAGACTTATCGTGCCGATCGGCGTGGGGACCCCACGCCGAATAACAAACCTTAACGATCTGGCTCATGGCGCGTTTTTTTGGGTGCTGCCCGCGTGAGGGGGAGCCGGCGCACGTGTTCAGCGCGCGCCGACGCGTCTCGGACCGACTATGTCCGCAACGATCTGAAGCCGGCGCGAAGCTCTTCGGTTAAGAGCGCCGGCTGTTCCCACGCGGCAAAGTGCCCGCCCTTGGCGACCTTGTTGTAGTGGATAAGATTGGGATACGCGCGCTCTGCCCAATTCCGCGGCGTCTGGTAGAGTTCGTCTGGGAAGACGCTCACGGCAACCGGAACCTTCACGCCCTTGGGACTGAAAAAGGCGAGCTTGTTCTCCCAGTAGAGGCGAGCCGACGAAATTCCAGTGTTCGTCAGCCAGAACAGCGTGACGTTGTCGAGAATATCGTCCGGCGTGAGGCCTTCGGTCTGCCCGTCGAACGAACGGGCGATGAGCTCCAGGCTGCGCGCGTCGTGGTCGAGCAGGAAGGTCGCGAGGCCGATAGGCGAGTCCGCAAACCCGGCCATCGTTTGTGGGCGCGACGCCATCCAAAACGCGTAGTAGACGTGCTTGTAGAAGAACACGAGCTGGTCGTACGAGCTTCTTTCCTCATCGGAGAGGCCGGACGGTGCCGGCGCGCCGGCGAACGATCCCTGGTCGATCTCTGCGGGAATTGCACCGGGCATATTGGTGTGAATGCCAAGCAATTCCGGCGGCGCCTGCACCCCCATCATATCGCTGATGACCGCTCCGAAATCACCGCCCTGCGCTACGAATTGCTTGTAGCCAAGGCGCCGCATCAGGGTGGTCCAGGCCTGCGCGGTCCGTTCGGGTCCCCAGCCGGTCGTGGTCGGCTTGGCGGAGAAGCCGTAACCCGGCATGGACGGGATCACCAGATGGAAGGCGTCCGAGGCGCTTCCGCCATGTGCCGTGGGGTCGGTCAGCGGCCCGATGATCTTCAGTTGCTCGACCACCGAACCCGGCCATCCGTGGGTCACGATCAGCGGCAAGGCATTCTCATGCTTGGAGCGGACGTGGATGAAGTGGATGTCCAGCCCGTCGATCTCGGTGATGAAGTTCGGATAGGAATTGATCTTCGCCTCGACCTTGCGCCAGTCGTAGTCGGTCTGCCAGTAACGCAGGACCTGCTCGATGGTCTTGAGTGGCACGCCCTGTGAGAAGTCGGAGACCGTCTCCTTTTCAGGCAAACGCGTCTGCGCGAGGCGCCGGCGAAGGTCGGCGAGATCCGCATCCGGGATGTTCACGTGGAAAGGACGGACGGCTTCGTTTGTGGGTGTCTTGCTGGTCATTGGTGTTCTCCGTGAGTTGGGTTGGTTTTGCGTTGCTGCACTTTCGTGCTGGCCAAGAGGTACGCGCACCAAACCGAGAACACCCGTTAGCCCTTGTTATGGCTCGTTTGTCGCTGATAATGCTGGTTTTTCTGGCCAGATTTGCCGCGCCGCGCTATCAGTGTTGGCGCCATGGCAATAGCCCCAAACGAGACCAAGGACGGATTGTCGTTCGGTCCTTTCCAATTGCTGATGAGGAGAAGGCTCCTCACCAAAGAGGGCACGCCTGTCGAGCTCGGCGCGCGCACGCTCGATCTTCTGATTGCTCTGGTGTCCTCTCCGAACGAAGTGGTGAGCAAGAAGGATTTGATGTCGCGCGTCTGGCCCGATGTCATCGTCGAGGAGGGCAGCCTCCGATTTCTCATGAACGGTCTGCGCAAGGCGCTGGGCGATGGGGCGCATGGCGCGCGATACATCGCTACGCTTCCTGGACGTGGCTATTGCTTTGTGGCGTCCGTCACTCGCGCGAGCGGTGCAACCAGCGATGCGCCGGCCGCGCCTGCCGATTTTCCGCACGCCAATCTTCCGAACCGTCTGAACCGGATTGTCGGCCGGGAGGACGACGTCCTCAGACTGTCGGCGCAACTAACCGCATCGCGCCTTGTGACCATCGTCAGCTCAGGTGGGGTCGGAAAGACCACGGTCGCGATCGCTGTGGCGCATCATGTGAGCGAAGCTTTTAACGGCGCCGTGCTGTTCGTCGATTGCGGGGTGCTGAGCGATCCAAATTTGGTGGCGCCGGGCGTTGCGTCCATGCTGGGGGTCGCAGCCGATTCCAACGATGTGCTGCCAAGCCTGATGGCTTATCTGCGCAACAAGCGCGTTCTGCTGATCCTCGATACCTGCGAGCACCTCATCGACGCCGTCGCGACGCTTTCGGCATGCATCATGGCGGCTGCGCCGCAGGTCCATATACTGGCCACCAGCCGCGAGGCCCTGCGCATCGATGGCGAACGCGTCTACAAGCTGGATGCCCTTCGCTGTCCACCGGACGATCCGGAAATGACGGCGGAGATCGTGTTGTCCTTTCCGGCAACGCAATTATTCATGGAGCGCGCGGCGGCCAGCGGCGTCCTTTTGGAGCTCGGCGATGCAGACGCGCGCATCGTCGCGAGCATCTGTCGAAAGCTCGATGGCGTAGCCCTCGCGGTGGAGCTGGCGGCCAGACGCGTTGAGACTTGCGGCTTGCCGCAGACAGCTACGCTGCTCGACCAGCATCTGACCCTGGGGTGGCAGGGCGCGCGAACGGCGCCGCCGCGCCAGAAGACGCTGCAAGCCATGCTCGATTGGAGTTTCGAGCTCCTCACCGAACCGGAACGCATTGTGCTTCGCCGGCTCGCCATATTCGTCGGATATTTCACGCTCGATGCGGCGCTCGAGGTCATAACGAGCGATCCCCTCGATCGATCGACGGTCTTCGGCGCGATCGACAGCCTGGTCGCTAAATGTTTGGTAACGACCTTTCCCGTCGGCGCGGTGATGCGCTACCGGCTCCTAGACACGACTCGCGCCTATGCGCTTGAAATTCAGACGGACGAGAGAGAGCGCACCGAACTGGCCGTGCGTCACGCGACGTATTGCCAGCGGTGGCTCGAACAAATCGATACGGAGTGGTCGACAGTAAAGCCCGGCCAGGATCGGTTGCCGTACTTTTTTGGTCTCAACAATGTTCGGGCGGCCTTAGAATGGTGCTTTGGTGAAAACGGCGACTTGGGTGCCGGCATTCCGCTGGCCGCGGCCGCGATGCCGATTCTTCAAGCGATGTCACTTTTGTCCGAATGCCACCGCTGGTCGGAGCGCGCTCTTTCCGCGCTGCCTGGTTCGTCACGCGGCGGCGCCGTGGAAATGCATCTTCAGGCCGGCCTGGGGACTTCGTCCATGTATCTCCATGGGAGACGCGATGCGGCGAACAGAGCGCTGAGCCGAAGTATCGCGATAGCCGAAGAGTGTGGCGATGCCCTCGATCAAATGCGGATATTGGTCCCACTGAGCATGTTTCATCTGCGCGCGGGAGAGTTCAAGACAGCCCTTCATTACGCGGAGCGTTGTGCTTCTGTCGCCTTAACGGTGGATGACTCGGCCACGATTGCGTTAGGCCGCTTCATGTTGGGAAATTCGCGGCACTTCAATGGTGATCTTAGAGGCGCCCGTCTGGAGCTTGAGGCAGCGCTGGAGAGTGAGCCTCGATCCCAGCGCAACATGGCGAGCTATCTCGGCTTCGAAGGAAAGAACTTGGCCGGTGGGATCCTTGCACGGAATTTGTGGTTGCAAGGGCATCCGGCACAGGCCGCGGTGCGTGCGCGGCAGACAATCAGCGACGCAGCAGAGACGGACCATTCCTTGACGCTATGCATCGCATTGCTCTCTGAAATTGCCGTATCCCTCTGGAGCGGTGATCTCTCGCGTGCCGAAGAGGACATTGAATGGCTGGTCTCGTACGCGGAATCCCACTCCCTAGCTCCGTACGCTTTTGTCGGTCGAGGTTTCGGAGGGGAATTGGCAGTCCGCCGCGGTAACGCAAAGGGCGGGGTCGAAATCTTGCGGCGATGTCTCGAAAAACTCCATGCGGCGACTTACGAGGTCTTCACCGCCGCGCTCGAAATCTCACTTGTTCAGGGACTGGCGGCGATCGGTCGGTTCGACGAAGGCATCACATGGATCGATAAGACGATTGAACGGGGCGAGACAAACGGAGACCTTTGTTACATGCCGGAGGTCCTGCGCGTAAGAGCGAACCTTCTTCTGTCGATGCCGCACCCCATGGCCGACGACGCGGAAGATTGCCTCACGCAGTCACTTGCCTTGAGCCGTCACCAGGGTGCGCGCGCCTGGGAGTTGCGAACCGCGACCGATCTTGCGGCGTTTTTGGCCAGCCAGGGACGCTCCGACGATGCGCAAGCTCTCTTGCAGCCGGTATACGAGCAATTCGCAGAGGGGAGGAATACGCCTGATCTAAAGAACGCCGAACGCGTGCTGGCAACGCTGCGATAGTTTTCACTGGAAGTCCTCAGCATCCGGACGCCAAACCGATGGGGCGGCTCGCGATGCCCAGCCTGCTTGCCCAAGCGGCGGCCGCCGTCACTCGTGTGCTGTCGTAAATCGAGCTTGGGCGCGCACGGAACGTTAGGCGTGATGGTAGGACTAGCCTTGCTCGACATTGGATTGGCCGGACTATTGGCCTGGATGACCGCCATTCGGTTTAAGCCCAACCTGGCATCATAGCCCGTAGTTCCACAATGTACGTTCCACGGCGGACGCTGTCGCACGTCCAAGAGAATGTCTTGGACTGCCAGAAGCTGACGGTCGGAAATCTTGCTTGGAAGGTCGCCTTCTGGCGCTTATTTGCCGTCACGGCATTGGCGACCCGCCGAAGGGCAATGCACCGATGCGAACGCCGAGTGCCGCCGAATACCACCCCTCCTACGACAACGAATTTCCTCCAGCGTGGCCCAGCGTAGCGGGTCGCAGGAAATCGTAAATTCGGCGGAGTTTGGCGGACCCGACACGATTCGAACGTGTGGCCTTCGCCTTCGGAGGGCGACGCTCTATCCAGCTGAGCTACGGGTGCATATTGCTTACGCAGTGCTTACGTGAAATTTTTGCGAGTTTGAAGCTATGAGCGCCAATCTCGCGACTCCTTGAATTTCTAACCTCTTTCAGTCTCCTTTTTTGCACGAACTGGCTTGACACTAGCCTTCGGAGGGCAGGTGAATCATAAGCGCGGATTTTTGACAGCCAGGTTCGGTCTGGAACGTTTGAGATTGTCTTGTAGCGGCTACGTTTGCGCGTTGTCTCGATGGTCGCGCCCCATCATCCTGATCTCTTGTTTGCCTCTGGCAGGCGTCGACGCGTCAAATCTTGTCGCTGGTTGCTGAGCTTCCCTTCCTAAAAGTCCCGGCGGGCTTGAAGGATGCGGGTTCTAGGGCCGTCGCCAGCGCGAAGACCGTCAATCGCTTTTCCGCATAACGAAGAGGCCTTTGCGCTGACGAAGCGCAGACGGCCTTTCGTTCTGAGTCCCATCAAAAGCGATTGACGCGCGCTGTACGCCGGCCCTCGGCGAACCGCATCAAGCTCCTGTGGGGCTTACAACAGAAAGGAAAACATCATGAGCAATAACCAGCCAACACTCTTCGCTTATAGCGTCAAAGAACGCGGCGAAGGCAAACAGGCGATCTGGACCAAGATCGGCGCTGTCTTCGAGCATGGCAAAGGAAAGGGCATGACAATCCAGCTCGACGCTCTGCCCATCGGTGACCGCATCGTTCTGCGCGAACCGAAGGACGACAAAACCGACGCGAAAGCCAGCTAAGGATTAGGGGCGCTCACAGAGCGCCACTTTTCGGCGAAACAAACGGGCAATCAGCTCAGGCGCGATCCGATTCGGATACGACAGTGCTGCTCCCATAGTTTTAAAAAGATCCCTGAACGACGCGAACCAAACCGTCGGCACGGGAACTAATTTAGATGAAACGTCATAACCCTTTCCGGATTTGACCAATGAGCAATGATCCTTCCCAAATTCCGGTTCAGCCAGCTCCGCTTGATTTCGATCTCCCGAAACTCGCCGAACGCCTAAAAGGTGCCGGCCCCGTGAGTATTGTCGCCCTTGGTTCGTCGACCACTGCAGGGAGGGGTGATATCGTCGCCTACCCTTACCGGCTCGAAGCCCTGTTAAGAGCTCAGCATCCGCCGCCGCTCATGATCGATGTGCTTAATCGCGGGATCAGCGGCCAGGAAGCGCCGGCCGAGTTCGACCGGCTGGAGCAGGACGTTATCGCCGAAAATCCATGCCTCGTTATCTGGCAGTTCGGCACCAATTCAGTTTGGCAGGGCCCTGCTGATCACCCACCTTCGCTTACCGATACCATCGCCGCCGTCAAAAAAGGAATCGTGCGCCTGCGCCAGATCGGCAACACTGATATCGTTCTCATGGACTTGCAATATGCGCCTGCGATGCTAACGCCGGCGAAGATTGGCGACACGAATGCAATGGTATCGGCCATCGCCGGACTTGCGGGTGAATTGAGCGTCAATCTGTTTCGCCGCTTTGACATGATGAAAGCCTGGCATGAGGTCGAACAAATCTCGTTTGATCAAATCGTCGATCCAAAAGACGATAAGCGCCTGCATGACAGTGACTGGACAACGCAACGAATGGCCGGGGCTATGAACCTCGTCATCTCCGCCGCCCTTGCCAAAAGCCAAATACCGGCGCCCGCATAATTCGAGTTGGCGTTCTTCGTTCAGCCTTGCTCGGCCCACGCGATCCACGTCTCACCGTGGCCGTCGCATCTCTAACGAATAAGTGTTTCTCGGAGAGAACAGCGACCCAATATCTCGGAACGTTCTGTATCCGTTGTGGCGCTCTACCTTCAACCTCCCTGGGACTGAAATCGTAGGGGCATTGTGCAGCCGATTATTGCCGCCAAAGCGAATATTGTCTCGCGTCAGCAGTACGCGACGGCGAATACCGCCCTCCGGAGTGGAGCGACTCACGACACAGCCCGGATGCACACGAATTCAGCGAAGCACGTTCTCTGGCAGCCGATGCGAGCTCCCGGAAATGTTGCGAGCTGTTGAACCGAGAAGAGAATTGAAATTGTTCATCTTTAGAATGATCGTCAGAAGCTTGGAATGATTGAGAAGTACGAAGGCTTGCGATGGAGGTGAGAAAGGTGAGGGCATAAAGTGCGGGAGAGAGTAGCGAGATGTGCTTTTGCCTAGGCAAAAGCTCTCGTTGGGGACCGGAAATAAATGGTCCCCAGACCCCAGGACGCATGCGCTCAGCCAAGGAACAATAAACATGGGACGACCCAGTGCAAGAGAGCTCAGTCCGCTTCTCTAGCCGGTCGTTTAGGGGCAAGCGCTTCACACTTGAGGCCGAAGTTACGTAAGATCCCGCGCAGAACTAAAGCAGCTTACACATGACTCTTCAGCTGAAGGCTCACCTGAAGGCCCCAGGTTCAAATCCTATCCCCCGCAACCAACCGAAATCTTTGGTCGAAAGCATTTAATTCAAGATAGGGTGCAACCCCGGGATAACCCCGGCTACGTCGGGAGCGAACGGAAATAACTGCGCTCGTATGAAGCCAAAACGCTAGACTTTTCAGCACTATTTGGCGCGATAACCGGGTTCGGGACGCAGGGATCGCAGGCCCGTCTCATCGGGTCTTCTTCGAAGTTTAGTCTTCTCAAAAATGGACTCTCTCGCAACGGCAGCGTCAGCCTAAGATGGCGTCAAGAATGTTGATCGCTAACCGGATCGGCCTGGAGTCCTTGTCCATACGGTCGGGCACGGAGGAATCGTGGCGCAGTGCTTAGAATTGGAGTCATCTCGGACACTCACGGGCTCCTGCGTCCGGAGGTCGAGCAACGCCTCGCAGGCGTGGCGCATATTGTCCACGTCGGCGACAGCGGTTCGCCGAACGTTATCGCCGGACTCCAACGGATTGCGCCTGTCATTGCGATCAGAGGGAACGTACCGGCCGCTGGGCGGAGCAATACCCGACTAACGATGTTGTATGCATGGCGGACGTCAGACGCTCCGACCAAACTTAATTGGTAGGCTTACGCCGCTTGCGCGGAGGGTGTCGACGCACACGGCGTCCAGTTCCACGGCAATAACTCATTCGGCCAGCCGGGCTTTGCGGCATGTCGACGATGCGCGCCAAACCGCCGGCCGCAAGTATCTTTACGCTTCACTACGACGGCTCGACTTTCTGGCTTCCGTTCTGCACTTACTCGTTGTTTTTCGTTCGATGGACCTGACGAGGGAGTGGCGATGGACGAGGAACGAAAAGTGCCTCGTCCCGCCAATGACATCAGTCGCTTGGCCCGCGAATTCCGCGGATTGCAGCAACTCGGACGTTGCGACATCATCGCGCTGCTTCGTCCATAGCCTAAGCGTGCGGCCCGTTGCGCGAGGCAAGGCGACGATGTTAGGCTTTGGGATGCGTCGTGAAATTATTCGATCTCAAAGAAGCAGCGAAGCGGCTCGGTGCTTCTGTCGATCATGTGCGGGCGCTCGTCGATGACGGCCGCTTGCGATACGTCAACATCGGTCGCGGCAGAAAGCGCCCACGCTACCGCTTTACCGACGCGGATTTGAACGAGTTCGTTGAGGCTAGCCGCGCGCGCGAGGAAGCTCCGTGTCCGTCTTCAAGGTTAAGAAAAGTCCGTACTACCAATTCGACTTCGTGCTCCGTGGCCATCGGTTTTACGGCTCAACGGAATGCACGGTCCGCAAAGAAGCCGAAAAATTTGAGGCCGTAGAGCGGGAGAAGGCCAAGGAGCTGGTGAAGGCAATGAAGCGCTCCAAGGCTTCATTGCTGATTGATGATGTCGCCGCCCGGCTCTGGAATGAGCAGGCGCAATACGATGCTGATCCCGAGGCCACGGAAACAAACTTCGCCCGGCTCGTCGACTATTTCGGCAAGTCCAGATCGCTGACGGAAATCGACCATGCTGCGGCCAAGAAGATGGTTGCATGGCGTCGCGGACA